>WNEZ01005451.1_pt1 | contig 11140 bp, 9 predicted proteins | sample 5400521 | NCBI WGS metagenome assembly WNEZ01 (sample SAMN13153339, study PRJNA577476) | soil metagenome | isolation source: 120 cm saprolite under Douglas fir tree site 2 hole 1 replicate 1 | place: USA:California | collected 2015-04-18
GACCTCCGGCCCTTCGGTGCTCGCCGCGGCCGGGTTCAGTTGCCTGGCCCTGCTCGCCGCGGGACTCGGCTTCGCCTACAGCCGTCGTCAGCGGCCCGCGGCCCGGTATCCGCGCCAGCGCGGCTGACCGTGGCCCGGTGATCATGTGCCAGAGGGCGCCGGAAATGACGCCCAACGGCACATGCTGATGGCTCCTGGGGTTCCTGGGGTTCCTGGGGCCCGGCTGGCGCTTCAGCCGGCGGGCTTGAGCAGGCCGATATGCTCGCGGACGGCCGTCATGGTCTGGCCGGCGACCTGACGCGCACGCGCGGCGCCGTGCGCGAGCAGCCGGTCAAGCCCGGCCTCGTCGGCGAGTATCCGTTCCGTCCGCTCCCGGATCGGGGCGAAGCTGGCGACGATGAGTTCGGCCAGGTCCTTCTTGAACCCGCCGTAGCCCGCGCCCTGGTACCTGGCCTCCAGGGCGGCCACCGGCTCGCCGGACAGGGCGGAGTAGATCCGCAGCAGGTTGGTCACGCCCGGCTTGGCGTCCGGGTCGGCGCGGACCTCTGAGCCCGCGTCGGTGACCGCACGGGCGATCTTCCTGCGGATCACGGCCGGGTCGTCCAGCACGTCGATGATGCCCTGCGGGGAAGAGGATGACTTGCTCATCTTGGCCGTCGGGTCCTGCAGGTCGTAGATCTTGGCCACGTCGGCCAGGATGTACGGCTGCGGGGGCACGAACGTCTGGCCGTACCTGTGGTTGAACCGCTGGGCCAGCGTCCGGCTGAGCTCGAGGTGCTGCCGCTGGTCCTCGCCCACCGGCACCTGGTCGGCCTGGTAGAGCAGGATGTCCGCGGCCTGCAGGATCGGGTAGGTGAACAGGCCGACCGAGGCCTGGTCCTGGCCTTCCTTCGACGACTTGTCCTTGAACTGGATCATCCGGCTCGCCTCGCCGAACCCGGTCAGGCAGCCGAGTATCCAGGCCAGTTCGGCGTGCTCGGGCACGTGGCTCTGCACGAACAGCGTGCACCGGTCCGGGTCGAGCCCGGCCCCGAGCAGCTGAGCGGCGGCGATCCTGGTCCGCCGCGGCAGCAGGGCCGGGTCCTGCGGCACCGTGATGGCGTGCAGGTCGACCACGCAGTAGAAGGCGTCGTAGCTATCCTGCAGCGCCACCCACTGCCGCAGCGCGCCGAGGTAGTTGCCGAGGTGGAAGGAGTCGGCGGTGGGCTGGATGCCGGAGAGGACGCGCATGGGCAGGAGTTTAGCGGCGACTCTACCGACGGCCGCCGGGCTGTCCGGAATCGGCGACGACCACCTCGACCCGCTGGAACTCCTTCAGGTCGGAGTAGCCGGCCGTGGCCATGGTGCGGCGCAGCGCCCCCATCAGGTTCATCGAGCCGTCCGGCACGGTCGACGGGCCGTGCAGGATCTGCTCCAGCGTGCCGATCGTCCCGACGCGGACCCGGGCGCCCCGGGGCAGTTCGGTGTGGTTGGCCTCGCTGCCCCAGTGGTAGCCCCGGCCAGGCGCTTCGGTGGCCCGGGCCAGCGGCGAGCCCACCATGACCGCGTCGGCGCCGATGGCCAGCGCCTTGGCGATGTCGCCGCTGCTGGTCATGGACCCGTCCGCGATCACGTGCACGTAGCGGCCGCCGGACTCGTCCAGGTAGTCACGCCGCGCCGCGGCCACGTCGGCGATCGCGGTGGCCATCGGCACCGCGACGCCGAGCACGGTCACGGTGGTGTGGCCCGATCCGCCGCCGAAGCCGACCAGCACCCCGGCGGCCCCGGTGCGCATCAGGTGCAGCGCGGCGGTGTAGGTCGCGCAGCCGCCGACCACCACGGGGACGTCAAGCTCGTAGATGAACTGCTTGAGGTTGAGCGGCTCGGCCCGGCCGGAGACGTGCTCCGCCGACACCGTGGTGCCGCGGATCACGAAGATGTCCACGCCCGCGTCGACGACCGCCTTGGCGTACCGCGCGGTGCGCTGCGGCGACAGGCTGGCCGCGGCGGTCACCCCGGCGCGCGCGATCTCCTCGATCCTGCGCCCGATGAGGTCCTCGGAGATCGGCTCGGCGTACATGGCCTGCAGCCGCCGGGTGGCCGCCTGCTCGTCAAGCTCGGTCACCTCGGCGAGCAGCGGCTCGGGGTTCTCGTACCGGGTCCACAGCCCTTCCAGGTCGAGCACGGCCAGGCCGCCCAGCCGGCCGATCTGGATGGCGGTGGCCGGCGACACGACGCTGTCCATCGGGCAGGCCATCAGCGGCAGCTCGAACCGGTAGGCGTCGATCTGCCAGGCGATCGACACCTCCTCCGGGTCCCGCGTCCGGCGGGCGGGCACGATGCCGATCTCGCTGAGCGAGTATGCCCGGCGCCCGGTCTTGCCCCGGCCGATCTCCACGTCGCTCACCTGTCTCCCGCTCGCGGCCTGATCCCGGTTCTGGCTTCTTGGCAGGTCACTGCGGGGTCCCGTCCCGCCCTGGCCGGCCAGCGTAGTTCGGCGCCTCGACGGTCATCTTGACGTCGTGCGGGTGGCTCTCGGTCAGGCCGGCCGCGGTGATCTGGATGAACCGGGCGTCCTGCAGCTCGGCAATGGTCCGGGCGCCGCAGTAGCCCATGGCCGCGCGCAGCCCTCCGACCAGCTGCCCGGCGACGGCGGACAGCGGACCGCGGTAGGGCACCTGCCCCTCGATGCCCTCCGGCACCAGCTTGTCCTCGCGCAGCACGTCATCCTGGAAGTACCGGTCCCTGGAGTAGGACCGGCCGCGCTCCCGGTTCCGCATGGTACCGAGCGAGCCCATGCCCCGGTAGAGCTTGTTCTGCTTGCCGTTGATGAAGACCAGCTCGCCCGGGCTCTCCTCGCAGCCGGCGAGCAGGCTGCCCAGCATGACGGTGTCGGCGCCCGCGGCGATGGCCTTGGCGATGTCGCCCGAGTACTGCAGGCCGCCGTCGCCGACCACGGGCACGCCGGCCGACCGGGCCGCCTGCGCCGCCTCGTAAATCGCCGTGACCTGCGGGACGCCCACGCCCGCCACCACCCGGGTCGTGCAGATGGATCCCGGCCCGACGCCCACCTTGATGCCGTCCGCGCCCGCCTCCACCAGGGCCTGCGCACCCGCCCTGGTGGCCACGTTGCCGCCGATCACCTCGCGGTCCGAGTTGGCCTTGATCTGCGCCACCATGTCCAGCACGGCCTGCGCGTGCCCGTGCGCGGTATCCACCACCAGGAAGTCCACGCCGGTCTCGATCAGCGCCTGCGCGCGGCGCTTGGCGTCTTCGCCGACCCCGATCGCGGCACCCACCACCAGCCGGCCGGCCGGGTCCTTGGTCGCGTAGGGGAACTTCTCGCTCTTGGTGAAGTCCTTCACGGTGACAAGGCCGCGCAGCCGGCCCGCATCGTCGACCAACGGCAGCTTCTCCACCTTGTGCTGCCGCAGCAGGCGCAGTGCCTCCTCGGGCGCCACCCCGACTGGCGCGGTGACCAGGGGCATCGAGGTCATCACTTCGGCCACCCGGCGGCTGTGGTCGGTCTCGAACCTGATGTCGCGGTTGGTGACGATGCCGACCAGCACGCCGTCCGGACCGGTCACCGGCACGCCGGAGATCCGGTAGCGGCTGCACAGGTGGTCAACATCCGCGATGGTGGCGTCGGGGCCGCAGGTCACCGGGTCAGTGATCATGCCGGCCTCTGAGCGCTTGACCATGTCCACCTGCTGCGCCTGCTCCTCCACGGACAGGTTGCGGTGCAGCACCCCGACGCCGCCCTGGCGGGCCATGGCGATCGCCATCCTGGCCTCGGTGACGGTGTCCATCGACGCGGACACCAGCGGGACGCGGAGCCGGTAACGGCGCGTGATCCGGGTGGTGGTGTCCGCCTCATTGGGCAGCACCGCGGAATGGGCGGGCAGCAAGAGCACATCATCAAAGGTCAGACCGACGGGCGCGAACTTGTCATCCGGGCCCGGACGTACTTGGTCAGTCATGGCACCTTCACCGGGAGTGGCAGCGGGGATGTACCCATCCTAGTGAGGCCCAGCCCCGCCCGCTCCGGAGTGCCCCTCGCTTGCCCCGTGTGGCCGTTAGCAAGCGTCCTCCGCGGGCTCGCGGGCGGCGAGCGCGCGGAGCCGGACCAGCGCCCGGTGCTGGGCGACGCGGACCGCGCCCGGTGACATGTCGAGCACGTACCCCGTGTCCTCGGCGGACAGCCCCGCCACCACCCGGAGCAGGAGCAGCCGCCGCTGTCCGTCGGGCAGGCTGGCCAGCAAGATCCGCACCTGCCTCGCGTCGACGCCCGCGACCGCGGTCTCCTCGGGTCCCAGGCACCGGTCCGGCAGGTCGGGCAGGACCGGCACGGGCAGCGGCGAGCGCGCGGCGCGGCGGGCCGCGTCCGCCACCTTGTGCGCGGCGATGGCGAACACGAAGGCGCCGAACGGCCGTCCCATGTCCCGGTAGGACGGCAGCGCGGACAGCAGCGCGAGGCAGACTTCCTGCGCGACGTCATCCTCGTCATGGCTGCCGGTCCGGGCCAGGCGAGCCCGGCAGTACCTGACGATGGCCGGCCTGAGCTGGCGCAGCAGCGCCTCGATCGCATCCGGCCGGCCCGTCTCCGGTCTCAACCAGGCCGGGACCGCTGTGTCGTCCGTGCCTGCCGTGTACTCCGCTTCCCCGCCGGTGAACGCGAGGTGTCCCCATGTAGTCACTCAGAGTTAATGCCCGCCTGGCGGTCAGGTGTCCCCGCGAAACGCCGAACGCGGGGGCCACATTCTTGTGGCCCCCGCGTTACTCCACTGTTGCCCGCCGTCAGATGCGACGGCTGAGGCTTAGTGCGAGTGGCTGTGCCCGTGGCCATTGGCCCCGGGGGCCTCCTTCTCCTCCGGCTTCTCGACCACCAGGGTCTCCGTGGTCAGCAGCATGCCGGCGATTGACGCTGCGTTCTGCACGGCGGACCTGGTCACCTTCACCGGGTCGATGACGCCCTGAGCCACCAGGTCGCCGTACTCGCCGGTGGCCGCGTTGAAGCCGTGCCCGGCGGGCAGGGTGGCGATCTTGGCGACCACGACGGAACCCTCCTGGCCCGCGTTCAGCGCGATCCAGCGGGCCGGCTCGCTCAGGGCGCGCTTGACGACGCGCACACCGGTCGCCTCGTCACCCTTGCGGCCGAGGTCGTCGAGGTCGGTGGCCAGGTGCACTAGGGCACTGCCGCCACCGGCGATGATGCCTTCCTCGATGGCCGCCCGGGTGGCGGAGATGGCGTCCTCAAGGCGGTGCTTCTTCTCCTTGAGCTCCACCTCGGTCGCGGCGCCGACGCGCAGGACGCAGACGCCGCCGGACAGCTTGGCCAGCCGCTCCTGCAGCTTCTCCTTGTCCCAGTCGGAGTCGGTGTTCTCGATCTCGGTGCGGATCTGCCTGATCCTGTCCTCGATCTCCGACTTGTCGCCCGCCCCGTCCACGATCGTGGTGTCGTCCTTGGTGACGACGATCCGGCGGGCGCGGCCCAGGCTCTCAAGCCCGACGGACTCCAGCTTGGTGCCGAGTTCGTCGGTGACCACGGTGCCGCCGGTCAGGGCCGCGATGTCGGCCAGCATGGCCTTGCGGCGGTCACCGAAACCGGGCGCCTTCACGGCTACCACGTTCAGCAGGCCGCGGATCTTGTTCACCACGAGGGTGGCCAGCGCCTCGCCCTCGACGTCCTCGGCGACCACCAGCAGCGGCCGCTTCACCTGCGCGATCTTCTCGAGCAGCGGCAGGAAGTCGGACATCGAGGAGATCTTGGCCTGGTGGATGAGGACGTACGCGTCTTCCAGTACCGCCTCGAGGCGCTCGGGGTCGGTGATGAAGTACGGCGAAATGTAGCCCTTGTCGAACTGGAGGCCCTCGGTGAACTCCAGCTCGAGTCCCATCGTCGGCGATTCCTCGACGGTGATGACACCGTCCTTGCCGACCTTGCTGAACGCCTCGGCGATCAATTCGCCGATCTTCTCGTCCTGCGCGGAGATCGTCGCGACGTGCGCGATCTCGGTCTGCTCCTCCACGTCACGCGCGGACTCGAGCAGCCGCTTGGAGACCTCGGCGGCGGCGGCGTCGACGCCGCGCTTGAGGTCCATCGGGTTGGCGCCGGCCGCGACCGACCGCAGCCCGTGATGCACCATCGCCTGGGCCAGGACGGTCGCCGTCGTGGTGCCGTCCCCGGCGATGTCGTTGGTCTTAGTGGCGACTTCCTTGGCGAGCTGGGCTCCCAGGTTCTCGTACGGGTCCTCCAGCTCCACCTCCTTGGCGACGGTCACGCCGTCGTTGGTGATGGTGGGAGCGCCCCATTTCTTGTCGAGTACGACGTTGCGGCCCAGAGGGCCTAGCGTCACCTTCACGGCGTCGGCGAGCTTGTTGACGCCGCGCTCCAGCGAGCGGCGGGCGTCCTCGTCGAACTCCAGGATCTTGGGCATTTACTACCTCAACCTACGGTTGGATCGAGTTCTCAGTCAGCATGCGATTAGCGCATGCTCACGGGCCCCGGCGGCAAGACCCCGGCGATTCGCCGACCGTCCTGCCTCCGGAGCCCGCGAACTACTACTACTTGTCGATGATGGCGAGTACGTCGCGGGCGGAGAGCACCAGGTACTCCTCGCCCCCGTACTTCACCTCGGTGCCGCCGTACTTGCTGTACAGCACCACGTCGCCGACCTTTACGTCGATCGGCACGCGCTTGGTTCCCGCGTCGTCGTAGCGTCCAGGACCCACCGCAAGGACTTCGCCCTCCTGGGGCTTCTCCTTGGCGGTGTCCGGGATCACCAGTCCGGACGCGGTGGTCTGCTCTGCCTCAAGCGGGCGGACCACAATCCGGTCTTCGAGCGGCTTGATAACTACCTTGGTGGCGGTCGTCACGATCGGACCTCCCCCTCCGGAAAGGCTAATGGTGAGTTGCTAGAGAGGGCGAACATGGCCGCCTGCCGTCGCGGGGGTCAGACTGCCTCGTCGCGTTAGCACTCTACACTAGCGAGTGCTAATCCCGAACAGTAGCGGTACCAGGCGGACTCGTCAAACGAGCGAGTCGGGCAGCAATCAGCCTCTTTCGCTCTCCGCACACAACTGATTACGAAGAGCTACTAGAGTTGTCCGGTCCCCGGTCCCCGGTCCCCGGTCCCGGTCCCAGCGGGGACCGACCTGAACGACCACCGGGATGAGCAACCCCTTCTGAAGGAGCATCATGGACCAGCCGGGCAACCACGTCCTGCTTCGCGGAAACCAGCCGGGCGCCGCCGATCGCATGCGCGAGCTGCTCGCCCGCACGGTACAGGACCACGTCGCCGACCAGCGGTCGAACGCCGGCGTGCTGGAAGACATCCGCCAGCGAATGGAAGGGCTCGAGTGGCTGGTGAAGGAGGTGCGCGAGCGGGAGGTTCCCGCCATGACGGCCCGGCTGGACGGCCTGGCCCAGCACCTTGACGAGACCACGCAACGGCCGCCCCAGTGGGCCGAGTCGCTCGCCGAGCACATCAAACTGCTCCGGGCCCAGGTCGCCCCGGTGGCCGAGCTGCACTCGCTGTGGGCCGACGTGGGCACCGTCTCGGAGAACGTCGAGCAGGCCCTGCCGCAGCTGCAGGCGGTGTGCGACACCATCGGCCAGGCCACGGAGGCGCTGCGGGCGCAGGACGAGCGGCTGACCAAGCTGCAGCAGAGCATGAGCAAGCTGCAGCAGAGCATGGAATCGGCGGCGGGCCGGTTCGGCCGCCTGGACAAGGCCGTCGCCGAGCTCGCGCAGCGGACCGGCCAGCTCGATAAGGAGATCTCGGCGGTCAAGGGGCGGGCCGAGGTGGGCTTCGGCACGCTGGCGGCCAAGGTGGAGCAGAGCGCGGAGGCCTCCTCGCGCCAGGTCACCCAGGCCATGGAGACAATGGCGGCCACCGTCGACGGCCTGGCGGAGAACGTGGCGGGCGTCGGCGGCCAGGTCGACCTGCTCGGCGGCCAGGTACAGGTGGTGCACGGGCGGATCGAGCGGCTCGACGAACGGCTGGCGGACACCGACGACAAGCTCGGCGCCCTCGACACCAAGCTGGACGCCACCGACGGCAAGATCGGCGCGCTCGGCGCCAAGCTGACGGCGACCGACGGCAAGATCGGCTCGACCGACGCCAGGGTCGCCGCCCTCGACACCAGGCTGGAACGCCTGGACGAGCGCCTCGACGACCAGTACGACCGGGTGAGCGCCATCGGCAACACGCTCGGCGCCACCGACACCAAGCTCGGCGCGATCGGCAACACCCTGGCCGCCACCGACACCAGGATCGGCGTGGCCGAGGCCGCGCTGGTCGCCGTCGACACCAAGCTTGGCGCGATGGACACCAGGATGGAGCGGTTTGACGACCGGCTGGGCGAGCACGGCAAGGGGCTCACCTCGGTGGACGGCAAGCTCAGCACGGTGGCGGGCAGGCTCGGCCCGGTCGACAGCAAGCTCAGCGCGCTGGACAGCAGGCTCGGCGCAGTCGACGGCAAGGTCGGCACGCTCGGCGGACGGCTCGACGGTCTCGACGGCAGGCTAGAAGGCGTCGGCGCGAGAATCGACGGCCTCGGCGACAAGTTCGGAGTGCTGGACGGCAGGTTCGGCGTGCTGGACGGCAGGCTCGAGACCGCGAACGGCCGCTTCACCGATGTCAGCGGCAAGCTCGAGGCGCTGGGCCAGGAGCTGGCCGCGGTGGGCGGCAGGCTCAACTCGGTGGGCGAGCACCTGACCAGCCAGCTCGAGCCGCTCGCCGACGAGCTGCGCTCTCGCCCGGGTCATCTCGAGGTCACCGAGGCGCTGGCGAAGATCGTCGACGCCGCCCAGACCGACGTGACCGCCCACCTCGGCTCGCTGGAGGAGACCGTGCTCACCCTGGCCGAAGCCCTGCTGCGGCCGCAAGGACGTCAGATTCCCGCGCCCAGGGAAGGTAACCGCATCTAGCTCCGCGCCACCCTCCTTCCGCGAGGCAACGGCGCGGTGGCCAGGGAGTTAAGGTGTGCGGTATGTCCCAGGTGTTCTTGGAGCGGGCGTACGCCGAGGAACTGGACGCGGCGGATCCGCTGGCCGGGTTCCGCGAGCGGTTCGCCCTTGACGACCCTTCCCTGATCTACCTGAACGGAAATTCGCTCGGCGCCCTCCCGCGGGCCACGCTGCGGCGGATGGAGGCGATGCTCCGCGAGGAGTGGGGCGCCGCGCTGGCCAGGTCGTGGGACCACTGGGTGGACCTGCCCGGACGTGCCGGCGACCTGGTCGGCGAGCTGACCGGTGCCGCGCCCGGCCAGGTACTGGTCGCCGACAACACCACGGTCAACCTGTACAAGCTCGCCTCGGCGGCGCTTGACGCCCGGCCCGGCCGGCACGTGATCGTCACCGACCAGGACAACTTCCCCAGCGACCGCTACGTGGTCGAGGGAATCGCAGCCCAGCGGGACGCCGAGCTGCGCATGCTGACCACCGACATCAACCAGGGCCTGGACCCGGACGAGGTGCGCGCCGCGGTGAACGAGGACACCGCGCTGGTCAGCCTGTCCCACGTGGCTTACCGCAGCGGCGCCCTCGCCGACATGGCGGCCATCACCCAGATCGCGCACCAGGCCGGCGCGCTCATGCTCTGGGATCTGTGCCACTCGGTCGGCGCGGTGCCCGTCGAGCTTGACGGCTGCGACGTGGACCTCGCGGTCGGCTGCACCTACAAGTACCTCAACGCGGGTCCCGGCGCTCCCGCGTTCCTCTACGTCTCGGCCCGGCTGCGGGAAGTGCTGCGACAGCCGATATGGGGCTGGTTCTCCCAGCGCGACCAGTTCGCCATGGGGCCCAGGTACGACCCGGCGGCCGGCATCGCCAAGTTCATGACGGGCACCCCGTCTATCCTGGGCACCGCCGCGGTGGAAGAGGGCGCGCGGCTGCTGCTCGAGGCTGGCCCCGGCCCGATGCGCGCCAAGAGCCTGCGGCTGACCAGCTACCTCATCGACCTGGGGGACGCCTGGCTCGAGCCGCTTGGCTGCATGCTGGCTACGCCGCGGGACAGCGGCCGCCGCGGCGGCCACGTCACCTACTGCCATCCGCAGGCCGAGCAGATCGTCGGGCAGCTCGCCGCCGCGAACATCGTCACGGACTACCGCACCCCGGAGCGGTTCCGGTTCGGCCTATCCCCGCTCACCACGCGCTTCACCGACGTCTGGACCGCCGTCGGCACCGCCCGCGACATCATCGAGCAGAAACGCTACGAGAACCATGGCTGAACCCGTCACCTACTCCGGATACCTGCGGCTTGATCAGCTGCTGTCGGCGCAGCAGCCCAGGTCAAGCGAGCACGACGAGATGCTGTTCATCGTCATTCACCAGATCTACGAGCTGTGGTTCAAGCAGTTGCTGCACGAGCTCGCCAAACTGCAGGCCGAACTCGAATCCGGCGGCACCACGCACGCCATGCGCACGCTCCGGCGGACGCTGGCCATCTTGAAGATCGTGGTGGCGCAGCTTGACGTGCTCGAGACCATGTCGCCAACCCAGTTCACCAGGTTCCGCGACTGGCTCGGCACCTCGAGCGGGTTCGAGTCGGCGCAGTTCCGCGAGCTGGAAGCGGTCCTGGGCCGGCGGGACCGGATGATGGTCGCGCAGTACGCCCAGGGCAGTGCGGAGCGGGAACGCATCTCGGCGGCGATGTCGCGGCCGTCCCTGTTCGACTCCTTCGTCTGCTACCTGGCCGGCCAGGGATACGACGTGCCCGCCGACACCATGCACCGCGACGTCAGCCAGCCCATCGAGGCCTCTGCCGGGATGCAGCAGGTGCTGAAGAAGGTCTACGACGACGACACCGACGCGGCCGCCGTGTGCGAGCTCCTCGTGGACCTCGACGAAGGCATGCAGGAATGGCGCTATCACCACATCAAGATGGTGGAGCGGACGATCGGCGGCAGGCGAGGCACAGGCGGCTCAGCAGGCGCCACCTACCTCAGGGCCACGCTGGGAACGCCCACCTTCCCCGACCTCTGGGCCATGCGCAGCCTCGGCTAGCGGGCCGTGACCAGGATCGTGGGCTGTTACTGCCCCGATAGGGGCAGCAGATGCCCACGATGATTCGTCAGCCCGCGCGGGGCCGGAAACGGGGCGGGACGGGGCCGTGGCGGGACGGGGCCGTGGCGCCGGCCGGGCAGGGCTGGGAGGGGG
>WNEZ01005928.1_pt1 | contig 11140 bp, 11 predicted proteins | sample 5400521 | NCBI WGS metagenome assembly WNEZ01 (sample SAMN13153339, study PRJNA577476) | soil metagenome | isolation source: 120 cm saprolite under Douglas fir tree site 2 hole 1 replicate 1 | place: USA:California | collected 2015-04-18
TGTTCGGGAGTAAGATCTTCTTCGACATTCATCTTGTTTTCTGCGGGCAAAATGACGTCCCGCACGCCGGCGCGTTTGGCAGCGAGGACTTTTTCCTTGACACCGCCGATGGGCAACACGTTGCCGCTAAGAGTTATTTCTCCGGTCATGGCGGTCAGCGGACGCACGGGGCGTCCCGTAAGTAACGAGACCAGTGCTGTAGCCATGGTGACTCCCGCGGACGGTCCGTCCTTGGGGATCGCTCCTGCCGGCACGTGAATGTGGATGTCATGTTCGGCGAAGAAATTTTCCTGGATGCCGAGCTGTGCCGCATTCGAGCGCACCCAGGTGAGCGCGGCTTGCATCGATTCCTGCATGACCTGGCCAATCTGTCCGGTCATGGTGAAGCCGCCCTTGCCCTTCATGGTATTTGCTTCCACGAAAAGCACGTCGCCACCAGAAGGCGTCCAGGCTAGACCGACAACGACGCCATGCAATTTCGCCTTCGCTGCGAATCTTGATGCCACCGAGAAATTCCTGGACGACTTCTTTAGTTACCACCAGCTTTTCGCTTTTGCCTTCAGCAAGGCGGCGAGCTTGCTTGCGGGAGATAGTGCCAATGTTGCGCTCCAGATTGCGGACGCCCGCTTCGCGGGTGTAGTGCCGGATGACGTAACCCACGGACTCTTCCGGAAATTCGATCTGCTCCGGCGTGATGCCGTTCTCTTCAATCTGACGCGGAATCAAATACTGAAACGCAATGTGGACTTTCTCTTCCTCGGTATAGCCTTGCAATTCGATGATCTCCATGCGATCACGCAAGGGGTCGGCGATGGGATCAAGCATGTTCGCCGTCGTAATAAACAGCACCTTGGAAAGATCGAAGGTGACGTCCAAGTAGTTATCACGGAACGCGGCATTCTGCTCTGGATCAAGCGCTTCGAGCAGCGCCGAAGCCGGATCCCCGCGGAAGTCGCGGCCTACTTTATCGATTTCGTCGAGCATGAAGATTGGATCTTTGGTCTCGGCCCGCCGAATTCCCTGGATGATCTGCCCCGGCAAAGCGCCGATATAAGTGCGGCGGTGGCCACGGATCTCGGCCTCATCATGAACGCCGCCCAATGAGATGCGCACAAACTTTCGCCCCAGAGCACGCGCGATCGACTTGCCCAATGAAGTCTTGCCCACGCCCGGCGGTCCGACAAAGCACAGAATCGGGCCCTTCATTCCTGGCTTCAAACGGCGCACAGACAAATAATCCAGAATGCGATCTTTTACTTTCTGCAAATCATAGTGATCGGCGTCGAGGATCTCTTTGGCTTTGAGAATATCCACTTCGCCGCCTGAAGTTTTCGCCCAGGGCAATACCGCTAGCCACTCGATGTAGTTGCGGGTGACTGAATAATCGGCCGCCATCGGCGACATGCGCGAGAGCCGGCCAAGTTCTTTCAAGGCCTCTTTCTTGACATCGTCCGGCATTCCGGCGGACTCGATTTTCTGCCGCAACTCTTCGGTGTCGCGCTGGCCTTCATCCTGCTCGCCCAGTTCTTTCTGGATGGCCTTCATTTGCTCGCGCAAGTAGTACTCACGCTGCGTCTGTTGAACCCGATCTTGCACCTCGGATTGAATCTTGTTCCGCAGTTGCTGGACTTCGAGTTCCTTGGCCAGATGCTGATTAATTTTCTCCAGGCGGACGCGAACATCGGTGGTTTCCAGCGTGTCTTGTTTATCCGCAGTAGAGAGAGAGGGTAACGAGGAAGCAATGAAATCCACTAGCCGTCCAGGTTCCTCGATATTCATTGCCACCGTGGAAAGCTCATCCGATAAAGTCGGAGAGCCGGCAACAATTTGCTGGAACAGAGTCAGAACATTGCGTTGCAGGGCTTCTACTTCAGAGCTCTTCGGCGGAATCGATTCCGGAACTGAATCCACTTTTGCTCGCATGAACGGCGTAAGCTGGGTGAACTCTGCCAAACGCACCCGCTCCAAGCCCTCTGCGAACACAAACAGGCTCTGGTTAGGCATTTTTACTACTTTGTGGACGACGGCGAGGGTTCCAACCGTATACAGATCACTGGCTTGAGGGGCGTCTACGCGAGCTTCGCGCTGCGCCACCACGACGATTGTCTTATCCTCGCCTAATGAGTTAATTAACTGAACAGAACTTTCCCTGCCTACGGTTAGCGGCAGGACGGCGTGGGGAAACAAAACCGTGTCCCGCACAGGAAGGATGGGTAACGACCGCTCCGACTCCGGTTCCTGTTCCTTAGGCTTGGAGTTGCGCTCAGTACGCGCTTTCTCGACCATGATTCTCCTTGAGTGGGTTGTACTCAACCCTTGGATGAGTTTCAGCCGCAGAAAGATGCAACCCTAGAATCATTCAGAAGCTGTTGGATTCTAAACCCGGTCGACAAGCTTTGCACTACCCCAAAGGTACAGGTCACGATCGGGTTCCCGAAACCAGAGCTGCCGCCAGACGTGCTCAGGCTGACGGGTAAACTCCTAGCACTTTCACCAGATCGGCGACTTCGGCGAGATGGTGAAGAGCATTTCGGGCCGCTAGGTCGTCCCCGCGCAGGAAGTCGGCATAGAAAACATATTCCCATGGCCGGCCACGCATGGGCCGGGACTCAATCTTGCTTAAACTGATGTCCCGCAAGGCAAATACACTCAGAGCCTTAAACAATGCTCCGGGAATGTTTTGCAAGCTGAAAGCAATGGATGTTTTATTCGCCCCACGCAGCACGCGTCGCTTACTCCGGATTAAGAAGAAGCGGGTAAAGTTCCGCTTATCGTCTTCAATCCCGGCCGCAAGGATTCGGCCCTTGTAGGCCTTAACTGCTTGGCGCCCTGCGATCCCGGCTGCATCCCTCAGACGGTTCTCAACCACGTGTTTTACGCTGCCTGCGGTGTCATAGAACGGTACCGGCTCAACTTTGCGGTTTCGGCGGAAGAAGTCGCGGCACTGCTCGAGCGCGACCGGGTGCGAGTAGACGCGGCGGAGGTCTTCTCGCTTGACGCCTGGTAGAACGATCAAGTTGTGCACGATGCGCAGGCGGAACTCTCGTTCTATGAAAACCTTGCGCGTAAGTAACAGGTCGAAGTGTTCGGTCACTGAACCAGCTAAAGAATTTTCAATGGGAATGACGGCGGCATCGACTGAACCGCGCCCCACCCGATCAAACACTTCTGCGGAACGGGCGCACGGCACAATGGTGCATCCCGGCGCCATGCGGCGAGCCGCCTCGTGGCTGAACGATCCCGCTTCCCCTTGAATCGCGATCTTCATCACGGCAACTTAACTGGACTTTGCTTGCGGAAGCAAATCTTTTCGAAGAATGAGAGCGTCCACACCGTTGGAATAATAGTGTGGAACGGTTCTTTCCAAGAAATAACCATGACGCTTGTAGAAGGCCAAGGCTCCCAGGTTATCCACGGCAGTTTCCAGCCGCACGCCAGGGCATCGGACAGCGCGAAGTTGATCTTCCGCAGCAGCCAGCAGACCAGAACCGACCCCGAAACGCCTGCCAGCAGCTCTGACATCGATGGTGATGATGTGACCCATCCCACGGCGGTCAACTTCAGCAACAATGAAACCGACAATTCCTGGGCTCTGAGCTCCGCCCTTGGCATCCGCTGATTCAGCTATGATCGTCAACGAGCCGCGACGCCGGATATAGGCCGCGAGCTCCAATCGGCTATACGAGATCCCGGGCGAGAAGCATTTTTGATCGATGTCCCAAAGGATTTCGAAATCCTCGCGTTTGAATTCTCGCAGGATAAACTCCACGCCGACATTGTAGTAGAGGAGAATTGCACCAGGTTCGCAGCAGTTTGGGGTAGATCCGCTATAAAAGGGTCCAGAAGCTGGACGAAAGTGTTGCATGGCTGCACCCTGAACCGCGCCAAGTGCATCTCAGGGGTGTGTGGCGTCTGCTCCTCATCGACGCACTGACTACGGCTGTTCTGCTCAGCCTCTGGTACCTCTATTTTGCCCGATATAACCGCCGCAGAGGTGTTTTGGCTTTGCGCCGCGTAGGGGCAGCGTGCGACGGCCAAGGCCGGATTGTGGACGCCCGTTGGTTAGGAGCCTGCCGCCTGCAGGCGCGTCTGCATTTTGCAGCTCGGTGGTTTGAGGATGTTCACGTCACGGTTCGGCTGCTCCCGCGTCCCTTGCCCCTTCAGTGGCTGTCCAGTCTGTGGCGCAAGAACAAAGAGACGCTTACATTTGAAGCGGATCTGGATTACGCACCCAGCTTTCAACTGGAAGTTTTCCGACATCGGTGGCTCACTAATCAGCGGATCCGAGTAGCTGAAGGTTCCAGAGACTGGTCAGTTTGCCGCCCTGGGCCAGTCGTGCTCACTACCCGCACTGATTGGACCCAGGAGCTTACACCGGTGGTGAATTCCCTCATCAATTCTCGAAAATCTGACTTGCTGAGTGTCCGCTTCGGCGCGGAGTCTCCCCACCTGGTAGCTACAGTTGCCCTGGAATCGCTTTCCGATGAGCAGGCTGCCGCGGGATTTCTCGGCATAATGCGCGAGTTGGCGGCAGGAGCTTCAACATTCCGACATAAAAGCTAGTGGTCAGTGGCCAGTGGTTCGAGTTCTTGGATTCGTATCAGGGCATCGCTTCAGCGATGCCGTACCGTGACAACATTCGATGCGCCTTTAGGCGTTGGGTCACCCTCGGCGCCTAAAAGGCGCGAGGCAGCAGATACCTGGCGGCACGCCTGAAGGCGTGCCCTGACACGAATCTGTGTCTAACGGTTTTTCTGAAACCCTAACCACTAGCCACTAATCACTGTTCTCTGGTTCGGCTACGAAACGGTAGCCTACTCCGCGCACGGTTAGCAGATGGCCTGGGTGGGATGGATCATCTTCAATGTAACGCCGTAGCCGGACAATGAAGTTATCGATGGCACGCGTATCGGTATCTTCTTTCAATCCCCAAACCTGCTCAAGAATGGATTTGCGTGAGACCACCCGCCCGCTGTTGCGGATAAGATGTCGCAACAACTCCGCCTCCATCAGCGTGAGGTGGATGGTGTTCCCGTTGACTCGAAGCTCCAGTTTTCCGAAGTCAATGGTACGCCGGTTGAATGAGAACACTTCGTATTCGGTATAAGGTTTGCTCTTTGATGTTGCTGGCTCCGCTTGGCTGTCTCGCAGCCATTCGCGCCGCCGCAATAGTCCCTGCAAGCGGGCCAGCAGAATGGCAAGTTCAAACGGTTTAGGCAGATAATCGTCGGCGCCCGAGGCAAAACCCTTCAGCACATCTTCCGGACGGCCACGCGCGGTCAACATCAGGACGGGAACAAAATTCTTTGCGGCTCGCAACTCGGCGGCGACGGCGAAACCGTCCTTGCCGGGAAGCATGACATCGAGAACTACGGCGTCAATTTCTTTCTCCATCTCATTTTCAAGCCGGCCGTCTTTCCATTCGCCCAGCAGCAAGCTCAGGGCGCTTTCTCCGTCCCGAACAACCGTGACTGCGTGCCCCTCCGCCTCCAAATTGAAACGCAAACCATTAGCCAGATGGGCTTCGTCCTCGACGATGAGCACATGGCTCATGTTGCGCTCCTGGGCAATTCGAGGACAACCGTCGTGCCCCGGCCTTCACCTTCGCTCTTGGCAAAGACGCGGCCACCGTGCTTTCTGGCAATGGTCCGCACGATAAACAACCCCAGGCCGGTGCCTTTCACATGAGAAAGGGTGCGGTTCGGAACGCGATAGAAACGCTTGAAAATACGTTTTAATTCTTGAGCCGAAATTCCCACACCGTTATCCTGTACGCTGAGCGTGACGTGCTTGTCGTCGGGGGTTTCCAAACGCACGGCAATGTCCACTGCGGGCCCGGAATACTTGATCGCATTGTCGATTACATTGGAAACTGCAGTGCGTAGTTCTTCGCCATCGCCGACCACGCTGGTCCCGGCTCCGTTGTTAACCTCCTGTTCGTATCGCAATGCCTCAGGTTGAAGATGATGACTGGTGCGCGCGACATCCACACATTCTTGCACCAGGTCGCCAAAATTTAACGGCGCCCGATGGTTCCGCTTCTTATGGGTCGCCTGGCCGGCCTTTAAAACCTGTTCCACTGTGCCCAGCAAACGGTCGGTATCGTCCACCATCAGCCGGTAGAACTCGCGGCGCTGGGCCTCGTCTACATCACGCCGTTGCAGTGTTTGTAAATAAAGGCGGATCGAGGCGATTGGGGTTTTCAGTTCGTGGGTGACCGCGTTGATGAAGCTGTCATGCTGTTCGTTGCGTCGGATCTCGTGGACCAGAAAGCTGGTATTCACGATGAGACCTGCAATCAACACCGTGAACAGGATCACGCCCAGGAACAGCAGCACGCCCTCGCGCCAGTTAAGAATGATCCAGCCAACGTTCAGCCCTACGGCCAAGGTTACAAGGCAGACGCCAAGCACCACAAAAAAAGCGATGGCTTTGCGGCGGCTGGTGATGCGCATAGCAGGATTTTAACGCTATTGGAAGAAAAACCGCAGGAGAGAAGGCAGATACTTTGCCCGGAGCGATACAGCACGAGCCAGACCCATTACAAATTTGTGGACAGTAAAAGTGACGACGATCCTAAACCGAAACCAGCTCACGCCTGGCCGCAGATGAGCGTCCTTGCTCCTCACGCCGCTGGAGCTCGGAAAGTCTTACCCGGTACACGTGGCGCGCCAGTCCCAATTTCTTTAACGCCCAAATCCCGTACCAGTTCACGTCAACTTCGTACCATTTCAAGCCGTGGCGGGCTGAAACCGGATGAGCGTGATGATTGTTATGCCAGCCTTCGCCGAAGGTGAGGATGGCGACCCACCAGTTGTTGGTGGAGAGATCGCGGGTGACAAAGCGTCGAGAGCCCCAGGTGTGGGTTGCCGAGTTCACCAGCCAGGTGGCGTGCAGCCCGACTACTGTGCGCATGAAAATTCCCCACATCAGAAAGGGCAAGCCGCCAAGCGCCAGCAAAATTAATCCGAGGATAACAATGGGAACGTAGTGATACTTCGTAATCCACACGTGAAATTTGCTTTTCGCGAGATCGGGAACATAGCGCGCGAGCGTAGTCGTATCGTGATGCATGGACTTGCCCATCAGGATCCAGCCCATGTGCGCCCACCACTTGCCGTCAAGCGGGGTGTGCGGATCGCCTTCCTGATCAGAATGCTGATGATGAATGCGGTGCGTAGCGACCCAGAAAATGGGTCCGCCCTCGAGAGCCAGAGTCGCACACGTAGTCAAAACGTACTCCACCCACTTGGGCGTCCTATAGCCACGATGAGTGAGCAATCGATGATAGCCCATGCCAATTCCCAGGCTTCCCGAAACCCACCACAAAAACATCGCGACAAACAAAGCTTTCCACGTGAAAAAGAACAGGGCTGCAATCGCGCCAACGTGAAACAGCGCCATAAAAGTTGCGGTTACCCAATTGATTTCATTGTCCGCGGCCGGCTTCCGATTTAGCGTCTCGAGTTCCATCGCAGTGTCCCCGTGGCTCATGTAGATAACTTATCAGTGCTTGGAAACGTCGTCTGTAATAGTTGTGTAATACGGGAGTGGATGGAAGTTACGAAGGTACAACAACGTGGGAGATGCCAGAATGGGCGGGCAATTCAGCTCAGGCCGTCGCGCCTTTCACTTCAACGCCGGCCCATTTTTCCAGTAACGTGAGAGTAGCGGCATAATCGAGGTCTTGGTAGCCGTCCTCACTCGCAACCTCGTAAACCTCTTCGACGATTTCGAGCGCCGGCAGTTTAACCCGAGCCTCTTTAGCAGCTTCCAGCGCAAGATGGATATCCTTATGCATCAGGCGGAGGGGGAAATTTGCCGTGAAGTCACGTTTCAGGACAAAGGGCGCCTTGTAGTCCACCACGCCCGAGCGGACCATCGAAGCCTGGATCAGGGGGAGCATGGTCTCAGCATCCACTCCCAGCTTGGTGGCTAGCGTCAGGGCCTCGGCAAAGCCTTCATAGATGATTGCAATTTGGAGATTCATGGCCAGCTTGGCGGCTTGGCCTTTGCCAGTTTCGCCCATGCGAAAGATCTGCTTGCCCATGGCAGTAAATAACGGTTTCAAGGTTTCGATAACTCCCTCATCTCCGCCCACGATGAAAATGAGAGTTCCACTTTCCGCCCCTACTTTGGAACCGGTGACTGGCGCATCTACGTACTGAACTCCGCGGGAACGCACACGCTCGGCGAATTTACGGGTCGCGGAAGGGGAGATCGTGCTTGAATCGACAATCGTCATGCCTTGCGTTAGCGATTGTTCGACGCCCTGCGATCCGAAAAGCACACTTTCGACCGCTTTCGTATCTGAAACCGACATCCAGACCACTTCCGCGCCATTGGCGGCTTCTGCAGGAGATGAAGCGCTGCGCGCTCCTTCCACTTCCTTCCCTGGGGTGCGATTCCAAACTGTGGCTTCGTGACCGGCCTTAACCAAATTCGCTGCCATCGGCCGACCCATGATTCCTAACCCTAAAAAAGCGACGCGCATCCGGCTACTCTCCTGAAGATTCACCCAAAAGGGCTTGCAAGGATTAGAACTGACGCCATGCGACTGGTCAAGTAATGCTCGACAGATTGTTTTAGAATGAGGTACAACTCTGCTGCGGCAAAGAACCATCGCAGATGACCCGGAACTATTCTGGTTCCGCGTCCGTGAATCAATTTTGGATCCGGCTTCGTCATTCGATGTTAAAAGCGACGATTAAAAATTCCGCGTTGCGCAAGCGAGCCCGCCAATTTGGGCGTCTGGTGCGCCATTCGGCGGTCACTCCCCGCACTGGGGAAACCCATAAGCCCAGACTCGTCTCGAACGGCGAACTGGGTGTGACGTTCATCGGACACGCCAGCTTTTTCGTACAGATGGGTGGTCAGAACGTGATCATCGATCCCAATTTTGCACGCTGGCTGTTCGTGCTCAAACGTCTGCGCCAGCCCGGTGTCCGTCTGCGCGACCTTCCAGCCATCGATCTGATATTGGTTACCCATGCCCACTTCGACCACCTGCACCGGCCATCGTTGCGCGCGATCGTCCAGCACGCTCGAAATCGCCGCGGAACGCCGCCGACGATCGTGATACCTCACCATGTCTTCGATTTGGTTTCCGACCTCGGATTCGATGATGTAGTCGAGCTCGACTGGTGGAATAGTTATCGTCATCGCGGACTGACCGTCACCCATGTGCCGTCACGTCATTGGGGCGCCAGGGTAATCAGAGATTCTCATCGCGGCTATGGAGGCTATGTCTTGCGGGACAACAAGCACTCCATCTACCACGCCGGCGACACGGCCTATTTTTCCGGCTTCCGCGAGATCGGTCAGAGACTGGCGCCTGAACTGGCGCTATTGCCGATCGGAGCTTACAATCCGCCGTCTTTCCGCAATGTGCATACCAGCCCCGCCGACGCTACCCGCGCCTTTCTTGACCTCAATTCGCGTTGGATGGTTCCCATGCACTACGGAACCTTCCGCCTCTCTCACGAACCCATGGAGGAACCGCTCGCTCTCCTGGAAAAAGAGGCTGCAGCCGCTGGCATTCAAGATCGAGTGCTGGTAATGGAAGAGGGCGTGACCAAGTTTTTTTAATTTCAGCCAAGTAATTTCAGTGTTCTGAAGGCTGTGAAAAAGCAAGCTGCCCCGCTGCGCTTGCGTTCAGGTATAAAGTTGTACGCTCAGATTTTTGCTAAGGAGGTACCTATGCCAGACAAAGTGAAAGCCGTTCCGGAAGGATTCCACACGTTAACTCCGCACATCACTGTTCGGGATGCTCGTCGGGCGATCGATTTCTACCAGAAGGCGTTTGGTGCCGAAGTGCTTGGCATCCATGATGGTCCCGAAGGAAAGATCATGCACGCTACTCTCAAGATCGGCGATTCCATGCTCATGCTGAACGATGAGTTTCCTGAGTGGGGTGCGTTGGGTCCGCCTTCCACAGGGGCCAGCGGCGTCATCATTCATATGTATCTGGAAAATGTGGACGCCGCGTTCCAGCGTGTGGTTTCTGCCGGCGCGACCGTAAAGATGCCGCTCGGCGATGCGTGCTGGGGCGACCGCTACGGCGCCGTCGTGGATCCTTTCGGACATACGTGGTCTCTGGCTAGCAAGGTTAGGGATGTATCCAAAGATGAGCTCGACAAGGCCTCCCAGGATATGTTCGGGCGCGGGACGAAGAAGTCGGCTTAGTAAGCGAGCAGGATTCGGAGATCACGCAGATTGTTGCCCGTGGGCCCGGTGATGATTGCGTCGCCCAGCTTGTCGAAAAAGGCATAGGCATTAAATTCAGACAGATAGATTTCCGGAGCCAACCCGCGGGCCTTGGCGCGCTCCATGGTGGTGCCGTCCACGATTGCCCCCGCGGCCGGACTGTTGCCGTCAATGCCATCTGTCCCTGCGCTGAGCACGGTGATCTTTTCTCCGGCGATTTTTGACGCGCAATCCAGGGCAAACTGCTGATTGCGGCCGCCAATACCACCATTCGCGACTTTCACCGTTATTTCTCCGCCTGAAATAAGGCAAACACGCTCCGATTTCTTGCGTAACTCATGGACTCGTTCGACTAGGTAATTGGCAGCACGCAAATAGTCCCAGTCATCGCAGCTATTATCCACTTGGACCTTGAACCCTAGACGCTCCGCGTCTGGCTTGCTGGCTTCCACCACGGAAGCATTGGACAAAATCGGCCACCAGCGTGAGCGATGAAAAACTTCATCACCTACCTTCGGAGTCTCTTCCAACGCGTGCCGTTGGAAGAGTTCACGAACCGACTCAGGAAATTGTGCGAGCAGCTCATAGCGCGTCGCAATCTGGTAGCAATCCTCCACGGTACTGGGATCGGGCATGGTGGGACCGGAAGCCAATGCATCTGGCATGTTGTCAGGAACGTCTGAAACCAGTAGCGAAACCTGCTGCGCCCGATGAGCTATACGGGCTAGTCGTCCACCCTTGATCGCCGACAGGTGCTTGCGAATGGCATTTATTTCAACGATGTTTGCACCGGAAAATATGAGCGCCCGGTAGGTGGCAATTAGATCGTCCAGCGAAACTTCATCATCGATGGGCTTTTCTACCATCGATGCCCCTCCGCCGCTGAGCAGAAAAATTACCAGCGATTCCGGATTTTGTCCGCTCAATGATTTGA
>WNEZ01005452.1_pt1 | contig 11139 bp, 21 predicted proteins | sample 5400521 | NCBI WGS metagenome assembly WNEZ01 (sample SAMN13153339, study PRJNA577476) | soil metagenome | isolation source: 120 cm saprolite under Douglas fir tree site 2 hole 1 replicate 1 | place: USA:California | collected 2015-04-18
TCCGTCATGCAACGGGACCCTTTCAGGAAGAGCTTGACCCCTTCTCGACGGCACAACCGACATACCGGTCCACGATATTTCGCCACTGCTTCCCTCCTTAACAGGCGTTAAACGTTAATCGTAAAAATGATTCCACTGTCCGCCACGTTTAACGAATGACGATTAATGGTCATCTCAGACCCGACGCCGTTTCGGTGGACGACAGCCGTTGTGAGGGATCGGCGTCACGTCCCGGATCATGTTGATGCGCAGGCCAGCAGCCTGGAGCGCCCGAATGGCAGACTCGCGCCCGGCGCCAGGGCCCTTCACGTACACGTCGATCTGCCGCATGCCGCACTCCATCGCTTTCTTGCCCGCTACTTCACCGGCCCGGGTCGCCGCAAACGGCGTGCTTTTGCGGGACCCTTTGAAACCCTGATCGCCGGCGCTCGCCCAGACGACCGTGTTTCCGCTCATGTCCGTGATAGTCACGATCGTGTTATTGAAAGAGGCCTGAATGTGGGCTACGCCGCTCTGGACGACCTTCTTCTCCCGCTTCTTGCCTTTCTTCACCCCCATGCCGCCCCTCCCTCACACGACCTTGGGCGTCTTCCGTGCCTTGCCCTGGCCCTTGGGCCCTTTTCGTGTCCGTGCGTTTGTTTTGGTTCGCTGCCCTCGCACCGGCAGCCCCCGGCGGTGCCGGAGCCCGCGATAGCACCCGATGTCGACGAGCCGTTTGATGTTCATCGACACTTCCTTGCGGAGGTCTCCCTCCACCTTGTGCTCCCGTTCGATGATCTCGCGCAGCTTCACGATCTCATCCTCGCGGAGATCCTTCACGCGCGTGGACGGTGAGACTCCAGCCTTCGCCAGGATCTGGGAGGCGAGTGGCCGCCCGATGCCGTAGATGTAGGTCAACCCGACGTGGACCTGTTTGTCCCGCGGCAGATCAACTCCGGCGATGCGCGCCATAACTCGTCTCTCCTCTCTGGAGGCTCACTACCCTTGCCGTTGTTTGTGCCGGGGATTCGAGCAGAGCACTCGGACAACCCCGCGACGCCGGACCACTTTGCATTTCGAGCAGATCGGTTTGACCGACGATTTCACTTTCATGGCCGCTCAGTCCCCCTCCAGGGATGGTTGCTGTTATTTGAACCGGTATGTGATCCGCCCCCGCGTCAGATCGTAGGGCGAGAGCTCCACTGTGACCTTGTCGCCGGGGAGGATGCGGATGAAATTCATGCGCATTTTGCCGGAAATGTGCGCCAGGATCTTGTGCCCGCTGTCTAATTGGACACGGAACATGGCATTCGGCAACGTCTCGGCGACGGTCCCTTGCGCTTCGATCACATCTTCCTTAGCCATTCTACTGTGCACTCCGTCGCTTACAGTTTCGTCAGTATCCGTGGGCCCGCGTCGGTCACGACGATCGTGTGCTCGAAGTGGGCCGACAGACTTCCGTCTCGGGTCATGGCCGTCCAGCCATCGGCCAGCAGCCTGGTCTCTGGCCGCCCCATGTTCACCATCGGCTCGATCGCTAGCGTCATCCCCGGTTTCAAGCGAGGCCCTTTTCCGGGCTCGCCGTAGTTCGGCACCTGTGGCTCTTCGTGAAGACGCCGGCCAATTCCATGTCCCACGAACTCTGTGACGACGGAAAAGTTCGCCCCTTCCGCGTGGCTCTGCACGGCGTGGGAGATGTCAGAAATCCGATTGCCGACGACGGCCTGGGCGATTCCTTTGTGGAGCGCCTCTTCTGTTACCTGTAACAGGCGGCGCGTCTCGTCCGAGACAGCGCCGACCGGAACTGTAATGGCGGCATCTCCATAATATCCGTCCACGACGACCCCGAGGTCCAGTCCCACGATGTCGCCCTCTTTGAGCACGCGGTGCGAGGGAATACCGTGCACGACCTCTTCGTTGACCGACACACATAAGGTGTGTTGGTAGATCTTGTCGCGGACCTGGTAGCCCTTGAACGCCGGCTTGCCGCCTCGCTCGAGGATGAACTTCTCCGCAAAGCGATCCAGTTCTTCCGTCGTCACCCCGGGCTTCATCTGATGGCGCAGCGCTTCGAGGACCTCGGCGACGATCCGCGACGCACGGCTCATCTTTTCGATCTCTTCGGGGGACTTCAATTCGATCTCGGTCATGCCACCCTCGTCGCGTGCACGACGGTTAGGAGTTGCTTGTAGACCTCATCGATCGAAACGGTGGCATCCACCCGACGCAGGAGCCCCTGCTTCTGATAATACTCCACGAGCGGGCGGGTCTGCTGGTCGAACACCTTGAGTCGGGCCAACACCGTTTCGGGCTTATCGTCGGCACGCTGCGCCAGCACTCCGCCGCACTTGTCGCAGACCCCCTCCCGCGTGGGCGGATCATGCTCGATGTGATAGACCGTTTGGCACGTGGAGCAACTGCGACGCCCAGAGAGACGGCGGACGATCTCCTCATGAGGCACCTCGAAGCTGATCACGTGATCGAGCCCAGGGGTGCCCGTCTCTTTGAACATCCGGTCCAACGCTTCGGCCTGCGCCACTGTCCGGGGAAACCCATCGAGGATATACCCTCGCGCGCACGCTGGGCTCGTCAATTTTTCCCGGACGAGTCCGATGACCACCTCATCCGGCACGAGTTTGCCCGAGTCCATGTAGCCCTTCGCCCGCAGCCCGAGCGGCGTGCCGCGCTTGACGGACTCCCGCAAGATCTCTCCGGTGGAGACCTGGGGGATCTTCTCCTGCGCAGCCAAGCGCTGCGCCTGTGTCCCCTTGCCCGCGCCAGGCGCTCCGAAAAAGACCAGGCGCATCGCCTTACCCGCTTCGTCCTTTCAGCCGTCCCTTGGCGAGAAACCCCTCATAGTTGCGCATGAGCATGTGCGACTCGATCTGTTGCGCCGTGTCCAAGCCCACGCCGACGGTGATCAACAATGAGGTGCCACCGAAGTAGAACGGCACGCCCAGTTTGTAGATCAGGATTTCCGGGATGATGCACACCCCCGCCAGGTAGAGCGAGCCCGCGAACGTGATGCGATTCAGGACCCGGTAGATGTAGTCTGACGTCCGCTGGCCCGGTCGGATGCCCGGAATGAATCCTCCATACTTCTTCATGTTGTCGGCGATATCCACCGGGTTCAGCACCACCGCCGTGTAAAAATAACAGAAGAACACGATCAGGCTGACGTACAGGATCGTGTAGGTCACCGAGCCTGGGGCGAGCATGGTGCCTGCCTGCTGGACCCAGGGGATCTGGATGAACCCGGCGATCGTCGCCGGAAACGCGATGATCGACGAGGCGAAGATCGGCGGGATCACACCCGCCGTGTTGATCTTGAGCGGGAGGTGCGTGCTCTGCCCGCCGAACACCCGCCGCCCCACCACGCGCTTGGCGTACTGCACCGGGATCTTGCGCCGGCCGGTCTCCAGGAACACGATCGCCGCGATCACGCCGCCCATCCCGACGATGAGCATGACGAGCCAGAACCCTGTCAACTGACCGACATCAAACAGCCGATAGGTCTCCACTACCGCAGCCGGCAGGCGGGCGACGATCCCCGCGAAGATGATCAGCGAAATGCCATTGCCGATCCCCCGCTCGGTGATCTGCTCCCCGAGCCACATCAAAAAGGCCGTGCCGGCGGTCAGCGTCAGCATGGTCATCAGGCGGAAACTCCACCCGGGAGCCTGCACGAAGGCGCCGCGGTTCATGCCCTCAAGCCCGACGGCGATCCCGAACGACTGGATCAACCCGATCCCGATCGTGCCGAACCGGGTGTACTGTATGATCTTCTTCCGGCCGCGTTCCCCCTCCTTGGCGAGCTTCGTCAAGTGGGGAATCACGACCGTCAGCAGCTGCAGGATGATCGACGCGCTGATGTACGGCATGATGCCAAGTGCGAAGATCGTCATCCGTGAGAGGGCCCCGCCGGAAAAGATATCGAGAAACCCCAGCAGTGCTCCCCCTTGTTTTTGCAGGAAGTCGCTCAGCGCATCTTGATTGATGCCTGGGGTCGGGATGTGCGCGCCGATCCGGTAGACCGCCAACATCCCGAGCGCGAACAGAACCCGATTCCGCAGCTCCGGGATATTGAAGACGTTCTTGAGATTCGTGATCAGCCGCTCAAGCACCGTCGAGCACCTCGACCATCCCCCCTGCCGCTTGAATCTTGGCGATCGCGCCCTTGCTGAACCGATGGGCCTGGACGCGGACCGCCCGCGACAACGAGCCCTCTGCTAAGACCTTGATCTTGGCGCTCCTCCCACGCACGAGGCCGGCTTGCGCGAGGACCTGCGGCGTCACTTCCTGGACACCTTCGAGCCGGTTCAGATCACGCAGGTTCACGACCGCCCACTCCTGCGTGAAGATGTTCGTGAACCCGCGCTTGGGCACCCGCCGGGTCAGGGGCATCTGCCCGCCCTCAAACCCGGGGCGCTTGCCGCCGCCCGATCGGGCTTTGAGCCCCTTGTGGCCACGCGTGGCCGTCTTGCCGTGCCCGGAGCCGATGCCCCGGCCCACGCGCTTGCGGCGCCGCCGCGCCCCTGGGGCTGGTTTTAAGTCATGCAGCTTCATGTGGCCTGGCCTGCCTCCCGGACTTCCAGCAGGTAGGCGAGCTTGTGCACCAGCCCCTTGACTTGAGGGGTGTTCGGCCGGATCACGGTGTGGCGGAGCCGACGGAGGCCGAGGCCGCGAAGGATGATCCGATGGGACCTGGGCGTGCCGATGGGACTGCGGACCAAGGTGATCGCAAGGGTCTCTTTAGGTGTGGCCTTCTGCTCCACCGAGCCAGCGTTCGTCAGCGACAAAGTGTACGAGAGGGAATCGCCCGGCTTGACACTCGTGCGGTCCACCAAGAGTGTCCCCCGCAGCGAGCGTGCGGACGCCACAAGTGTCGCAGACGCGGCCTGGGAGACGGAGGGGTCAAACCTGGACGTAGCCTTGATCTCGAACGCCTGCGCAAAGCCGTCGCTCATCTCCACCGGCACCCGCGCGCGCAACACAAACCGTGCCTTCTGGCCGATACCAAGCCGCGGCGTCTCGGTCACGGACGGCTCTTCGGCTCTGATATGACCGGTCCCCTCCACATCGTGGAAGAACGCCGGCTGGAAGGATGGCGGCAGCGTCGAAGTGAGCTGGAACGCATCTTCCGCGTTCCCTCGATTCGTGACGACGAACGGTATCACGATTGTCTCACCTGATGTACCGACATATTGGGCTCGCACCTCCGACAGTTCCATCGCCTAACCCGCCTGCTGACCGAACGCTTTGCGGATCCGGAGCACTTCGTCTGGGTCTCGCAACTGGTTCAGCCCGTCAAGGGTCGCCTGCACCACGTTGAAGGGATTGCCGCGGCCCAGCGTCTTCGCCACGATATTGTGGATCCCCGCCAACTCGATCACGGCCCTGACGGCTCCGCCCGCGACGATCCCGGTCCCGGCGGAGGCCGGCTTGAGCAGCACATGCTCGGCGCCGAATTGGCCGTGGACCTCGTGGGGGATGGTCCCATTCTTGATCGTGACCCGGATGAGATTCTTCTTGGCGTGCTGCACGGCTTTGGAGATGGCCTCGGGCACCTCCGCCGCCTTGCCCTTGCCGACGCCGACCAGGCCCTGCTCATCGCCGACCACGACCAGCGCTGTGAAATTGAACCGCTTGCCCCCTTTGACCACCTTGGCCACGCGGTTGATGTAAACGACCTTGTCTTTCAGGTTCAGTTCGTCCGGATTGATCTTCACGATTCGGCGGCGCTCCTGTTTAGAACTTCAGACCCTTTTCGCGGGCGGCCTCAGCCAGGGCCTTGATCCGCCCGTGGTACTTGTAGCCGCCGCGGTCAAACACGACGGCCGTCACGTTGGCCTTTAGGGCCCGCTCGGCGACCAACCGGCCCACGGCGACGGCAGCCGTCACGTTCCCTCCGTTTTTCACCGTGCCCTTGAGCTCCTTGTCCAGACTCGACGCGCTGAGCAAGGTCCGCCCGGTCGTATCGTCGATCACCTGGGCATAGAGGTGCACGTTGCTCCGGAATACGTTGAGCCGGGGGCGCTGGGCTGTCCCGAACACCCGGAGCCTGACCCGGTGGTGCCGGCGGACCCGGCTGCGTTCCCGTTTGCCCACATCCAACATCGTCGCCTTCCCTTACTTGCCCGTCTTGCCTTCCTTGCGAATCAAGATTTCGCCCGCGTACTTCACACCCTTGGCTTTGTAGACATCCGGCTTCTTGAGTGCCCGGATATTGGCGGCGATCTGGCCGACCAGGTATCGGTCTCGCCCCCTGATCGTCACCACCGTCTGTTTGTCCACCTTGGCCTCAATGCCCTCCGGGAGCGGGAACGCGATGGGATGGGTGAACCCGAGGTTGAGACTGAGCGTCCGGCCGGTCAGCGCGGCCTTGTACCCGACCCCGTTGATCTCCAGGACCCGTTCGAACCCCTTCGTCACTCCCTCGATCATGTTGCGGATCTCGTTCCGCACGAGCCCGTGGAGCGCGCGGTGCTGACGGGTATCGGCCGTGCGCTGCACCACGGCTTTGCCCTGCGCCACAGCGACCGTGATGTCCGGCGGGATCGGCCGCGTGAGGGCCCCCAGCGGGCCTTTGACGAACACCTTCTGGGCGTCGACCTGGACGTCCACGCCCTGCGGAATGGGCACTGGTTGTCTTCCGATCCGTGACATCGAACGCCCCTACCAGATATAGCAGAGCACTTCGCCGCCGATCTTCTGCTCGCGCGACTCGGTGCCGGTCATGACCCCTTGGGGTGTCGTCAAGATGGCGACTCCCATCCCGCCCCGCACTTTCGGAATGTGCAGGCGCCGGACGTACACGCGTTTGCCCGGCCGGCTCACGCGACGGATCCCCGTGATCATGGGGATCTCACCCTCCTGGTAGCGGAGGCGCAGTCGCAGGACCGGATGGCCGCCTTCCTCGAGACGCTCCACGCCCTGAAGGAATCCTTCCTGATGGAGAACCCGGGCGATCTCGACTTTGAGCGTGGAGGCCGGCATCTGCACAGTCGCGTGTCCCCGCCGCACGGCATTTCGAATCCGGGTGAGCATGTCGCCGAGGGGATCCGTCATCGCCATCGCGTCACCAGCTCGATTTGATCACCCCGGGGATCTCGCCCCGGAGGCTGAGAAAGCGAAAACAGATCCGGCACAGCTTGAACTTGCGCAGGAAGCTCCGCACCCGGCCGCAGTTGGGGCAGCGGTTGTACGCCCGCGTTTTGAACTTCGGGGGTCTCTGCGCCTTTAATCTAAGAGCCAATCGGGCCACCGTCTCAGCGCCTCCCGTCGGATCAGGTCCGGAAAGGCATGCCCAGGTTCTTCAACAGGGCCTTGCCTTCATCGTTGGTGTTCGCGGTCGTCACGATGGTGATATCCATCCCATGAATGGCCTCAACCGTGTCGTACTTGATTTCGGGGAAGATCAGTTGCTCCTTGAGACCCAGCGTGTAATTGCCGCGCCCGTCGAAGGACTTCGGCGAGACCCCTTTGAAATCGCGAATGCGGGGGAGGGCCGCGGTCACCAGACGGTCCAAGAACTCGTACATGCGCTTGCCTCGCAACGTGACCTTCGTGCCGATCGGGAGGCCTTTGCGGAGCTTGAAGTTCGCGATCGCCTTCCGGGCTCGGGTCACCACGGGGTGCTGCCCGGTCACGGTCGCGAGTTCTTTCACGGCCGCATCTAGCAGCTTGACGTTCTGGGTCGCCTCGCCCATGCCCACATTGAGCACGATGCATTCAAGCCGCGGCACCTGCATCCGGTTCGTATAGGAGAATTCCTTCATCAGGCTCGGCACGATCGTCTTCTGGTAGTGCTCCTGCAAGCGGACCGGGCCGCGGGGTTCTGGCGCGGCCTTGGCGGGCTGGCCCTCGGGCTTGGTCGCCGGTTTGGGCGCGGGTTTGGTTGCCGGCTTGGGTTGGGGCTTGGCCATCGCTACGGTCTCGCGCTGCTTTCAATGGGTTGCTTGCACTTGCGGCACACGCGGACGCGGGACCCGTCGGTCAGCGTCATGGTCCCCGCACGCGTGGGCTTCTGACACGTGGAGCAAAACAGCATGACGTTCGAGAGGTGAATGGGCGCTTCCCGCTCCAGGATCCCTCCCTGTCGGTTCTGCTGGCTCGGCTTCGTGTGCCGCTTGATGATGTTGATCTTTTCGACCGTGACCTGGCGGTCGAGACGGAACACGCTGAGGACCTTGCCGGATTTGCCGCGATCCTTGCCCGCCATGACGACGACCATGTCCCCCTTGCGCACATGGCACTTGGGCGGCACTTCCAGGGCGCGGTTGGCGCTCAGCCAGCCTCGGCGTCTCATCTACAGTACCTCCGGCGCAAGCGAGATGATCTTCATGTACTTCTTCCAGCGGAGCTCGCGGGCCACCGGCCCGAAGATGCGGGTGCCGATCGGCTCCCCCTGCGGGTTGATCAGCACGCAGGCATTGCGGTCAAACTTGATGTACGAGCCGTCTTCCCGGCGGACCCCCTTCGTCGTCCGCACGACCACAGCCTTGCTGATCTCCCCTTTTTTCACGGTGGCCTGCGGGATGGCTTCCTTGACCGTCACCATAATGACGTCCCCCAGACTCCCGTAACGGCGCTTGGTCCCGCCGAAGACATGGAAGCACATGACCTTCTTGGCCCCGGAGTTATCGGCCACGTCCAGCCGGGAATAGATCTGAATCATCGCGCTTTGGCCTTCTCGAGGATTTGCACGACGCGGAAGTGCTTGTCCTTGCTCAGCGGCCTGGTCTCAACCAGCCTGACCCGATCCCCAATCGCACACTCGTTCTTCTCATCGTGCGCCTTCAACCGTGTCACCCGCCGCAGCACCTTCCCGTAGCGATGATGACGGACGAATCGCTTCACCACCACGACCACGGTCTTTTGCATCTTGTTGCTCACCACTTCGCCGACACACTCGCGGCCGTGAGCCTGGTGGAGGCCGTCCTTCTCGCTCATACCGCGCCTTTGGAGGATTGGGCCGCCTCGCTGAGCAGGTTTTCGCGGAGGATGGTCTTCACGCGGGCGATCTCCCGTCTCGTTTGCTTGAGTTTGGCTGGATTTTCAACCCGGCCGGCCACAAACTGAAACCTGAGGTTGAACAACTCCTTCTTCAAGTCCTTGACCTTTTCCTCCAACTCCACGGTCGTCAGGCCACGCAGGTTCTTCACGTGGATCGTGTGCGTCGCCATGGCTACACGCCCTTCCGTGTGACGAAGATGGTCGCGAGGGGCAATTTATGCGCCGCCAAGCGGAGGGCCTCCTGGGCCACTTCCGGCGTGACGCCGTCCATTTCGTACAGGATGCGCCCGGGCTTCACCACGGCCACCCAGTATTCGGGATTGCCCTTGCCCTTTCCCATGCGGGTCTCGGCCGGCTTCTTGGTGATCGGCTTGTCGGGGAAGACGCGGACCCAGACTCGGCCGCCGCGCTTGACATGCCGCGTCATGGCGATCCGGGCCGCCTCGAGCTGCCGGTTCGTGATCCAGCCTGGCTCGAGCGCCTTCAGGCCGTACTCGCCGAGCGTCACCTGACAACCGCGGTAGGCCTTCCCCCGCAGGCGCCCCTTCTGCATCTTGCGGTGTTTCACTTTCTTGGGCGCGAGCATGCTCCCTCCTACCGTCGCTCCAGCTCACCTTCTGCCTTGCCGCGCGCGACGGCAGGCAGGATCTCGCCTTTGTAGATCCAGGCCTTGATGCCGATCTGGCCCATCGTCGTATGGGCCTCCGCGAACCCGTAGTCAATGTCGGCGCGGAGGGTATGGAGGGGCACACGGCCCTGCAGATACCACTCGGTCCGGGCGATCTCAGCCCCGGCCAGTCGGCCCGAGCACCGAATCTTGATGCCCTGGGCGCCCAGGCGGAGGGCCGACGCGACGCTGCGCTTCATGGCCCGGCGGAACGCGACCCGCTTCTCCAGTTGCACCGCGACGTTTTCAGTGACCAGCTGTGCGTCAAGCTCCGGCTTCTTGATCTCCTTGATGGTGATGTAGACCTGACGGGTGATCATCTTCTCCAGGTCAGCCTTGAGTTTGTCCACTTCCGCCCCCTTACGTCCGATGATGATGCCGGGCCGGGCGGTATGGATGATGACCGTGACTTGGTCTCCGGAGCGTTCGATCTCGACCTTCGAGACCCCCGCGTGATAGAGCTTGCCCTTCACTGTCTTGCGGACGCGGATGTCTTCGTGCAGGATCTTGGCGTAGTCTCGGTCCGCATACCACCGCGAGCTCCACGGCTTGACATAGCCGAGCCGCAACCCCACCGGATGTGATTTCTGGCCCATCTCTGGCTAGCCTTTTGCCTTCTTGTTCACTGTGGCCTCGACCGGCGCGACAGCGATGGTGATGTGGCTCGTCCGCTTGTGAATCGCAAACGCACGGCCCTGCGCGCGCGGCTGAAACCGTTTCAGCGTAGGCCCGACATCTACCCACGCGCGACTGACGCGCAGACTGTCTGCATCCCCGAGTTCCTTGCCTGGCTGCTGGCCGTTCGCCACCGCGGACAGGAGCACTTTCTGCACGACTTTCGCGGCGGCGCGGGGAGTGAAGCGGAGCAAGGCCAGGGCGTCGCTGACGGGGCATCCCCTGATCAGGTCCACCACTGGGCGTGTTTTCCGGGGGGACATCCGCACGTAGCGCAGCGTGGCTTTTGCTTCAGTCATAGCCTGCGTGTTCCTATTTGAGGGCCACGGCTTTTTCGCTCTTGGCGGCCCCGTGCCCCTTGAAGAACCGCGTGGGCGCAAACTCGCCCAGCTTGTGTCCGACCATGTTCTCGGTGATGTACACCGGAATGAACTTTTTGCCGTTGTGAACGGCCAACGTGTGGCCGATCATTTCGGGTACGATCGTGGAGCGGCGCGACCACGTCTTGAGGATCTTCTTCTCGCCGCCGGCGTTCATGTGCTCGATCCGGCTCATCAAGCGAGCATCGACGAACGGGCCTTTGGACACTGAACGGGGCATGGTCGTTCCTTCTGGCCTCGACTACTTCTTCCGCCTGGCGATGATGAACTTCCGGGTCCTCTTGTTCCGTCGGGTCTTGTACCCCTTGGTCTTCTGCCCCCAGGGCGTGACCGGGTGGGGGTTGCCGGGTCCCGATTTTCCTTCGCCGCCGCCGTGGGGATGATCCACGGGATTCATGGCAACGCCGCGGACATGAGGCCGCC
>WNEZ01014480.1_pt1 | contig 11139 bp, 12 predicted proteins | sample 5400521 | NCBI WGS metagenome assembly WNEZ01 (sample SAMN13153339, study PRJNA577476) | soil metagenome | isolation source: 120 cm saprolite under Douglas fir tree site 2 hole 1 replicate 1 | place: USA:California | collected 2015-04-18
CTGAGGGGCGCCGCGCCGGCGGCCAGGCGTAGGAGGTTGCTGGAATGGAGAGCGACCAGGGATCGCGGTCCTCATCGTGAGGAGCACCGCTGACATCGCGGCCGTTGAGAAAGGGCGAGACGCGCGAGCAGGCCGATGGCGTGCTGTCCGACAAGATCAAGGAGTCACGGCAGGCGGCCCCCCCGATCGCGGACAAGACGATCACCGTGAAGGCCTACGGCGAGCAGTGGCTCGCCGGACTCGAGGGCCAGGTGCGGCCGCGGACCCTGCAGGGCTACCGTGACATCTTCAAGCGCTACATCGAGCCGAAGCTCGGCACCCTGAAGCTCCTGAAGGTCCACCGCGGCACCATCAAGGCGCTGCTGGGGCAGAAGCGCGCCGACGGCTACAGCAAGGACACGATCCGGCTGACGCGCGCCGTGCTGTCGATCATGCTCGGCGATGCGGTCGAGGACAACCTGCTCACCGTCAATCCGGTGATGCAGCTCACGAACCGGGGGCGCCGGAAGCAAGCCGGAACGGTCAGCAAGGCCGAGCGCCAGAAGAAGGTCACGCCGATGAGCTACGACCAGCTCGCGACGTTCCTGGCCACCGCTACGACGCGCGTGGCCCGGCGCGAGGCGACGATGTTCCTCGCCCTGGCCGATGCTGGCCTGCGGCCGGGTGAGGTGCTCGCGCTTCGGTGGACTGACTTCGACCCGGCCGATCGGACGCTCTTGATCGAGCGCGCGGTGTCGTGCGGCCGAGTCGGGCCGACCAAGACCGATGAGATCCGTACGGTGGACGTGACCTCGCGGCTGGCCGAGGCCCTCAGCGGCCTCCAGGCGTCCACAGAAGCCGACGCGCTGATCGCCAATCGCGACCCGAGCCCGTGGATGTTCCCCTCGAGCGCCAACACGCCGCTGGACGCGTGGGCGGTCGCCAAGGTGTTCCGCTCGGTGCTCCGCGCTGCGGGCCTACCGCGCTTCCGGCTCTACGATCTCCGGCATACGTTCGCCACGCATCTGCTCAGCCAGGGCGCCCCGATCACGTACGTCGCGGCCCAGCTCGGCCACGCGAAGCCGACGACGACCTTGATGTACTACGCACACTGGCTACCGTCGGGCGACAAGCGCTACATCGATCGGCTCGAGGCCCTCAGAATCGCAAGTGGTAGCAAAGTGGTAGCAGCGCCGGAGGAGGGTGAGCTGCAAGTCCGCGAGAAGAGTGGTGGGCCGTCGGGGACTCGAACCCCGGACCCGCTGATTAAGAGTCAGCTGCTCTGCCAACTGAGCTAACGGCCCGTCCCACCCGTACGAAACGCGATCGCGAAACTCGGCTCCAAGTGGTGCGCCCGGCAGGAGTCGAACCTGCGGCCTTTGGCTTCGGAGGCCAACGCTCTATCCAGCTGAGCTACGGGCGCGGCGTACCCCGCGTATTCTCTTTTGGGGTGACCGATGGGAATCGAACCCACAACCCCTGGAGCCACAGTCCAGTGCTCTAACCAATTGAGCTACGGTCACCGCGCGAAACCGCAAGGGCCCAATCCTACAGGAGCGCTCGCGCAGCGTCTAGCCTTCCATCTCCCGCGGCGAGGGGCCGCCGTCGATCACGATCGTCTCACCCGTCATCCACGATGACGCCTCGGACGCCAGGAAGATGCACGGATAGGCGATCTCCTCCACCTTGCCCCAGCGTCCCATGCCGACGCGCGCGGCGATCGCATCGTAGGTCTTCTTGCCGTCCGGCCCGGCCTGCTTCAGCACGTCCAGGTAGCCCTCGGTCTCCACCGGCCCCGGGGCGATGCAGTTCACCCGAATGCCCTTGCGTCCCCAGGCGGTGCCGAGCTCGCGCGTGAGCGTGATGACCGCGGACTTCGCGGCACCGTAGTGCGGCATCATCGTCGAGCCGTAGACCCCGGCGACCGACGAGATATTGATGATGACGCCGCCGGTCGGCTGCTGCATCATCTGGCGTCCGGCCCACTTGCAGCCCAGGAACACGCCGTTGAGGTTGATGCCGATCACGGTGTTCCAGCCGTTGATCGAGATGTCCTCGGGCTTGGCGCGGAACGAGGCGCCGGCGTTGTTCACCATGATGTCGAGCCGGCCCCATTCCTGCACGGCGCGGTCGACCACCGACTTCATCTGGTCTTCCTGGCGCACGTCCACCGCCATGGCGAACGACCGCTTCCCGACGTCGCGGACGGCCTTGACGACCGGCTCGAGGTGCTCGAGCTTGCGCGAGCAGAGGGCGACGTCGGCGCCCGCCCGCGCGAACTCGATTGCGATGGATTTACCGATACCGGTGCCGCCTCCGGTGACGATCGCGGTCTTGCCCTCGAGGGAGAACGGCGATTTGGCCATGGCGCGCACGATACCCCAGGGGTTCCCCACTGTCCACTCGGGCGATCCGAGCATCGGGAACAAATCGCCTCGCCCACATATCTCTCTACGACCATAGCGGCTCGTCTGGCGGGAAGAGAAGCCGGCGGACCGGCTCTACGCGGCGGCGTCGGGTGGCGACGGGGAGGCGCTCGTCGAGTTCGCGCTCCTCTGTATCAAGGGAGGGCAATCTCGGCCCGTCGGCGAGGCACTTCCCGTTCGACCCGTCGCCAGACCGCCCGCGGCTCCAGGTTCGCGCCGTCGTCGCCCACACAGGTCTGGAGCTTCGTGACCAGGCTCTCCGCTTGGCTGACTTGAGCCCGTGGCGCCTTCGCGGCACGCCGGACGTCCTTGTCGGACGTCCGCTTGGCCTCCGACCAGGCCTCCTCGAGATGCGCGACGAGGAGCACCACGCGCTCGACTTCGCCGTCGACGTAGGTCCGCCGCTCCGCAGCCGTGTCGAACCTGGGGCAATCCTCGGCGATCACGCCTTCGAAGTGCCGGACGATCTGCTCGGCCTCTAATAGATGATGCTCGACTCGCGGACGCGCCTCTTCGGCCGTTCTGTCGCCTGCCGAAACGGCAGCCGCCAGGACGAGCAGTTGCGCGCCGACGAGTCCAGCGAAGACACGCATCGTAAAGAATCTTACCATCGGTCAACCATGATTCCGGGACCCGGACGGATCGCGACCAGGCCACCCTTTGGCCCCGCCCATAGGCGCCAAAGATCGCCGTGGTGGCAGCTATATGCGACGATTTCCGGCCTGTGGCATCGGGTTAGCAGCGTACCGGGGACATGAAGGCGCCGAGCAAGGACCCGAGAATCCTCCTGATAGACGACAACACGATCGTCAGAGACATGCTCGTCGATCTGGTTGGGTCCCTGGGTTACCGCGCGGATTCCGCGGCCAGCGGGGAGGAGGCGCTCGCCCTCTTCGACCGCCGTCGATACGGCATGGTCCTTACCGACTTGCTGATGCCTGGCATGAGCGGCTGGGACGTCCTCGCCGCTTTGCGCCAGCGAGATGCCCACATTCCCGTGGTCATCGTCACGGGCTCGCCGGTCGTCGGAGATCCGCGTGCTTCTCAGCCAGGGGTCGCCGTCCTGAAGAAGCCGGTCGACGTGACGGCTCTCGACGCGATGATCAAGAGGATGCTCAACCAGCGCTTGGCCGTCTGACACCGCGATTCTGCGATCGTCGGCGGCCTGCAAAGGGCCGTTGACGACGATCCTTTCCGGAACTAGTCTTCCCCCGAAGTACGGCAATGCGAAGCGCGGAGCGCGTCGATCGATCTCGCCTCGACCCTGGTGGCGAGCCTGACCGCGCTCCTGCTCGCCATCCACGGGTCGGGCGTGTGGTCCCTGGTGCTCGGCAGCTTGACGGGCGCAGCGGTCCGATCCGCCCTATACCTTCGCGGGAAAAACATGCGGCCTGTGTTCCGGCTCGGCGGCGTGCGGCGTCACGTGACCTTCGGCGGCTCGCTCGCGATGAGCCGCCTCGCCTGGCCGGTGATCAACCAGTCAGACGTGCTGATCGCGGGGCGCTTTCTCACGCCGGGCGCGGTCGGGCTCTATTCCTGCATCTCGCCACCCTGCCCATGTAACGCGTCATGAACATCGTCAACCAGGTGGTGTTCCCCACGGTGGCCCGACTCCAGGAGGACCGGCCCCGCCTGCGCGAGCGGCTGCTCTCCGGCCTACGTCTGCTCGGGTTCGTGAGCGTGCCGATCATGTGGGGGATCTCATCGGTGGCCCCCGAGCTGGTCACGCTGGCTCTCGGACCGAGATGGCAAGACGCGGTATTTCCGCTCCCTGATCGGCGTACAGTGGAGCGTGAACGGGCTCGCGACCGCGTGGGCGGTGGCGCTGATGATCGCCCTTTCGCTGACGATTCCGTGGAACTGCGCGAAGCTGGAGCTTCCGGTGAGTGACGTCGCGCGCACGCTTCGCGATCCTATCCTGGCCGGCGGCGCGATGTATGTCCTGGTCGTCGTGAGCCGAACCATGCTGGCGGGCGCGCCGGACGTGTACCGGCTGCCTGCCCTCATCCTCATCGGCGCCGCGGTCTACCTGCCCTGCCTCTCGCTTCTGAACAAGAAGATGTGGACTGATGTTCAGCGTCTGTTCGCGGCCTTCCGGGCCTGAGCGGCCACCTTGATGCTGGACGTTCCTCGTTTGAGGGCCGACACTCCGGGCGTCGGCCGGGTTCTGCACTTCAACAACGCCGGCTCGTCATTGCCCCCGCGCCCGGTCGTCGAAGCGGTAACCGGTCACCTGGAGCGGGAAGCCGCCATCGGCGGCTACGAGGCCGCTGCCGAGGCGGCAGATCGTATGGCTGACGTCTACTCCGCCGTCGCCACGCTCATCGGCGCCAGCTCGGACGAGATCGCGTTCGTGGAGAATGCGACCCGGGCCTGGGACATGGCCTTCTACGCCATCCCCTTCCGCGCCGGAGACCGGATCATCACCGCGCGGGCCGAGTACGTGTCGAACTACCTCGCTTTTTTACAGATGAAGCGGCGCGCTGGCATCGAGATCGACATTGTCGAAAACGACCCCACGGGCCAGGTCGACGTGGCCGCGCTCGAGCGGGCGATCCGACCACGGACCAGGCTCATCGCGATCACACACGTCCCGACCCAGGGCGGGCTCGTCAATCCGGCTGCGGAGGTGGGAGCGGTCGCCGCGCGGCACGGCATCCTCTACTTGCTCGACGCCTGCCAGTCGGTGGGTCAGCTCGCGGTCGACGTCCGGCGCATTGGCTGCCACATGCTCTCCGCTACCGGCCGCAAGTATCTGCGCGGCCCGCGCGGCACCGGCTTTCTCTACGTGCGGCGCGACACGATCGGCGCTCTCGAGCCGCCCTTCATCGACCTCGAGGCCGCCTCGTGGATCGACGCCGACACCTACACGATCCGTGACGACGCCAGACGCTTCGAGAACTGGGAGCGCAACGTGGCCGGCCAGATCGGGCTTGGCGTCGCCGTTCGCTACGCCTTGGCCTTGGGCCTGGAACCTATCGAGGCGCGCGTGAAGGCGCTCGCGACCTTGCTCCGGCGCGAGCTGGCGAAGCGGCCTGACGTGACTGTCCACGACCTGGGCGTGGAGCAATGCGGCATCGTGACGTTCCTCAAGGCGGGAGAAGAGCCAGACGCCACGCGCCGGCGCCTTCGGGCCATGAACATCAACGTCACCCACACCCAGGCGCGCTCCTCGCGACTCGACCTACCCGCGCGCGGCTTCGACGCGCTGGTCCGCGCCAGCGTCCACTATTACAACGACGAGGCCGAGGTCGAGCGTTTCGTCCGCGCGGTAGCGGACTAGCTCCTGGTGCCGCGCACGCTCAGCCGGCGCTCGCAGGTTTCACCGCGCCGCCTCGGGGGCGCTGACACGCAGTGACGTCCTGGTCACCCTACACCAGATTCACCAGAGCTGAGTGGGCTCGGCTTCGCGCGGGTGCCGCGCTGACCTTGACCCCGGAAGACGTGCTGCGTCTCCAGGGACTGAACGAGAGGGTAGCGATTGACGAAGTCGCCGCGATCTACCTGCCGCTTGCCCGTCTCTTGAGTCTGTACGTCGAGGCCGAGCGGGTCCTCTATCGCGCCCGGGCCACGTTTCTTGGGGACGCGACCGCCAAGGTGCCGTACGTGATCGGCCTCGGCGGAAGTGTCGGGGTCGGAAAAAGCACGACCGCGCGGATCCTGCGCGAGCTTCTCGCGCGTTGGCCTGAGCACCCCAAAGTCGACCTGGTCACGACGGACGGCTTTCTCTTTCCGCGGCAAACTCTCGAAGAGCGGGGGCTGATGGGGCGAAAGGGCTTCCCGGAAAGCTACGAGCGTCCGCGGCTGATCCGCTTCCTGGCCGACCTGAAGGCCGGCCAATCACCTCTGGCATGCCCCGTCTATTCCCACCTCACCTACGACATCGTGATCCTCGAGGGACTGAATGTCCTTCAGGTGACGGCCGATCGTCCGGGAGACGCCCGCGTGTTCGTCTCGGACTTCTTCGACTTCAGCATCTACGTGGACGCGCCGGAGACCGACATTCGCCGCTGGTACGTCGAGCGGTTCCTTCTCCTCCGTGCCACCGCGTTCAAGGAGCCTGAGTCCTATTTCCATCAGTACGCCGCCCTCTCCGACGAAGCCGCCGAGCGGACGGCCGGGACCATCTGGGATACGATCAACGGCCCTAACCTCCGGGAGAACATCCTGCCGACACGCGAGCGGGCCCATCTGGTGCTCGTCAAGGGACTGGACCACAGGGTCGATGAGGTCTGGTTACGCAAGTTGTGATCTGGCTTTCAGCGAGGGAGTGGCTCCGCCGGGTCCTTGACTTGGCCGAGCGCCGAGGCAATCATAGCCGCATGCCCCGCCAACGCGGCACTTTCGCGATAATTCTCGCGATCCTGCTCGTCGGGCTGACGCCGATCGCGTACGCGGATCCGCCCGACCCCACATGGATTGGCGGCTACTGGGACGACGATGATTTCGACACCGTCGTCGACTTCATCACCAGCGCATCGGCAATTTCCGCGCCGCCTGTCGTCGACGCTGGACCTCTGTGGGTTCCGGGGGCCTGGGTCGAACCGGCTGAACCGAGCGCCCGCTCGGTGCCGCTCCAGACGCTCGCCTGTCCTCGCGCTCCTCCCGCAAGCCTCTCGCTCGACAGCTGATTCGCAACTAACGGCAGGCTGACCCGCTCGTCGCGGCCGGCGGAAATGCGCGGCCGTGCTCCATCGACCTCGCGCGGACGCCTGCCAAGGATCCCCATCGCGACCTTGAGAGGCTCAACGCGCAATGTGTGGCATTGCCGGGTTCGTGACCACCGACTTTCGGGGCGACTCTCGCGACGTCGTGCACCAAATGGTGACCACGTTGCGCCATCGGGGCCCGGACGATCAGGGCGAGTACGTCGACGCCCAGGCAGCGCTCGGCGCATGTCGCCTCAGCATCATAGACCTGCCGGGCGGGCGGCAACCGATTGGGAACGAGAACGGAACGGTTCACGCTGTCCTCAACGGCGAGATCTACAACTTTCGTGAGCTCCGTTCGCGGCTTCAGCAGCGCGGGCACCGGTTCAAGACCCAATCGGATACCGAAGTCGTCGTGCACGCGTACGAGCAGGACGGAGAGGACTTCGTCGCCGACCTCGACGGCATGTTCGCCCTGGCGCTGTGGGATGGGCGGGACCGGAAGCTCTTGCTGGCGCGAGACCGGATGGGCGAGAAGCCGCTCTACTATTACGACGGCCCGGGAGTGTTCGTGTTCGGCTCCGAGATCCGAGCGCTGCTCGAGCACCCCGACGTTCCCCGAGCGCTCGATCTCCGGAGCCTCTCGCGATACCTGCTGGTCGACGCGATCCCCGCGCCACACTCGATCCTGGCCGGGACCGCGAAGCTCGCCCCCGCGCACACGCTCGTGGTCTCGCCCGGCGCCAAGCCGCAGGTCACGCCGTACTGGACCGTGTCGTTCGCGCCCGACCACTCCATCGACGAAGGCGAGTGGCGTGGACGACTGATCGATCAGCTCGAAGTGTCGGTGAGGAGCCGCCTCGTCGGCGACGTGCCGATCGGGGTCTTCGTGAGTGGAGGCATCGACTCCGGCGCGGTCGCCGCTTTCGCGGCGCGCCACACGAACGCCCCCCCGCTCCAAACCTTCGCGGTCGGCTTCGACACACCGAGCTACGACGAGCGGCGCTTCGCGCGGGTCGTCGCCGCTCGCTTCGGCGCGGAGCATCACGAGATCGTGTTCTCGGCGACCGAGGCGTTGTCCTTGATGGAGCGCGTCGGGAGTCTTCTGGACGAGCCGCTGGTCGACGCCTCGTTCTTGCCGAAGTACGCACTCGCCCGGGCCGCCCGAGGATCCGTCAAGGTGGCGCTCAGCGGCGACGGCGGTGACGAGATCTTCTGCGGCTATCCCACCTTTCTCGCTGATGCAGCGGCTCGATGGCTTCTGGCAACTCTCACGCCGGCCGCCCGGCGCGTCGTCGGCCGGCTTATCGACGGCCTACCAGCGTCGTCGAAGTACGCCAGCGTCGACTTCCTGCTCAAGCAGTTCATGCGCGCGCTGCCGTATCCTGCCGAGGTCCGGACCCAGCTCCTGCTGGGTGGCATTACCGCCGCTGAACAATCTCATCTCCTGTCTCCCGGGGTTCGTCACGCCCTCAAGGGCTTCGATCCATATGCCGAGCTGACGACGGCGATCGAACAACTCGAGCTCCGGGACCCGATCGAGCGCCTGATCTCCCACCATGCCAGGTTCTACCTCGCCGACCAGACCCTGGTCACCATGGATCGAGCCAGCATGGCCGCCGGCCTCGAAGTCCGTGCTCCCTTCCTCGACCCGGCGCTCGTCGAGCTTGCGGCAACAATTCCCAGCGCGTTGAAGCTCCACAGGTGGACGACGAAGTACATCCTCAAGAGCGCGCTCACGGGGACCTTGCCGCCGACGGTCATCCGGCGACGAAAGCAAGGTCTCGGGGTTCCCATCGCTACCTGGTTGTGCGGGCCGCTGCGCGGCGTCATGGAGTCGCGACTGGCCCCGGCGCGCGTGCGACATCGCGGCCTCTTCGATCCGACGGCCGTGGCGCGGCTCGTTTCGGACCACGTCGACGGTCGGCGAGACCATCGCAAGATCCTCTGGGCCCTCCTGATGCTCGATGCGTGGTGCGATCACTACCTGCCGCATGAACGCTGGACTTAGGGGCCGGCCGCCGCGCGCCGGATGGGCACCCTTAGCCGTCGTGCTCGCGGTGAGCGCGGCGCTTCTCGGCTTCGATCTCGGCGGGCGCGTGCTCGCGACGAACGACGAGGCCAGGTTCCCGATGATGGCCCGGGACATCTTGTCGAACGGCCACTGGCTCCTGCCCGAAATCAGCGGCGTGCCCATGCTCAACAAGCCGCCGCTTCACGCCTGGCTGATCGCGCTCGGCGCATGGCCGACGGGGGCGGTGTCGCAGCGGACGGCTGTGGTCCCCTCGTTTCTCGGGGCTCTGGGTCTGGTGGCGGTGACATGCTGGATCGCGCAACGCTTGTTTGGCGCCGGTGCGGGCCTCGCGGCCGGATTGATCGTCGCAACGATGGCCGGCGCGTTCGCGATGGCGCGCTCGGCGGTGCCTGACATGACGCTCTCGTTCGGCATCGCGGCCGCCATGGCCGCCTTCGTGGCGGGTGAGCTCGATGGGCGCCGGGGCGCGTGGCTCGGCTTCTATAGTCTTGTGGGGGTCGCGTGCTGGGCGAAGGGTCCCGCTGGGCTTCTGCCGATCGTCGTCGTGGTTGCCTACCAGCTGGCGACCTCCGGCTGGAGGGGTGTGACGCGCATGCGAGCCGGCGCGGGCATCGCGATTCTCGTGGTGCTGGTCGCGCCCTGGTGGCTGCTCGCAGCTCATGCCGGGCGAAGTCAGTTCTTACGAGACGTGGTGCAGGCCGATATGATGCAAGGCTACAACCCGCTGCGGGCGCTGGCCTGGAACCGAGTCGTCGAGCCCCTCGGCGCCGCCGTGACGATCCTCTTCCCGTGGTCCCTTTTGCTCCCGTTCGCCGTGCGCTGGGCCGTTCGGCGCTGGCGGACGAGCTCCGCCGCGGGCGAGCGGTTGGCCCTCATCTGGTCGATCACGGTTTTCGTCGTCGTCGCCGCATCGTCTCGCCAGCGATGGCGTTACTACCTGCCGCTCTGTGTGCCCGGCTCGTTACTCATCGCGGGCTGGCTCTGGTCCGGCCGCGTGTGGCATCACATGACGATCCCCGTTGCCGCCTGGGCAGTGGTCGCCAGCACCTTGATGGTCGGTGAGATCTACGTCACCGCGCGCGACAATCGCGGCACAGAATTGCGGACGATCGCGCGAGCACTCGAGCAAGTGTCGGCGCCTCTGTTCGCGCTTGAAGCGCCCGAGCTGGTCTTCTCGTTCTATCTCAGACGATCGATCCCGGCGGTTTCCAACACCGCGGAGCTTCGCGGAATCGATCCTCCTGTCTATGTCATCGCCAGAACTCCGCCGGCGCCCGAGTCCTTTGATCCGGTCGCGCAGGGCTTCGTGAAGGGCCGGCGCTTCGTGCTTTGGTCGAAGCGATAACCCATGGTTGCGTCAGCGTGGGCCCTGGGCCATATGGCGGGTGGTCTCTGTGAGAGGACCGAGGAGGGCCGGCGCCGCACGAGGCTCGGCCTGAAGTCGAGTTCATCTCCTGAGCACACCCGTACGTCGCGCTGACGGTGATGCGCGGTCTTGCGTCAGGGATGTCGCGGAATCTTCAGAGCCTCGTCACGGTTCTCTGATCTCGAACGTATCTCGCGGCGCGGCCCGTGGCTGTGACCTCGAGAGCTCTCGTATCGTCGAGACACGGACGGCAGAGCGGCCGTGACGATTGAGCGGAGCTTCGTGCGCCATTCGCGAAGACGTCGAGCGCTATGCGGAAGCGCGTTCGGTAGCGATCATCGGTCCGGTCTGATTTTTCGGACGGCTGCTGTCACTTTGGCGGCGACGGCTAGCGCCACCGTTCGGCGTGAGCGCGGCCGAGTTCCTCAGGATCGTCCGCAGGTGCCGTTGCTCAAATTCACCCACGGCGATCCCGCGCCACCGCTCGGCGGCGCGAATGACGGCAGGGTACATCAGCTTCAGCACCGGGCGCTCGCCGAACGCGTTCGGAATGATCTTCGCCGCTCGCATCACGGAACGTCGCTCCAATGTCCCGCGTCTCAGCCCGCGCGCGAACATCTCCACCGCCAGGCGCGCCAGCTCCGCCGTGCGGCGCGCCAGACCGGGCCCGCACGCGGGACGCGA
>WNEZ01006498.1_pt1 | contig 11137 bp, 7 predicted proteins | sample 5400521 | NCBI WGS metagenome assembly WNEZ01 (sample SAMN13153339, study PRJNA577476) | soil metagenome | isolation source: 120 cm saprolite under Douglas fir tree site 2 hole 1 replicate 1 | place: USA:California | collected 2015-04-18
GTGGCGGGACCCGGCGCGGGGAAAACATTCTGCCTCATCGCCCGGATCAACCATCTCATCAACACCCGAGGCCTAGCTCCCGAGCGCATCTGCGCCGTCACGTTCACGAACCGGGCGGCCGAAGAAATTGCCGTCCGGCTGAAGCACACGCTCGGGGACCGCGCGGAGAGTGTCACGCGCGGCACGATCCACGCGCTGTGTCTCGCCTTGCTGCGCGAGCACGCCGAGGCGGCGGGCCTGCGGAAGGGCTTCGGGGTGGCCGACGAGCAGTACCAGAAGGTCATCCTGGGCCGGCTGCACGTGCCGCTCGAGCAGCGGGGATCGCTCCTGAACCGGTTCAGCCGGCACCGCGTCCAGGACTACCGCTTGACGGATGACGACGCACGTCTGTATCGGGAGTACGCCGTCTGGCTGGCGCATCGCAACATGCTGGACTTCGACGACCTCGTCGTGAAAGCCGAGGAGCTGGTGCGCGCCCACGGGGACATCGCCGATGCGATCGCCGCGCGCTGGGATTATCTCCTGGTGGACGAGTTCCAGGACGTGAACGCGGTCCAGTACGACCTCTTGAAGCGCCTGGCGGCGCCGCACGGCAACTTCTTCGCGGTCGGCGACGACGAGCAGTCGATCTTCACCTGGACGGGGGCGGACCCCTACGTGCTCGTGCGCTTCAGCCGCGACTACGAGATCGACCGGCCCATCGTGCTGGACAAGAACTGCCGCTGCTCGCGCCAGATCTTCGAGACGGCGCGGCGCGTGCTCGCGCAGAATCCGCAGCTGTTCGAAAAGCAGCTCAGCGCGGAGCAGGAGTCGGCGTACGAGGTGGGCGCGTTCGGCTTCCGAGATGAGGAAGAGGAAGCCGCGTGGCTGCTCGAGGACATCCTCGCCGATCGCGCGGTGGCCGGTCTGGGATGGGGCGACTACGCGATTCTCTACCGCCGCCACAAAGTCGGCGAGTACCTCGAGGGACGCCTCGTCCGCGCGGGGATTCCCTGCCGGTTGGCACGCGGCCGCTCGCTGGTCGAGGACGACGTCATCAAGTACGTGATCGCCGCCCTGGGAATCGTGCGCGATCCCGGCGACCCCGTCGCGCTCGAGGCGTTCGCCAGGTGCGTGCTGTCGGCGCACTTCCTCCAGGAAGTCGAGGCAGCGATCGGGAGCTCCGGCGATTTCCTCACTTCCGTGCGCACCCTCGCCCGGCGCCGACCGGCGCAGGACCCCGACACCAAGAAGCTGTGGCGCCTCGTGTTTCAGGTGGAGAACCTCCGCGCCCTGACGCGGTCGCACCGCGCGTTGGTGCCGCTGGTGGATGAGATCCTGTCGCAGAGCGTCGGGCCGTACCGCAACGCCCTCGAGGAGCGGCACGACGAGCTGACCGATCCCGCCGCGATCCCCGAGGCCGTGCGGCTGGCCGGGCGGCTCGCGGCGGCGATTGCGGCGGAGCAGGAGATCGTGATCGAGCCGCAGGGAGGGGTGGAGATTGCGTTGCGGGGAATGCTGATAGCGGCTGGTCTGCGTCACGTGCCAACCTCGACAACGTCCCGAACCTCCCCAACCTCCATAACCGACGCCCTCACGCTGTTCAAAGCGCTCCAGCTGCTGCACGCCAAGGAGCTCGATACCGCGCTCGAGCGCTACGTGACGTTCGACCTGGAGACGACCGACAAGGACGTGGAGGTTTGCGAGGTTGTCGAAATTGGCGCGGTGCGCGTGGTGGGCGGCGAGATCGTAGACCGGTTTCACACGCTGGTCCGGCCCTACCGCCCGATTACGCCGGGCGCAACCAAGGTGCACGGGTACACCGAAGACGACGTCCGGAATGCACGACCGTTTGCCGAGGTGTGGCCCGAGTTTCGAGCCTTCATCGGCGACGACGTGCTCATCGCGCACAACGGCCAGCATTTCGACATTCCCGTGCTGCGCCGGCTCGCGGCCGGGCGGGAAGGCGTGGACACCCTGGTGTTCTACGACACCCTGCCCCTCGTTCGCTCGCTCTCCCGCGACAGCGCCAAGCTCGAGGACCTGGCACTGCGGTTCGGCATCGACGCGGGCCGGGCGCATCATGCGCTGGACGACGCGGTCACGCTGGCCCGGGTGTATCGCGAGCTCGAGCGGCTGCGGGCGGTGCGGGCGCGCAAGGCGGTGCTCGTCAACCTCCTCGACTACCTGGGACTGGCATTGGCCTTGGAGCCCAAGAGGGAGCAGGGAGCAGGGAGCGGAGAGCAGGAACTGCTCTTCAAGGTCGCGAAGTTTTACACCCTGGGCCGGTACAGCGATGCGCTGGCGTTCTACGAGATGGAGCGCGAGCGCATCGGTGGAGACTCGACGCCTTCCGTCGACGAGGTGATCCGGCGGCTCGGCGGGCGCGCGCTCATGACGCGCCTCCGAGCCGAGCCCGATCCGGCGCAGCGCTATCCCGCGGCGGTGGCCCGGCTGCGGGCGCTGATCGATGAGCCCGAACCCCCGTCCTCACCCCCTGACCCCCTCTCCACCTGGAGAGGGGGAACGCTCAAAGAGAGAATCGATCGCCTGTTGGATCGCGTGGCGCTCTCCACGTCCGAGGGGATCGAGGTCGCGCCCGATCGCGTCAACCTCCTCACGCTGCATTCGACCAAGGGCTTGGAGTTCTCGCGCGTGTACATCGTGGGAGTGGAGGACTACCAGATTCCCGGGTTGCGCGAGGCGAAGGAGAATCGGCAGGCGGAGATCCAGGAGGCGCGGCGCCTCTTGTACGTGGGGATGACGCGAACGCGGGAGCGGTTGGTGCTGACGCGGGTCGAGCGGCGGTTCGGGATGGAGGCGGGAGGGTCGAGCTTCCTGGAGGAAATGGGGTTGGAGGCGGACGCGGTGCGAGCCGAGTGAGCGGTTACGCGACCGCGGCGAGCCTCGCGTCCGCCGGACTCTTCACTCCATCGAGCGACTTCACGAACGCGAGGTAGACCGCTTCCGACCACCAGCCGCGGGACCGCTCGATCTCCGCGAGGGCGGCCTCGCGCGACAGCGCGGGCCGATACGGGCGGGCGGTACTGAGCGCGTCGAACACGTCCACGATCCCCACGATCTGCGCCGCGATCGGGATCTCGTCCCCCCGCAGGCGGTCGGGGTAACCCGTGCCGTCGTAGCGCTCGTGATGCCAGCGGATGATCGGCTTCAAGTCCCACGGGAATTCGACCGCCGCGAGCAGTTCGAGGCCCCAGATCGGGTGCATCTGCACCACCTCGAACTCGGCGCGCGTGAGCGGGCCGGGCTTGTTCAGAATCTCGTGCGGGACACGCACCTTCCCCAGGTCGTGGAGGTAGGCGCCGAGGCGGATCGTCGTCTGGCTAGTCTCGTCGAGCCTGAGGACGCGCGCAACGGCCATCGCGTGCTGCGCTACGCGCTCGCAATGGCCGAAGGTGTAGCTGTCCGTGGACTCGATCGACTGTCCCCACTCGCGCACCACCGCGAAGTAGGTGGTTTCGAGCTCGGACACTTTGCCGCCGACGTAGACGAGGTCGACGCGCGCGTCGAGCCGACCAAACAGGCGGTGGGCGGCGTTCAGCAACGTGAGCGCTTCCTGATTCCGCCCCATCGCCTGATACACCAGGGCCAGCTCGTACGACGCCTCCGCTTGGTTCAGCACCGAGCCGGCGTTCACCGCCAGCTCGATCGCCGAGCGGAGACGCGATTCAGCGAGCGCCGCGCGCCCGGTCTCGCGGTACACCATGCCGATGATGCGGTAGGCCTCGGACTTGTCGCTGCGGGCGTCGAGCTGGTCGAAGATGGCGAGGGCGGCCTCGGCGTTGCGGCGGGCCTCCTCGTAGCGCCCCCGCACGACGTGCACCTCGGCGTGATTCACCAGACACATCCCCTGGAGGTGCGCGTCGCCCGCCCGCTCGGCGATCTCGTAACTCTGCCGGAAGTAGCCATCTGCCCGGTCGTACTGCCGCAGGTCCGTGTGCGCGATGCCCAGGTTGGCGTACGCAATCGCGCAGCCGTGCTCGTCATTCGAGGCCCGGTACGCCTCGAGGGAGCCCTCGTAGTGCGCGACGGCCTCGCTCAAGTTCCCCTGGATGTTCGCCAGGATACCGAGATTCTGCTCGACCCGGGCGCTCAACTCGCGGATCTGGCCCCCTCGCTCCAGCGCGTGCAGGAAGTTACGGCGCGCGTCCTCGATCGCACCCGTCTTCAAGTCCAGCCCGCCGAGCGTGTTCAGGGCTTCTGCGGCGAGCAGGTCGTTGTCGGCCTCGCACGCCACGGTATAGCTGCGGCGACACAGCTCACGCGCTTCGGCCGACTCGTTGCGGTGATGGCGCATCACGGCTACGCGCCGCAACGCCTCCGCCAGCACCGTCCGCTCCCCCGTGCGCTCGGCGGTGGCGATCGCGGCTTCATAACACCGGATCGCTTCGGGAATGCACGCGGCTCGCTCATGGGCCCGCGCGTCGTGCAACAGCTCCGCCGCGGGGCGCGCCCCCACGCGCGGACCGGCCTGCCCGGATGCGGGAGTTGAAACCGCCGTCACGTCGGCGTCACCACGCGACCACGTAGCTCGAAAAGTGGTTGACCTTCCCCGTGACGTACTTGCTGAACAGGTTGTCGAGCGACAGCAGGTAATACAGGATCTGCAGGTTGTTCGTCGTGTACGCGATCCGCTTGGGGAGCAGGTTCCCGAGCAGACTGCAATTCGCGTAGCTCATGGTGAGGTTGGCGGGCACCTGGAACTGCAGCCCCTCCGGCTGGAACTTGACGGCGTTCACGCCCAGCCCGGTGGGCACGGTCATTGTGATCGTCGTCGGCTGGCTGAGGGCGCCCTGCGGGATGACCAGTTTGTGGGGCCCGGCGCTGATGATGCCGCCCCCGATCCCGACCGTCTGCGTGGTCGAGGCATAGGGCAGGTCTGAGCACTTGAGCAGCCCCGTCGCGCCGAGCAGCGATCCGACGAGATCCGCCGAAGGTGGGGCAGCTCGAGGGCCGGTCGGCGTGCTATCGCCGCAGGCGGAAGCGAGCGCGAGCCCGCACAAGAGGATTATGCCGACAAAACGACGACGGGCCTTCATAGGCCTTCCTTCTCCTCTAGGGCGTGGGAGTTCGGAGGGAGAGCAGGGATCGGCGTACAAAATGCACACATCTAGCCCGCTTCTCCGTGAGGACGGTCACTCGCGGCGCGCTGCGGTTTTTGACGTTTTGCTGTTTGCTGCGATTCTCAGAAAAAAGAGGGTCAGAAAAGAGAGGGATCGTGAAAGGCGAGCGCCCTCACGCGCCCGCTGGCCAGAGCCACGCCGCCCCTCGTACGCCGCTCGAATCACCGTGAGCGGCGCGCACGACGCGGGTGGCGACCGGATCGGAGCTCGCAGCGACAGCCAGTACGTGGCGCGGCAGCAGCGCCGACGTCGCTTCCGGCAGCCCCGCGATGTTCGACATGCCGCCGCCGAGCACGACCACATCGGGATCGAGCACGTTGATCAGCGACGCGAGGGCGCGGCTCAGTCGATCCTGGTATCGGGCCAGGGTCGCCGCCGCCGCCGCGTCACCGCGCGCCGCGGCGCCCACGATCTCCTGGCCGGACAGGGTGACGCCGGTGTGCTGTGCGTGGTCGCGCTCGAACCCCGGGCCGGAGAGCCACGCCTCGACACAGCCGCGCTTGCCGCAATAGCATGGCGGACCGGGTTGCTCGTCGGGCGTGAGCCACGGAAGCGGATTGTGCCCCCATTCGCCGGCAATGAGGTTCGCCCCTGACAGACAGCGGCCATCCACGACGATCCCGCCGCCGACTCCCGTGCCGAGAATGACGCCGAACACGACCCGCGCGCCCGCGGCCCCGCCATCGGTGGCCTCGGACAGGGCGAAGCAGTTCGCGTCGTTCATGACCCGCACCGGCCGGCCGAGCCGTCCCACGAGATCGCGCTCGAGCGGCCGACCGTTGAGCCAGGTGGAATTGGCGTTCTTCACGAGCCCCGTACGAGGCACCACCGTGCCTGGGATGCCGACCCCCACAGTGCCCTGGGCGCCGGCAGCGCGCTCGAGCTCCCGCACTAGCGCCACGATGGCGTCGAGGCAGGCAGCGTAATCACGTGGCGTGGTCACGCGCAGGCGGGCGATCTCCTGACCCGCGGGCGACAGCGCGATGGCTTCGATCTTCGTGCCGCCCAAGTCGATGCCGATGCGCATGCCTCAGCGCGCGACCTTCGTGACCGTGTCCCAGGTGCGCGTCGTCCCCTCCTTGCCGAACGTCTTCTCGATGAGTGTCATGAAGACCGGACTCTTGGGGTGCCGCACGTAGGCACTGAAGGCTTCGGCGCCTTTCACGGCGAGGATACGGGCTCCCTCGAACTCGATCGGAAGCGCGAGCCTCGAGGTGGGCCGCCGGCGCAGGAACGTGACGACGCGCTTCGCGCCGGGCGCGAGGCGAAACGCTCGGTAGGGGTCGGACGCGAGCAGGTCTCGGAGCGCTTCGATCGGCCGTATGATCGTGAGGAAGGTCCGACCTAAGCGCTCGGTCATCGCGGCCTCGGCCCGTTGCTGAAGCGACGCCTCCGAGGCAGCGCGCGCGCTGAACACGACGTTCCCGCTCGCGAGGATGGTCTTCACGTCTGTGAACCCCGCGGCCTCGAACGCTTTCTTCAAGTCGGGCATCTTCGCGTTGACCGGCATGACACCACGGAGAAACGCGGCATAGCGTGGCATGAGCTAGAAGTTAGCCTAGGCGGGATACCAGTTCTTCTCCCAGGCATGCGGCTCGAGCTTCGAGAGCATGCCCGCCGTCAGTTTCCCCTTCTCCGCTGCCGCAACGTTCTGTTGTACGTGCGTGGCGCGACGCATTCCGGGTATGACCGTGGATACCTGGGGTGACGACAGACAGAAGCGCAGGGCCAGCTCCGGCAGGGTCTGGACCTCCTCATCGAGCAGTCGAGCCAGCGCCCGTCCCCGCCGTTCGGCCTCGGCCCGGCGGTCACCGGCAAAGTACTCCGCTCGCCAGTCGCCCGCGGGAAACACCGTATCGGATCGAATTTGACCGGTGAGGGCACCTTCGTCGAAGGGGACGCGCCCGATCACACCGAGCGGCTTGGTCTGTGCGAGCGGCCACAAACCTCGTTCGGGGGAGCGATCGTAGATGTTGTAGATCACCTGAGCGGTCTCGAACAGCGGATCCCCGAGCACCCGCAACGCCGTCTCGGGCGCGTGATCGTTGATCGAGATCCCCCAGTGCAGGACCTTCCCTTCCTTCTTTAGGCGAACCATCCGGTCGTACGAGGCCTCCCATTCGGAGTCGTCCAGCCAGGCGTCGTTCCACACATGGAGTTGTTGTATCTGCAAAGCGTCGACGCCGAGGTTCTCGAGCGACTGCTCCGTGGAGGCGATGAGATGCCGGGCGGGGAAGACGTCCGCCAAGGGCGCACCGGCCCGTCCGGGCCACTCCTCGTTCCGCGGCGGAACCTTGGTCGCAACGACCACGCGACCGGCGTGGATTTCGGGCTTCAAGACCTGGCCCATCAGGCGCTCGCTATGTCCGTCGCCGTACGCCAAGGCGGTATCGAAAAACGTGATCCCTCGATCCACGGCTGCGCGCAGGGCATCACGTGCTTGGCCATCCTCCACGCCGCGCCACTGTGAGCCGCCGAGGCCCCAGCCGCCAAAGCCGAGCTCGCTGATGAGGTAGCCGGTCGAGCCCAGGGTCCGATTCTTCACTGTCGCTCCTCCCGCGGGAACTTCTCAACGATATGGTTCATTCATGAATTATGACTGTGTACGGCACCCAATTCCGCCTCGTAGCCCGGGGGCTGGTTGATTATCTCGCCGGTATCGATCCCAGCGCCGTAGGGTTGGTTACGGCATTGACGATGCTGATCCGCAGACGCGGCTCCTGACGCTGCCCCCTCCGAGCCGCAAGATCCCCTTCACCGCCAGTTCCAACTCTCCCGTGATCATGCCGAGACTCGGGAAGCGCCGCCAGAACCCACCCGATCAGGTAGGGGACCACGGGAACTCACAGGCAAATTTGTTCATTACTGAACTTATCCGAGCCGGCACCGGTTCGGTGTTTGAAACTGTAGCGCGATTGAGACCGTTTCGAAACGTGGACGTGGAGCTGGACAGTGTCGATTTGAGGCCCGCGCCAACGTCTAGTACAGAAGGGACAGTGCTTCACCTTTACCTGACAGAAGGAGATCAGCCCGTATGCGTAGTCGCCTCTTTATGAACAATCGCGGTTGGGTGGGATCGGCCGTGCTGTTGGGAACGCTCCTCGTCACCGCTGGCAGCCTGGTGGCCTGGAAGCACGCCGCCGCCCGGAAGGCCGATGCCGCAGCCTCGAGCCAACCCGAGCCCGTCGAATCGATCACCCTGGCCGTCGCCCGCGCGCGGCAGTATCGCCCGACCACCACGTCGGTCGGAACGGTCCTCGCCCTCAACTCGATCACCCTGCGCAACGAGGTTTCAGGCACCGTCCGCCAGGTGATGCTCGCGCCTGGACGGGTCGTCGACTCCGGCACGGTACTCGTCGCCCTCGATGTCTCCGTAGAGGAAGCGGAGCTCCAGGCAGAGCAAGCCCAGGCCGACCTGGCGGCAACGACTCTCGCACGCCTCGAGGTCCTCAGGCAGGCCCAGGCCACGTCTCAGGAGGAAGTGGACCAGGCGCGCGCGGGGCGCGATGTGGCGCTGGCACAGCTCGCGCGCACCCGGGCCGTCATCGCGAAGAAGACGATCCGGGCTCCGTTCCAGGCCCGCGTGGGGATCTCCGATGTACATCCCGGACAGTACCTGAACGAAGGCACCGAGCTCACGACGCTGCAGGGGGTCGACGCCGCGGCCAACGTGGACTTCACGGTGGCGCAGGCGGTGGCGGCCGAGCTGCACCCGGGTGAGCCCGTCACCGTGTTCGCGGCTGAGGACCCTCGTCCGCTGACGGCCCGCATCGTCGCAGTGGATGCGAAGATCGATCCGGCGACCCGCAACGCACTGGTGCGGGCCCGGATCGCGAGCCACGCCCCGTCGCCGGGCGCCTCAGTGCGGGTCGAAGTCCCCACTGGACCCCCGACCACGGTCGTCGCAATTCCGGTGAGCGCCCTTCGTAAGGGGCCCGCCGGCGACCACGTCTTCCTGATCGCAGCCGACTCGGCAGGCCACACTCGCGCTCATGTGCAACCGGTGCAAAGCGGGCCGGTGCTCGAGGACGAGGTCGTGATTCTGAGTGGTCTCACCCCCGGCCAGCAGGTGGCTACCTCGGGGTCCTTCAAGCTACGCGAGTCTGTGCGGGTCGCGGGCGACTCATCTCGCTAATCGGAAACCGTTCATGCGCTCCTTTACCGATACGTTCATCCGGCATCCCGTCCTCGCGGTCGTCGTCAACCTTGTGATCGTGCTCGTGGGATGGCGGGCGATCACGACGCTGCCGGTGCAGCAGTATCCGAACATTCAGAGCTCGTCGGTGGTGATCACGACGGTGTATTACGGCGCCAGCGCCGAAACCGTCCGCGGCTTCCTCACGACGCCGATCGAGCGCGTCGTGTCGGCCATCTCGGGCGTCGACTACGTGGAATCCACCAGCCGCGCCGGCGTCTCAAGCATCACGGTGCACCTGAAGCTGAACCACAACAGCACGGCGGCCCTGGCAGAGGTCACGGCGCGGCTGCAGCAGGTGCGCTCCGAGCTGCCCGCCGAGGCCGAGCCACCGGTGGTGGAGGTGCAGCGCGCCGACCGGCCGTATGCGTCGTTCTACCTGAGCTTCACGTCCTCGGCGCGCGAGATTCCGGCGCTCACCGACTGGCTCACCCGCAACATGCAGCCCCAGCTCTCGACGCTGGCCGGCGTGCAGCGGGTGGACGTGGTCGGCGGGCGGCCCATCGCCATGCGGATTTGGATCGACCCCGACCGGCTGGCCGCGCTCAACCTCGCGCCCGGCGACGTACACGCGGCGCTGCAGCGCAACAACTACCTCGCCGCCGTGGGACAGACCAAGGGCGATCTGGTGCAGGTCAACCTGCTGGCCAACACCGATCTGCGCACGCCCGAGGAGTTCAAGAACCTGGTCGTGGCCGAGCGGAACGGGGCGATCGTACGGCTGTCCGACGTGGCCCGCGTGGAGCTGGGCGCCGAGGAAGCCGACTTCGTCACCAAGTTCAGCGACAAGGAAGCGGTGTACATGGGCGTCTGGCCGCTGCCCGGGAGCAACGAGATCGAAGTGGCCAAGCGGCTGCATGGTGAAATGGCGCGGATCCGGCCCACGCTGCCCAGCGATATCGACATGCAGATGGCCTACGACGCGACGGTGTTCAGCAGATGGCCTACGACGCGACGGTGTTCATGACCGACGCGCTGCAGGAGATCTCCAAGACTTTGGTCGAGACCATCCTGATCGTGGGCCTCGTGGTCTTCCTCTTCATGGGGTCGATCCGGACCGCTCTGGTGCCGTTGGTGGCGATGCCGGTGTCGCTGGTCGGGGCCGCGATCGTCATGTACGCCTTCGGCTTCAGCCTGAACCTCCTCACCATCCTCGCGATCGTGCTGTCGGTGGGATTGGTGGTGGACGATGCCATCGTCGTGGTCGAAAACGTCGAGCGGCACGTGCGCGAGGGCAAGACACGGATCCAGGCGGCGATCGTGGGCGCGCGCGAGCTGGTCGGCCCCATCATAGCGATGACGATCACGCTCGCGGCAGTATACACGCCGATTGGGTTCCAGGGCGGGCTCACCGGCTCCTTGTTCCTGGAGTTCGCGATCACCCTCGCCGCCGCCGTCGTAGTTTCGGGTGTCGTGGCGGTGACCCTGTCCCCGGTGATGAGCTCGCGCTTCGTCCACGAAGCGGGGCGGGAGGGGCGGCTGACCAAGGTGGTGCACCACGCCTTCGAAGCGGTGCGGCGACGCTATGAGAGGCTACTGGACGGCGCCCTGCAAATGCGCTGGGCGATCGTCGCGGCCGCGGTGCTCGTCATGTTGGCGGCGGTGCCGCTGTATCAGAACTCGCGGCGGGAGTTGGCGCCCATCGAGGACCAGAGCCACATCAGCCTGTTCATGGCGGCCTCGCCCGACGCGTCGCTCGAGGCGACCAACAAGGCGTCGCTCCAGGTGGTGAAGGCTGTCACGTCGTTCCCCGAAGCCAAGTTCATGTGGTCGCTGACGGCCAACTGGGGCGGGTTCGGCGGGATGGTCGCGAAGAATT
>WNEZ01010693.1_pt1 | contig 11136 bp, 9 predicted proteins | sample 5400521 | NCBI WGS metagenome assembly WNEZ01 (sample SAMN13153339, study PRJNA577476) | soil metagenome | isolation source: 120 cm saprolite under Douglas fir tree site 2 hole 1 replicate 1 | place: USA:California | collected 2015-04-18
CGTTTTCCTCTGTGCGCGAGCCCTTAGCCAAGGTCTACGCCGAATGCGCAACAGAACATTCACCGCAGGCTCCGAGCAAGACCGTTCAGTACAAAGTTTTAAAACCGACTTGGTTTGTTGTCTCGGGAGATCTCGGACCCCAAGCAGATGCTAGCTTAGGGTTCTATACGAAAGGAGTGAAAAAAGACAGCTTCGTCGTGATCATGCATTTTCAGTGGCGGGAGGACGACTTTCCGTTAAGCGAGGAGACGTTTACAGCGATGTCGCGAGAATTCGACGGAAATTAGAATGTCCCGCATCAGAAACGCTCCCTTTTTGAGAAGGGGTTTTGGCGTAACGACCCCGGCTCCTACCACCCACCCACCTCTGTTATAAGATCGGTGACCCATTGGCTCCAGAGAACGCCCACAGACGCGGCGGCCACCGGCGTGAATGAAGCCGCGGCGTAGTCCCATCACACCTTCGCCAGCACGCGCTTGGCCCGACCCGGTTTCACAAGCAGATAAAACCACGAGCCATGTACCATCCAGTTTGAGTCCACGAGCTTCTTCCGCTGTCACGATCCCGTCGTTTTCCGTCGGCGGCACTTCACGACGGGCCCATGCTTGCAATGTGGTTTCTGCACCCGCCAGAGCGAGACGGCTCCTGTGCATTGGATTAACGAGCTTACCCTTCGGGATCTCTTCTCCGCGCTGGAGCGGATTGAGCTCGCGGATCTTCAGAAGCGCGCGCCGACTCTAGAACGCGCGTTTAGCTTTCTAAGATGTGGCCGCGACAGTGCGAACAGATGTTGGCCGCTGCATTTCTACAGGGCTACGCCAAAGGTGAAGCGGCAAACTGCCGAGCGCCATCAATGCCAATTGGCTGACGCAAAAACCGATCAGCCATGGAAACGCGCTTTCCATAAAACCGTACGAATGGAGCCCTATGCCGAGCATGTTGACACCGAACCACGACCAGCTTGTGACGATGTTGCCAAAGACGGCCATCACCATCAGCCCCCGCTGTTTGACAAGTCCGCCCCAACGGGCGTGGAGAATCATTGCATTCCAGAGCACGATGAGGAGCGCGCCATTTTCCTTCGGGTCCCAGCCCCAAAAGCGGCCCCATGATTGGTCTGCCCAGATGCCGCCGAGGATCGTTCCAACGAAGCTGAACAATGTCGCGAAACAAACGATGCCGTAAACCATTCGCGCGAGCGAGCGCGCAGTCTCCTGGTTGAGCGATGACGTTAGCGATCCGCGCAGGATGTAAGTGAGCGCAAGAAATCCGGCCAGGAACGTAGAGGCATATCCGAGTGTTACGCAGACGACGTGAGTCGCGAGCCAGCCGTTGGTGTCGAGCACAGCGCGCATCATCTCCATAGTGTCGCCATCCATGGAAAGATGATGAGCGATGAGCAGCGTGATGAATCCGACCATCGAGGCCGTCGCGCTGCCGATTCCGTTTCGGTAAAAACGTTCGAGCACAATACCGAGAAAAACCGCAGCCCAGCCGATGAAAACGGCGGACGAATAAAGGTTGGTGACGGGCGGGCGGCCTTCCAGATACATCCGGGTGAAGAGGCCGCAAGAGTGCACGATGAATGCGAAAATCAGCAGCGAATACGCGTAAGCTCCAAGCCTTTGCTCCCAGACCAACCACGAAGCGCAGGCCAGAATAAAAATCAGAACGTAAATAACCATCGCGCTGTAAAAAAGCTGGAGCGTATTGAAAATCGATTCCACGTGCGTCTTGCCAGCTCGCGCGGCGAAATGTTCCTGCAACCAACCACCGTAGTCCGAGAGAGCCGCGTTAAAGGTCTCCGGATCGCCCGCGGCGTAAGCGGACGCCATCGCGGCGTAGGCTTTGACCGCGGGATGCAGATTGCCAGCCGTGACAAAGCTGAGAATACTCTCGCCCATTTTCCGCCATTGCTGGGGATCTGTCTGGGGCGGCACTGGCGGAATCGGGAAGAAATAGCCGGTCTCGGCAAGGAATGCATAACGTTGTAGCGCGTCCGGTGAGATTCCGCTCTCCATTGGGGTCGTGGACGGATGAATGGTTTTCACCAGCTCTTCGATATCGCTTTTGAAATCATCCGTTCCGGGAATTTCAATACTGTTCTGGAGGCGGTGGTAAAGCAGGACTCGTTCGTAAAGCTTGACGATGTCGCGCTGAAACGGCGAGCGGAGCTGGCCGTCCACCTTTTGCGCAAGCTCCGCCTGTTGTTCGATCTCCTGAAGGTGTGGGAAGAGTTGGCGGAAAGAAAAATATTTGCCGGCCTCGACACCCCAACCAAGCGCGGCGAGCGTATCGGGATTCCGGATCACGAAAATCTCGCGCTCGTCGGCCTGGCCTGGGTTCATTAAGAGTTCGGTTAACCATTCGATCGCAGATAAAGTCGCACCATGCTGGAGGTGAATGGTCTGGCGACCGTGAATGATTAGGAGAGAATTGCGGGCAACAGTATCGAGCGGCTTGATACGGCCATTGAGCAGAACAGGCAGGCGGCCAAACTCGCGCAGGTGAAAGCCTGATTCCGGATCGTGCTGGAAAAGCGGCGCGAGAACAAAAACCGCGCTCGCGGCGATGATGACCCAAGTAAAAATAGGACCCCTTTTTTTCATGCGTTCCGTTTTCTTATGAAACCGAAAAGATGCATCGAGAACTGAGTAACGAGGCCGAGCGCGACCAGAGCGCACGCGACGTAGGGGATGATCATCGCCGGATTTTTGACCACTTGCAGAATGCTCGTCTTGTCGTCGTTGTCGAAGCCTGATTGATAAAAGGTGTAACCGCGATAACGCAGCGGGTCATTCATGGAAATTAGCACGTCGCGATTTTCGTTTCGCTCCAAATCGACCAGCCGGACGCGGCTCGAGAAGTTCTTTGGAATATCCGTGCCCGCATAACGGTCGTGGGTGAAATTAAGAAGTGTGAGAGCAAACTGTTTGTAAAAACGCCGCTGCCGCACGACAAGCTCCAACGTCCGGCCACTGCACGTGAACAACTGCGGGTCAGAAATCGCATTCGACACGAGCCAAGTGCCGAGTGGGCCTTGCCACGCCATTGGTCGCCTCCGAAGAAGAGGCCGACGAATCCTGCCCGCGCATCACGAGTTGCGAATTCGGGAGAAAGCGGCGGATTTTCAATGTGAAGGGAAGCGTCGGTTGCTGGATGGTTGATGCGCGTGCAAGAACTCGCTCGGGAATCGCGACCACTTGATCGTAGTCCGGATTGGTCACATCGATAACGGCGAGCTCGGTCTCTCGCGGGGCTTCGGAGTAGGCCCGGGTCTCGCCCTCGTCCAGTCGCAACTGGCTTTCCTGCGCCATCAACCCGGTGAGCAGTTGCCCGATCAGAAGCAGAATCACGCCGAAATGCAGGAGGATAATTCCCGCTTTTTTCCTAGAGAATTGAAACCGGGCCGCGTGGGCAGCGATCAAATTGATCAGCAACACAGTTCCCAGAAGATAGCCGCCCGGGAGCACTGGAATTTTCCAACCTGCTCCAAGCGGCGACCAAAAAACGAAAAGACTTTGGAAGTAACGTGCCTGGACGGCGTGGATCCCCAAATGCACTTGCGCGAGCGTCCCGAAAAATATGAGGAGCATCGCGAGACCGAGACAGACCACGGTCAACCGAAGCGAGGAGAGCACGCGAAACGGCTGCTTGAAAAAATCCCACGCGCGGCTCTGAGCAAGTGTGTTCGTGAACATGCGACTAGGGAATGGCAAGACTACGGAGGAACCCCACGAAGGCAGTTTTTTGCGAAGTGACCAACTGATCTTCGCCGGTCATTTTAACGAACCATGAGTGGTCATTCTCGTTCAGGATCGCTGCGAGGATGCGGACTTTATCGTGCTGCTCGCTGATGAGTGATTCGCTAACGAGATCGACTACGAGGAAATCGTGTCCGTTCGCCTTGATGTGTTCGGCCGATTGAACGAGCGCGTTTGCGTCGATTGGCGAAAGCCTTAACTGATCACGCCACCGGTTAACATTCGCCAGATCGCCACCGGCCACTCCGGGTAAAGAGACGACTGACACATCGGCCTCCTTTCCGTTTTGGCCGGAAACTTTGAAACTCCCGACGCGCATCGAGGAAAGCGGCTGTTCCTGCCAGCCAACGGGAAGCGCATATCGCAACGGCGCCTTTTCCGGCGCTTCGATGGACGGCGGCGTAGGCGCGTTTGTGCTCGTCCCAGTCGTGGCAACTCCCCTGCCGATCTGGAGAGTTTCCAAAAATTGACGGAACGCATCGCGCTGAGATGCGACGAGTTTATCTTCGCCCGACATTTTGAAAAACCAGGTTTCGCCGCCGGTGCCAAGAATTCCGCCGAGCACGCGAGATTTCATACCACCATCGAGGACCGGCTTGTCGCTGACGATTTCGACGAAGAAGATTTGATGACCATCGACGGAAAGGGGAGTGATGGATTGGTCGATCTCGTTCACGGGTGCAAGCTTAAGCTGGGCACGCCATCGATTGACATTGGCCAGCAGGCCGCCCGCCGATTCCGGAAAAGAAACAACGGAAATATCCGCAGTGCGCCCGTCTGGATCCCGAACGATGAAACTGCCTTTTCGAAAACCAGTGGCTGGCTGCTCTTGCCAGCCGCTTGGCGCCTTCCACCGAACGATCGCGCCTGCGTCGCCTGTCGCCGAGACTTGGTCGGCCATTTGCGGTTTCGTTTCCTTCGGGACGCGATAAATCGTGGTCTTAGAATTGTCCTTGCAGCCGACCGTGGCAAAAAAAATGGCGCCCACACAAATCGTAAGCCGGCACGCAACCTGGCGATGATCAGAGATTGAACTGAACAGGCGCGTTTTCACTAGAAGAGAGTGCGCTACCCCCGCACGCCAAACACGTCAAACGCCGAGAGGAAGATCACTCCTGCGAAAAGATCAGCAAATCCGAACCGAATCGCGTCCGGCGAAAAATGTTTCTCGATCTTGGCAAAGAACTGTCGCTCTGCGACAAAAATCACGGACTAAATACCGGCCCCTTATACTGACTTGAAGGTGGAATCAACGGATCAACCGAGGCTAGATCAGCGCCTTTAAAAGTGCTGGCAATCTTTTTTCCCGCCGCCGAAATTTTCTCGGCTGCATCCATGATGGCCGCTTCGTTGTTGAGTTTTAATGCAACGCCATCGGCGATGGTAAGAATCTCCTGAATCTCCGGCTTGGGAAGGACGTCGGAAATTTTCTTGAGATTGGCCTTGGCCGCGACGACTCGCTTCGCCATCGAAACGCCGTAGGTCGCCTTCGCGGTCGCTTTGGCCAAGCCGCGCAGACTGTACTCGAGGTCCACCACGCGCCCGACCACGTAGAGCATGCGCAGGCGATCCTGCGTATTTGCCTGGTTCTTGGTTCCGCTGAGGAAATGATGACGAACTTCGCCTTGCGACCAGGAAACTAATTCGAGCGGACTGCCGGCGGCATGCCCGCTAGTGTTGACCAATTTTTCATTAGGAATGGTGTGACATTGGAAACAATTTTCCGCCAGTTTATAGACATTAGCCGGCGAGATGAACCCAGCCTCTTCGGCCTTCGCGATGTTCGCCTTCACGTTATGAAGCTTTACCCAATCTTTGCCCGCTCCGTGGCAAAGTTCACACGATATACCGGCGATCGGCTTCAGACTGGCTTCTGTCGCCCCTTGCGAAGTATAATGACAAGCGACGCAGGCGCCTTCACTTTTGATCCGCTTGACGCCCATTTTCTCGCTGATTGCCAAGGCGGAGGGTCTGCGGTGTAAATCCTCGAAGGTTTTAAAATGATGCGTCTGCTGCCATGCACTGAATTCGGATTTATGGCAATTTCCGCACGCCTCCGGCCCGAGCACTTTCGCCGGATCGACTGCTGCGGCGAGTTTACCAGTTGGAAGCGTGGCGAAGAAAACAAAACCGATGCCAGTCAAGAATCGCAGGATTGGGCACATAATTTTTTCTCCGCTTAATGAATCTTCAGTTAATTCATTTGCATTATTATGACGCGATCATGCAAGCCCTTTTTTTAGCCTTGCGAAAATTTTTGAAAAATTGATTGATCTATCAAACCAAACTGGTTTACAAAATGCACATAGTCAATGACGATTGCCGGGGTTGGTAGGCGCGCAATATGGAAACACCGTTCATTTCTGCAGGCCGTGATCCGATGTCATTTTACCTTCGAAGGAACCCTAGCTCGGTGAATCGATGGTGTCTTTTAGTGGCACTGGGGATTTGCATTTTGCAAATACTTTGTTTGAGCAGTAGCGCTCAAAACTCGCCCGCTCCTTCAGTTTCACCCTCGCCCGCGAAGAATGCGGAGGACTTGCTGTCCAACGAGAAAGCAAAGGATGAAGATCTCCTCGCCACTCCATCGCCTGGACAATCTCCGACGAAAGCGCAGGATGAAGATCTCCTCGCCGCTCCATCACCCGGACAATCTCCGACGGAGCCAAGCGAGGAGGAAAACCTCCTGTCAGTCGAACCGAGCCCGATTCCGGGCACGGAACCGAAGCCCCCCGAAGTGTTGCTTCCTCCGCCGAAGAAACCCCCAAGGGTGGAGCTCGATCCGCACCGGGAATTGTTTGCGAAAAATTATTATCCGAGCGCCAGTGAATGCGCGACCTGCCATCAACAAATTTACGATGAGTGGCGTTCATCCAATCACGCCTATGCCTCGATCTCGCCCGTATTCCATAAATTCGAACAGAAGCTGATCAATCTTGCTCAAGGCACACCGGGCTATTTCTGTATGCGATGTCATGGAGGGGTCGGCACTTCCATGAGCGAGAGGCGTGAAGAGCCTTTATGGAAACGCGCTGCAGTTTCCCGGGAAGGCGTGACCTGTATTACGTGCCATCGCGTGGACGAGGAATACACCAAGGTGAACGGCGATCGGCGCATTGTCTCAGGAGATATTTATCAGCCCATGTTCGGCTCGCGGAGCGGGGAGGGAGTGGCCGAGGTGATTCGGAACAAAGATACCTATCACGTCAAGACCAGTGATAGCGAACCGGGTCCCGGCATCAGCATTCATCGGAAAGGAATCAAGTGGGCACCTATTTCCACGTCGGAGTTTTGCGTGTCGTGTCACCAAGTGGCAGTGCATCCGGGGATCAAGCTGGAAGTGGTGTGGGAGCAGTATCGGTCCGCGCCTTCTCTATCGAAAGGCACTCAGTGCCAGGACTGCCATATGGGCAAAGTGCCGGGAGTCGCAAAGGGATACGCCATTGGAACTGCTGCGGTAGTGGGAGGTGTGGAAGTCAATCCCGGTCGCAAACATGCCAACCATGCGTTTTATGGGCCGGGCTATCCCACGGCGCATCCGGGAATTTTTCCGCACAATCCAAAGGCCACTCAGTTCGCTCTCGAGAGCTGGTTAAAGTTTGATTATCGCGCGGGTTGGGGGACGGAGGATTTCGAAAACAAAATCGCTGGGAGCAAATTCAAATTTCCGGAGGTTTGGGAAAGTCCCGATGACCGCTTTGCCGCGCGGGAAATCATTAACGAAAATCTGCAGATGCTCGAGCAGAAGCGGAAGTTGCGGAAGCAAGTGATGGAAAACGGTTCCCACCTTGATGGGCCATTTTTTAAGCGGTCGCCTGAAGTGGGGAAAGCACTGAAATTCACCTACAAAATCAGCAACATAAATCCTGGGCACAACCTGCCTTCCGGGTCGCTCGGCGCGCAACCGGAGATCTGGGTAAACGTGGCTCTCATTAATCCCCACGGAAAAAACATCTGGGAATCCGGTTACACCGACAGCCACGGTGATATGGCCGACCTGCACTCTCGCGATGTTCGCACTGGCAAGATCCGCGACGACCATCAGTTGGTGAATCTGCAAACGAAGTTTTTGACCACCAACGTCAAAGGGACCGACCGCGAAATGTATTTACCAGTCAACTTCGACATCGACCAGATTCCGTTCATCCGGCCTCCGGGAGTACCAACCAGCGTGCTGAACCATCCGCCGTTTATCCGAATGGAAGGCCGCAGTTTGCCTCCTCTTTCCACCCGGGACGCCAGTTACACCGTGCCCGCTTCGTTGATGAAAGAGCCGGGCAAATACCGGCTCACCGTTCGTATCCGAAGCCGCGCGGAGCCGATCTACTTCATGGATTTTGTGGAATCGACCCAGGAGATGGATCACGCGATGAATGAGTGGATGATTGACATCCATCCCTACACGGTAGAATTCAACGTTCCGGCATCCCATTAGTGCACCGATGGTGCTAGCCCCGGAATTTCGATTCTATTTCAGCAAATCGCACCCGCTATGATTTGGGAAGCGACTGGCGCAATCATCATCATCGGCGCCCTCGGCCAGCTAGGCTTGGTGACCTTGCAAAATGTCCTCCGCGCACGCGGCGAGAGTCGAAGGAACCAACTCGACCTCCAACTACTGCAGAACCAGCTCGAGATAATGCGAGACCTACGACGCAAACACTCGGAGTCCGCACTGCCTTGGAACGGATACCGCAAATTTCTGGTCAAGAAAAAAATCATGGAAGCGAAGGACGTGTGCTCCTTTCACCTCGTGCCTCACGATCAAAAGGCGCTCCCTGATTTTTTGCCCGGTCAATATCTCACCTTTCGACTGGATATAGCGGGTTCGGCCAGGCCGGTCATCCGATGTTACAGTCTCTCCGCCGGACCCCGCCGCGACGGTTATCGCGTGACCATTAAACGCATCCCGTCTCCCGACAACGTCGCTCCGCCGGGCGTCGTTTCATCGTACTTCCACGATCAGGTGAAGGAGGGAGATATCCTCGATGTCAAGGCGCCCTCAGGACAATTTTATCTCGATCCGGAGGGGAAACAGAACGTGGTGTTGATCGGAGGGGGTATAGGGGTGACACCAGTGTTCAGCATGTTGCAGACACTCATCGCGCAGCGTCCAACGCCGGAAATCTGGTTTTTCTATGGCGTCCGCAACCGGGCGGAGCACGCGATGAAGGAAGAATTGGCCGCGATCGCTCGCGAACATCCTGATGTCCGCATGCACGTTTGTTACAGCAAGCGCGACCCCGATAGTATACTTGGAAGCGATTACCATCACGAGGGCCGGGTCTCCGTCGACCTCTTCCGAAAGCTGCTTCCCTCGAATAACTTCGACTATTACATCTGCGGACCCGGCTCCCTGATGCAGAGTATTACCGAAGGTCTTAAGGATTGGGGCGTGCCGGACACCAAGATTCACTTCGAAACCTTCGGCCCCTCGAGCGTAAAAAAAATCGCGCCCACCGTTGCGCCCGGGGCTATCAACCAACCCAGCTACGCCATTCAGTTCAAGAAATCGGGCAAGACAATCAATTGGGCTGGTGGAGCTAGTAACATCCTCGAGTTGGCAGAAGCAAATGGCATCAATATTCCATCCGGATGCCGGGCTGGCAGTTGCGGCACGTGTCAAGTCGCGGTGTTTTCCGGTGAAGTAGCATATCTCGATAAGTCCGACTTCGAGACAAATCCTGGAACCAAGCTAACTTGCATCGGAACGCCGAAAAGTGATCTGGTGCTCGACGCTTAAGGCGCTCCCTCAGAATTTACGCCGCAATTCCACTCGCACTCCAACAACGTTGTCTTGGAACTGACGCGCCCCCACGATTAAATCCGAGCGTAAGATCCAGGCATTGTTTAGGTTCCGCTGATAACGCGCGCCAAAGGCAACCTGAAAGCCTTTAGCAGTGCGATCCTCTTCATCGCCGAACACGTTGAAGCCTCCCACTTCGAAAACGATCTGTTGATCCAGGCTGAATAAATACTCAATCCCCAGAGCGCCGCCATAGGTGTTATGGCCGGTGGCGTCCAGCGTCGGAAATCCCGTTAGGTTGTCGGTCTCGAAGACGAGACCCGTGTTGACCAGGACCCCACCGGCCACAGCGGCACGGGCGAGCGATTGCGGTTTGTCGAACCCAGCAAAAAGATTGAGGTAGGGCACCAACGTGAGCGGCAGCGGAGAGATCAGCGAATTTTCGAGGAGGATTAAGGCGCCATTGGCCGTCGTCGCGTCGCCCTTATCCGGGTCCTGGCCGAAGTTGAAAATCACCCGGACGGAATTTGAGATCGTGTCGAAATACCGGCGCGTGAAAGCAACGGACAGATTATTATAACTCAGATCGTTAAAATCTTTCCGGCCTAACGTGTATCCATACCCAAACTCCCAGTAGCCATAGTTCGCTTCGACAAATCCAGCAATCCCGAACACGTATGCGCTGTGATCGTTGGGAATCGCGCCCGTGGTCACCTTATTAAATCCTGCAAAGAAGGTGAGATCCATGTTCGAGATATCGAGATTGGGGCTGTTCCGTGCCGGGATCGTGAACGCGAAGCCCTCGAAAGCGTCCTGTAGCCAAATCCCATTTTGGGTGATCAAAGGAATTAATCCGAAGGTAAAAGGCAGATCGTACTTGTTGTCCTGATTAGTGACCCCGGCTACGATCCGGGCGAGGTCCCCCTCAAAAAATAGTGCGGCCGGCTCGCCATTGAGAATCAACTGGGACTTCTGCTTATCGCCGCCAAACTGGACTTCGGTAAACGAACCGTTACGATCGAGCGGAGTGAAGAAGGCATGAATCCGCTCCGTGGCGGTAAAACGAATGTCAAGGTCGAGATTGAGTTTTGTGGCGAGGACACCCGTCCGGAATTTCTCTCCTGAACCATTGTCGTTGTAGGCGACGGCAGTGCGCCAGTCCCCGAAGATGAATACCTGGGGGAAGAGGAGATTCTTTTGCCCGACAAGGTTAATACCGGGTTGGAATGGCCCGTATTGATACAACTCGCGCCCGAGCTCGAGTAACGGACGGGCGGTTGGAACCGGATATTTACCACCGTAGATATAAAGCTGGTCTTCAGCGTTGTATGGCTTGAGGTAGACAGGATCTGGTTTGAAGTGAGTATTGTCATACGGCACAATATGGACGCGAGGATCAATGGTTGGAAAAGCGCCTGCTGCATCCATTTTCCCGGTAGCTGAGACGAGCCCAAAAGCGCCCATGTCGGAGAAATTCGGGCCGTCATCGACAAATGGGTTTTGCCCAATTTCCGTGATTGGTTCTGCAGCATCGGAACCGACAGTTTGGGCGGCGACGGAAGCAGTCGCGATGCTCACGATCGCAGCCAGAAATAATAACCTGAGGGAAACGGTTCGCATCATAGC
>WNEZ01010114.1_pt1 | contig 11135 bp, 9 predicted proteins | sample 5400521 | NCBI WGS metagenome assembly WNEZ01 (sample SAMN13153339, study PRJNA577476) | soil metagenome | isolation source: 120 cm saprolite under Douglas fir tree site 2 hole 1 replicate 1 | place: USA:California | collected 2015-04-18
TAACGGTGCTGCGCGATGAACTTGGCCTGACCGGCGCCAAGTATGGCTGCGGAGAAGGGCAGTGCGGCGCATGCACGGTCTTGATTGGAGGCGCGCCGCGTCGCTCGTGCCAAGTCCCAGTCAGCGCTGGAGTGGGAAAATCAATTACGACCATCGAAGGGCTGGAAAAAGAGGGCCTCCTGCATCCCGTGCAGCAGGCTTTTCTCGAGGCGGACGCTTTCCAGTGCGCGTTCTGTACGCCAGGAATGATCATGAGCGGTGTCGCACTCCTGCACGCGAAACCCAATCCAACATCCTCTGAAATTATTCAATTCCTGCAAGGGAATATCTGCCGTTGTGGGACGCATCCGCGCATCATCGACGCGGTTCGTCAAGCCGCAAAAACGATGCAAGGGGGTCGGCCGTGAGCGACTCCACGAACAATCTCTTCCTGGAACCGGAGCGCAGTGAATTCCGCGCGGCCCCCATTCATCACTTCGAGTTGGCTCGCCGCGATTTTTTCAAACTCCTCGGCGCGGGCATCGCCGTTTTCGCCATTGCGAGAAATTCTTCCGCGATGCAGGAAACGGCTCCCGGGCCGCGGTCTTTCCACAGCGAAGAGCCTCCCAAAGAGATCACCTCCTGGCTGCACGTCGGCGAAGGCGGCACGGTGACTGGATTTACCGGGAAAGTCGAGATCGGCCAGAATATCCGCACCTCCCTGGCGCAGACTATCGCCGATGAGTTGCGCGTCCCTTTCGAAAGCGTGCGTATGGTGACGGCGGACACCGCGCTCACGCCGTTTGACCCCGGCACCTTCGGCAGCCGGACGACGCCCACGATGACCCCGCAGTTTCGCCGTGTGGCCGCCGCCGCGCGCGATTTGCTTATCGGTGTTGCGGCGAAGGAATGGAACGTTGCACCTGAGGGGCTAATCGCCGCTGATGCAAAAATCAGTGATCCCGCTTCCGGTCGATCGCTGCGATATGCGGAGCTCGCGCGCGGCAAGACGCTGGCACAAAATCTGCCTGCGGAAGATCCCGTCACACCGGCGGCGCAATGGAAGATTGCCGGCAAACCGGTTCCAAAGGTCGATGGCCGCGCCTTCGTTACCGGCCGTCACCAGTACACACCGGACCTGCGCCCGGCTGGGATGCTCTATGGCAAAGTCCTGCGCCCGCCCTCGTTCGGCGCAACGCTCCTTTCTTGCGATGACAGCGCCGCAAAAGCGATGGCTGGCGTAGCGATCGTCCGCGATGGCGATTTCATTGGCGCAGCCGCGCCCACCGAGCGCGAAGCACAAAACGCCGTTGCTGCCATTCGCGCGCAATGGAAAGAAGTACCGCAGATTTCGAACAAAGAACTCTTCGCGTATCTCAAGGAAAAGGCCTCGAGCAGTTCCGAAGCTCGCCATCGCAATCAGAAAGGTTCCGTGAACGACGGCCTCGCGAGCGCCGCGCATCGTTTGGACGCGACCTACACCGTTGCTTATATCGCGCACGCCCCGCTCGAACCGCGTGCTGCTGTTGCCGAATGGACCGGCGGGAAACTGACGGTTTGGACGGGAACGCAGCGGCCCTTTGCTGTCCGCGACGACCTCGCTGCTGTATTCCATATTCCCGAAGGCAGCGTTCGCGTGATTGTGCCGGACACCGGTTCCGCGTATGGCGGAAAGCACACCAGCGACGCCGCGCTGGAAGCCGCTCGCTTGTCCCGCGCGGCTGGTCATCCCGTGAAAATCGTTTGGACGCGCGAAGAAGAATTCACCTGGGCCTATTTTCGTCCCGCCGGCGTCATCGAGGTGAAGAGTGGCCTCGCTGCCGACGGCACGCTCACTGCATGGGAATTTCACAACTACCATTCCGGTTCGTCAGGAATTGAAACTCCCTACGACGTTTCGAATCAACGAACCGAATATCATCCAGTTCCCCTAGTATTGCGGAGCGGCTCTTACCGCGGGCTGGCCGCCACGGCGAATCATTTTGCTCGCGAAACACACATGGATGCGCTGGCACGCGCGGCAAAAATAGATCCACTCGAATTCCGTCGCAAAAATATTTCTGACGCGCGTCTGCGCAGCGTGCTGGATGCCACTGCGAAATCCTTCGGCTGGCCGCGAAAGAAATCGCAGGAAGGGCAGGGCTTCGGTCTCGCAGCTGGCTTCGAAAAGGGCGGCTACGTTGCCACCTGCGCAGAAGTGGCCGTCGACCGCACATCCGGCGCCGTGCGCGTCGTTCGCTTGGTGGAAGCATTCGAATGTGGCGCCATCGTCAATCCCGATGGACTGCGCAATCAGGTCGTCGGCGCGATGATTCAAGGTCTGGGCGGCGCGCTCTTCGAAGCCATCGAATTCGAAAACGGCCGCATCAAGAATCCGCATTTCGCAAACTATCGCGTGCCGCGATTCCGCGATGTTCCTGAAATCGAAGCCGTCTTGCTCGATCGCAAGGATCTGCCATCCGCCGGCGCCGGAGAAACGCCCATCATGACCGTGGCGCCGGCCATCGGCAACGCCATCTACGACGCCACCGGCGTTCGCCTCAACAGTTTGCCGCTGGTCCCGAATGGATTGCGTTGGGTCTGAAATCCCGCGCAAGGAACACTCAACAATCAGACCGTTTTGTCTTTCGAATAGCAGAGCGATTCGAGGTTGCACTCCGTGCATTTCGGCTTGCGCGCATGGCACACGCGCCGCCCGTGCCAGATCAGCTGGTGCGAGAACTGAATCCACTTTTCCCGCGGGATAACCTGCATCAAATCCTGCTCCACCTTTTTCGGATCCTCATTGCGCGTCAAATCCAGCCGCTTCGAGAGTCGCAGCACGTGCGTATCCACCACGATCCCGCTCGTGATCCCATACGCCGTTCCGAGAACGACGTTGCCCGTCTTTCGCGCCACGCCCGGCAGCGTCAATATTTCTTCCATCGTGCGTGGCACTTCTCCGCCGAATCTCTCAAGGATCGCCTTGCTCGCGCCCATCACGGACTTCGTCTTGTTCCGGAAAAATCCTGTTGGCCGGATCTCCATCTCCAACTCGCTCGGCGTGGCATACGCAAAGGCCTTCGCATCGGGATATTTTTTGTATAGCGTTTCCGCGACCTGATTCACGCGAACGTCCGTGCATTGCGCCGAGAGAATTGTGGAAACCAGTAACTGAAATGGATTCTCATGCCGCAACTCGCAGGTCGCGTCCGGATACGCTTCTTCCAGCTTCGCAAGAATCGCCGCTACGCGTTTAGAATCGGTCCCCGCAGCACGCCCAATCTTGTCTGTCTTTGCTTTCCGCGCGGGTTTCGGCGCTTTTCGTTTTGCCAACGCAGTGCGCTTCTTAGCAGCTGTCTTTTTCTTCGCTTTGCCTGCCATGGGAGCCAAAACTATAACATGGAGGAAAGAGCGCCGAGCAATCTGCGGAAAGCCTTCCCGCGATGACTGAATTTGTTTTTCTCTTCCGCGGAAAGCTCCGCAAACGTTTTCTTCAGGGCAGGGAAGTAGAAGACCGGATCATAACCGAATCCTCCCGTACCGCGCGGTGATTCCAACATTTCTCCGTCTACGCGATCCGTCACTACGGCGATCGCCCGTCCTTTCTCCGCCAGCGCAATCGCGCAAACAAAATAGGCAGCGCGCTCATTCCCCGTCTTACCCTGCATCTCGCCCAAGAGTTTTTCGATCCGCTGCGCGTTCGTCGCTTCCGGCCCCGCATATCTCGCGGAGTGCACCCCGGGCGCGCCACCAAGCGCCGGCACCACCAGCCCCGAGTCATCCGCAAACACCATCCCGTCCCGAATCCGCGAATAATGCAGCGCCTTTCCTGCCGCGTTTTCCGCAAAAGTCGGAGCGTTCTCCTCAAAGGCGGGCAGTTCATCGAACCCCGGCGGCACTTCCAATTCAACGCGAAGCGACGGCACAGCCGCACCCGCGAGCACGCGATATTCCTCAAGTTTTCCAGGATTCGATGATGCCAAGTACAGCTTAGCGGGCGCGCGCACTGAATTTCGCCGGCAGAATGGCGCGCTGCTCGTCCGTCAAGCGCCGGATGCCCGCGGCCGCCAGCGCCAGCAAGTCCTGCATCTCGCTTCCCGTGAACGCGCGTCCTTCCGCGGTAGCCTGAATCTCCACGAAATGCCCGCTGCCCGTCATGACCACATTCATGTCCACTTCTGCGCGCGAATCTTCCTCGTACGCCAAATCCAGCAGCGCGCGATCATCAACAATTCCCACGCTCGTCGCCGCCACCGAGTCAATCAGCGGTGACCGCTTCAAAATTCCCGCCGCCACCAGCCGTTCGAACGCCAGCGCCAGCGCCACGAACGCTCCGGTAATCGACGCCGTCCGCGTTCCGCCGTCCGCCTCAATCACGTCGCAATCCACCCACACCGTGCGATCGCCCATCGCTTCCTGATCCGTCACCGCGCGCAGCGACCGCCCGATCAATCGTTGAATTTCCAAAGTTCGCCCGGATTGCTTTCCCTTCGTCGCCTCACGTGGAGTCCTCTCTTCCGTTGCGCGCGGCAGCATTCCGTACTCGCTCGTAACCCATCCCTTGCCGCTGCCTTTCATAAAATGAGGCACGCCGTCATCCACGCTCGCCGTGCAAATCACGCGCGTCTTTCCCAGTTCGATCAACACGCTGCCTTCAGCCGTGGAAATATAATCCGGCGTAATCTTCAGGGGACGCATCTGGTCCGCCGTCCGGCCGTCAGCTCGCACTCTTCCTCCCGCACTCATCTTCCGCACATCCCAATCTTCTACCGCTTGCGCTCAGGCTGCGCCAGTTTGCCGGGCGCTTTCTCCGGTGTCAACTTCGCCGGTGCGGCCGCTGGCGCAGTAGCCGGTGCCTTGTCCGCGCCCGCTGCCGCAACTGCGGGCTTCGCAGGAACAGCAGCCGGCTTGGTTGCGATCACGAACGCGCCCGTCAAGTCTAGATGCCCGGCCAGCGTCTCCGCTTCCTGCCCATGAATCAGGATTTTCAGCCGCCGCACCTGCGGCACGTTTGCTTCCAGCGTTCGCGCGATGGAATCCACCGCCATCTGCTCGCTCGCAATCCCTGAAGGCACCGACGTCGCCAGCGCTTCCGAAAAATCTGCGATCCCCGTTCCATCCGGCAATAAATAAAACGCCAGCAGTACCGCATCCGGTGGCAGCGTCCGCAGCTCCACATCCACTGGCCCCGCCAGCAGTGTGTTCAGCACTTGCTTCGAACGCAGCACCGGATCGTTCGCCAGCGGCAGCTCCACCGTCACCGGCACCAGCGTCGAATCCATCGCATCGGAAGCCCAGTAAAGTTTTGTCTTCACCCGCGGATCGCCCGGATTGACTGTGATCGGTTGCGCCAATTCCCGCCGCGCCTGCTCTTCGCTCTGTTGCTGCAATCGCGCTGCGCGCTTCACTCGCCTCCGCAGAATCGGAAAATAGATCGCTGCGCCGAGAACCACAAGAATCAATCCGGCAATCACCATGGATTTCCAGCGCGGCGTCACGGCAACGTCCCCGGCACATTCGCAACCACATACGAAGGTTTAAACGCCGCTGCGCCACGCGCGATCGCATCCGCTACGCCCGGCCCCATGCGGTCCAGCTCGGCGCGGTCCTCCACGACGATGCTCGAAATCTCCACCGCGATCGCCGGCGCCGCGGTCGTTCGAAGCTGCCGCACCGCCGCTGTCTGCGTCGTGTCCGGCGATCCTTTGAAGCGCTGCACCAGCATCCCCTGCACCAGGTCGCCGAACTTTTTGCTTAATCCGAGAAATGGCGCCTGCGCCCGGTCCCACGGAATCAACCCGTTCGCTTCCGTCACCGCCGCCAAATCCGAATTCACGTACACGCGCACCGTCCCCGGCAATCCCGTCGATGAAATGTGCAGCGTCACGAACACCGCCCCGCGCTGCGCATTGGCAATCGCGGACCTGTCGTCGAACGATGGATTCTCATTCCCCTGCCGCGTCAGCACCACTTGAAATCCCGCGAGCTCCAGCGCCCTGCGTACCTGCGTCGCCAGGTCCAGCACGATCTCGCTCTCGCGAATTCCACCCGTGCCTCGCGCTCCCGGGTCCGTACCGCCATGCGCCGGATCCAGCACCACGATGTTCAGCCCGCTCCTTTGCGTCTGCGCTCCAAACGGAGGCGCAACCTGCGCCGAAGCTCCGACCTGCGGAGAAGTTACAGCGGGTGCGCCAGGCGCTTGCGCGGGACTCTGTGCGGAATGGACCATCGCCGCGCCCGCCAGCGCCAGCGAACCCGCGCCTGCCAGGAAAAAAATCCGCATTCGAATCACATTTCGCACGTCAAGCAGCATATCAAATCGGTCAGCCAATCCACGCCACTCGCAACATCGTCCCGCAGCTAAAGAGGGACGGCCTCTCGGCCGCCCCTCTTATCCTGAATTGTGCTGCCCCAGAGACTTAGCGCTTCGGAGCTGGCTCGATTTTTAAAGGTTTAAGATTCGCCTTTTGTAGGAAAGCATTTACGCCGACGATCTCCTCTCTTTGCAGCGCAGTCCACCTTGCCAGCGCCGCCTGCGCGCTCGCCTCCCACTTCTCGCTTGCAGTTGCCGCATCCGCCGTCGGCGCAGCGTCCGCACTCTCCACGATCGTCAGCATTCCGGCGAGCGCCGCTGCAACTTTTCGCAGAGGCGGATTCACCTCCCCCGGCACGGCCAGTCCAAACAACCCGAAATAAGCGTCGCTATCCGCCTCGGCCGGCACTTCGATCTTTTTTTCCAGCGCTGCGAGCGCTTGCTGCAGCTCCGCGTTTCCGCTGGACTCTTTCTTGCGCGCCTCAATCTGTTTCCGCAGCTCGCCTGCCTGTTGCATCGCCGAGGAAGCTTCTCCCAGCCTCGCCGCAAGTCTTGAAGCCAGCTCAAACTGGCGCATCAGCTCCGTCTGCGTTGCTTTCACCCGCGGATCCATCTTGATCGTCAGCGGTTGCGAGATGCTCTTGCCGTTTGCAGTGAGCCTGACAATGTAGCTGCCCGGCGCCGCCCACGGTCCCGTCGGCCCCCAGTAGGTTGTGTGAACGCTTTGCGGCAGCGGATACCGCAAGTCCCAGACGAAACGATGTATCCCTGCCTCCGCGGAGAGCGGCTGAGGATCGCGCACCCACTGCATCGGAAACTCCACGTCCTTTGGATCGGTCTTGCGCAATTCGTCGTTGCTTGTGAATCGCCGCACGAGTTTTCCTTCCGAATCAAGAATTTCCAGTTGCACCGGGCCGGAAGCTTTTTGCCTCAAGTAATAGTCCACCGCCGCGCCGTCCGGCGGATTGGAAGCAAGCGCTTCATCCATTGGCACCGGAGTTCCTTGATCGCCGCCCGGCCGCACGCGGTACGCCGCTCCCGGACGAAAGAGCCAGGCATCCGCCGCGGCAACGTGTGCGTCCATCTGCCGCAGCGGCGTCACGTCATCGAGCACCCAAAACGATCGCCCGAACGTCGCAATCACCAAATCGTTGTCATGCACCACCAGGTCGCGCACCGACGTCACCGGCAGATTCAGTTGCAACGGCTGCCAGTCGTCCCCGTCATCAAACGAAAGGTAAACGCCTTTTTCAGTGCACGCATAGAGCAGCCCTTTTCGAACCGGATCTTCCCGCACGCAATTCAAAAAACTTCCGTTAGGAATTCCATTCGAAGCGCTCTGCCACGTCTTGCCGAAATCTCGCGTGCGATAGAGATGCGCGCGGTAATCCTCCAGCCGGTGCCGATCCACCGCCGCATACGCGGCCCCCGCATCCGAGTGCGACGCCTCGATGTGCGTCGCCTTGCTCCACGGCGTCAAATCCGGCGGCGTCACATCGCTCCACGTTTTCCCTTCGTCCTGCGTCAATTGCACAAGCCCATCGTCCGTTCCCGCCCAGATCTCTCCCGCCCGCACATACGACGGCCCAATCGTGTAAATCACCCCGCGCCGTTTTCCCTTTGGAGCGTCCGCCGCCGTCGCCGCGTCCAGGTTCGCCGGCACTCCCGGGTCTTCGCGCGTCAGATCCGGGCTGATGACTTGCCACGTGTTCCCGCCGTCCGCCGTTCGAAACATAACCTGCGACCCGAAGAACAGCACATGCTTGTCGATCGACGAAAACACCAGCGGCAGCGTCCACGTACGCCGGTACTCGCCCGGATGCGCAAGCGTCGGCGGCATCTGTTGCACCTGCTCGTCGCCAAAATCCTGCCGCGCGACAAATCCTCCGTACTCCACTTCCGGATTCAGCGGGTCCGGCGCGATGTATCCATTCTCATCTCCCGCCTCCATCGGCCGCCAATCATGAAAATTCAGCGAACGATACCTGCTTCGGCTCGGCGTCGCCGCCGAACCGCTGTCCTGCTGCGCTCCGTACACCCAGTACGGAAAACGATGGTCCGTAATCACGTGATAAAACTGCCCAGTCGGCTGGTTGTACCAGGAACTCCACGTCTCGCCGCCGTTGCGTGTCACCAGCGTGCCTTGCCGTCGCGTGACTTATACATCGTGGTGTTCGGCAGATACACAGTCTCCGGATCCCTGGGATCCACGCTGACTTCCCCGAAATACCACCCCCGCTGCCACACCCGCTTGTCGTCCGAGACGCGCTGCCAATTCTGCCCACCGTCGTCCGAGCGGTATAGCCCGCCTTCCTTCGCGTCCACGATCAAATAAATCCTCCGCGGATTGCTCGGCGCAAAGGCAATTCCGATTCGCCCCAGCCCTTCGGAAGGCAACCCATGTCCCGTCACCTGCTCCCAATGGTCGCCGCCATCTTTCGAGCGGTAGAGTCCGCTCCCCGGTCCATTCGAAGGCGGATAAATGCTCCACGGCGGCCGCCGCGTCTGCCAAAGTGCCGCATAAATTGTTTTCGTGTTCCCCGGTTCGAACGCCAGGTCAATCGCCCCCGTATTTTCATCGTGAAACAGAATTTTCTGCCAGCTTTTCCCTCCGTCGCTCGAACGAAAAACTCCACGCTCTGCGTTCGGCCCGTACGCATGTCCCAGCGCCGCAACGAATACCTTGTTCGCATCGCGCGGGTCCACCAGGATCCGTCCGATCTGCCGCGAATCGCTCAGCCCGAGGTGCGTCCAGGTTTTTCCGCCATCCGCGGACTTGTACATCCCGTTCCCATAGGAAATCGAGCTGCGCATGTCCGCTTCGCCCGAGCCCACGTAAATCACATTCGAATCTGAAAGCGCCACCGCAATCGCCCCGATCGATCCAATCGGTTGTGAATCGAAAATCGGTTTCCAGGTTCTCCCCGCGTCGTCCGTTTTCCAGACGCCGCCGCCCACGCTCCCAAAATAAAATACTTCCGGCTTCCCGCGCACTCCCGTCACCGCCAGCGTCCGCCCTCCCCGGAAAGGCCCAATCAGCCGCCATCGCAGTTCCTGAAATAGCTTTGGGTCCACCTGCTTTGCTATGTCCGGCCCGCCAAAAAGTTCAGCGGATGCCAGCAATCCAAACAACAAGAACACGAACGCGAAAGCAAAGCGGCGGCCAGTCACAGTGGAATTCTCCAATCGAACGGTAAGATGTCCCACGAACCGCTGAGTATATATCAGCGCCAAAACAAAACCGCCCGGCTCTTTCGAACCGGGCGGCACGCCATCTGCTATTTCGAAATCGTTCTAGACCGCTTCCAACTCTTCGATCTCCCCGGCGACCACCGGCTTCGTCTTTCGAATCTTCAGCAACCCGGTTACCAGGTAAACCAGAACTCCCAACGCGATAATCAGCACTCCGAACACCAGCCCGTTCATCCCCAGCACCGCTTCCTGGCCGCTCTCCACGATCGCCAGGCTCAGCAGCAGCAACGGAAAAATCCCGCAAGTAATCACGCCGGCCAGCCCGCCCGGCACGCGAAATTCCCGCTTCAATTCCGGCTCGCGAATCCGCAGCACCACCAGCGTCACAAACTCCAGCATCAAGCTCGCGCCGTACAACATAATATCCAGCGTCACCAGCCGCTTGAACCCCAGCCCCAGGCACAACGCCCAGCACGTCGCGCACACGAGGATCGCCACCCACGGCGCTTGCGTTCTCGTGCTCCGTTTCCCAAACACCTTCGGCAGCATCCCATCGCGCGCCATCGCCAGCGGCAGCCGCGAATAACTCATCACCAGCGCATTGAACATCCCAAACGCGCTCATCATCCCGCCAAGCACAATCAAAAACCGCAGCCATTCGAATCCCAGAATCTTTCCGCCCATCGCGCCCGCCACCGATGCCCACGACCCGTCCCCGCCGAAAACCGAAGCAGGAATTCCCGTCAGGTACACCGCCACGAATGGCAGCACGTACGTCATTGCCACCAGCACCACGGCCGCGATCATCGCCCTCGGGTACGTCCGTTGCGGCCGCTCCACTTCCTGCGCGATCGTCGAAGCGTTGTCCCAGCCCATGTAGTTCCACATCGCTACCAGCACTCCGCCCAGCAACCCCAGCCCCGTCCCTTCCATCGCTGCGGCGTGTGCACTCCCCAGCGCGTTCAGCTTGAAAGGCGCCAGCACCACTATCAGCGCGAACGGCACCGACAACAAAAAGAAAAGCCACAACGACGTAATTCCCACCACTCGAATCCCCGCCAGGTTCAGCGCCGCGCACGAGATCACCACAAACAATCCCGCATAAAATGCGTGATTCCCTTCGCCGAACCACGGCGACATCTGTTTCAGGTAAAACACAAACAGCGTCGGGTAAATCGCCATGTCAAAAATACTGGCGGCCAGCGACAGCCACGCTTCCTGAAATCCCCAGAAATTTCCCAGCCCGCGCCTCACCCACGCGTAATACCCGCCCTCCGCCGGCAGCGCGCTCGATAGTTCGCCGATCATGAACGCCGTCGGCAAACACCACAGCACTGGCAGGAACAGTAAAATCAAAATCCCCTCAATTTTTACTCTCGTCCTCCTAAACGATCCTCGCTCTCGTTGCCACGGTGAAGCGAACTCGCATCCGAAGAATACAAGACTCGCTCCTGCATGCAACAACAAAATGCATTCGAACGAAGATTTTTTCGCCGCCGCCGGCAGTTCTCCTGCACCGTTCTTGGCCTCCTCGCACCCGCGCTCCGCGCCGCTCCCCGTTTCCTCCTCTGCGCCGTCTATCCTCAGGGGCTATGATAGACTTCGCACTCGTTGAGGTACGCCGAAGGTGAATCGCAATCTACTTGCTCGATCCCTTGCCGTTCTCTTG
>WNEZ01005453.1_pt1 | contig 11134 bp, 9 predicted proteins | sample 5400521 | NCBI WGS metagenome assembly WNEZ01 (sample SAMN13153339, study PRJNA577476) | soil metagenome | isolation source: 120 cm saprolite under Douglas fir tree site 2 hole 1 replicate 1 | place: USA:California | collected 2015-04-18
TCCCTGCTAGTCTCGACGGTTGAGCATCTCATGTCGTTCCGAAAGGTCATGGCGTGAATCTGTTTCCTGTAATAGAATGAAAATAAATCTGTTGCACAGTTCCCCGGTAGCTCAACGGTAGAGCATTCGGCTGTTAACAAACCTCAAAACCGTTGAGTCGGCACCGCTTATACCGAAAAAACGCCGGTTTAGCGGCCCTTCGTTGGAACCAAGTTGGAACCAGATTACAGCCAACGAGCTTCCTGCATTGCCGACGCAGCGGTGTGTCAACCTCTGGCGGTGCATTGTTAATGTACCGGCGCGCCCGATCCGCTGCTGACTTTGGAAGCCCTAGGAGATAGTCTCTGGCTCGTTCCACCGTAAAATGGGTTTCCTGTTTCATCGTGGAAATTTGAACGCAAGTCAGTCCAAATGACACCATTCAACTCTGTGTTTCGCGCCCCATTGTTGAATCACCGGCACGAGTGGCAGGTGAAGTAACCGGGATTAGGTAAGAGTAGCCGACCATCCAGCCAGAATCCCTCATTTTTGGACTTTGATTGACACGCTCTTTTGCTTGGAGCTAGATTGTTCACCTTTGAGAGGTGTTTCGTGTCTGGCTCGTCGAAGATACCTGCTTTCGATCCTGAACGTTACAAAGCAACCACACGAGAACAGTGGGATGATGCTGCGCAAGCGTGGCATAACTGGGCGCCGACTCTGCAGCAGTGGCTTGGACCGGCAACGGAGATCATGCTCGACGTGGCTGGCGTTAAACCCGGAAGCCGCGTCCTCGACGTTGCTGCAGGCGCTGGCGATCAAACACTCGACGCAGCGAAACGCGTCGGCCGCAGCGGTTCCGTGTTGGCAACCGACATTTCGTCGAAAATTTTGGATTTTGCTCAGCGGAATGCTCTGAGCAAGGGCTACAAAAACGTTAGCACGCGTGTTCTCGATGGCGAGAATCTCGATGTCGAGGCCGGCAGCTTCGATGCAGCGATTTCGCGGGTCGGCCTGATCTACTTTCCCGATCAACAGAAGGCACTCGCCGGCATCCGCAAGGCGCTGAAGCCGGGAGGCACATTAGGAGCTATCGTTTATTCCACAGCAGAGCGAAATCAGTTCTTTTCCATTCCCGTTTCCATCATTCGCCGCCGTGCCAATTTACCTCCACCCGCACCGGGTCAGCCGGGACCTTTCAGCCTCGGGGGCGAGGGCGTGTTGCGCGACGCGCTGAGCCGGGTTGGTTTCACTGATATTGAAGAACGAAAAGTCGCCGCCCCTCTGAAAATGAAATCAGTTGCTGAATGTCTCCGTTTTGAGAGGGAATCGTTTGGGGCGCTGCATACGATGCTTGCCGGCCTTGACGCTGCCGGCAAAGAGGCCGCTTGGCGCGAGATTGAAAACGAGCTCCGTAAATTCGAGACTTCGTCAGGGTTTGTCGGGCCGTGCGAGCTGATCGTGATTGCTGGTTCTGCATGAGTGGCTCCTACTGCAGATCACGGACGTCGAGATCGCCAGGTATAGCCCCACGGTACGCACATGCATCCACGGTCATGGCGCGGTTAGTTTAGCTGGATTCGGAACAATTTCGGTTCGGGAAGGGCTTCTCGCGAGTCATGGGGCAATCCTGAAGTTATCAGCAGGATTCCTATTTCCGAGTTGCCGACGATAGGGCATGAATCAGCGCCTCTATTGGTACTATTGTAATTCGATCACGCGCGGTTCGCTTTTCACGGTCGCGCACGAAGGAATATGGCCTGTCCGACCGCCAGTTGACCGACGCGAGTGACCGCGCCATAGATTCCCGCGTTGTTCTGGTTCGCGCGGACGATCGCCTTCATCACTTCTGGCGCCGGACTTGCTGAGTCGGGATCTAGGTTCACCATCGAGCACCGCTCATCACGCATTGTGACGGCGATGGCGGGCGCGTTTTCGCCTTCGCCGAATGAGAGCGCACCGCCTAGCCACTCGTCCTCCTGGAAGGGAACCGATCGCGCTAAACGAACGACAATATTTGGGCGGAATCGGCGTACGTCCAGGCTGCGCCCTACGAGTCGCCCGATCTCGTGCACAGTATCGAGAGCGATTACGGAGATACTCGCTTCATCGAAGATTCCATGCCGCAACTGCATCATCTGCACGGGAGACCCATATCTACGTCCCACCTCCGTGGCCAAGTCCGCCCCGAAGGTAGGTATTTCTATCTCGTCCGGCGTCCGAACATGAGTTGGCAGGTCTCGCTGAGCACCGTCTTGACGGCACTGCGGAGTAAAGAGGAGCAGCTCGGGAAGTTTGCTTGCTGTTAGCCACGGCATTCCGCTGCGGTCGTCGGTCCGCCGGAATGCTAGGCGTCTATCACCATCGAGGCCGTGCCAGCCCAGGTTGACGACTTCGAGCCGTTCCCCGGCCATGGACTTCACTGGATACCGGAAGATTGCCTCCACGTGTCCGATCTCCATGAGCATGCTCGACCCGAATCTCCCTAACAGATGGGCGTGATTAGATAACAACACGCCGCGCAGTTGCGGAATCGCCAGTGTTCGGAGTTCCGGTAGGCTCAATCAATAGAAGGTGAGCCTCCTCGTCCGCAACAGGGCAGTGCTCGACGCCACGCGGCACAACAAACATCTCGCCCGCCCCTAGGCTGACATTGCCTTCTCGCATTTTAATCGTGATCCGGCCCTTTAAAACCAAGAAGAAGTCATCCGTTTCATCATGCTTATGCCAGGTGAATGGGCCCTTGATCTTAACCACTATAACGTCGTGTTCATTGAACTGGGCCACCGCTCTGGGCTTGTAACCCTCTGAGAAGGTCGACAACTTGTCGTCAAGATTAATTGCGTTCATGCGAACCTCCGAGATGCTTACTAGCGCATCGCGCGATCACCCACGTTGTATCCGTGAATTTGGCATAAGGCACCACGGCGAACAGAATACATTACGAATACATGGATGTGTAGGCATAGCGAATTGGTACCGAGAAGTCGCCCTGTGGAACGTGATGCAGTGCTAGCGGTCCCGCATAGTTGGCGGATGACGGGCAACTCTTCCGTAACGGGATAAGGGAAGGTTTGCCGACCATCCGGGAACTACTCCTTAATGGACACGAGCGCGTTTATCGCCCCCTATTCGTCAGGGACACCGGGACAGTGTGTTCCCAGTCGAGCGGCGTTGGGTATAAGCTCTAGGGACCAAGTTACGCCCCTCACAAACAAGGAGGTGCCACATGGCCGTTGTTAATCCGCTCCCAAAAGAAAAAGCTGCCCCGGAAGTACACGAAACCTACGAAGGAATAACAAAACAATTCGGCAAGATGCCCACCATTTTCGCGACCATGGCCCATCGACCGAATGTGCTGAAGAATTTCGTTCCGTTCTATGGCGCCATCATTGACGAGGGCACCGTCGAAGCGCGCTACAAAGAGCTCGCCTATTTGAAGACGTCACTAATCAACAGCTGCGAGTATTGAACCCGCGCACACACCGCTTCGGCGAAGCGAATCGGAATCAAAGGCGAGCAAATCCAGGCGCTGCAGTTCTACGAGCGCAGCCCGTTGTTTGACGAGAAGGAGAAAGCCACGATTTTGTACGCGGAACGCGTCACGCGCGGCGCCGCTGCCATTCGCGGCGCTACGCTCGAAGATTTGCGAAAATTCTACGATGAGGGGCAGATTGTGGAATTGGCACTGGTGATCTGCGCCGCCAATTTCACCAACCGCTTTAACGACGCGCTTCGCAACATCCCTGACCTCGGCGTCTAAGGAACGTTGCACAGGCTCTAGTCTGCGCCCAGCTGCCTGGCTCTTACCCAGGAAGCGGCTGGCCGTGCTCCTTCTGATGCGAAACTACCTAAAAGCGAAGGTGTGCCCCATGCGCCGGGGAGGTCGGGGCATAACTCGGGCCTTCCAAGAAAAGCGTACCTAAGCCATCTCTCACAGCCCATTTCTCGATTACTGTCGCGGTAGGGACGACCATCGCTGATCGCCCCCCGCGCAGATCCGTACGGGCGCGTTTACGCATACGGCTCTTACGAAGGATGAATGGCGGCGAAACGTGCTGCTGGCCGCACACCGTGCAATCCCTGGGACATGCGCTTCCCGCTCTGTGTCGGACGCATGTGTGATTGAACGATGTTCTCCTCAGTCTGTGCCCTTCCCTCCCCAGCCTCCGCCGAAGGCTGCTGCCCTTCGTTGTTCGGCTGGTTCACTGGTACTACGGCACAGTCCGACTTCTCCTGTACGTTCATGTCCGCCGTGCGGTTTATGGTCTTCGCGGACCGGTCTTGATCGCTTGACCAAGACGTACAGGAGATCTCCCGGTTCTCGTGCATGTTGTTTCTCAGCGTGCGCGGGTTCTTAGACTACGCAGGATCTAACAATCCACTCGCGGCTTACGTGGTTGTCGTGTTGCCTTCCTCCTCTCGGAATGGAGTCGGCATCCTGTTCCATCGGCTTTTCGAAGCTCAATAGCCCGGCCCACCAATACCTCTGTCTACGCTTCAAGCGATACCTCGCGATATCACCTGCAAGACTCGAGGCCAGGATGGATTCGCTGCTTCCTTTCCTGTAGGGCTCTTTCATCCCCTACAACATGCCGGTTTATCCCGGCGCTCTCCGGATTGCCGACCATCCAGGAGTTGATTGATTCGGTCGAAACTACGCCGTTGTCATTCCTCATTGGGAATAAATGCGAAGGTAAACCTCGTCGAATACAGCCACGTTGACTTGCCGTTGAGCACAGCCTAACATGCCTCGCCAAGAGCGGTTTGCCAGCCATGATCGGCCAGACCATCTCGCATTACAGCGTCATCGAGAAGCTCGGTGGCGGCGGGATGGGGGTCGTCTACAAGGCGGAGGATATTCGTCTCCACCGTTTTGTCGCGCTGAAGTTTCTACCTGCGGATGTGGCCAAAGATCCGCACGCCCTCGCCCGGTTCCAACGAGAAGCACAAGCTGCCTCGGCCCTCAACCATCCCAACATCTGCACGATCCATGACATCGGTGAGCAAGACGGAAAGGCATTCATCGCCATGGAGTTTCTGGAAGGCGCGACGCTGAAGCACCGCATCGCCGGGCGTCCCATGGAACTGGAAACTCTGCTTTCGATGGGCATCGAGATCGCCGACGCGCTGGATGCCGCGCACGCCAAAGGAATCGTTCATCGCGACATTAAGCCCGCTAATCTCTTTGTCACGGATCGCTGTCACGCCAAAATCCTCGATTTTGGTTTGGCCAAGCTCTCTCCCAAACCTGTGACGGGAACGGAGCAGACCGCCGCGACCTTCGACGTCGAGGAGTATCTGACCAGCCCCGGCATGACAGTTGGCACGGTTGCCTACATGTCGCCGGAACAGGTCAAGGGCAAGGACTTGGATGCACGAACGGACCTGTTTTCTTTCGGTGCGGTGCTCTATCAGATGGCCACCGGACAGTTGCCCTTCCGCGGCGACACGTCAGGATTGATTTTTCACGCCATTCTGGAGCGCCAACCCGTGCCTCCGGTGCGGATCAACCCCGGGGTTCCGCCCAAACTCGAAGAAATCATCAGCAAGTGTCTGGAGAAGGACCGAGAGTTGCGCTATCAGGTCGCGTCTGAGCTGCGGGCCGATCTGAAACGTCTGAAACGCGACACAGATTCTGGGCTGTCTGCAGCGACCGCGAGCGTGGCACCGGTTCGCGAGCCATCCCTACAGAAACGACGCCGGTGGGTGGCACCTCTCGTGGGTATCATTGCCATCGCGGCCGCGATTTTCCTCTATCTGTTTACGCGGCCGCTGCCGCCGCCGAGGGTCTTGCGTACCGTCCAGATTACCAGCGACGGCCGCAACAAAGGTGGGCCAATGACCGACGGCACGCGTCTCTACTTTTGGGAATCTGTCGGCGGTCGGTTCGTACTTGCCCAGGTGTCCATGACCGGAGGCGAGACTGTTCTAATCCCAACGCCTTTCCAAAACGCCTTCCCTTTAGACATCTCTCCGACCGGTTCCGAGCTTTTAGTGGAGAGCTTCGTTAATTGGGGTGAATCAGAATATCCACTCTGGATTTTGCCGGCGCTGGGCGGTTCCCCTCGTCGTTTCGGAAATGTGATCGCCCACGCGGGCGCCTGGTCTCCGGACGGAAAGGCGATTGTCTATGCCAACGGCGCAGAGTTGTATCTCGCCAAGAGTGACGGAACCGAATCCCGGAAACTTGTGACAGTTGGTGGACGGCCTGCCCAAATCCGCTGGTCGCCCGACGGGCGCATGCTGCGGTTTACGTTAGCAGAGCCCACTACGCATTCGTTATCTTTACGGGAAGTTAAATCCGACGGGACCAATCTGCATTCCCTGCTTGCGGATTGGAGCACTCCTTCTTCAGAACGCGCCGGTGGCTGGACCCCTGACGGCAAGTACTTTCTCTTTAGTTCGTCGCATGGTGGTATGTTCGGCCTTGATACGGCCTACATTACCAGTAATATCTGGGCCATTCGGGAAAAATCCAGCTTCTTCCAGAGGGCGGGACAACAGCCGACACAGTTGACCGCCGGGCCAATGAACACGGGGGAAGTTTGTCCTAGCAAAGACGGCAAGAGGCTGCTTGTCAGGGGGTGGCAAGGCCGTGGCCAACTTGCGCGGTATGACTCGAAGTCGCAGCAGTTTGTGCCCTATCTTGCGGGGATTTCGGCGGAGGGCTTGGGTTTTTCCAGGGATGGTGAGTGGGTCGCCTATGTCACGCTTCCAGATGGCGCATTGTGGCGCAGCAGGGTGGATGGCAGCCAGCGGCTTCAGCTCAGTTTCCCCCCGATGCGAGCAGGCGTGCCGCATTGGTCGCCGGACGGGAAACAGATTGCCTTCATGGCCATGATGCCCGGCAAGCCCTGGAAGATTTCGCTCGTCTCAGCCGAAGGCGGCAGTCCCCAACAGTTATTGCAGGGCGAGCGCAATGAAGTCGGCCCGGACTGGTCACCAGATGGGAATTCTCTAGCGTTCGGCGGTGCGCCGTGGCTTGAGCACGGAACCTCCGGGAGCGGCGCCATCCGACTGCTTGACCTGAGAACGCACCAAGTTTCTACACTTCCAGGCTCCGAGGGGCTGTTCGGTCCCCGCTGGTCGCCGAACGGACGGTATATGTTGGCCGTGCCCGAAACAGACTGGCAAAAGTTGGTGCTGTTTGATTTCGTGACCCAAAAGTGGGCGGAACTAGTTAATCAGGACGTGTACTACGCCACTTGGTCTCGAGATGGAAAGTACATTTATTTTGACACCCCTCAACGCGAGAATCCCGCCATTTTTCGTGTGCGGATCAGCGATCACAAAGTAGAGCGATTAGTAGACTTGAAGGATTTTCGGCTGGCGGCAGGATATGTCGGCTATTGGTTTGGCCTGGCTCCGGACGATTCGCCTTTGGTCGTGCGCGATGTCGGCACCGACGAAATCTACGCCCTCGACTGGGACGCGCCTTAGCCAACAGTCAACGCCCATTCATGAGAGGGGCCATCTGGATAGCCTGAAACCACTTAAACAGTAGAAGTGGCCTCTACTTTGCAGCTGATTTGCGACGCCGCTGTGGATTGTGGTCGAGTGACGGGCAATCCTGAAGTTATGCCAGACTCCAACTTCCGGTTTGCCGACAATCCTCCAGAATCGTCGCATCCGCTTCCCACCAATGACGGCGAGATCCGGGTTGCCACCACTTGACAACGATTAGTCGTTCAGTGCACGAGACTTCTGGGGCCCGTTGAATCAACGATTTCATTCGTTCCTCTTTCAGGGTCCTCCGTCTGTAGCCTCGTTCGGGTAAGAGCCTGTGCGCGCATGAGCTTGGCCTGTTCGGGCGTGAAGAGAAGAGTGCCCGTTAGTACCTCTCGGACCTGTTCGCGTCCCCACGGCGACTGCATAATTCCTGTGCTGGAGTGGCTGTTTGGGCCAAGGAGCAGATGTCCGAGTTCGTGGGCTATGACACAACCCAGAATCTTGCGGGCATCGAACTCGACGCCCTCACTCCTCGCGAGACGCACTGCATAGTCGTAGTAGACGCTGGCCAGAATCGGACGGACTGTAAAACCGAAGACCGTGTCTTCAAAACTATTTTGGATGGGCATGGTAAGTACACGCAGCTTGATGTCGGTAGATTCGGGCCCTCTCAAGCAGGGTCCTTCCGGGGCGGCGGTGGATGACCGCATTGGACATTCTAACCAGATTGGCCACACGCCCGCCGCACCAAGAATCCGGCTCGCTTCGCGTTCGGCGGCGGCGAGGGCTCCGGGTGAGACGCGTGCGTAGTTGAAAACCAGAACGGTGACTGTGACCGCCGGTTCGGCGGCGAATGCTGATTTCGGGAAAGCCCAAACAAGATTGAGCACTGCAAGAAAAAAGCTCAGACGAAGCAAAGGCCGGTCGCTACGCTGGCTCGCCCTGATTACCCGCTGCCGATCGATGCTTGCTACCTTCATGCCGCGTCCTTCCGCGGGGGCTCCGCTGCGAAGGCAACGTTGCGCATGCCAATCGGCTACCTCAATGCATGGGAGGTGGAATTTTTGTCTGCGGCAGGTCGAAAGAAGCTCAGCACATAACCCAATGGGATTGCAGAGGTTAAGCCAGAATGTTACCGAAGCAGAACTTGAGCGAGTTCGGTGCTAGACTGTCGGCACTTGAGGTAACTGGCGGTGGAGAAGGCGGCCCATTACGCCCAGGTGGTTCGTTTTGCAACCTTCGAGGTTGACCTTCAGGCGGGAGAAGTGCGCAAGGCCGGGCTGAAGCTGAAATTCGGCGGTCAGCCATTCCAGGTTCTAGCCATCCTACTGGAGCAGCCCGGCGCAATCGTAACTCGCGAGGAATTGCAGAAGCGGCTGTGGCCGGACACCTTCGTCGATGTAGACCACAATCTGAATACGGCAATCAACAAGATTCGGGAAGCGCTGGGCGACTCGGCGGAAAACCCCAGGTTTGTCGAAACGCTGCCGCGTCGCGGCTACCGCTTCATCGCCTCCGTTGTGGATCGCGAGGGTATGCTGCCTTCTCAGACAATGTCGTGGCGGAGATTATGGTTTCTGACGGCGACGGGGATGATGCTGATGGCGGTAGTCGCCTCCGTAGGGTGGCTTATAAGACGACAGAGCACTCAGCAGAGGGTGATGAAACAACGCCAGCTTACGGCCAACACTAGTGAGAACGCGGTGGTAAGCGGCGTAATCTCGCCTGACGGCAGATACCTTGCATTTTCTAACAGCAACGGGATTTACCTTAAGCTTATCGAGACGGGTGACACAAAAACCATACCGCCGCCCGAGGGCTTCAAGGGCGGCGCCCCGATAGGCTGGTCCATCGGACCTTGGTTCCCGGACGGGACCCGTTTTCTTGCCAATATGCGCGTGGGCCAGCGTTGCAGCATCTGGGCGATCCCGTTGCTGGGCGGAACTCCGCACAAGATTCGTGACGATGCTTGGGCTTGGGCTGTTTCTCCGGACGGTCTACGAATTGCGTTTACAAGAAACCATCCGGCCTCTGTGGCGTCGGGTCAAGCCGCGTTTCTCAATGAGGAGATCTGGCTCATGAGCTCGAATGGAGAGCACCCAGAGCAGTTTCTCTCAGCATCCGACCGGCGCGATGCATTCTACAATGTACAGTGGTCCCCAGACGGCAAGCGCCTCGCATACGATTTCGCTCAGCGGAACGATGAACAAAACAGGCTGGAACAAGTCATCCAAACGCGCGACCTGAACTCCCAATCTCTCACAGCCGTTTTGTCGAGCCCACAATTGCAGGACTTCCGTTGGCTGGCCGATGGACGCATCCTCTACTCCCTGGCCGAGGAGGATAGAACGAGCGATAACCTGTGGGAGATCCGCGTCGATACCAGCACTGGTGCGGCGCGCGGCCAGCCACGTGAGCTATCCAACTGGGCTGGTTTCCACATCGGCTCTCTCTGTGCCACGGCCGACGTTAAGCATGTAGCATTTCTAAAATTCTCGAGCTTTTACAGCGTGTACGTCGGTGAATTTGACAAAGGTGGGGCAACGTTGAAACCACCTCGCCGCCTGACCTTTACGGAAGCAATCGATCTTCCGCTGGATTGGACCCCGGACGGGAAGGCTGCCATCATCGCGTCAAACCGGACTGGCCACTGGAGCATCTTGAAGCAGGCCCTTGATCAGGATTTCGCAGAGACGATCGTCCCTGGTAAGGAGGGCGCGCAAGCCATGGGGGCACACCTCAGTCCCGACGGCAAGTGGATTGTGTACTCGGAATACCAGAATATACCGCAACCCGAGCATATATCTTTGACAGCTTTGCAGCGCATCATGCGCGTGCCTCTCGCCGGCGGTCCGCCCGAGTTCATCTTTTCGGCGCGCGCATATGGCGGCATCCGCTGCTCCACAGCTCCTGCAGACCTCTGTATCCTCGCCGAAGAAACGCCAGACGGACGCGAGCTCATCCTCGGTGCCTTCGACCCGATCAAGGGCAGAGGCCGGGAATTGGCACGGCTTTCTAAGGATCCGAAAACCGATTCCCACTGGATTTTATCTCCAGATGGCAAGCAAATCGCGGATCTCGTGCCAGGAGTGGCCGCAATTCACCTGCTGCCTCTGGACGGCGGCCACCCACGCGACATTACCGTCAAGGGATGGCCGGCGTTCAACACCCTGCATTTCTCCGCCGATAGTCTGGGCTTTTTTGTCAACAGTATGACCAATGGCGGAAGCACCCTGCTCTATATCGATGCTAAGGGCAAGGCACATCCGTTGTGGCAGCAGAGGTCGACATGGATTATCTGGGGCATACCTTCTTGGGATGGGCGACGGCTGGCGCTTTTGGGTCCAGCTTTGAACGGTAACCTGTGGATGCTCGAGAATTTTTGACCTAAGACTTAGCGATCACCAAGAACAGTCTAATTCGAGCGAGTTAAGTTGCGGGTTGCAGGTTCACATCTTCGCCACTTGTATTCCACTGGGAGCGCAGATCTTGTCGGGTTGGGAATGCTAAGTCGGCAAACCGAAGATGTGGCCGTTCCCGATACTGGACGATTATGTCCGAGTAACGGGGAAGTGGGAAGTAATGCTGTCAATCTTGAGCGTAAGGCCTCCAAGGTTTTTCGACCGAAGGCCGCAGATTTTGCGGAGGTGTCCAGGCGAAGCTCACCGTTAGAGTAATCTTTTCTTCGCCTCCTTATCCCTCG
>WNEZ01017318.1_pt1 | contig 11134 bp, 12 predicted proteins | sample 5400521 | NCBI WGS metagenome assembly WNEZ01 (sample SAMN13153339, study PRJNA577476) | soil metagenome | isolation source: 120 cm saprolite under Douglas fir tree site 2 hole 1 replicate 1 | place: USA:California | collected 2015-04-18
ACCAGCTCGAGGCCGGCAATCTCTCCCTCGAGGAGTCGCTGCAGGTGTTCGAGGAGGGCGTGGGGCTGGCCCGCCGCTGCGGCAAGTACCTCGACGAGGCCGAGAAGCGCATCGAGCTCCTGACCCGGGACGAGAGCGGGGTGCTCAAGATCGCGCCCTTCGATCTGGCCGAGGACGAGCGCGAGTGAGCTTCGACCTCGGCGCTTACATGAAGGAGCGGGCGGATGCGGTGGACGCGGCGCTCGAGCGCTTCCTGCCCGCCGAGACCCTCCGCCCGGAGACCCTGCACAAGGCGATGCGCTACAGCGTCTTCGCGGGCGGCAAGCGGCTGCGCCCGGTGTTGGTCATCGCGGGGGCGGAGGCGGTGGGCGGCACCGCCCTCCAGGTGATGCCCTCCGCGTGCGCGATGGAGCTGATCCACACCTACTCGCTGGTCCACGACGACCTGCCCGCGATGGACAACGACGATTTCCGCCGTGGCGTGCCCACGAACCACAAGGTGTTCGGCGAGGCCATGGCCATCCTCGCCGGGGACGCGCTCCTGACCCTCGCCTTCCGGCTGGTGGCCGACAACGCGGGCGAGAATAATGCGGGCGCCCTGCAGGCGGTCGTGGTGGACATCGCCGACGCGGCCGGCCACCAGGGCATGGTGGCGGGCCAGGTGGCCGATCTGGAGGCCGAGGGCCGCCGGGTGGGCGCCGACGTGGTGGACTACATCCACGCCCACAAGACGGGCGCCCTCATCCGCACCTCGCTCCGAATCGGCGCCGTGCTGTGCGGGGCCGACGCAGCCCAGCTGCGCGCGCTCAGCGTGGCGGGCGCCGACCTGGGGCTGGCCTTCCAGATCGTGGACGACATCCTCGACGTGGTCGCGAGCTCGGAAGAGCTGGGCAAGACGGCGGGCAAGGACCAGATCCAGCAGAAGGCGACCTATCCCGCCATCCACGGCCTCGAGGCCTCCCGGGACCGCGCCGCGTTCCTGATCCGCGACGCGGAGGAGGCGCTCCGCGTCCTCGGCCCGCGTGCCGAGCCCATCCGCGCCCTCGGGCGCTTCATCCTCGAACGGAAGGCCTGAGCCATGTTCGACACGCTTACCCGTCCTTGCGCCCTCCCCTCTCCCCTCCGGGGAGAGGGCCCGGGTGAGGGGTCTCGCCCGCAGAGCGACCGCCAAGCCGCCCCTCACCCCGACCCTCTCCCCAGAGGGGAGAGGGAGTAGAGCCCGCCATGTCCGAGATCCGCGCCACCCACGCCCGCGAGGTGCTCGACTCCCGCGGCAATCCCACCGTCGAGGTCGAGATCTGGCTCGAGTCCGGCGCCTTCGGCCGCGCCATCGTCCCGTCCGGCGCCTCCACCGGCAAGCGCGAGGCCGTCGAGCTGCGCGACGACGACGACAACCGCTACGGCGGCAAGGGCGTCCGCCGCGCGGTGCAGAACGTCAACGAGGTCATCGCCCCCGAGATCGAGGGCCTCGAGGCGGGGGAGCAGGCCGTGCTGGACCGCGCGCTGCTCGAGCTGGACGGCACCCCCAACAAGTCGGGCCTCGGCGCCAACGCGCTCCTCGGGGTGTCGCTCGCGGCGGCGCGGGCCTCCGCGGACGACGCGGGGCTGCCGCTCTACCAGTACCTGGGCGGCCCGGGCGCGCGCATCCTGCCGGTGCCGCTCATGAACGTGCTCAACGGCGGCGCCCACGCCGACAACGGCCTCGACGTCCAGGAGTTCATGCTGGTGCCCGCGGGCGCCGGCTCGTTCAGCGACGCGCTCCGCATGGGCGTGGAGATCTTCCACACGCTGAAGCGGCTGCTGAAGGACCAAGGCCTCTCCACCGGGGTGGGCGACGAGGGCGGCTTCGCGCCCGCGCTGGGCAGCACCGAGGCCGCGCTGGACTTCCTGCTGCGGGCCATCGAGCGTACCGCCTATCGGCCCGGGGAGGACGTGTGGCTCGCGCTCGACACCGCGGCCAGCGAGTTCGGCGAGCACGGCCGCTACCGGCTGCGCGCGGACAAGACCGAGAAGTCGAGCCAGGAGATGATCGCGTTCTACGAGACCTTGATGGCGCGCTACCCGATCTGCTCCATCGAGGACGGCCTGGCCGAGGACGACTGGGAGGGCTGGCACGCGCTGACCCGGCGCCTCGGCGACCGCTGCCAGCTCGTGGGCGACGACGTGTTCGTGACGAACCCGGCCATCCTCCAGGAGGGCATCCGCAAGGGCATCGCCAACGCGATCCTCGTCAAGGTCAACCAGATCGGCACCCTCACCGAGACGCTCGAGGCCATCGAGCTGGCCAAGCGCGCGGGCTACGGCACCGTCATCTCCCACCGCTCCGGCGAGACCGAGGACGCCTTCGTCGCCGACCTCGCGGTCGGGGTGAACGCGGGCCAGATCAAGACCGGCTCGCTGGCCCGCGGCGAGCGCACCGCGAAGTACAACCAGCTCCTCCGCATCGAGGAGGAGCTAGGCCAGGCCGCGGTGTGGCCGGGGCGGGCCGTGTTCGGGAGCCGCATCCGGTGAAGAGCCGCGCCCTGATCGCGGCCGCGTTCGGCGCGGCCGCGCTGCTGACGCTCACCTACGGGGGCCAGAGCCTGGCCCGGATGTGGCAGATGAAGCACGACGTCGAGAGCCTCGAGCGCGAGATCGTCACGCTGCGCGCCGAGGCCGGGCGCCTCACCGCGACGGTGAACCGCCTCCGCACCGATCCCGACTTCATCGAGCAGGTGGCCCGCGAGGACCTGGGCCTGGTGAAGCCGGGCGAGCGGGTCCTCAAGCTGCCGCCCTCCCCCGGGCAGAGAGGGCGCTAGCCCGCGTGGACGTCATCCCGTTCCTGTTCTTCATCGCCCTCTTCTTCAATATCCGCGCCTCGATCAAGCTGGCGCTGGACTGGCGCGGCATGCTCGTCACCACGCGCTTCGTCCGCGACGCCTACGCGCGGCGGTCCGAGCTGCCCACCGAGGAGCAGCTCGAGCGGGAGCCGGGCGCGCCGGTGTTCCTGCACCTGGTGCCCGCCTATCAGGAGCCCGACATCGCGGTGACGGTGGGGGCGCTGACCGCCTCGCGCTACCCCCACGGCCGCCTGCACGTGGTGGTGATCACCCAGGAAGAGGAGGAGCGGGCCCCGCACCCGGCCATGCGGGTGAGCACCGGCGAGCTGGTGCGGCGCCTGCGCGAGACGCTGCCGCCCTACCAGCAGAAGCGCCTCTCGCACGTCGTGATGTCGGGCCCCGGGCGCAAGGCGCACCAGCTCAACTGGGCGCTGCGTCCCGAGGTGCTGCGCGAGATCCTGACCGAGGAGACCGACCCGCGCCGCGTCTTCGTGGGGGTGAGCGACGCCGACTCGATCCCGGACCCGGACACCTATCGCTGGATGGCCCAGCGCGAGCTCGGCGGGCAGGGGAGCCTCGCCTACCAGGGCATCCCGCTCTCGCTCGCCAACTACGACCGGCTGCCGATCCGCGGGAAGATCTGCGCCATCCAGCAGTCGTCGATCTTCATCCGGGTGTCGATCGCGCGCCTGCTCAACGAGGTCAAGCGCGTGCGGCTCCTCGCCCGCCTGACCGCGCGCGCCCCGCGCCTGGCCTGGCTGGTGCGTCCCGCGTTCGAGCTCTTCTTCCGGCGCTCCCAGATCTGCCTGGGGCACAACCAGTTCGTGCGGCTGGACCTGATGCAGGCGGTCGGCGGCTTTCCGACCTCGGGCGCCACCGAGGATTCCACGCTCGGCTACGAGCTCGGCCGCCGCGGCGTGCTGATCCAGGCGCTGCCCATGGTGGAGGTGACCGATCTCCCCGAGACCTCCGAGGGCGTCATCCGGCAGAACGCGCGCTGGTACCGGGGCGTGCTCGACGATATCCCGTTCCTCTGGCGCGTCTGGCGGACGGAGCCGACCGCCTTCAACCTGGCCCAGCTCGTGCGGCACATCGGTAACAAGGTGGTGGAGTGGCCGATCGCGGCCCTCGTCTATCCGGTCACCGGCTGGCTCGGCTGGTACCTGGCCTACCACCACGAGGGCCACCGCTTCTGGTTCTACATGGCCACCGGTGCGCCCACCGTTTCGCTGGCGCTCACGGTGTGGGTGGGCGGCATCATGACCCAGGCGCTGATCGAGGATCTCCACCCGTACCTGCCGCGCCCGGTGGACCTGCGCCGGAAGAGCCTGAAGGAGAAGTTCCTCGGCACCTTCCGCTGCCAGACCTACTGGCTGCTCGCGACGCGCGGGGCCTGGCGCGTGATCTGGGCCCTGGCCCGCACCGGCCGCTTCGAGCCGGCCAAGACCGACCGCGTCACCGGCCGCCGCCTCCACACCCTCTCCCCTCTGGGGAGAGGGCAGGGTGAGGGGAGCTAGCAAGAGGGGCCGACGGCGGTTCGCGCCCGATAGCCGGCGACGAATCGTGGTGAGACTTGCGCCAGCCGCTCCACGTCCACGCGTCCGCTTCGCTGGATGTAGCTCCAGGCCAGGTCCCACGGCGGCAGGGCCATGTGCTCGGCGAAGCGCTCGTACCAGCCGGCGCTGGCGTCCGCGGCCGCGACGATCTTGTCGACGATCGGCCGGCGCGCGGCCTCGTACGCCTGCAGCGCCGCCGGCGGGTCGCCGGTCTGGTCGCGGAGGGCCCTGGCCAGGGCGATGGCGTCCTCGAAGGCCAGGTGCGTGCCGGAGCCGATGGAGAAGTGCGCGGTGTGGGCCGCGTCGCCGACCAGGACCCGGTTGCCGGCCGACCAGCGCGCGTTGGTGATCCGGGGGAACTGGCGCCAGATCGACCGGTTGGCGACCAAGGGGTGTCCGCCCAGCTCCCGCGCGAACACCCGCTCGCAGTAAGCCCGCGTCCCGGCCTCGTCCATGCGGGCGAAGCCCGCACGCTCCCACGTCGCAGCGTCGGTCTCGACGATGAAGGTGCTCATCCCGGGCGCGTAGCGGTAGTGGTGGGCGTTGAACGCGCCGGCCTCGTCGGTGACGAAGGTCTGGCTGAGGGTCTCGAAGCGCCGGGTCGTGCCGTACCAGACGAACCGGTTCGACATCAGGGTGCTCGCCGTGCCCAGCCGGCGCTCGAGGCCGCGCCGCACGAACGAGTTGGCGCCGTCGGCCGCCACCACGAGGTCGAAACCCTCCAGCTCGCGCTCCTCCGACACGGGATGGCGGTACTCCGGCGTGATCCCGACCGCTTCGAGGCGCCGGCCCAGCCGTTGTAGCAGCGCCAGCCGTCCAACCGCCGCGAAGCCGACGCCGTCGATGGTGATGCGCTCCCCGCGGTGGGTGATCGTGAGGTCGGCCCACCGCTCCATGGCCGGCGTGAGCATCTCGTAGGTCTCCGGATCGTCGTCGCCCAGGAACTCGAGCGCGCGGTCCGAGAAGACGACCCCTAACCCGAAGGTCGAGTCCGGCGGGTTCTGCTCGACGATCCGGATGCGGTCGTCCGGCCGCTGGCGGTGCAGCAGATAGGCCAGGTACAGGCCGGCCGGGCCGGCGCCGACGATCAGGGTGCGCATGCTGGCGCGCATCTTCGCACGGTCTGCGGCGTCCTCGGCGGTCCCGACCGAGGTTGACTCCGTCCCGGGCGTCGGTTACATTACGTCAGTCACCGCGGGGTGGAGCAGCCCGGTAGCTCGTTGGGCTCATAACCCAAAGGTCGCTGGTTCAAATCCAGCCCCCGCAACCATGAAGAACGAGGGGTTAGCGGACGCAGCAGCCGCTAACCCCTTTCGTTACCCAGACTTCACCCAGGAATCGGTTGACGTCGGGCCCACTGCGGCCGTCGGCACCGATCAGCGAGCTCGTGCGCGCATCCAAACGAACGAGGCTTGCTCTACCACGCGACATACTTCGGCGCTAATTCCGGCCGCTCCAACAACTCCCCAGTCTGATTCCCGAAGGTGAGGCGCCCCGCCAGGGCGCTCTTCTCCGCGCAACTGATCCTCGAAGTATGCCCGGCAGTCGGTGGTAGAGATCGAGCGTCCTGGCCGAACACTCCTCGCAAGCACAGATGAGGGCACGGCACGAGTGTAGTGCCCAAGGGGCCAACCATGAATTGCGCGAGGCGTGTAATCTGAACTAGATAGCTTTGAAAGCGTTTGACTGTGATTGTTCCGATCCTAGACGTGGAAAGTCAGGATCAGCGGATGAGATAGATTCGATTCGGTCGTACTGCTGCTTATCCAGACCCTCCACGCCCTATGAAGTTCACGAGGCGGCGGCCCGCTGCCGGCACCACCGATCCGGCAGTGTGTACCTTCAAGCCGGCCAAGGCCCCTGCCCAGCACGATCGCACTCGATGGTCACGGAGTCCACAGTGCCAAAAAATGAGGCCAAAACGCACTCGCCGAAGCAGTCTCGCGGCAGTCGGTGGTAGAGATCGAGCGTCCTGGCCGAACACTCCTCGCAAGCACAGATGAGGGCACGGCACGGAGCGGAAGTCCCATTCCCGTCGATTCCAAAGAATAGCCTGCAACCAGTCTAATTGCCTCGGAGCCTAGCCATGCCGTGTTCCGCATAGTACTCAAATATATTGCCTATTTAGAGCTAAGTTGGATGCCTTCTGGCCGCACAACTCAAGGCGACGCTCGGTCAGCAGGAGATGGTGCGCCTGCTCGCCACGACGGGAGCATCGATTGCCGAAATCGCCGATGTGTTGAACACAACGTCGGCGACGGTATCGTCGACCCTCCAGCGGCTGAAGAAGCGGGAGAAGGAGCAGGTTGTCGGGCCTGGCGCTCCTGCGGTCGGCGAGAGTGTTACTTCCGCCGCGAACGCGAAATGACAGCCGGGCTTGGCGAGACGCCGCCTGAGCCGTCGCCCACCGTCGTCGATGCAGACGAGGGTGCACCCCCAACGGTACCCAAACGACGTGTTGGTAGACGGCCAAGGGGACGCCACGCTGTAACGAGCGCAAGCGGAAGCGGAACGGTCACAGGAAGCGACGAAGGTGCACTCATCGCAGCTGTGGGACGTATTGAGAATTTGCTCATGATTCTTGTTCGCCGAGCGGTGCAGCCAGTGCTCGAGGAAGAACTGAAAGACTCCACGGCGCGTGCAATTTACGACGCGACAGGCGAGAAGACGGTGCGAGAGATCGCCCAAGCTACGGGCGTAGGCGTTGCGACTGTTTCACGAGCATGGACGCGGTGGGAATCGCTGGGCCTAGTAGTTAGAGAGGGGAGCAGATACCGGAGGCCATTCTGATGACTAACACTCAGGCGACAGACAGTTCGGGGGTGGTGCCTGGACGCAGCAAGGTGAGTCGCGAGATCAAGCGGGCTCGCACGGACGTAGAGCTTCTTGCGGAGATCACTTCTAAGCTTGATCGCGTCGTCTCGGTTCTCGCCGCGCAAGGCAAAGATCGTGACACACAAATCGATATCCTGTCGGGCGCAGGATGCGATTCTGCTTTCATTGGTACAGTTGTGGGTCTGACCGCCGGTGCCGTCCGAACATATCAGAGCCGTAAGCGTGGTCGAGACCCGTCTGCTGACAAAGATGTGACGAACGCGGCGCCCTCTGTTTGACAGGGGCAAGCAATGAACAAAAGAGTTGGGAACATCTGCGATGTCAGCGCCTGACCTCCGAAAAGCGCTGACTGAGCGGACTAGATGGTCAAAGCAGGTGCTTTCGAAGCGCGTGCAGAGGCTGCGGGCCATAACGCCTATGACGACCGCGACAGCGCACGGCGTACTAGCGCATCAACAAGGCGTAAAGATCGACCGATATCTCGATGGTGATGAACTGCGGCTTGTTCAGAACGTGCTTCCGGCGATCTCGCAAGCGCGAAATACAGTAGCGGCTGATGGCGGAACAGGTGGGCGCACCCGCCCCCAAAGCAGTTTGGCAAAGACACCGTCGAACGGTCGGACAATTGTCTTCCCCAACAACTTCAGCACTGACGATCCGCTTCTCAGCGACACCAAACTACGCGAGGCGCGCGACATGGCGGCGGTATATCCGGTGCTCTACGTCCTCGAGAATTCCATCCGCGAACTCATTAAGCGCGTCTTGAGTGCAGCATACGGAACGAACTGGTGGGAGCAAGCGCTTACAAGCGCTAAGGCCAAAGATGTCAAGTCCAAGGCTGACCAGCGGCGAAATGGCGAAGACCATATGCGTTGGCACCAGCGACGAGGTGTCCACCCTATCGACTACGCCGACCTCAAGGATCTCGGCACAATCATACTTTCAAAGCAGAGCGATTTCTTTCCAACAGTACTCGGTGACGCACGTGATTGGTTCGACGGGTTCATGCGCGAGTTGGAGCCATCTCGGAACGTGCTCTGTCATATGAATCCGCTTACGCCACACAACGTTCTAGACGTTCGGCTTTGGGCCGAAAAGTGGCGCCGCCTTGTGGAAGGCCGCAGGGAGTTCATCCCCAAGGCAACCAGCTGAGTACAGGATCACGTGAGGCCCGATCATGGATCGTTAGCTCACGTACGTGGGAGGGGAGGATCCTCTGCGCTCTTCGGGGCGGCCTCAGCGAGGACGCCGAGCAGGGTGTCGACGAACCCGCAGAACTTGAGGGCTTCCGGTCGCGTCATGTGATCCTTCAAGGTGTGATGCAGGGGGCCTCGGAACGCCAGGGTCAGGCCCTTGCAGATGTTGAACATACCCTCCTGCTCGGCGGCCTCCGTACTGATCTTGATGATGGCCTTGTTCAGGTCAGGACTCAGGACCTTACCCACGACGTCGGTCGGGTTCATGTAATTGGTGATACCGCCGAGCTTCTTGAGTCGGTCGTCAAGAATGGTTGTCGCCTCTCGAATCGCGCGGTCGTAGGGTCCCTGCCCCTTCAGCAGGTCGCCGCACCGCTTCCGGAGGACCGTATCGGATAGCAGCACGTCGATAGCCGCCCGGACTGGATCGGCGACGGCACGGGTTCTCGCCGGGGCCTTGGCCTCGGCCCGGGATGCTCGAGCCGGGCGCTCCGCGGTTGATACCCCGTACCGGACCTGGTCCTGTATATGCGCTGGCAGCGTTGCCAGAAAGCGCCCGGTCCCAATGTCGTGCTTTCGGGCCCAGAGGATCTCGGCGGCTGGAGACGCGATACCCAGCCGCGCTGCGCGCTTACTGATCTGTTCCCGGAGATATTGCTCGTCCTTGCCCGTCTTCTTCGCGAGCTTCTTCAGAATCCCTTGGTCTAGCTGAGTCTTCCCCATTACTACTGCGCTTGGCTCACGCCTTCTTCTCTTCAGGGCTCGACACCTTGCTCACGCATAGGTTCTGTCGAGTTCGCAACCGTACCTCCCGGGGTACGCTTTGGTTTTCGCCCTCGGCGGACTCGGCCACTCTTCCGAAGCCCCACCAGCGCCACCCGTACCGTATTGGCCGTTGTTCCGAGGGCCTGGGCAATCTCCAGGGGGGCGAGCCCGGCCGATGATAGCCGTCGGATTCGCTCGAGCTGGGGCTTGTCGGCGGCCACACTTGCAGCCAGCAGGGTGATGATTTTGTCGAGTCTGGATAGGACGGCAGTCTCGTCAGGCATCCACGAGCTCAGAGAATGAGGTCATCGAGGTTCGGACCCTCCGTCTCAGATAATGAATGATTCCAGCTCAAGCCGTTAAAATACAGTCAGTAGGAACGTGTTCATTATCGATACTACTCGGCTGGCCCAGAAAGTCAAGTGGCGGGGATCTCGAGCTAATGCCGGATCTGTGCGTTGTTGCGTTAGGTTAGACAGAAACTGGCCTTGTCGGCAGGGTGTCAACGTACAGCGTCGTTTTCTGGGCCGCCATTCGAAGGTCGTCCTCGCTGACGATGTTGTAGCGGTCAAACATGCTGCGCGTCAGGTGGCCGGTCACCGCCATGGCCACGCGCTCCGGGACGCCGGCGCGCACCATATTCCGTGCCGCGGTGCGACGGAGGTCATGGAAGAGTTTGTCGGGCACTCCTGCAGCCTGGCAGGCGGTCGCCCAAGCCTTTCGGAAATCACCCACAGGCTCCCCCTCCCGGTGAAACACCAGCCCCGCGATTCGGACGTGGCCTTCTTTTTCGAACAGCCGGGCCTGCCAGCGACGGTCAATCAGCTGGGCTAGGTCACCCTCCAGCATGACGGTGCGGCCTCGGCCGGTCTTGGCCGCTTCGGGGCGGAGTCGGATCGCCCCGGCGTCCCGGTCCACGTCGGTCCACTTCAGGGAGATGATCTCGCCCTTCCTCCAGCCCGTGAGGTAGGCGAACCGGGTGAAGTCCTGCAGGTAGGCGGGCAGGGCTGCAACCACGGCTGGCTGCCAGCGCGGCTTCCCGCACCTTCAGCTGCCTCTTTTCACCCACACGATTCCACGAAGACCCAATTTTATATTAGTGAGATTCTCCAGGTCGCTCGCTCCTCACTACTCGATGACCTGATCCGCCCGCTGCAGCAGCAGGGCGGGATCGTGAGGCCGAGGGCCTTGGCGGTCTTGAGGTCTCAGGTCGGATCGTCAGGACGGTCGGAAGCTCACGAGCCGCCGCAGTCGCTTCGACTCGACGCCCTGCACGAGCGGGTCAGCTAGAGAGGCAGATGTCCCCCTCCAGGGCGGCGCGAATCGCGGCCTCGATCTGCGCCGCCGTGCCTCCGTTGTTCGCCAGGTCCTCCAAGTCGGTCTCCGCTATAGAGACCTGGACGCGAGCGTGCGGGCATTGAAGCGTCATCGCATAGCGGCCCACCGCTGGGATCAGCGTGAAAGCCGCTACCTCTGCGCCCGGAGCGATCCTTTGGACCATCGCCAGCACCTTCACCTTGCCCCGCTGGCGCTCCTCCTCGGACATCAGCTGGGATGAGCAGCCAGCGGTAGTACATCGTCACGGCCATGAAGGCCCCGCTGCCCAGGCCGAGGACGATGACCGCGAGTGGGAGCAAACAGCAGAGGGACGACAGTACGGCACCGACTCACGCGACGACGCCCGCGCCGACTGCCCCGGTCTTCATGGTGTCCTCCGACAGGACACGCGGTAGCGATAGATTGCGAGTGCGAGGAACACGATCACCGCCGGGAGCGGGACAGCGTCTAGGCGCCCGGCCCAAGCGCCCAAGCCGATGGCGCCTCGGGTCACGACGGCAAACGGCGTAAGGCACGCAAGACACGCAAGTACCGTTCCGATCAATCCGATAGTGAAGCAGCGATCACGCCACATCGTGACCTCCTAGACTTCCTCTGCGGCGAACGCCCCGAACTCGAACGTGAG
>WNEZ01005455.1_pt1 | contig 11133 bp, 10 predicted proteins | sample 5400521 | NCBI WGS metagenome assembly WNEZ01 (sample SAMN13153339, study PRJNA577476) | soil metagenome | isolation source: 120 cm saprolite under Douglas fir tree site 2 hole 1 replicate 1 | place: USA:California | collected 2015-04-18
CCGCGTACGTCTTTATCGGCTACTGGATCGCGCTGCAGGCGCTCAACGCCTTTCTCAACATCGGGGCGATCGGTGGCGGGGTCGCCTTCTTCGCCCACGTGGGCGGCTTCGGCACCGGGCTCATCCTTGCGCTGCTCCTGCGTCCGCGGGAGCACGTCGATCCCCACCCCGGCTACGGTGGGTATCCTTAGCAGCCGCCCGCGAGACCTGGTCGGACTAGCGGGCGTACTGCCGGATGCGGCCGTCCTCGACGCAGTACAGGTGGTCGGATACCGGGAAGGCGGCCTCGCGGTGCCGTTCCAGGACGTCGTGGCGCAACCGGCCCATCAACTGGGCACGCTCGCCGGCTGCGATCAGCGATCCCCGTTCGGGAACGCCCACCACCGGCACATCCTCGAGCATCTCCTCCAGCCAGGCCCAGACCTCGGGCAGCAGCATCAGCGCCGCCCCGTACGGCCGGGCGTCGACGTAGCTCAGCATCAGCATCTGGGCGCGCCCGTTCTTGTCGGTTTCCAGGCCCGTGAACTTCATCCCATTGCGGAACATCAAGGCCAGGTTGGTGAGCGCGATCACCTCGACGTGGTCACGGCCGACGTTCCACGCCGTCAGGTCCTGGGGCAGCAAATACCGCATGCCCTGCGCGTAATGGGCGGCGTAGGTGACGACCATGTCGCCAAGCATCCGGCGGTAGACGACCGGGCCACCCGCGGACTCGAGGAAACTCGCGGGGCGCAGCACCGGCAGGATCAGGGGCGCCCCGAAGGCGGCCTCGCTGTCACACTCCTGGTCGAGGCGGCGCAACCGCGCGGCAAAGAGCCGGTCGAGCGCCGACGGTTGTTCGCGGTATTGCTGATAGAAGCTGTCCAGGTTGAACCGCAGGTCGCTTTCCTGGACGCGGCGAATGATCAATTGAAACGGCTCCGGTCCTTTCTTGACGGTCCAACCCGGGCGGAGCGCGGTCAAGCGCTTCAACACGTGGTTCTGGAAGTCGTGGGCATTCATGGTCGTCTGCTGGCCCATTGCGGGTGTAACGAGGTCCCAGAGGCAGGCTTGCAGGCCGTCGCTGGGGTGTCGCATGCCGCTTAGCCGGTGGTTTGGCGGCGGTCGGCCGGGGCTTCGAGACCGGGTCGTCAAGGCCTTACAACAGGCTCGCGACGGTGACGCGGACGGTGCGATCGACACGATTGCTGAAAGGTTTTCCGAGGCGCTGGCGGAGCTGCGGTCACTGCGGCAACCGGTGGATCCGGGATGGCTCCGGCTCGCCGCGCGGCTCGCCTACCGTGCCGCCGACATGGCCGCCGCGGCGGATTTCGCGCAGCAGGCGCTCACGCGCGAAGAGGATGCCGCAACGTGGAGTCTCGTCGGCCGGCTGCGCGTCTGGCTCGGCCACAAGGACGCGGCGGCGGCGTTTGCGCGGGCCGCCGAGCTGGAGCCGAATGTTTTCCCTGTCCCCTACCGCGTCAAGCGCGACCGGTTCACCCGCATGGCGGAGGTGGCTCTCGCCGCCATTCCCGAAACCTTCCAGGAAAAGCTGACCAACACCATGATCGTGGTCGACGACCTGCCTGACCTGGACGCCGTCCGTGAGGGCGAGGATCCCGATCTGCTTGGGCTCTATGAGGGTGCCACCGTACTCGAGCATGGTCTGCCCGAGCGCATCGTCCTCTACCAGCGCAACCACGAAAACATCGTGGCGGACGAGCGGGAACTGGCCGAACAGGTGCGCGAAACGATGCGCCACGAGGTCGGCCACCACTTCGGGATGGAAGAAGACGAGCTCCCTTATTAGGCCTCTTACCTCCTGTACGCTGTCGGCATGCCGGACCGGAGGGGTCCTAGGCGCTGTTCCTTCTGCGGCAAAACGGAGCAACAGGTCCGAAGCATCGTGTCAGGTCCTGGGGTCTACATCTGCGACGGGTGCGTCTATCTCTGCGTCGAGGTGCTAAACGAGGAGCACAGCCCCAACGAAGCGCCCAAGGCGGAGCAAATCTCAGCGTTGCAAGCCGAGATCCGGCGCCTCCACGGATTACTCCGGCTGGAATCGCAGCTGGTCAAAGACCTAAGGGTCGAAAGTGAACAGCTAAAGGCCCGGCCAAAAACCAAGCCGCGCTCACGAGTTAAGTCTTGATTGGGAACGGGTTTCCTGACGGGGGCAGCACGAGCGTGCCGCCCTGGTCGATGGTGCTCAACGCCGCGACGAAATCACTGAACCCCTGTTGCGGGTCGTAGCCGGTCAACGACTGATAAGTCGCACCCAGGGTTGGCCCGCCCGCCCCGCATACCGTCGTCCAGTCGAACGTCAGCTGGGCGTGAAGGTAATAAAGGAAGAGGTCGCCGCAACCGGCCGCGATCTGGTCCGTGTCACCCGCAGAGTTGTCGTTGACGTAGTCCCGATGCCCCTGGGCCCACCAATCCTGCTCGGTTTGGTCGAACTCGGCGGCAATCTCGGGATGGCGTTCGAAGGCCAGCACGCGGGAGAGCGATTCACCGTTGGTCACGGCGCAGTCCCAGCCGCTGTTGATGGCGGCCTCAAAGACCTCGACGATCTCCGCGGTGAGGAAGCCCGGGGCACGAAGCGGGTCGGAGAGCACGTGCACATCGGTGCCGGCACAGGTCATGTGGTACGCGCCTCCGGCATTGGGGTCCGCGTAGACATAGAACGGCAAGCCGGGTGGGGTCAGCCCGCCGAACCACACCTTGGTCCCGGCATAGTCCGCCTCGGCGCTGTCGAGCATCGCCGTCGCGGCGGCATCGCCCGATGATGTTCCATCCGAGAAGACGATGAAATTTTGCGTCTGGCCGGCCTTGGCCTGGCCCTTGGCCGCTGGATGCCGCAGCCGGTGCGCCTGGGCGACGCTCGACGCGAGCGTAATCCCGGGAGGCATGAAGACGCGCGCCGATAGCTTTGAGCCAAAGAGGCTTCGCAGCATGACGGTCGCTTCCCCTACGCCCTTTTCTTCGCGGCAGCGCCGGCGGTTCGCTCGATGCGGAAGCCGATCCGAACCTGCACCTGGTACTCGGTCAGACGGTTGTTCTGGACGACGGCCTTGGAGTGCACCACCTCGACCGTCTCGATGCCACGAACCGTCTTCGCCGCCTCGTTGACCGCCTCACGAGCCGCATCACTCCAGCTCTCTTTCGAGGTTCCGACCAGCTCCAGGATTTTCAGAACGGCCATTCCTTTCCTCCTATAACCCGTAGAGTCGCTTGGCGGCGGCGACGATATGGCGAGCGGAGATCTCTGCTTTGTCCATCAATTCCGCCGGCTTTCCGGAACCGGGAAGTCCTCGGACGGCGAGGTGCACGACGCGTGGCGGATCCATGTCGGCGGCCAGTGCCTCCATCACGGCGGCGCCCAGGCCGCCCTCCGGGTAGTGGTCCTCCACGACCACCAACCGGCCGCGGGTCAAGGCCGCCGCCTCCTGCAACGTCACCTTGTCGACGGGCTTGACGCTGTAGAGATCGACGACGCGCGTCTTGATGCCCTCGGCTTCGAGCTCGTCGGCCGCCGCGAGGCAGTTGTGGAGCGTCACACCCGCCCCGATCAGGACCACCCGATCGGTGGGGTCGCTGCGGACCAGCTTCGAGCCGCCGATGGGGAACTTGGTCCCCTCCTCGTATAGCACCGGGTAGGCGCCCCTCGTGGTGCGGATATAGCTGATGCCGTGCTGCTCGGCCATCGCCTTGACCAGCTGCGCGGTCGACGTCGCATCCGACGGATAGAGCACGGTGGAGCCATGGACTGCCCGCATGATGGCCAGATCCTCGAGGGCCATCTGCGATGGGCCGTCCTCGCCGATCTCGACGCCGGCATGTGATCCGGAGAGCCGGATGTTGGCCTGCGAAATCGCCGCCATGCGAATGAAGTCATAGGCGCGCGTCAAGAAGGCGGCGAAGGTTGAGGCGAATGGGATGTAATGGCGCACGCTCATGCCGACGGCGGTGGCGACCATCTGCTGTTCGGCGATGAACATCTCGAAATAGCGATCCGGGTAGGCCTTGGCGAACTCGTCGGCAAAGGTGGAGTTGCTGACCTCGCCATCCAACGCCACCACGGTCGGACGAGCGCCCAGCGCCTTGAGCGTATCGCCGTAGGCCTTTCGGGTGGCGACTTTGTCCCCCTTCTTATAGGTCGGCAGGGTGATCTCGACCCGGGCATCCTTGATCGCTGGCTCGCCCGGCTCCGGCTTCAGCCCATCGACGCGCAGGTGCCGGATGCCGCCCAGCTCCTGGATGGCGCGTTCCGCCATGTCCGGCGGGAGGGCCTTACCGTGCCAGCCGTCCTTGTTTTCGATTTCGCTGAAGCCCTTCCCTTTGATGGTGCGCGCGATGACGACGGTCGGCTTGCCGGTCGCCTCCCGCGCTTGCTGCAAGGCCTCGTCGATCTGCTCCAGGTCATGGCCATCGATGACGATCGCCCGGCAGCCGAAGGCCTGGACCCGGTCGCGATAGACATCAGTCTGCCACTCGTACTCGGTCGGTCCCCGCTGGCCGAGGCGATTGATGTCGAAGATGGCCGTGAGGTTCGACAGTCCGTAGTAGCCGGCCTTGTCGAGCCCTTCCCAGATCGAGCCTTCCGCCAGCTCGCTGTCCCCGGTAAGGGTCCAGACGTGATAGGGCAGGCGGTCGAGCTTGCGGCCGGCCAGCGCGACCCCGACGGCGATTGGCAGGCCCTGGCCGAGCGACCCGGTCGCAACGTCGCCCCAGGGAAGGATCGGCGTCGGATGGCCCTGGAGGCGCGATCCAAATTTGCGGAAGGTGAGCAACTCGTCGTCGCTAATCACCCCGACCGCTTTGAAGATGGCGTAGAGCAAGGGAGAGGCATGGCCCTTGGAGAAGATCAGGTGGTCATTGGTGGCCGCGCTTGGATCGTTCCAGTCGTAGACAAGGTGCCGCGTGATCAGGACCGCCATCAAATCGGCGGCGGACATCGAGGAGGTGGGATGACCGGAGGCCGCGGCGGTGCTCGATCGGATGCTGTCGACGCGTAACTGCTGGCCGAGCTCACGGATGAAGTCGAATCCCTGGGTCGTGCGGATTTCGCTCACCGAGCTTTTAGCCAATCAGCTCACCCCTAGGTAGTGTCGACCCCCCAACCTGTAAGACTACCCGCCCGCTGTGGCCTGCCGCTGGTCGGATCGGTACGGCCCTCGGGGGCGACGCCGAGGACGGCCGTGCCAGGTCTGCTGGCCCGCGCGCACCGGCCGCGGTCCGCGAGGAGCCGCAGCCGCTGATTCCACGAGCGAGGCCGCGACGTAGCGCCAGTCACCCTCGCTCAGCAGATGCGCCACGTCGAGTTCGGGGAGCGCCGGTGCACCCTGACGGCGCAGCTGCCGCCAGGCCGATTCGTCCTCGGGAGTCAGAAAGGTCAGGGCGCGCCCCTTGACGCCCATTCTGGCGGTGCGCCCAACGCGGTGGGTGAGCCATTGCGGCGAATCGGGCAGGTCGTAGTTGATCACGAGGTCGACGTGGCTGATGTCCAGGCCGCGGGCCGCGACGTTGGTCGCCACCAGGACGTTGGTCCGCAGCCCGCGGAAGGCGTCCATGGTCCGATCGCGCACATTCTGCGAGAGATTCCCCTGCAGGTCGGCACTGTCGTGGCCGAGATTGCGAAGATCTCGGCTGAGCTTGCGAACGCCGTGCTTGGTGCGGCCGAAGACGATCGCCGAGCCCTTGTGATTACGAAGCAACCGGCTGAGGGTTCGGAGCTTCTCAGGGCGGCTCACACGCAGCAGGCCGTGCTCCAGGGTCTCCTCAGCGTCGCTTGCCACGACGACCCGAACGGGATCGTCGAGGTGACGGGCGATCATCCGGCTGACCCACTCGGGCATGGTGGCCGAGGCCAGCACGATCTGTGGTTGATATGTCATCTCGATGATGCGCTCGACGTCCGGTGCGAAGCCGGCATCGAGCATTTCGTCGCCCTCGTCGAGGACGAGCAGCTGCACCCGGCTCAAGGCCAGGCGGCGCCTGGAAACCATGTCGAGGATGCGGCCGGGGGTACCGATGACGACGTCAACCCCCTGGCGCAGCGCCAGCTCCTGGGTGCCGTATCCGACGCCACCGTAGACCAGCGCGGACTTGAGGCCGGTCTTGAGCGATTGGAAGACACGGTCCACCTGGATCGCGAGTTCGCGGGTCGGAGTGACGACCAGGGCGCGGGGCCCGGGTCCGCTGACGGCGAACAGCCGCTCGACAAGCGGCAGCATGAAGGCCAGCGTCTTGCCAGATCCGGTCGGCGCCTGGATGACGACATCACGGGCGGCCAGCAGCGGCGGGATGGCTTCCACCTGAACAGGGACAGGGCTATCGATCGAGTTGCGCGAAAGTGCGCTCAATAGGCGGGCATTTACGCCCAGGTCAGCAAACGTCGTGGTCAACAGGGTACTCCTCGGTCCCCTCTACCTTTCTTTTAATGACCGCGGTCTGCAGGACACCGTACTGTGACGGGGAGGAGAACCGAGAGCGGGTGACCCGAATATGGGGGTCGCGTGGAAGTGTACCACCTTTAGCACAAACCTAAACTGACAGATCAGCTCGGGTCGCGACGCCCCGCCGCAAAATTCCATCGCCGGGCGAGTTGACCCCGTATGGGCGCCCCCCCGACCAATGGTCGATCGGAGAACCGGCGATTCCTCTGGGCGTCGCTAGCGCTAGTCGCCGGTCTCTTCGGACTGGTGACGGCATTCACGCTGTGGGTCCCCTGGAACTGCCGCGGGGCGCCGACCGAAGGCCCCTTCTCGGGTCCCGGTCCCTGCATCGGGGTACTAAGGCTCCTGGCGATCCCAATCTTCTTGTTACTGGAGCTCTCGGCAGTGGTGGCGTGGATCCTCTTGTACTTTGCGTGGAGCAATCGACGTGCCCTACGCGGTCGACGCCGCTCGTTGCTCGAGATTCCCGCCGTCCTAATGTTCGCCGTGGTGGCAGCTTTTCTGCTCCTCGCGGCGGCATGCGGGGAAGTCATGACGGCTCTGCCATCGACACAATGAAATACACCCAGCTTTACAGAGGTCGAACCAGATTTCGATTCCGGGCCCGCCAATCCGACTAGGGGCGCCGGTGCTGACGTGAGAGTTGCCAGCCAATACTCCCACGTTCAGCCTGATCAAAACCTCACCTGGTCAATCGGGCGGCTCGTAGACGATGATGCGAGCAAGCCTTTGAGGCATCGGGGATGGTGCTGGAAGATCGATTGGCCCGGAAGGGGTTGGAGCGGTCGGTCAAATGATAGGAAGTGCAGGAAGAAGACGAGTCGCGAAGTCTGCGGCTCCACGATACCTGCGTCCAGCGGCTCCCATCCGATAGCCCAACGCTCACTGATGAAGGAGTTCCCGGCGTCATCCAAGTAGCGCTCGTCATATGCAACCTGGCCGCCGTCCACCGGCAACGCCGGGTCGTCCTGCCCAAACCCACTTGTCTCCACTGAAGGTGGTGGTGCGTCGATATGAACTTCGACGAGATGTACGTCCGGGTATTCGGGAAGCTCGTAAACCCCAATGATCCGCAGCTTCGGCTCGCCCGAACTCTGAGCTGGCACAAGCACAGCCTACGGCGTCTAGCCACTACGAGCCCGAGCCTGGCAAGCTGGCTTCGCATTAATACCCCCAGGCGGAATCGAACCGCCGTTCCGGCCTTGAAAGGGCCGTGTCCTAGCCGCTAGACGATGGGGGCAGGACGCGGAATCATGCTAGCAAGGCCAATCCGATGCGAGAGGAGGCTACTCGCGCCAGCGCGTCTTGAGTTGCTCGTACCCCAGCGCCGTGAGGGTTTCGGCCATGTAGGGGGCGTTCCGGCCCTGCGACCAGGTCACGACCAGGGCGCGGGTGGCAAGAGAGAGCGCTTCATAGATGCTGAAGCGACGGCCATCGTAGTCGGGACGCACGGCCAGATAGGCGTCCACGAATAGCTTCCGCGCTTCCGTGGCCTGAGCCGTATCGGACCAGTCCTTCGGCGATGCGGGCCACAGGTGGCCGCAATATTTTCCGAGGTCAAAGCTTGGCTCAGCCTGAACGAAATACTCGACGTCGATCATGCCGTATCCCTGGCCGTCCCAGAGGAACTGGTTGTATTTGTAGTCGCCATGGGAGGGGACGGGGGCCTCCCGAGGCAATCGCTGTTCTCTCGCGCTGATCTGCTTCAGAAGATCGCGCAGCAACATATAAACGCGAGGAGCCGACAACTTGAATTCCTCGAGGCGGTTGTAGATGCGATCAATCTCCACCTCGGCCGTGTGAGGTTCTCCGACCTGGATCCCGGATGCATGGATATGGCCGATCATCCGACCAGCAACCTCACACTGGTTGAGGAAGATCTCCGAGTGGCGATCGCCCTTAACCTCCTCCCCGGGCAGCGCGGATTGCAACAACAGCGCATCGTTCGGGTAGTAGGCCAGCGGCTCGGCAATGACGAGGTCGCCGTTTACTCGAGCTGGCAACGCCCACAGCGCACTCATGACATCAAAGGTCATTGCCCCTCGGCGGCTGTGCTGGACCTTTCCGTAAATGGTGAGCGGCTCCTCTTCTCCGATGTCAGCTTCGTACCGAAGGATGCAGGAGATTTCAGGCAGGTATTTGACCCGCGTACTGGCGATTGATCGGATCACGGCATCTGGTCGCATCTTTTTGAAATGCTCGATGAGCAGCGGCTCGATAGAGGCAGGGGTCGAGACTTTGCCTAACCTTGGGAAGACCGGATCTGTAGGCCAAAAGAACAGGAACAGATTCAGGTCCGGGAAGAAACGCGCATATCCGTGGGGATCCAATGGATTTCCGTTCTGGCTCTCCAGAAGCCCCTGAAGTCGCGTCTTGTAGGCCTGGCAGTCCTCGTCCGCGAAAAAGGCCTTGGTCCAAAATAGCGAACGCGCCTCGACGCCGCCAGGCATTTCCAACTCGGCCTCATAGACGTTCCAGAGCACCTTCGGCGCTTCGAAGCGGCGGCCTTGCTTGGTCCTGACCTTCTTGACCTGGACGGACGGTAAGACCGGCGCGAAGACTTGCTCCGCCAGGAATGTCGTCATCGCCTCGGGCTCGGAGACCGCCTTGATCGTGGAATAACTGACGCTCATCAGGGCAAAGCCAGCTTAGGACATCCTTCTCGTGGCGCTCCGCGAAGAAAAGCCGCCGGGCTTCGAACAGACCCGGCGGCTTTCCATGTCGCTTTTACCGAAGCCAACGACCGAAGAGTTCGCGCCGCTTCAACCAGGCCGCTGCGACCAAGCCGAGCAGCCCGAGTGCAAAGCCATCCAGTGCGAGTGGCGTCCTGCTCGTCTGCTGGCTTAGCGCCTGGCCGGTGTTCGCAAGAGTCGCGGCCTGCCCTGCGGCAGCGCCTGCTCCGCCAGCGCCCGCCGCCGTTTCGACGGCCGTCGCCCCGGCGAGGCCCGCGGTCGTCGTCGTCTCGGTAGCTGTGCCGCCGGCACCCGCCGATGTCTTTGTTTCGGTGGCGGTCGTTGCGCCGTTGGCGCTGCCGCTGCTCCCGGCTGCTGCCGAGGTCGAGGTCTCGGTTACGGTCGCGGCGCCATTGCCGCTCCCACTGCTCCCGGCCGCGGCCGAGGTCGATGTTTCCGTCGCCGTTGTGGCGCCATTGGCACTACCGTTGCTCCCCTGCGCCACGCTGGTTTCACTGGCACCAGCCTGCGACCCAGCTCCCGAGCCGTTGCTGCCCGCGCCTGCTGAGGCCGACGTTTCCGTCGCCGTCGTGGCGCCATTGGCACTACCGTTGCTCCCCTGCGCCACGCTGGTTTCACTGGCACCGGCCTGCGACCCGGCTCCCGAGCCGTTGCTGCCCGCGCCGGCCGAGGTCGAGGTCTCGGTGGCCGTGGTGGCACCGTTGGTGCTGCCGTTACCACTGCCCTGCGCCCCACTGGTATTGCTGCCGCCCGCGGCCGTGCCGGCCGCCGAGCCGTGGCCACTCCCCTGCGCCGCACTGGTGACGCTGTGACCAGCAGCCGTGCCGGCCGCCGAGCCGTTACCACTGCCGTGTGCCGCGCTGGTGCTGCTGCCGCCCGCAGCCGTGCCGGCCACCGAGCCGTTCCCACTGCCATGTGCCGCAGCGGAGGTCGATGACTCGGTTGCTGTCGTGGCACCGTTGGTGCTGCCATGTCCCGAGCCTGCCGCGTCCTTTTCGTGATCGCCCTGGCTATCGGAGTTGTGCTTGTCACTGCCGGCCTTACTGCCCTGACCGTCTCCTCCGTCGCCACTGTTGCCTGGATGGAACATGATGACCTCGGTCGCGGCGGAAGCCTTGTTCATGACGCCATCGATCGGCCCGAGCTTCGGCACGAGGGGTGCCGGCTTCTGCGATCCGGCCAGCTGTACAGCTAACGGGGTGCTGGCGGCGTGGTAGGCCGGCGTCCAGGTAACGCTGCCATAGCTCGCCGAACGTCCGATGACGAGTAACCCCGCGAAGACCAGCCCGGAAAGCTTCAGTGTCCAAGTGGATTTCGAAATTAGATCTTCGGAATCGTCGGCGAGATATGACAAGTTCCCAGTCAACGCCAAAGATGTAGTCACTATTGTTTTCCTCCCACGAGCCGCTATTCCCGCGACCTGTTCACAAATTGTGAAACAGTTGTTCGTATGTGTCGAGTTTGTTCTTGCTTGTTAGCCTAACCCTTTCGATGCTGAGTGTCAACGATCTATATAGAAAAGCTTATAGCGTAAATGACTCGTTTACGCTAGGGACGTGCAACAAGAAAACCGCCGGGGCGAAGCCCGGCGGTTGCCGACGTGCCTGCGCTATCGGAACAGTCGCTTGAGAACGTCCCGAGGCTTGAGCAACGCAGCTCCGAGTGCTGCGAGCAACGCTCCGAGCAAGGCCTCCGCAGCTAGCGGCGCACCACCCGTGTTCGGAAGGGTGACTACACCGGCGCCCGCTCCACCTCCGCCTGCAACGCTGGCGGTTGCGCCCCCAGCAGCTTCGTTCGTCTCCTGGATCGTCTCCGTGCCGGTCTCCGTCACAGTGCCTTGTGTTCCGGCGGTCTCGCCCGCGCCGGCCGCCTCGTTCGATTCCTGGATGGTCTCCGTCCCGGTCTCGCTCACGGTGCCCTGCGAGGCCGCGGTCTCACCCGCGTTGGCGGCCTCGTTGGTCTCTTGGGCGGTCTCGGTCCCGGTCTCGCTCACGGTGCCCTGCGAGGCA
>WNEZ01005456.1_pt1 | contig 11133 bp, 11 predicted proteins | sample 5400521 | NCBI WGS metagenome assembly WNEZ01 (sample SAMN13153339, study PRJNA577476) | soil metagenome | isolation source: 120 cm saprolite under Douglas fir tree site 2 hole 1 replicate 1 | place: USA:California | collected 2015-04-18
AGCGTATGCAGATCAACTACAACCAGTACGGCGACACGCTGGACATCTCAAGCCGCATGACCTGGAGCATCCTCCAGTTTGGTGTGCGCACGGTCGATTTCGAGATCACCGTGCCGTCCAGTTGTGATGTACAACTGAAGAATGGCTCGGGACGAGTCGCGGTCCGGGGCACCAGCGGCGAGATTCGCGTGCGCACCGGCAGCGGCAGAGTGTATGCGCACGACCTCCAAGGGCTAATTGCGATGAAAACCGGCAGTGGGCGCATCGAAGCCGGCAACCTGCAGGGTCTGATCGATCTGCGCACCGGCAGTTCGCGCATCGAGGCTCAGAATCTCCAGGGCCAGACCAACTTGCGCACCAGCAGTTCGCGCATCATCCTTGGAAACGTGCGCGGCCAGCTCACAGCACAGACCGGAAGTGGGCGCATCGAAGTCAGCCAGGCCGCATTAAGCGGGGAATCGTCTTTGAAAACCGGCAGCAATTCGATTACCTTTGATGGTTCGCTGGACGCGCTTGGCAGCTACAAGTTCCAAACAGGGAGCGGCGGGATTAACCTCAGATTGCCTGATGACGCGGCATTTAGCCTGGATGCAAGGACCGGCTCCGGCGGTGTGCATAATGAATTTGGCAGCAATGAAGTAGGTAACGGGCCGCACGCGCCACTCAAACTCAGAACAGGCAGCGGCGGGATTCGCATCTATCGATTGCATTATTCTCAAAGCGAATCGTAATCAAATATATACCTTCCTCTCCAGGACTTTTACATCACCCTGATAGGTTTCAAAGCGCTCGACAAGTCTCCTGCGCTGGGGTATAATCGGAGCAGCTGTGTTCCATAACCCGGGATGTGGGGCAGGAACTCGCGTCAAGCAACAGAGCAAGGAGCACCATGCCATGTCTACTCCCACCGAACCTCAGCGAGAGCATCCGAGCACGTATTTTGTGCAGGATCGCTCCAATGAAGAAGAACTCGACCGCCTTCGGAGCCAGGATCAGATGCTCACCGCTGGGATGGGCGGCGTTCTGCCGGAACAGCTCGATGCGCCAATCTTTCGTCACGTACTCGATGTCGGCTGCGGGACCGGCAACTGGCTTATTGAGACCGCAAAAGCCTATCCGAGCGTGACCCAGTTGGTAGGAGTGGATACAAGCGAGAAAATGCTTGAATACGCCCGTGCGCAGGCAGTAGCCCAGCAGGTTAGTGACCGGGTGCAGTTTCGCGCCATGGACGCCTTGCGCATGCTCGAATTTCCCGATAAATCTTTCGATCTGGTCAACGAGCGTCTTGGAGCTAGTTTTCTGCGTACTTGGGATTGGCCCAAGCTCCTGGGTGAGTTTCAGCGTGTGAGTCGACCAGGCGGTATGATTCGTGTCACGGAATGCGATCTCACAGAGAATAATAGTCCAGCCCTGACGCATCTCTACGATCTGTTCCTCCACGCGATGTATAAAGCAGGGCACTTTTTTACTTTAGACCGACGCGGAGTGATAGATGAGTTAGCAAATCTTCTGAATCGGCATGGGCTTCAGAATGTGCAGACGCGTATTCATCTATTAGATTGTCGTGATGGCACGCCTCTATGGCAACCCTACTACAAAAATGTCCAACATGGATTTCGGACGCTCCTGCCCTTCTTTCGCAAGTGGACTCATGTACCTGACGACTACGAGGTGATCTACCAGCAGGCGCTCAGCGAGATGCAGCAACCGGACTTCGTGGCGACATGGAGCCTGCTGACCGCCTGGGGGAACAAGCCAGGGAAGAAGCTGCCAAAGCAAGAGGGCTGAGTACATCTGAGAGAGTTCAGTTCTTTGCTGCAAGCAGAATCCTCGTGGTCACTTTACGCGACCATTTCTGACTCATGACAGATTACTGATCCACTGCCGCAATCAGCCCGGCGAGCAGCGCGGCACGCGGGGCAACGCTGCTTGCCAGCAAGTATTCTCGAGGGCTATGATCGAGCCCACCAATAGGTCCCAGGCCATCGAGCACAGGAACACCATAAGTGGAGGCGTAGCTACCGTCCGAGGCGCCGCCGGTCAGCACGTGATTCACAGAAAATCCCAGCATACCAGCTATCCGCTGGGCCTGGACGGCCAGCTGCAAGCTCTCGGGAGTACGGACCATGGGCGGCTTGAAATTGGGCTCGCTCTCAAGCGTCAACTCAACCCCTGGCACTTTTTGTCGCTGCATCATCTCTTGCCATTGTGCCTCTGTGGCAAGCTTGTCCTCAATACTCAAGAAGCGCAGGTCAAAGCGCACCTGTGCCAGGTCAGGCACAACGTTTGGCAGCGTGCCGCCGGAGATGACGCCTGCGTTTACAGTGACGCCTTCGCGCCACCCATTCAGGCTTTGAAACTGCAAGATCTGGTGAGCCAGCTCTACGATGGTATTGCGGCCCTTCTCCGGCTCGACACCCGCGTGAGCAGAGCGCCCATGAGCGGTAAGCGTATACCAGGCATTGCCCTTGCGCGCGCTCACGATATCGCCATTTGCGCGCGCCGCCTCCAGCACTAATGCTCTCTGGCAATTTCGACATGCCTGCTGCATGATGTCTTCGCAGTGTCGTTCGTTGATCTCCTCGTCGGATACACAGAGGAAACGCAACTCGCCGAAGGAGTGATAGCCCGCAGACAGCAGCGCCTCGACCGCGTAGACAGCGGAGAGGATACAGCCCTTCATATCGCAGGTGCCGGGACCCAGGATGGTATCGCCATCGACCCGCAGCGGCCGGGCGGCTGCAGTACCGGCAGGATAAACGGTATCGATATGTCCTAGCAATAATACATTCCCACGACCATCACCCTTCAACACGCCATAAAGATCATTGCCCCATTTTTCACGTTCTATACTCGTTGCTTCCACGCCTAGATGCTGCAGACGCTCAGCCAGCCAGGCGGCTACGGCGTCCAAACCGGGTTTATGATAGCTATATGAGTCAATTGCGCACAGTGTACGCAATTCTTCGATATATTGCGGCAAGCGCTGCCGTACATAAGCCTCTACGCTTAATACAAGGGACTCCATGATGAACTCCTCAAACTAGGGTCTACCTCCATTAGGGGGAAGGAGCGGGCGACCATAAAGGCCCACCCCGCCACTCCTCGCCACCCTCGCCCCTACGGGAACCGAATTTCCTCCGGAAAGAGGGAGAGCCTCAAATTAAAAATCCGCGCCCCAGTTCGTCGCGGGGATCGATAATGAATTCATGGCGGCCGGTAATGAAGGCAGTGCCGCCGACTTCGGGGACAACCGCGTCGTGCGGCCCAACCTGCGCCTGGCCTACAACCCGCCCGCTGAAAGCGCTAGCTGCCCCCAGGATACTCTCGATGATGATTTCCTGACCAGCAGCTATTTCGCCCTTAGCATAATGGAGGGCGAGGCGGGCTGAGACACCAGTGCCTGTCGGAGAACGGTCCACCTCTGCAGCGGCAAAAACGCAGACGTTACGGCTATGGTGAGCAGGATCTTCGGGTGGGTCCGTCAAGATCGTGCCGTAGAGAAAGCTCAAATCTTCCTCAAAGGGATGCTTCACAGGTAGAGTCGCATTTACTGCTTTTTTAATCGCCTCCCCTGCCGTCACGAGCTGTTCTGCCTGTCGTGGTGTAACGCTCAATCCTACGTGCTCCGCGGGTAGGATTGCATAAAATGCACCACCGAAGGCGATATCTACAGTCACCAGCCCGTAAACAGGCAGGTCGAATTTCACGTCGCGAGCATACAGGAACGAGGGCACATTCAGAAACGATACGCGCTGCACGTGCCCGCTATTGTCGAGATGAGCAGTGGCCCGCACCAGGCCTGCCGGAGTATCAATATTGACCGGTGTTTGCCGGTCCCGCGCCGCCAGCGCACCCGTTTCCAGTAACACGGTCACCAGCCCGATAATGCCGTGCCCGCACATCGTACTGTAGCCTTCGTTATGCATGAACAACACGCCCAGGTCAGCACCCGGCGTCACGGGCGGCGTCACTACGCAGCCATACATATTGAAGTGCCCGCGAGGTTCCCACATCAGCGCCCGGCGAATGTGATCAAGATGATCGCGCATATAGCGCCGCCGTTCCAGGATGGTCTCGCCCTGCAGCTCAGGCAGCCCGCCGGTGATGACACGTAACGGCTCACCTGCCGCGTGCGCGTCTATAGTCGTGATGACCATTGTACCTTCGGTATAAGGATGCTGATTCCAGTTAAGATGCATACGCTCTTGTACTTCCCTTCCTCACTGCTGTTGCATACCTGCCTCTACCTGCAAGATCGTGATGCCAACCATGACCGATAAGCAGCCCGCGATCTGCCACATGTCCAGGTGTTGTCCCAGCCAGAAGTAAGCGATGACGCCACCAGCTACCAGCTCTAGCATGCTCACGATTGCGACGCGCGTGGCATCGATGCGGCGCAGCGAAGCCAGCACAAGGGAAAACGGGATGGCCATCCCTACGATACCTACTACGGCTATCAATAACATATGAGGTACCGTCCAGGTGCTGGCCGGAATAACCCAGGGCGGCTGCACAATAAGCCAGAACATACCGGCTACAAACGCGCCATAGGTGGTAGCAGTAAGCGCAGGCAGGTCCTGTCCAATGCGGCGGCCAACCATCAGGTAGACAATAAAGGCAACGATAGAAAGTGAGGCAAAGAGCAGGCCTACGCTGTCCAGGCCAGCGAGATTATTCCGCCAGGCGCCCGTTAGCAGGACAATACCGCTAAAGGTGAACGCCAGCGCTGTGATGACAAATGTCGAAGGCATCTTCCTGTGCCAGATTGCCCCCCCAAGCGTCATCCAGGCTGGGGCGCTGAACTGGATCACATAGGCTATGGCGAGCGGTAAGCGGCTGATCGCTACAAAGTATGTGAAGGTGACCACGGCCAGGGATAGGCCAAAGAGCACAATCCAGCCCCAGTAGTGACGTTGAAGCTTCAGCGCCTGACGTTGTCCCAGCAGCAGCACAGCCAGCAGGGAAACGCCACCGATAAGCATGCGAAATTCGACAAGCGTGACAGGTGTAATGCCCTCGTCGAAGAGCAGCCGTGAGAGATTCCCGTTGAAGCCAAAGAGTAAGGAGGAGGTTACTACCATCAGGTAACCTGCCAGGCGACGGGTAGTAACCTGCCTTTCGGAGCCCATTAGAGCATGCCGCCGCAAAGACTACAGTAGCGCCGGTTTACCTGTTCACGCCCACAATGGGGGCAGCGTACCAGGCCCGAATCGGTCTCTGACGACGCTGAGGATGCAGGCGTGTTGCCGTTCGACTGGCTTGTAACATACCCTGCGGCGCGCGGGTAACGGCCTTCGAAGATGTCGTTGTATTCGCTGGTGCCGGACCAGTTAACGATCTCACGAGCACGCACGATGGTCAAGGGATGGCTCACCCCGGCTACCAGAAACGCCTTGTAAACACGGTCGAGCAGGCTAATATCTACCTCTTCGTAGAGATCGGCCTGTTTCAAAAACTCCGATGCGCTCATCTGGTCGCGTTGAAAGAGCGTCCCGCCGGCAAACTTCATCATCAATGTGAGCATTACCTGTGAATCCTGCACTGCCAGCAGCCCGGCGCGATCGGCAGTAAACTCTGATTTGCGGTCCCACTCCAATATGGCCGCTTCGATGCCCCTGCCAATCAGACCGCCTATGCCCAGGGTCATCTCGCTGATGATGGTAACCAGCAGGCCGATAGCGCGTGCCATCGTCTTGTAGAGCACATGCCCCGATTTGATGTGGCCGATTTCATGGGCGATTACCGCCAGCACTTCATCTTCATTCAAAAGATCGAGCAGGCCAGTAGTGACGACAATGTAGGGATGATTATGGCCGCTGGTAAGGGCATTGGGATTAGGAGACTGTGCGACGTAGAGTTCCGGTTCGCGCACATCGAGGATAGCACTGGCTTCGCGCAGGAGTCCATATAACTGCGGGCATTGTGTTTTGGACACGCGGACGGTCTGGGCCACATTCTGGATATAAGCGACGCGCTCGGGGAGGAGTTCGATGAATTTACGTATGACGATATCGAGGCCGGGGACTCGCTGCAGCGCCCCCAGTGCAGCCCGGTCATAGGGATGCTGGAGAGATACCGGGTCTAAACCAGGGAACCGGCGCCGCGCCTTAGGCTGAGCGGTGGACATGTAGGACTCCTTCTAGTGCCCAGCGACTACAGCTCGAAATCAACCGTCACGCGGGGCAAATTCAGTTGTGCTGCCGCGCGCGCCCACGTCCGTATCGCCTGGGCTACAATCTCATTATCACGAGGCTGTTGCAGTTTCTCACGCTGCACCACACGTTTCGTCATCACTTGTATACGCCAGACCCCGTTCGTACGTTGCAAACCGGACGGTGTCGCCACCCGCAAAAGTGCAGCAATACGGGGAGATTGACGATTAACGACCTGGAGGATATCTGACCAATGCTCATGCAGCACACAGGTAAATTGTTCTGCAAATTCATCGTAACGAGCACGCGGCTTCTGCTCCACGGGATGCCTCCTCGTCTGACTCAAGGTGACTGGCATATACAGAGTATAACACATCATGAGCGTCAATGTGCAGGGTTGCACCCACTGTTTCAGGGTATACTCTTTAGAGAAAGCAACCATGACTTTACATTGACAACGAGGAGGTCATTATGGCGCTCATCGACAGCCGGTTGGTGCGCCTGGCACAGGTACTGGTACACTACTCTTTGCACGTTCAGCCTGGCAACCTTGTCGCCATCCATGGCGGTATAGGGGCTCTTCCCTTGCTGCGTGAAGTATATCGCGAGGTCTTGCGCGCCGGTGGATACCCCCAGTTCAACCTGGAGGTCGAGGAGGCACGCGAAATTTACTTGAAAGAAGCCAGCGACGAACAGCTTGATTTTATCTCACCGGTCACGCAACTGATCAATGAACGCTACGACTGCCTGCTCTACGTTGACGCCGAAAGCAATACTCACCGGCTCTCGCGCGTGGATCCCGCACGGGCCGCGAGGCTCCGCAAAGCCCATGATGCAGTGGACACCGTGTGGTCACAACGGGCTGCACAAGGGCTGATGCGCTGGTGCTATACGCAATATCCCACACAGGCTTATGCTCAAGACGCGCACATGTCATTGGATGACTATTGTGAGTTCGTTTTCAACGCCGGTATGCTGAACGACTCCGATCCCGTGGCACGCTGGCGGGAGATGGCCGCCCGGCAGCAAACGCTGGTGACCTGGCTCAAGGGACGCAGGCAGGCGCACATTTTAGGGGAAGATACCGACCTTATGCTTTCCATAGAAGGTCGTCCCTTCCTGGCCTGTGATGGGCATGTCAACTTTCCCGACGGCGAAATCTATACCGGCCCAAGCGAAGACAGCGCCCGGGGAAGCATTCGTTTCACCCTGCCTACCAGCTACGAGGGGCGCGCAGTCGATGACGTCCGCCTGCGTTTTGAAGATGGCCGTGTTGTCGAGGCCCATGCTGGCACCGCCGAGGATTATCTATTGAGCATGCTCGACATCGACGCGGGAGCAAGGCATATCGGCGAGTTCGCCTTCGGCATGAACTACGGCATTCGTGAAGCCACGCGCAACATTCTTTACGACGAAAAGATCGGGGGCACCATACACCTGGCACTCGGTCGCAGCTATCCCGAGTCTGGTGGACTTAATGTCTCCGCGCTCCACTGGGATATGATCTGCGACCTGCGCCAGCAGGGAGAGGTGTGGATCGATGGCGAGCTATTCTTGCAAAATGGGAGGTATATGCTGCTGGAATAAACAGGAGGCATGGAAGGCAAAACCGGGGTGGTAGCCAGTCAACTGGAGCCGGTTGGCAAACGGACGATAACGGCTGAGCTGGCCCCTATCGGGCGGGATAGTGGCCAATATCAATCAGCCCCAGTCGGTAGGCCACCCGTTCAGCATCATTGAGATGAAGAAGGGCGACAGTTGCGCGACCACTTGAGGTAATGCCTTCGATAAGAGCACCGTTGAGGCGGAAATGGCGATTCCATCTCTGCTCACGTGGATGAAAGAGGAATACTACTTTATTTGATATTGGGTCAACAGAAGCAAGGTCTGAGCCTTTGAAACGGTTACAATAAAAGCACGCCCATGCCAGATTATCAAGTGATGTCGGTCCACCATGTTTTTCAGCAATCACATGGTCTGGTTCGTGCGGATAGTACATATCTGATTCATGGACGAGGCAGTATTCACATCGCCCCTGCGCACGCTCTTGAACTTGACGCCGTAAACGTTCGGGGACAGAAGGTTTCTTGGTCATAGCCTTAGGATGCCTGCTGTCTCAGTTGTCGGTGGGCTTCAAGTTTGACCAGCTCCATAAGATATTCAATGACCAAATAGCTATCAAGTTCTTTGCGTTCCTCTTGTGTAAGCGAACCGTCACGCTCAGTATGGATGAGTTCGTATGCTCGCTCAGCTACCTCGGAAGAGGGATGGAAAGCAACGATTTGTTCAGGAGTTGGATGATTCACGAGAAACTGTGCAATTTCAGTCGCGGCTTGTGTTTTGAGAAGCATAGCCACTTCCCCCTTCTACAAAAAGGATGTCACACTCAAACTCATTGAATGGTTCGTTCTTGACGATACATCAAGAGCATATCATATTTTCTTAAATTTTCCACCAGTTCCTGTGCCATCTTCGCGCAGCGGCCAGCGCTTTACGCGTCTCCCCGGTCAAAATCGTTTTACAGCGCTCCAGTTCCGAGGACGTGGCATACAGGTCAACTATGCCTATATTGACTCCCAGTAATGGCTCGACGACGGCTACAGTGCAGTATGGAACGTATGCCATGCTGTAGCCGCCAGCTTGCAGCATGACAAGTCTGCCGTCGCAAACCTGCTCTGCCAGTCCGACCATCAGCGTAGATATCTGGCGGAAACCCTCCATGGTCATCATCATCTGGGCCAGTGGGTCGAGCCAGCTCGCGTCCTGGCCTGCCGTGACGATGATCAATTGCGGCCGGTATCGCAGGCCGATCGGGATAACCAGTTGCTCGAATGCAGCGCGATAGCCTCTATCGCCCGTGCCAGCAGGCAGGGGGATATTGACCGTATAGCCTGCACCAGACCCACTTCCCGCCTGTTCTAACTCACCTGAGAGCTTAGGATACCAGTTCTCCTGATGCAGGGAGACGAAGAGTACGCCCGGGTCCTCATAGAAGGCATCCTGCGTCCCGTTGCCATGATGCACGTCCCAGTCGACGATCATGATACGCTCCAGCCCAAATACGTTGCGGGCATGGTGGGCAGCGATCACGGTATTGTTAAATATACAGAAGCCCATGGCTTGATTCCTGGTGGCATGATGCCCAGGGGGTCGCAGCAGGGCATAGGCGTTGCGCACCTCACCTTTCATCACCGCGTCAACCGCGTTCATAGAGCCACCTGCTGCATACAGGGCTGCTTCAAACGAGCCCGGGCTGAGTACCGTCTCGTCATCGACCCCGCCCCAGGCAGCATTTGATGGTCCGCCCGCCGCGTGAGCGCGTATGCCGGCGATATACTCGCGTGTATGGTAAACTGCTATTTCATCCTCGGTCGCTGCCCGCGCGGCTATTGGCAACATCTGTGCCGTTAATCCAGAGCCCTCAAGGAATTGTTTGATGCGCTGTATGAGGTAGAGCGAGGAGGGATGGGGCTCCGGTGCGACTTCAAACGTACCGTCGCGCATCGTGACGGTCGCCTGCACGCCGGTATCGTGTCCCAGGTAATGCTCATCGAAGACGAAGCCTGTATGGAAGGTGGGCATAAAATGTGTCCTTTCATGTATGGTGAGGCTCAGAATCAGTCTCTCTGGGCTATGATGAGGAAGCTGTGATTGCGAAAATCGATGTAACCATAGCTCTGTATGTGGGTGTGTATCTCCAGCAGTTTATCGAAGTATTTCTCAACTGAGAAATCAGGCACCTGCCAGGGAATAGCTTTCAGGTAATAGACGATGGCACCAACATCGAAGAAACGCTTGATGGGATGGTCTTCTTTTTGCTCAACAATGCGCCACCCTGCCTCTTGCAATTCCCTCACCGCAAAATCGAGCATCCAGTGAGCATAGGGATAGTTCTCCGCTCCCAATTGCATGTTGAGTTCTGCATTGATCGAGCCGCCGACCTGCTGCGTAATAAACTGGTGTCCCGGTTTGAGGATGCGCAGCACTTCTCGCGGCGAGTAATAGCCATGCCTGTTGATGATAAGATCAAACTGGTTATCCCCAAACGGGAGATGATGAGGATCGTCCACCCCGTACACTTTGACGCCGAGAGGCTCAAGTCGCTGCCGGGCAATGGGAACGTTCGGCGCGTAGCCCTCGGTAGCGCATGTCAGAGGTGGCAGAGGTTGGAGTGAAGAAAGAAATTCGCCGCCGCCCGTATCCATGTCCAATAACGATTGCGCTTCCCTCAGCGGCATTAGCAACCTACTGGTATAGCTCCAGGTGAGAGGGGCTTCGCTCATTCTACCTGTAGCAATAATATGCGAGAAGTCCCAGCCAGCGAAGGGGTGGTTTGCTTCTGCGATGAGAAACTCAAAAGGTGCTTGCTCGTTCATGGAGCCATCATATCACAAGATATTGGCCCGCACGAAGGTTTCATCTCGTTTTTCCGGTAAGGATAGAGACACACGGAGGAATTCGCATTGCATGCATGGTATGAACATGGTACTATAGCGACACCATGGATCAACACAATCAAAAAAACACTATCGACGAAATCGACCAGCGCATCATCGAGGCATTGCAACAAGACGGGCGGCGTCCTTTTACCAAGATTGCCGCAGACCTTAGCATATCTGAGGCCAGCGTGCGCCAGCGGGTGGCGAATCTGATCAACACACAGGTCATGCAGATTGTAGCGATCACAAATCCTATAAAGCTGGGCTTCTCGCTGGCAAGTATGATTGGTATACGCGTTTCCGGTGACCGTCTGCTGGAGGCGGCGCGAGAGATATCTACTTTCGAGGAGGTCATCTACCTGATCATCTGCACAGGCAGTTTCGATCTGCTGGCAGAAGTGGTTTGCCGCGATAATGACCACCTGTTGAGCTTCCTGACTGAGAAGCTGTACAAGGTGCAGGGCGTGCAGCAGGCAGAAACGTTCATGTATTTACGGGTGTGCAAGCAGAATGATTGGGCTTTCCTCTCGCAAGCCCAG
>WNEZ01005460.1_pt1 | contig 11131 bp, 12 predicted proteins | sample 5400521 | NCBI WGS metagenome assembly WNEZ01 (sample SAMN13153339, study PRJNA577476) | soil metagenome | isolation source: 120 cm saprolite under Douglas fir tree site 2 hole 1 replicate 1 | place: USA:California | collected 2015-04-18
TATTTCGATTTGCACCTGTTTAATTAGGTGACTTCGCCGCAGGCCTTCGACGGCCTGCGAGTTTCGGGAAGAACGGTGCGTCAGCCGCTGCGCACGGCGGCAACGGTTGACCACAACATCCCGACCACTCCGCGGGGGTCGCCGATTACCGACCCGATTGCGGCGAAGCAGATTGAAGCGCTGCAGAAAAATTGCCGCGAGTTTGGCGTTCCCTTATTCGATATGGATTCGGCGGAGCAGGGGATTGTCCACGTCATCGGCCCGGAACTGGGCATCACGCTGCCAGGGATGACGCTTGTCTGCGGTGACAGCCATACCTCGACGCACGGCGCGTTCGGATCGCTGGCATTTGGCATTGGCACGTCGGAAGTGGAACACGTACTGGCGACGCAATGCCTGCCGCAGAAAAAGCCGAAGACGATGCAGATCCACGTCAGCGGAAAGCTGGCGGACGGTGTCACCTCCAAGGATCTGGCGCTTGGAATTATTGGCCGCATCGGCACCGATGGCGCCACCGGACACGTGATCGAGTACGCCGGGGATGCGGTGCGTGCATTGTCGATGGAAGGCCGCATGACGCTCTGCAATATGAGCATCGAGGCGGGAGCGCGAGCGGGACTCATCGCGCCCGATGAAACGACTTTCGCATATGTCAGCGGCCGGCGTTTTGCGCCGAAAGGAAAAGACTGGGAAGAAGCGGTCGCACATTGGCGGACGCTGGCAAGCGATCCCGGAGCCAAATTCGATCGAGTGATTGAAATCGACGCGGCATCGCTCGCGCCGTTCGTGACCTGGGGGACGAATCCAGGAATGGTAGTGCCGGTGACCGCTCGCGTTCCTGAGTTAAAGAGCTTTGCGCAGGAGGCGGACCGGCGCGCGGCGGAACAGGCGCTCACCTACATGGGCCTCGACCCCGGAACGCCCATCGAAAATATTGCTGTCGACCGGGTGTTCATCGGATCGTGCACCAACTCGCGCATCGAAGATCTGCGGGCGGCGGCGCGAGTGGCGAAGGGCCAGCACGTGAATCCGAAAGTTCGCGCCATGGTGGTACCGGGCTCGCAGGCGATCAAGCGCGCGGCGGAGCAGGAAGGATTGGACCGCGTCTTTCTCGATGCCGGCTTTGAATGGCGCGAGTCGGGATGCTCGATGTGTCTCGGCATGAATCCCGACATCCTGCAACCGGGGGAGCGCTGCGCCTCAACCAGCAACCGCAATTTCGAAGGACGCCAGGGCCGCGGAGGACGCACGCACCTGGTCAGCCCCATGATGGCGGCGGCAGCAGCAATCACCGGACATTTCACTGATATAAGGAATTGGCGATTTCAATAGTGCCCGTGTGGTGACGGGGCTTTGCCCCGTCCAAGCGGGGCGAAGTCCCGCTTCCACACAAACTGGATCAGACACCATGCAACCGTTTCGCAAACACACCGGTGCAGTTGTCCCACTCGACAAGGTGAATGTGGACACCGATCAGATCATCCCCAAACAGTTTCTGAAGCGCATCGAGCGCACCGGATTCGGGGAATTCCTCTTCTACGACTGGCGCTTTTCGGCAGAAGGAAAAGAACGCGGAAAAAAGACCGGCGATTTTGTACTCGACGCGCCCCGCTATGCGAAGGCCTCGATCCTGGTCGCCGGGAAAAACTTCGGCTGCGGATCCTCGCGCGAGCACGCTGTCTGGGCACTCGCGGATTTCGGCTTCCGTGTGGTAATCGCGTCGTCGTTTGCCGACATCTTCGCCAGCAACAGCCTGAAGAACGGCCTGCTGACGGTCCAGTTCAACGAAGAGCAGATCGCGGACCTCACGCTCCGTTCAAGAGAGATCGAAAACTACCAGCTCACCGTCGATCTCGAAACCCTGCGCGTGGAAGACGCCCAAGGATTCGCCGCGACCTTCGCGATGGATGAATTCTCTCGCCACTGTCTGCTGAACGGGTTGGACGATATTGCTCTGACACTCCAACATGAAGCCGAGATCGAGGTGTATGAAACAAAGCATCCGGTGCGCGCGGAGATGAAGTCAATTCTGGCGGGTTGATATGACTTTAGAGAACCCGACACGATGGAGTGACGGGCGCCCCGCCCGTCCTACAGCCAGCCAGGCAATCAATCCTTCTGACGCAAACTCCCTCCAGGTTGTACACTTTTGAGTTTCACTGCCAGCGCGGCGTTGGGTCACACCTCATGCTGAATCGGAGCACGTTCGTGAAAAACCTTCTCTTCGTCTTCACCAGCAACCTGTTGGTACTGCTTTCCGCGGCGCGCGCCCAGACCGCTGCACCTCAGACCATTGCGCCCGCCACACCGAAGCAACTCACGATTGAACAGATCTTCGCCGAGGGCGGAGTCACGGGACGCGCTCCGGAGACAATCAAGTGGAGTCCGGACGGCACCAAGGTATCTTTCGTGCAGCGCGATGATGCTGGCGAACATGGCGAACTCTGGTATGTGGACGCGGTGACGGGCGAGAAAAAAATTCTAGCCAGCGAAACCAAGCTATCCCAGCTTGCCCCTCCCGTGAGCAAGATCAAGGACGAGCGCGAGAAAGAGCGCGTGACGCGGTATCACGTCGCCGCCTACACCTGGTCGCCCGATTCCAAACACCTGCTCTTCGATTCGCAGGGACAGCTCTGGTATTACAGCCTGGATACGGGAACAGCAGTGCAGCTTACATCGTCTCCGGACGCGAGCGAAGATCCGAAGTTTTCGCCGGACGGCAAGCGGCTCGCCTACGTGCGCAAGCACAATCTTTATGTACATCCTGTCTCGGGAGAGGAAGGTGAACGTCCACTCACGCGCGAGGAAAAAGAGAAGGACAAAGAAAAAGATAAGGACAAAGACGACAACGTCCTGAACGGCGAAGTCGACTGGGTTTACGCCGAAGAACTGGCCGTGCGCAGCAACTTCTTCTGGTCGCCGGAAGGGCACGAAATTATTTTTCTACAGATGGATGAGAACCGGGTACCGACCTATCCCATCACCGACTGGTTGCCGACGCATCCCCGGGTCGAGCAGGAAAAATATCCGAAGGCGGGGGATCCGAATCCCAGCGTGCGCTTAGGAGTGGTCGGCAGCAATGGCGGCAAGGTGCACTTGATCAAACTCAGCGATGACGATGACACCTACGTCCCGCGCTTCGGCTGGATTCGCGAAGGCTGGGCTTGGGCGGAGGTCCTGAATCGCAAGCAGAACGTGATGGACCTTTATTTTATCGACGCAAAGTCGGGGAGGTCGTGCAAAGTACTGACCGAATCGTCTCCGGATGCGTGGGTGAACGTCAACGACGACTTTCGAATACTGAAATCCGGCGACCGCTTTCTGTGGACCAGTTGGCGCGACGGCCACACCCACATTTATCTCTACAGTTTCAACGCGCCAGACCCGATGGCCGCCGATGCCAAACTTGAACGCCAGCTCGAAAGCGGAGACTACGAGGTGATCGAAATCAGCGGGGTGGATGATGCATCGGGCATAGTTTTTTTCATCGCAAATAAAGGTGACCCGCGACAGGAGAAGCTTTTTTCCGTGAAGCTGGACGGCTCGGGGATGCAAAGCATTTCATCGGAAGAAGGTAGTTATGCTGCGACCTTCGCCGATGACGGCAAGCACTTCGTGGAAACGCATTCTGCGACGTTGAAGCCGACGCGGATTTCAGCGTGCGCGACGGGCGGCCCCTGCCAGAAGATCTGGGAGGGGCGCAGCGTAGCGGATTACAACCCGATTGCGCCAAAGACCCTCGAATTCAAAGCTGATGACGGCACGGTGTTATATGGCTATCTGATTCTGCCGCGCAAGACAGACGCGACCCAGCAAATTCCACTTATCGTGCACATCTACGGCGGCCCCGCCGGCCAGACCGTGCAGAATGCCTGGGGAGGAACCACGGCGCTGTTCCACCAGTTTCTGGCGAACGAAGGATTCGCAATTTTCTCAGTCGATAATCGCGGAACCCCGAATCGCGGAAAGAAATTTTCGGCCGCGACTCGCCTGCAGTCGGGCGGGCTCGAACTGAAAGATCAGCTCACGGCCCTCGACCAGTTGTGTGCGCAGTTTCCGCAACTCGACCCCACGCGCACCGCCATCTGGGGGTGGTCGAACGGCGGTTCGATGACACTCTACGCGCTGACGCACTCCGGCCGCTTCAAGGCGGGAATTTCGGTTGCTCCCGTAACCAGTTGGCACAACTACGATTCGATTTACACCGAGCGCTACATGGGTCTGCCGAAGGACAATGCCAACGGCTACGACGATTCGATCGTCAGCGCGGCCAGCAGTCTGCGCGGGTCGTTGCTGCTGGTGCACGGGACGAGCGACGACAACGTACACCTGCAGAATACGATCCAGATGACCGACGCGCTGATCAAGGCAGGGAAACAATTCCGGCTGATGGTCTATCCGAACAAGACGCACGGCATCGCTGGACCGGGTACGCGCGCCCAGTTGTTCCACATGATGGAAGATTTCTGGAATGAGGAGTTGAAATAGCCATCAGCTTTCAGCCATCAGCCGTCAGTTTTCGACTCGCTGTGCCTGTGAAGTTTACCTGATGGCTGATGGCTGACGGCTGAAAGCTGCCCTTATGCATCGCACAACTCTCGGCGATTTCGAACTCACAATCGTCTCCGATGGAACTTACTTCCTCGACGCCGGCGCCTTTTTCGGAGTCGTTCCAAAGACCATGTGGTCGAAGAAGGTCACGCCCGACGAGCAGAACCGGCTCGATGCGGGACTGAATTCGTTACTCGTGCGCACCGGCAAAAAGAACATACTGATCGAGACTGGCATCGGCAACAAACTGCCTGACCGCCTGGTCCAGATCTTCAAACAGCCCGCCAAGTTGCTCGACAACCTGCACGCCGCCGGAGTAGCGCCGGAAGATATCGACATCGTCATTAACACCCACCTGCATTTTGACCACTGCGGCTGGAATACCTTGCGGCGCGGCGATCGGACGGTGGCGACGTTCCCGAACGCGAGGTATTACGTGCAGCGACAAGAGTGGGAACACGGCCGCCTGCAACTGGAGCGCGACGCAATCAGCTACATGAGCCCGAACTACGATCCGCTGATCGAATCCGGGCAGATGGTGCTGCTGAATGGGGATGTGGAGCTTTTGCCCGGCATCTCAGTCAAGGTTTTTCCCGGGCACACGGCGAACATGCAAGCGGTGATCATCGAAAGTGGCGGCGGGGGGAGCGAAAAGAAGACGGCCTGCTACATTTCCGATCTGATTCCCACCTCAAATCATCTCGACCTGACCTGGGTGATGGCGTTCGATCTGTTTCCGCTCGAAACCATCGCGAGTCGCAAGAAGTACTACGCACAGGCAATCCCGGAGAAATGGCTGACGGTCTTCACGCACGATGACGCCACGCCCTGGGGCTGCATTGAAAAGGGTGAAAGAGGAAGACTGGGTCTAGCAAAACTCACGTAGGGACAGCCGCCCTCGGCTGTACAGCCGAGCGAAGCTCGGCAGATCTTGTGTGGCGCGGGCGCCCTCGCCCGCAGGTCAGCTAGGTCGAAATGGCAGGCGCACTCGCTGGCAGCTTGGCCTCGAAGAACTCCTCCACCCGCCGCAGTATCTCCGCCCCGCTCTTAGCGTCGTAGATCGCCTTTCTGAGCGCCGCGCCTCCCGGCACACCGTGCGTGAACCACGACGCGAACTGCTTCATCTTGCCTTCCGCTCCGGGCATTTCCTCTTCCAGTAGCATCTGAAAATAGGTGCGGATCATCTGGTAGCGATCGGCTTCGGTGGGTTCGTCGTATAGTTTCTCTGCGGAGTTTCCCGCTGGACGGCCGGCGATGATGTTCGCTCCACCTACATACTGCGCAATCTGCCGAAAGATCCACGGATTCGCCGGAGCCATCCTGCCGATCATCACCGCGTCGCAGCCGGTTTGGGCGACAATCGCGCACGCGTCCTCGGGCGAGCGAATGTCGCCATTACCAATCACGGGAATCTTCACTGCCTGCTTAACAGATGCGATCCACTCCCAGCGCGCGTTTCCGCTGTAGCCTTGCTCGCGCGTGCGGGCGTGCAGCGCAACCGCGCCCAAGCCGCAGCTTTCGGCAATATGCGCCAGTTCGACGCAGACAATTTCATCATCGTTCCACCCGGCTCGGAATTTCACCGTAAAGGGAATTTTCACCGCGGCCCGCACCGCTTCGAAAATCTGCCGGATCAGCGGCAGATCGCGCAGCAACCCCGACCCGCCGTTGCACTTCACAACTTTCTTCGCCGGGCAGCCAAGGTTCAGGTCGACGAGGTCGAAGCCGAGGTCTTCCACCAGTCGCGCGGCATCGGCCAACACGCTCGGACTGCTGCCGAAGAGCTGGGCCGAGATCGGATGCTCGTCTTCGTAGAAATGAAGGTAACGTCCCCGAACGCGCAGGTCGCGCAGGACGCCGTCGGCCGAGGTGAACTCGGTCATGATCAGGCCACATCCGCCGAGGTTCTTGATGAAGCGGCGGAAGACGGTGTCGGTGACTCCGGCCATGGGTGCGAGCACGGTGGCGGGAGCGATGCGCACGTTCCCAATCTTCAGGACCGTGGGAAACACCTGCGGCATCGTAGGGACTGGCAGTGTGGGGACGGGCGACTCGCCCATCCGAGCCACCGCCGCATCCGTGTTGTCCCAGAACTTCTGCACGATCTGATTTTACTTTCTTTTTCCAGCAATACTATCGCGAGTCCACAGTTACGGTGACCGCTGACAGCTGCCGAGCTTCGCTCGACATGGACGGGCGAGGCGCCCGTCCCCAACACAAAAAGTAAAGCCTCCTGCTGTAGGAGGCTTTCAAGAATGTGCGCTTCTGCGCGGCACTTACTGCTTGGCGGCGGCTTCGGCTTTTCCCGCGTCGCTTTTCGCATACTTGCGGCGGAAACGCTCGATGCGGCCGGCGGTGTCCATGAGCTTCTGCTTGCCCGTAAAGAAGGGATGGCAGGCGGCACAAATTTCTACGCCGATGTCGCCCTTGTGGGTGGAGCGGGTAACAAATGCGTTACCGCAGGCGCAATGGACCCGAATTTCGTTGTAGCTGGGATGAATGGCTGCTTTCATGTCAGTTCCTAACCTCGATTCAGACATTTGATTCTACCGGAGTTAGGAAGGATTCAGCAAGGAAACAGGTTTCAGGTGTCAGGTCCCAGGAAAATCTGCGGCGTCGCAAACCCTGAGACCTGACACCTGAGACTTGCGACCTGACAAGCAAAACGGCAGGACCGACCTCCTGCCGTCTCGCTCTCCTGCAAAAAATCTGGCCCCTATTTACCTTTGTTAACTACTTTCTTGAGTTCGTTTCCGGGAGTAAATTTGGCGACTCTACGGGCAGCGATCTTGATGGTTGCACCCGTCTGCGGGTTTCGGCCATTGCGGGCCTTACGCTGCGAGACGGAAAACGTGCCGAACCCAATCAAGGCAACCCGGTCCCCTTTTCTAAGGGCAGCCGTAACGCTGTCCACGGTGGTGTCGATCGCGGTCGTCGCCGCCGCCTTTGAAATGTTGCAGGCTCCGGCGATCCGGTCAACCAGATCAGCTTTATTCATGCTATCTCCTGACACTAGTTCGTTTCGGTTCCCGCGCATTCAGCCGGGGAGGGAAAGCTCAAGGCGCGAGCACCGGCGATGGCCATTCTCGCTCATGCGGTGGGATTGTCAATGGGAAACACGTGCCAGTTGCCGCTTTTGACACCTAAGGCGAATCGCCGTGTCGTGATTGGAGAATGAGACGAAAGTGCTAAGTGCTTCGCTTCATCTGCGATTTTGCGATCGGACGATTTGCGATCAGACCACTTGGCGATCGGACGATCGGGCAGTTTTCCTCGGTTCTCCACAACCTGCCGCCGCTCTCCACAGGATGTGCACAGGGAGGAAACGGTTTCGAGTTGCGGCGCAGGCGGGTTCGGGTGCAGAGTCTAGTTACAGACATCATGAAAACAGCAGCCGAAGTTTGCCCCCTGTGCGCGGGCTCAGGATGGAAACCGGTTCCGGGAGCGCCGGAGCGCGGCGTCACCCGCTGCGATTGCCAGTTGCAGGCGCGAGGCGGTGCCATGATCGCGGCAGCGCGCATTCCGAAGAGATACGAGCATTGCGAGCTGTCGAACTTTACGACGGATTTCCCGGGAGCCGATCACTCAATTGCGCTGGCCCAGATCAGCGCGTCGCGCTTCGTGCAGGAGTTTGATCCGCGGGACGGCGCCGGGCTGCTGCTGGTCGGCGGAATCGGGACCGGCAAGACCCACCTCGCCGTCGGCATTCTTAAGGAACTCATTGCGTCCAGAGGAAGCGCCTGCCTTTTTTGCGACTATCGCGACCTGCTGAAACAGATTCAGAACTCCTACAACGATTCCGTCAAGGCGACCGAGCTTCAGGTGCTCCGGCCGGTATTTGAAGCCGAGGTGCTGTTGCTCGATGAGCTCGGCGCCGTGAAGCCGAGCGAGTGGGTGTGGGACACGGTCAGCCTGATACTCAATACCCGATATAACGACAATCGAACGACGATCATCACCACGAATTTTGCCGACGAGCCAGCTGCGAGCGTCGCACGATCGTCGTCCTTGTCGCCAGCGCGGGCGGCCACTCGCGAAGAAACTCTCGGCGACCGAATCGGCGAGCGCATGCGTTCCCGCCTCCACGAAATGTGCCGCATCGTGAAGATGGAAGGCCCCGACTTCCGCCAGAAGTTTAAGAGCGCAAGCTTCGGCTAAGGTCAGAGGGTAGAGGTCAGATTGCAGAGGTAACCGCTACGCTTTCAGGCAGCACGTTGGCAACAAGAGCTTTTCACCTCTGCAATCTGACCTCTACCCTCTGACCTCCTCTACAATCGCAGGTGTGCTGACCGAACGCCTCCAGTTCCGCCCGGAAACTGACGCCGAGGTCTTCTCCGCCGTAGCCGCCGCCCCCGCTGTATTTCTTTTACGCGGCGACGATGCTAACTCCGAGCCCTACGTCAGCAAGACTGCCAACCTCCGGCGCCGGTTGCAACGCCTGCTTTCCGCTCCGAAAGATCATACAAAGCGCCTCAACCTGCGCCATCGCGTCCGCTGGATCGAATACACTCTGACCGGCTCCGATTTCGAATCCGGGTTCGTCCTCTATCAAATCCTGCGCGCCGCCTTTCCCAAGACCTACTCGAATCGCCTGCGGCTGCGCTTCGCTCCCCTGGTCAAGCTGCATCTGGAAAACGAATTCCCCCGAGCTTCGATCACGACGCGGCTTGGGCGGATGTCGGGAAAGAACGTTTACTACGGGCCGTTTGCTTCGCGGGTAGCGGCGGAAAAGTTTATGAATGACGCGCTCGACTTCTTCAAAATGCGGCGCTGCGTGGACGACCTCCACCCCGATCCGAAATTTCCCGGCTGCATTTATTCCGAAATGAAGATGTGTTTGGCCCCCTGCTTTCGCGGCTGCACCGACGACGAGTACCTCGCCGAGGTCGTGCGGGTCGAGGATTTCCTAGACTCGCGCGGCGAATCGCTGAAGCGGCAGATGGCGGTGGAGCGCGATGGCGCCTCTGCGAAAATGGAATTCGAAACGGCCGCCGCCATTCATGCGCGCTTCGACAAACTCACTCCCGTGCTGCAACAGTTGCCCGAGTTCGTCCGCCGGATTGACCAGTCGCATGCCGTAATCGTGCAGAAGTCCGTGCAGAAGTCCCAGCAGCCGGAAAGCGTCGCATTGTTCCGCGTCGACGGCGGAGCGATCGCAGGGCCGCTGGAGTTCCCCATTTCCGATGCGGAGCATACCAAGTCACAATCAATGGAAGCCCGCATCCAAGCCGCGCTAGCTGAATTTCCCGCCGCCAAACCCGCCAGCGCCATCGAGCGTATGGAGCACCTCGCGATCCTCAAGCGCTGGTGCTATCGCGGAACCCGAGCCGGCGAAATTTTCTTCGCTGATGCCAAAGGAGAGCTGCCAATGCGCCGCCTGGTGCGGGGCATCGGGCGAGTGTATCGGGGGGAAGCGCCAGAGACCGTATCGATTGCGACGCTGGCTCCGGTCCAAGTTAACCAGGAGGGGGAATCATGAAGAAGAAAAGCTCCAGCAAAAAGCGCACTTCCAAGACAGTCAAGCCATCCGATCAGCGGGACAAATCCCTCCGCGACCATCTGCTCTACTTGCTGAAAGGCGGCGGAGCGCACATCAGTTTCGCCGACGCCATGGGCGACTGGACCTTGCAACTCGCCGGCGTCAAAGTCGCGAACTTCCCTCACACCGCATGGATGCTACTTGAGCACATGCGCCTCGCCCAGTGGGACATCCTGGATTTCAGCCGCAACTCGAAGCATGTCTCCCCCGCGTGGCCCGAAGGATACTGGCCCAAGTCGGCAGCACCGCTGGATGAGAAGGCATGGACCGCGAGTATGGCCTCGTTCAAGAAGGATCTGCGGACGATGGAGCGGCTCGTCGCCGACCCGAGAGTCGATCTCTACGCCCTCATCGCTTGGGGCGATGGGCAAACGATTTTGCGCGAGGCCCTGCTGCTGGCCGACCACAATGCGTATCACCTCGGACAACTGGTGATGCTGCGGAAAAGTATCGGAATCTGAGCCTTCCCGGTGTACCCCGGTGCACCTCTGCGCTCCCTGTGGTTCAGGCCTTTTTCAACCACCGCGAGCACAGAGGTGCAGAGGGGATCATAATCAAGCTGGAATCGCCAAATATGGCGCGCGCACCGGCCGCTTCCTGAACACAACCCGTATCTCCTCCCGCCAGCGCTCGTCAATTCCCAGCAGTTCCCAATCAATCTCCGGCGACAGATAACGCAGGATCGTGTCAGTCGTCGGATGCACATGCAGAGCGGGCGCGACCAGCATGAGCAAAGGCTTCTGCGGCGAGATATCGCGCCCAGGAAAATAACCGAATTGCGCAAACTCTCCGCGGCTCTGGTGCCAGGCGACTCGCGACCAGTAATCCACGCCTTGCAGCGGAAGGTGGATATCTTCGTCGGCTTTGAGTTCGATAACGGCCAGGCGGGACTCGCGAGTCGCGGCGAGAATGTCAATCATGGCTCGATCCACCGCGGCGAACGCGGGCACCTGCGCATACACCGCTTCCGGCCGCAGTCGCCCGTCGAGCGCCGCGATGTCGCCGAACACCAGCGATTCCAGCCAGCGCTCGGGATGCATT
>WNEZ01005461.1_pt1 | contig 11131 bp, 10 predicted proteins | sample 5400521 | NCBI WGS metagenome assembly WNEZ01 (sample SAMN13153339, study PRJNA577476) | soil metagenome | isolation source: 120 cm saprolite under Douglas fir tree site 2 hole 1 replicate 1 | place: USA:California | collected 2015-04-18
CTGATGAGGCGATTGAGTAGAAACGCCATTTGTTGCGGCGCATGAGTCTGTAGCTGGCACATTTCGGACCTAGCGCCATGTCCGACTTGAGTCCGTAATGCGCTCCCGAAGCGGACGTTGCCCAGCGCCGCTGCACCGACCAACCTACGTTATCCTCTCCACGCCGAAGGTGACGAGTTTGCTCTATCTTAACGGGAAAAAGTGCTTGTCATAAAGGAACGATTGCTCTGATGCCGGCGTTCCGTTGTTGCCCGTGAGAGTAGCGGGCCACCAAACAGAGGAAACACCGCTATGTCCAAGAAAGCAGCCGAGCACCACAAGCAGTCGGCAGAGCATCATACGCATGCCGCGCGTCACCATGGCGAAGCGGCTAAGCATCATGAGGCCGGACAACACGAAAAAGCGGCCCATCATGCACACACCGCAAGGGGACACGCGCTTCACGCTAGGCATCACTCCGACGAAGCTGCCAAGTCTCACATGGAGGAACACGGCAAGAAGTAGGTACTGAGGCGTGCCCATTAACGGTTTGGATTGGAGGCCGCCTCAGCAGGCGGCCTCTTCATCGCCCAAGTCATAGGTTTATGTCTGCAGCGATGTCCGCTATTTGGTAGCTATCAGGGGAAAAGCGGACGTAGCGCGGACATCGCGTTTCTGTAGCGAATGACCCAACTGAGACATCGCGTCTGAGGCTGGTTGGTGCCATTTGTTCCTCGCCGGCCAGTCGCAAAGTGCTAGGCTTTGGCTAGTGGACGCGGCAAGCTTCCATGGGGGACAGCGTGAGGCGGCGGGATTTCATCACCATTCTCACAGCCAAGGCACTGGGCCTCACGGTGCCGCCAACGCTGCTCGCCCGCGCCGACGAGGTGATCAAATGAGACGGCGGGACTTCATGAGCCTTGTCAGCGCGACAGCTGCTTGTTCGTTTCCAGCGATTGCCCAATCAAACGTCATTCCGAGGATTGCAATTATCGGATCACTCGATCAGGGCGCGATCGATGCACTCAAGGATGGTTTGCGCCAGTTCGGCTTCGTCGATGGCGAAACAATCATCATCGTCGGCAGCCCAGCCAGTGCGGCTTCGCCGGAGGCAGTGTCGAAAACGGTTTCCAATCTTATCTCGCAAAAGATCGATTTGATCTTTGCGTCCGGGGCACTCGCCGGAAGAATAGCTAAGGATGCAACAAGCACAATCCCAATCGTCTGTCTCACCGGTGATCTAGTAGGGGCGGGATTAGTCCAAAGCCTCGCAAGTCCTGGCGGTAACGTCACCGGCATTAGCATTTTGACGGCAGAGGCGAGTGCAAAACGGCTTGAGCTGCTAAAGCAGCTCGTCCCTGCACTTAAGCGGGTTGCGGCGTTCTATAATGTCGCGGACCCTACAGCTCCCCTCTCGCTGAAGCCAATGGAAGCAGCGGCAACAAAGCTGCAGCTCACCATTGAGGCATTAGGAGTTCGCGGTGAGAGCGACTTCAGTAATGCCTTTGCTGCAGCTATTGAGGCCAGGGCGCAGGCCATCGCGCTCACAAGCAATCCTCTGTTTGATATTGCCGGAAGTCAAATCGCGGAACTTGCGTTGCAGAACAGGCTCGCGACAATAAGCTTTGCGGATACATTCCCCAAAGTCGGGGGGCTTATATCGTACGGACCGGTTATTCTGGTCTCCTATCACCACGCGGCCTATTTCATTTCCCGCATTCTGAAGGGCACTAGACCAGCAGAGCTTCCTGTTGAGCAGCCCACCAAGTTCAGCCTCGGCATCAACCTGAACACGGCAAGGACACTCGATATACAGGTACCGGACATTTTATTGGCGTCCGCCGACGAGGTGATCGAATAAGCGGGGGCGACTTCCGCGTTTGGCACATTTGAGACATGCCGACGCACCCCGAGAATGTCCGTTGATAGGGGTAGACCGGAAGTGAGCGGTGCGCGGTCCAGTGATGCGAATGACCCATTGCGGTCGTTTCGAGCGAACATATTCTCGTGGAAATGACGATCAAATCACCGGCTGGATTCAATCCAGTTTCTCAGAAAAGCTGCCTCCTTGGCAGACGCTTATCTCGGAGGTGATGGTCCATGTATTGCGATGTTCGGCAATGGCGTCACATCCGGCGGTGCATCCTAGAGAAAGGGATGCCGAAAAAGCGGGTCTCTAGGGAGACGGGCATCAGCCGACGAACGATCAACAAAATGCTAACGCATGAGCATCCTCCGAGCTACGGCCCTCGGCAGCGCTGTTATCCAAAATTGCGACCGTACATTGATAAGATCAATCGACTTCGACACGATGCCACTACATCGTCGCCTGCAGCCAATATTACAATTCAGGATATCGTTCAGATCCTGCGCCGGGAGGAGGGTTTTGCGGGCAGTTACGATTCTGTAAGAAACTATATCAGGCACCTGACGCGTGAGGACGAGACCGCATGGGAGCGCGCTTATGATCTGATAACTCGGCTCCCCAGACCTCGCGCGATCGACTTCGTCCGGCTTTTGTCGCGAGGCAATCTGCCAGTCTTTACGTCTGCCCAAATCCAATTATTCACGCGCGAAGCCACTTATTCCCGCAATCCAACAACTCACCCCGGCCGCGAAGGGCAGCGCCGAATAGATGTCGAATGGATGCGGCGGGTACTCCAGAAGGGGGTAAATGCGGACACGCTGCATCGTGAACTTGGCGACATTCCAGAACTTTCCGTTTTACTGCGACACCTCCACAATGGTCGCCTGTTGGATCGCAATCGCTCTATGGTGGTCCTAGCAAGCCACCGAAAAATTCCTAGTCAGACGATTCGCGGTTTTCTGGGCGTTGGCAAAGCCTTCGTTCGTAAATACCGGAAAAAGTTTGATAGCTTGGGCGCCATTAGCTTGTTCGCCCCCCAAACCAAGTCAAACCGCAAAGTTGACAGCGAGGATTTGCGGAGCGCCGTCTTTAAGCTGCTCCACGAACCGCCAACCGATCATGGAATCAACCGGACGTCCTGGACAATGGCTCTACTGTGTAAAATCTTGAAAGAGAATGGCAGATCGGTCGGCACGGCGGTTGTCGCTAAAATGATCAAGGCAGCCGGCTACAAGTGGCGCACAGCGAAGATCGTCCTGACCTCGAACGATCCGACCTACATGGAGAAGCTCACTCGCATTCGGTCAATCCTTTCAAACCTGCAGCCTGACGAGGCGTTCTTTTCTATTGATGAATATGGCCCCTTTGCCATCAAAATTAAATCGGGACGCACCTTGGCTCCGCCCGGTTTCCAGCCGACTGTGCCTCAGTGGCAAAGGTCACGCGGCTGTTTGATTATGACGGCGGCGCTGGAACTATCGAGCAATCAGGTGACTCATTTTTATAGCCCGAAGAAGAACACGGGCGAGTGGTTTGTATGATGGACATCCTGATTAATAAATACCCTGATCGCCGAAAACTCTATCTCTCTTGGGACGCTGCCTCTTGGCACATCTCGAAACAACTTTTCGCTCGCATCGACGCTCACAACGAGACGGTGGCCATTGAAGGCGGTCCGCTGATCGAGACCGCGCCGTTGCCGGCCAGTGCTCAATTCTTGAATGTGATCGAGTCGGTATTCAGCGGCATGGCGCGCGCTATCATCCACAACAGCAATTACAAATCGATAGATACCGCAAAGGCGGCGATCGACCGATACTTTGAAGATCGGAATGGCCATTTTCAACAACATCCCAAGAGGGCCGGGAAAAAAATCTGGGGTAAGGAGCGTGAGCACGCGGAGTTTTCCGACGCGAACAACTGCAAGGATCCACGGTATAGATAGCCCTTGCGCGAATGGGGTCGGCATGTCGCTTATTGGCACGAACCGGACCAACCGGACCGTTCTGACGATGTCCGTTCCTCGGGGTAACCCGGAAGTGGCGTTTCGGGGCCGTCAGGACCGTTTTTGACCCAAAGCGGTCCTCTGCGCCTTCGGTCAACCGAGTGCCGGGGCGAGGCCCTTCGCTCACCAAGGCCGGCGCAACGGCACTCCCCCAAAATGGTTTGGGAGCCGGGCCCGACATAGGCGGCTGGGCGTGCATTCGAGGTCACTCGTAGTGCTCAATTTTGTATAGCCGCCGCTCATTGACTGCCCTAAAGTGACTAACCCTTGGCGCGTCGCTGGAACGCGCGTGTCGGTCGCGGCGCGCAGAGCTTTTTAGACAACCAGGGAGGACTTCCATGAAAAAGCTTCTGATCTTGGCAGGCTTGATCGCGTTGGCGGGTTCGACATTGGCGCAAGATGCCATGATGGGGATCGTGGTGAAGCCCGATGCGCTGACTTGGAAGGACAGCCCGACCCTTCCGAAGGGTGCTCAATTCGCGACCATCCTGGGCGATCCGACAAAAGCTGAGATGATCGTCCAACGCGTTAAGTTTCCACCCAACTATCAAATTCCGCCGCACACTCACCCCTTTGTCGAGATTGCCACCGTGATCAGCGGTACCTTCGGGACCGGCGAGGGTGAAAAGTTAGAAAACAAAGGCGAGATGTTGAAGGTGGGTTCATTGTATACGCACCCGGCAAAACACCCACATTACGCTTGGACAGGGAACGAGGAGGCGATCGTCCAAATTCAGTATATCGGGCCGGCAGGCATCGACTACATCAACCCGGCTGACGACCCGCGCAAGAGGGCGCAGTGAAATAAACACGCCAACGGGAGAGCCTGGCTTAACGGGGCTTTTTCTGGCCCGGCTGACGGCAGGTAATGGCACGAAACGGACCTGCCCGGTCAGTCGGAGGACGTCTGCTGTTGAGGGTAGAGCGGACCTAACTCGGTCGCCGCCCGAGGTCAGAGTTTGGGCCCGAAACGGACAATTCAGCGGAAACGCCCACGCTGGTGCTTATGACTTCTCAGAGGGCATTCCGCTGCCTCGGCCTGTCCGGCTGAACCCGGGAACCTTTTCGCCCAAGGGCCATCTAAACGGCTTCGATGTGATGGCATAGAGCGCTGCACACGGATCGCTGGTGCGATGGAGGGAGTAAACATGGCTGAAGAGCAAGCCCCGCCCGCCGGGCCAGATCTCGCACAAGGCGTTGCATTAAGTGACTTCACCGGCGAGACCTTGCTCGGTCATGTCGGCGATCAGGATGTTTTGCTGGTGCGTTCTGGGCCCGAGATTTTCGCGATCGACGCGCATTGCAGCCATTATCACGGGCCGCTCGCGGAGGGGCTCGTGGTTGGCGACAGCATCCGGTGCCCCTGGCATCATGCGTGTTTCGATTTGCGCAGCGGGGAAGCTACGCGCGCGCCGGCATTAACTGCGCTCGCGGTCTGGCAGGTGGAGCACGAGGGCGACCGGATCGTCGTTCGGCAAAAGCGTGCACAGTCGAAGCCGCGCGGCAAGGGATCTGTCGATGCGCCCGGCAAAATCGTGATCGTCGGCGGTGGTGCGGCGGGCTTTGCCGCGGCGGACATGCTGAGGCGGCAGGAGTTTCGCGGCAGCATCGTGATGCTTAGCAACGATGCCGCGCCTCCGGTGGATCGGCCGAATCTGTCAAAGGATTACCTTGCGGGCAGCGCGCCGGACGACTGGCTGCCGCTGCGTCCGGACAGTTTTTACGCCGAGGCCAGCATCGACCTCCAGCTCAAAAGCAACGTCACATCGATCGATACCAAAGCGCGCAATCTCATCATCGCCGGTGGTGGCACCGTTCCCTATGACCGACTGCTGTTGGCGACGGGTGCCGAGCCGGTTCGGCTGCCGATCCCGGGTGCTGACCAGCAGCATGTCCATGTCCTGCGCTCGCTTGCGGATTGCCGGGCGATCATTGCATCCGCAAGAGATGCACGTCGTGCGATTGTAATCGGTGCCAGCTTTATCGGGCTTGAGGCAGCGGCGGCGCTGCGAGCGCGTGATATCGAGGTCCATGTGGTGGCGCCGGAACAGCGGCCGATGGAACGTGTGCTCGGACCTGACATGGGCGACTTCGTTCGCGCTTTGCACGAGGAGCACGGCGTCATCTTTCATTTGGGTGATACCGTCGCCGCGATCGACGGCAAGCGCGCGACGCTCAAGAGCGGCGGCGTGCTGGAGGCCGACGTTGTAGTCGTCGGCGTCGGCGTGCGGCCGCGCCTCGGCCTGGCGGAACAGGCGGGCCTCAAAGTCGACCGCGGGGTTGCGGTGAACGCGTTCCTCGAAACCAGCGTTGCCGGAATCTACGCAGTGGGCGATATAGCGCGCTGGCCCGATCCGTATTCCCAAGAGAACATCCGGGTCGAGCATTGGGTGGTGGCGCAACGCCAGGGCCAGACCGCCGCACGCAATATGCTAGGACAGCAGAAGGTCTTCGACGCGGTACCGTTTTTCTGGAGCCAGCACTACGATGTGCCGATCAATTATGTCGGCCATGCTGAGAAGTGGGATGAGATTGCCATCGAAGGCAAGATCGCGGGCAGGGACTGCCTGCTCAAATACAAGAGCAAGGGCCGCGTACTTGCCGTTGCTTCGATCTATCGCGACCCTGCAAGCCTTCAGGCTGAGCTCGCGATGGAGCGCGCGTCGAGCCGGTAGGCCGACGAGGCCGTATCCGGCATGGCGGTGTGGCAGGAGGGTCCGCCGTGACTGATGGCGCTCAATCGAAAACGGCCTTGGTCCTCGCCGGCGGAGGCAGCTTCGGTGCCGTCCAGGCCGGCATGCTGCATTCGCTCGCGACCCACGGCATCGCCGCGGATATGGTTGTCGGTTCGAGCGTCGGCTCGCTAAACGGCGCCTATTATGCTGGCAATCCGACGCTCGAAGGAATAGAGCGTCTCGAAACGATCTGGCGCGGATTGCGCCGAAGCGACGTTTTTCCAGTGAACTGGAAAGCAATGCTGGGCTTTTTGGTCCGGCGGGATTTTCTCGTCGAACCGAACGGCTTGCGGGCGCTGATCGAAAACAATCTAACCTATCGCAATCTTGAAGACGCAAAGATTCCCATTCACATCGTCACGACCGACATTCTGACCGGCGGTACCGTCGTCCTATCAGCGGGCTCCGCCGCGCAAGCCATCATCGCAAGCGCGGCTATACCGGTCGTATTTCCGCCTGCGAGGTTTGAGGATGTTTATCTTGTCGACGGCGCGATCTCGAGCAACACGGCGGTCAAGGTGGCGGTCGACCAAGGAGCTCGGCGGCTCATCGTGCTGCCCACGGGTTACGCCTGCGCGCTGTCGAAGCCGCCAGCAGGCGCGGTTGCAAGCGCGCTTCATGCCCTCACGTTACTAATCGCGCGGCAGCTGCTGAGCGAGTTGAAGGAACTCGAGGGCAGTAACATCGAATATTTTGTTTTGCCGCCGCTGTGTCCGCTCACTGGATCGCCATACGACTTTTCACAATCCGACGCGCTTATCGGCCGGGCCATCAAGAGCACGGATAAATGGATAGCCGAGGGCGGCCTCGAGCAGCCCAATGTCTTCACGCAGTTAAGCATCCACAAGCATAGCAACCAAAAATCCATTCGGTCTATCCGATGAGTGCAGGCCATGATGTCCGTTCATGGCTGCCGGCTCAACCGGTCGACGCAACACATGCGTTAAATCTCTCGGCTGGGGTTTCAAATTGCAAGGTCTCACGTGGCCGCTCGTTGAGCTGACGCGCCACTTTGTTCAGATAGGCTTGCGAGTGCACCGACAGGTTGGTGCCTTTCGGCAAGTACTGTCTTAGCAGACCATTGGTGTTCTCATTCGACCCGCGCTGCCACGGGCTTTGCGGATCGCAAAAATAAACGTCGATGTTGGTCGTCAATGTAAATCGTCGATGATCCGTAAGTTCCTTGCCCCGGTCCCAGGTCAGCGATCTATACGATTCACTCGGTAGCGTTTTTGCCTGCTTGATGAGCGCGGATACGACCGTCTGGGTATCCTTATTGGCCACCTTCGCCAACATCACGTAACGGGTATGACGCTCGACCAAGGTCGCGATATAGCTGTTCACATTGGCATGTTCGGCTCGGGTCAGTGGACCGTGCCGGAGGGCTATGCTGCGACCAAGTTGATGCGTGCCGGCCTCCGCTCGAACAATCTCGATCCCAACGCCCGTCACTGCATGGCGTCCGCCGCTGTCGCGTTCATGCGCACCTTCGGCATGGACGAGCCAATGGGTTGCTACGACGATTTCGAGGCTGCCGACGCCTTCGTGCTCTGGGGCTCGAACATGGCGGAGATGCATCCGATCCTGTGGACGCGTCTTGCCGACCGCAGGCTCAGCCATCCGCATGTGAAGGTCGCGGTGCTCTCGACATTCACCAATCGCAGCTCGGACCTCGCCGATATTCCCATCGTGTTCAAGCCCGGCACCGATCTCGCGATCCTCAACTTCATCGCCAACCACATCATCTCCACCGGGCGTGTTAACCAGGACTTCGTCAAGAACCACACCACCTTCGTCAAGGGCGCGACCGATATCGGATATGGCCTGAGGGCGGACCATCCGCTTGAGCAGAAGGCCAAGGGCGCCGCTAATCCCGGCGCGACCCAGCCGATCGATTTCGACGCCTATGCGAGCTTCGTGAAGGACTACTCGCTGGCAAAGGTGTCCGATCTCTCCGGCGTCGAGCGCGGCTTCCTGCAGGAGCTCGCTGAGCTCCATCCGACCTGAATGTGATCGTCATCGACATCGATCGTGCGTCCATCGATGCGTTGGGCACCTGGAGCGCATCTAATTCATAGCTGAACCATCACCCCCGACGTGATATCCTAACCGGACGGGGGGAACATCCGATGTTCGTGATCAAGGTGTTTCGCGGGGATGAAGAGCCCCAAATTCCGCCGCCCTTCGAGAGTCGTCAGACGGCAGGGGAATGGGTGCGCGGGAACGCCTGGCGAGCGCAGTACCTAGCAGACCGGGTCGAGATACACGAGATAGATACCACCGACCGATCGGCGGCGTTGGAGCTCGCCAAGAGGAATGCCGGCAGGCTTGTTTCGTCAGAGTCACGATCATTAACGGCGGAGGAGCAAGAGCACTACGACAAGGAGCGCGCCCGGAGTTTCATGCGCGACTTCATCGCCAAATTGAAAGATGCGGCTGCCGTCAAACACCACCCCTCTAAAAGGCGTATCTGAGATCGAGGGCTGGAAAACGGCCCGCGCACTGCGCATATTCGCGAGATGCGAACAAGTCAGGTCACATGCCAGTGCGGCGCGGTGTACGAGCGCGAGATTCACAAGCTGACGGTTCGGGACCAGGACACATTCGAGTGTCTAGATTGCGGCAAAACGCTGGACTCTTGGAGCGGCTCCCGAATCCCGGTCTACCGCAAGATTTCGGACGCACCAACTAAGAGGCAGCCATGACGGCGCGCCTAGGCCTCCGGCGATATCGCCGCGACCTGGACGGCGCGCTGGAGAGTAGGCGGCCGAATTTTCGGCCCTGCAATATCAAAGACTTAAGTCCTTGATTTTGATGGGCACAGTTTCGTGCTTACCCTCTTAAGTCTTTGATTTTGAACGATGCAAAATTGCGTCGCAGGGGATGGGCACAGTGTGCCTACCCTCGTTAAGTCCTGATTCTAAACGTCTCAAAATTGAGCTCGCGGTCATGGATATGCCAACGAAAAGTGGTCCGATCGATATCCCGTTGCGAGACCGCCCATGCAGAAGCCGCCGCTCGATCCCGACGTCGCCGACACCGCGCCCTCCGATTCCGTTTTGACCGTCTACGACGAGCAACACATTATCACCTATCTCCGCCTGCTCGACGCCAACGCGGAAGGTGCTGACTGGCGTGAAGTCGCACGCATTGTGCTGCATCTTGATCCGGACCGCGAGCCTGATCGCGCCCGGAAGGCGTTCGAGAGCCATCTATCGCGCGCGAGATGGATGACGGAGCACGGTTACCGGCTCCTGCTACGTGGTGGCGCATCCGCTTAAAGTGAGCCGCGGCGGACGAGTGAGCCCATCCCTGTGCGGATTGCCTGGCGATTGTGGCTGACGTGCAACGTTTTTCTGAGGGAGCGAGCCGTTTTCGCATTGAAGTGGTTTTGTTGAAACCGCGCGCACTTTCTTTTCAGAAGTTCCGGTGCATCATGCCGACATGCACGCACTTCGCACAAACAACGCTGGCGGTCGCGCCACCACTTGCAGCAAGATCAGCAATGGAACGCGCCTGCTTCAGCGCGTTGACGGCAGGACCACCACGCTCGGCGTTTCAGGAACCTCGTTCAAAGCTTTGAAAGCGAGTTTGATGGTGACCTCAGCGAGGCGGACCGCTCCCTGATCAAGCAGGCCGCGACGTTGCTCCTCAAATCGGAACAGATGCAGGAAGCGGTCGTGCGCGGCGAAGCGGTGGATTCCGATGCGCTCATCCGCATGGCGAGCGAGCACGGCCAAGCGCCTTTGGCCGAACGGACGACTGAACCCATCAGTGCGCTCGGAAATGCCCCGATAAAAAATTCATCCCGACGCGGGTGAGTTCGTGAACTGGAGGACCGGCCGTGGCCGCCGGTGCTGAGGGCCTTGCCGAAGGTCCGTTATTGGGAGATGAGCGGACTCTCACCGAATGCAACGCGACTTCTCAGTTTGGACCCAAACCGGACGAATGATCCAGATTAGGGATCTGGGGTCAGGAGTTCGAATCTCTTGGGGCGCGCCAAATTTCCACCATTCAGCGAATCGCGACAGCGTTTGCTGCAACGGCGGCAGGGGATGATGGCCGGCTGAGTGTGAAATTGATTGCACTCGCTGTCCAAGCGGGCCGGGGCAATCGCGGGCCGGGGGCGCATTTGACCTCGCCCACACACGGTTCATCTCTCCCGCAGGGTCTCTTGCTTGTACCTCAGCAGCGGGGAAAGCAGATAACTCATGATCCGGCGTGACCCCGTCTTGATCTCCACCGTGACCGCCATGCCGGGCGACAGATTGACAGGGTTGTTCTCCACCTGCATCTGCATGCGGTCCAGCGAGACCCGCGCAGCATAGGCAAGCTCCTGCCCCTTTGGCTCGCTTGTGCTGCGCTCCGCGTTCTGGTGCTCGGCCGCTTTATCCTGAACCGCGTCGCGTGTAATGGCGTCCTGTGACACGCTCACCACTTGGCCGTGCAGCAGGCCGTACCGTGTGAAATTGAAGGTATCGACCTTGATCTCGGCGGCTTGTCCGGCATGCACGAAGCCGATGTCCCGGTTCGACACCATTGCCT
>WNEZ01012201.1_pt1 | contig 11128 bp, 13 predicted proteins | sample 5400521 | NCBI WGS metagenome assembly WNEZ01 (sample SAMN13153339, study PRJNA577476) | soil metagenome | isolation source: 120 cm saprolite under Douglas fir tree site 2 hole 1 replicate 1 | place: USA:California | collected 2015-04-18
AAATGGGATGCATCAGCCCCCAAAACCTCCACTACGCGTTGGCCCTCCAGATGCGCACCAAGCTGCTGGAGATCTTTTCCTGGAAATTGGGCGAATTTCAGTTCAACCCCGAAGCGTCCCTTCCCTCCGAGGCGACCGGTCTCGAAATGTCGATGGTGGCGCTGATCTACGAGGGAAGTCGCCTTTCTTTTCCCGAGGAGAGGATCGAGGAGCAACTGCGGACGTTGGAACAACAATACGTGGCGTTGAGCCCAACCGCCTTGGAGTTCAGCCATCGGGCGGGGCTGGGCGATGAAGAGCGCCGACTCCTCGCCTCCATTGATGGTCGAAAGCGCGTTTCCGAGCTGCGAGAATTGCAGATCCTGCCTCCGATTGACACCGATCGCTTACTATACGCTCTGAAGTGCACGCGCCTGGCCGACTTTAGCGATTCAGCCGTTGCCCATTCCCGCTTTGACTTGCATTGAGCCCCACAGATAAAAGCGCGGGCTCTCCACTTGCGGACGGGAAGATGGTGAAGTGGGAGGAGGGACAGGTCCACATCATGACCCATGCCCTCCACTACGGTCTGGGGGTATTCGAGGGGATCCGCGCGTACCGGACCAAGGACGGTCGCCTGGCCGTCTTCCGCCTGCGCGAACACATCCGACGCTTTTATGACTCGGCACATATCTGCCTTCTGCACATGCCCTACTCGGAGGAGGCGATGGCAGAAGCCTGCCTGGAGCTGCTCCGACTTCAAAGGGAGCGCTTCGCGCAAGGGGCCTACTTGCGCCCGATCGCCTTCATGGGAGACGGGGCGATGGGCCTGGGCGCCGTGAACCCAACCCGGATGGCGATCACCGCCTGGGATTGGGGGGCATACCTGGGCGAGAAGGGGCTGCGGGAAGGAATCCGGGCCAAAGTCAGCTCCTACACGCGGATGCACGTCAACGTGAATATGGTTCGCGGTAAAATTACGGGCCAGTACGTCAATTCCATTCTGGCCAAGCGAGAGGCCGTCCTCGCCGGATATGACGAGGCAATCATGCTGGACATCTCGGGTTTCGTCGCCGAAGCGTCCGGCGAAAACATTTTTTGTGTAAGCAAGAATGGAACCATCCGCACGCCTCCCCTTTCGTCTCCAATATTGGCGGGGATCACGCGCGACTCCTTGATGCGGATCTTGCGCGACAGCGGTCGAGAGGTCCACGAAGTCACCTTCACCCGGGATGCCGTCTATATTGCGGACGAAGTGTTCTTTACCGGAACCGCGGCCGAGGTGACGCCCGTCCGAGAGGTGGATAACCGCCAGGTGGGGGCGGGCAAGCCCGGACCCGTGACAAAATTCGCCCAAGAGGCGTATTTCAAGGCGGTTCGAGGGCAAGAACCGCGTTATCAAGAGTGGTTGACGTATATTTAGTCGTTCGGATACTCCGCTTTGAAGGAACGCTACCCAGAAATCGACGATAAGAACGAAGCCCTGCGCGACTACCTTTCGCACCACAAGGACAAAGGACGAGAGTTCCTGGCGCGGTACGAGATGTCGTGGATCTACCATGACAGCGCGCTGGAGGGCGTCATCTATACCCCGCAGGAGCTCAACGCTGCTCTGAGCCAGCAGGGAGCAGCTGCGGCAGAAGCTTCTCTCATGCCCATTGTGCTCGAGGTGCGAAATCACAAGGCGGCGGTGGAGTACATCCGCGGCGAAGCGCGGACCGGCGGCAAGAAGCAGGCGCAGATCACACTCACCGCGATCAAGCGAATGCACGACCTCTTCTCCGGAAACACTCCGGAAGCTCAGGCTGCGCGCGCCCTCACCGAAAGACGCGAAAAGACTGAAAAGGAGTTAGCGAAAGAGAAAGAAAAGAGCGGATATCGCAAAGACATGCCCCTGCATCGCACCTATTTCCACGACATCGTGTCTCCGGCGAAGATTCCGGCGCTGCTCGAGAAGCTGGTGGACTTTACCGCCAGCGCCGAGTTCCGCGAGTACCACCCGATCAAGCAGGCGGCGGCAGTGCAGCATCAGTTTCTCCAGATTTTTCCCTTCAGCGAATTCTCGGGAAAGATCGGACGGATGTGCACCAACCTGATCCTGCTGCGCCATGGCTATCTGCCCTGTGTCATCCACTCGATTGATCGCCAGCGGTATTACGAGTCGCTTCGCGGTTCGGTGGCCGGCTTTCGCCTTCTGCTGATGGAAGCGATGGAAAACTCGCTCGACAATGCCCTCAAGTACTTCAGCGACTTGTCGCGCAAGTACCGGGCGATCAACTGATTTGCTGATCGGAGCGCACGTTTCAGTGGCCGGCGGAGTCAGCCTGGCCTTCGAGCGCGCCGAAGCAATCCAGGCTCGAAGTTTTCAGATATTCACCCGAAGCTCGCGAACCTGGACCTCCAAGCCGCTCTTCGACCAGGAACGCAGGGCCTTTCGCGACGGGGCGCGGCGCACCGGGCTCCCCTCCATTGCGCACGGAAGTTATTTGGCCAACCTCGGGGCCAGCGAACCCCAGCTCTGGGAAAAGTCGGTGAGCACCGTCATCGAGGAACTGACCCGCTGCGAACGCTTGGGCGTCCCGTCGCTGGTGATCCACCCCGGGGTCAACCCTGATGCGCAAGAGGGGATTGCCCGAGTCGCTTCGGCGTTGGACCGAGTGCACACGGTAACACCCCGATTTCGTTCACAAATATGTCTCGAGGTGACCGCAGGACAGGGAAACTGCCTCGGCTGGCGCTTCGAGCACCTGGCGGCGATTCTGGAAAGGGTCCACCGGAGCGATCGGCTCGGCGTCTGTTTGGATACTTGCCACCTGTTCGCCGCGGGCTATGACATCTCGGGGCGACGAGGCTACGAGAAGGTGATGAAGGAATTCGATCTCAAGGTCGGCCTGCACCGCGTCCGCTGCTTGCACCTGAACGATTGCAAGAAGCCGCTGGGCTCCCGCGTGGACCGCCACGAGGAAGTTGGGAAGGGCCAGCTGGGCCTTGATGTCTTCCGTCGCTTGGTCAACGACCCACAGTTCGAGCGCACGGTCGCTGTGCTCGAAACCCCACATCCTGCCCTTTACGCGCAAGCCATTGGCCTTCTCGAATCCCTGGTTCGGACTTAGAAAACCCCTATGAGTGAATTGACCACCTCGTCGTTGCACTCCCCGTTGCAGCCCTCCAAGGGAACGGACCCAGTTTCCACGCGGCTGATCGAGTTGGGCGTGGCCCAGAAGCTCGAGCACCTGCTGGCGGCGGTGAAAGGGAAAGGCTCGGCCCTGATCCTGACCCACGATAATCCGGATCCCGATTCGCTCGCCTCCGCGGTGGCGCTGCAACACCTGCTCGAAAGGCGCGCCGGAATCGAATCCCGAGTGGCGTACGGCGGAATCATCGGCAGGTCCGAGAACGCGGCCCTGGTGAAGGTGCTCCGCCTGAGAGCGTACCCCGTCTCAGAGGTGACTCTGGGTGACTACGACTTGCGTGCGTTGGTGGACACCCAGCCCTCAGTGGGGAACCATTCACTGCCGGCCGATCAAATGGCCGACCTGGTGATCGACCACCATCCGCTGCGCCAGGAAACGCTTCGGGTACCCTTCGCGGATGTCGGGGGAGACTTTGGAGCGACGTCGACGATGATGGTCGATTACCTGCGTGCTGCGAACCTGGCGACTCCGTCGGACGTCGAGAATTACCTCTGGCTCTTCCCCCGGGCCGACAAGGCGCTGCTGGGCCAAATCGAGCACCCAGACCTGCCCGCCCGCTATTTCCGGCTCTACCACCGCGCCATGGAACGGGCGAAGGTGTATGGAACCGCCATCGTCACGGACTTGGGGAGGGTTTACTCCCCAGACATGGTGGCGGAAGTGGCCGAGCGATTGATGTTTCTCGAGGGCATGAAGTGGTCCCTAGCCTGCGCCGATTACCGCCGGCAGCTCTATCTGTCGCTGCGCACCCGGGACAGGCGAATGAATGCCGGCCGGCTGATCCGTGAGATCTGCGCGGATCTGGGCGGATCGTCGGGCGGCCACGGCAGCATGGCCGGTGCGCGAGTTCCGCTGATCGGAACGAAAGCGCAGCGGGATGCGGCGCGGAGGGATATTGTGCGAAGGTTTCTGGAAGGATTTGGCCTAGCGCAAGAACGGCCCATCGCATTGCTGCAAGCCGAGGACACCTGACTCTTGACTTACTGGGACTACAACGCGAGCACCCCGATCCGACCGGAAGTGCTCGAGAACCTCACTCAAAGTCTTCGCACCCTGAACGCTTCGCCCGGCAATCCGTCCAGCGTTCACGCCGGAGGGCGGGAGCTTCGCCGCCGGCTGGATCACGCGCGAGCGGCCACCGCCAAGTTATTGGGGTGTGACCCTCGAGAAGTGTGCTTCACTGGCTCCGGATCCGAGGCCAATGCCCTCGCGCTCAAGGGCGCATTCCTCGCCCGCCGGGAAAAATCCCGACGACATATCGTGACCTCGCAAGTCGAACATCCTGCGGTTTTATCGGCGCTCGAACAACTCGAAACGCTCGGGGCGCGAGTGCTCAGAATTGCTCCGCAGCCCGACGGCCGCGTTGCACTCGAGGAGTTTCTTGCGGCGCTGACTCCAGATGTCGCCCTGTGCTCCTTGATGTGGGCGAACAACGAAACGGGGGTTGTCCAACCGATCGCCGAGGTAGCCCGGGCCTGCAATCAACGCGGCATTCTGTGCCATATCGACGCGGTCCAGGCAGTCGGAAAAGTTCCTGTTTCATTCTCGGAAGTCGGCGCAGACCTTCTTTCCCTATCAGCTCACAAATTTTACGGACCAGCGGGAGTAGGCGCGCTGATCGTCCGGCGCGGGTTGGCAGTGGAGGCTCTAACTCCGGGCCACCAGGAGGCGGGAAGGCGCGGAGGTACCCACAACGTGCCGTACATCGAGGCCCTGGCGAGGGCCCTGGAGCTTTCGCTCGGGAGCCTTCCGGGCGAGCAGAAGCGCGTGGCCTCCCTGCGAAACAGGTTCGAGTACGATCTAGCTACCCGCGTCGGCGACATCCGGATCAACGGCGGCACCGTCCCCCGCGTACCCAATACCAGCAACGTCGAGTTCTGTGGCGCGGATGGCGAGGCCCTGCTGATTGGACTGGACCTGGAGGGCATTTGCGTCTCTTCGGGCGCCGCCTGCGCATCCGGCTCGCTCACCCCTTCGCATGTGCTGACGGCGATGGGACTCACTTCCGCGCAGGCGCACAGCTCACTTCGATTTTCACTGGGCCTCTACTCTACCGAATCGGAGGTTGACCAGGTCCTGGACACGCTGGCACGCCAGGTTCCCAAGGCCCGGGCCGCGGCAGCCTGAAGCAAGGGCTAAAATTGCTCCCCCGGACCGAACAGCCCCCGAACAACCGCGGCAATCGCCAGGGGCGTGCCAATCCGTTCATCGCATTGGGTGGACAGCGCCGCGGAGAATTCCTCGGCAGTCGCAAAGCGGTCCTGGGGAGACTTGGCTAACGTCTTTTTCACCATTTCCGCCAGAACGGGCGATACCTCCGGTCGAAGCTTGGCCACGCTCGCGGGTTTTGCCCCGCGGATGGCGGCAAATACTTGGTCGGACGACCCGCCATTGAACGGGCGCTGCAGCGTCAGCAGCTCAAAGAGCGTGACCGAAGCTGCCCACAGGTCGGCGGCCGGGGTCACCGGCAGGCCATCGATCAACTCGGGCGACAGGTAATAGGGTTTCCCGGCCAAATCCCTACCGGGTCCTCCACCGGCAGCGCTCCGGGCGATGCCAAAGTCCCCGAGCTTGATCTCGCCGGTTCTCGAAATGAACAGATTCGATGGCGAAACATCGCAATGGACGATCTTCAAGGGTTTTCCCGTGGGACCCACCGCGCGGTGGGCGTAGGCGAGCGCCTCCAGTAAGACCTTGACGACGTAAACGGCAAAATCGACGGGAAGGCTAACCTTTCGATGCTGCAAGCGGCGCACAATGTGACTGAGATCGCAGCCGTCGATCCACTCCATGGCAATGTAGTAGACGTCTTTCAAGACTCCAGCTTCGTGAACTTTGACGATATTGGGATGGTTGAGGTACCTGGAGAGGTCTGCCTCGCTGGTGAATTGATCGAGATAGCTCGGATCCTCAGCAAATCCCGGCAGTAGCCGCTTGATCGCAACGTTCTGCCCGATCCTAGGCCCAGATAGGACCCGAGCGCGGAAGACCTCAGCCATCCCGCCCTTTCCTATCCGGCTAAGGATTTCATAGTTTCCAAACTGACGATTTGGATTCTCGGTCACATCCCACAGCTGAGGATCGATTTTTCGTGGACTCGCCGGCGCATTGGTTGGGGCTGTTCGCAGCGCCTTGCCAGAACTTTAGCCCAGTTACAGGATCCCTCGCGCTGCCGGCGAAATCTTTCCGCGCAGATATTTTTCGCCCGTGCTCAGGATGCCTTGACCTCGAACAGCTCGATCCTTATGCTTGCTATGGGATTCCTAGAAATTCTTATTAAACTCCATGGCTTACGTGAATGTTCAGGATTTTGAAGAGCTGTCCCCTGCTGGGTTCGTGATGGGTAGCAGAAATTCGAACCGATATGTCCATATCGGGAGCCGTTTTGGAGGTCATGTGCAAGCCCTCCCCGAGAGGGAAGCCTACGGCCTTGCAACTTTGGTTCCCACCTTTTTGACAGGGTTCAATGGATGTTGCCCACACGGCTCTGTTGCGGGGGACTTTCCTTGGGGAAGGGATGGGCGTGGACGCGACAATGGCGGGTGAAAGTGAGAGTGCTAAGGCAACATTGAGGGAGGTATTGGCCGCAAAGCGTCGGGCGCTCACGCCCGAAGTGATCGACGCCCGGGGGCTCAAGGTGCAGGCGCGATTCCTGGCCACGCCGTACTACGCGCGGGCCCGAACACTGGCTTTGTACGCGCCCATCCGGGGGGAGGTGCCGACCGGGGACATCCTCAGGGCGGCGCTCAAAGACGGCAAGGTGGTTTGTTATCCCCTTTCGCATGTCCACGGCCGGATCCTAGCCTTCCGATCCATTCACTCCGAGAATGAGCTGGAACCCGGTCGGTTGGGAGTGCGAGAGCCCACCAGCGCCGCCGAGCTCCTCTCGGTCGAAGAGGTGGACATGTTTGTCGTTCCCGGGCTCGGATTTACCCAGGACGGCAAGCGGTTAGGCCGAGGTGGCGGCTACTACGACGCGACCCTGAAGGCCGGTCACGAGCGAAGCCGGCGAGTGGCGCTCGCCTTCTCCGAGCAAATAGTCGAAGACCTTCCGACGAACAGCGACGACGTAACGATGGATTTGGTGGTGACGGAATCCGAGATTTTTCGCGGTCTGATGCGCGAGCCGAATTTCCTCAATTCGTGAAAGTGCTTTTCCTCGGCGACGTGGTGGGCAAGCCGGGGCTGGCCGCGGTTCGAACGCTCGTCCCGAAGCTGATCGCCAGGCACAGCCTGGATCTGGTGATCGCCAATGCGGAGAACTCCGAAGGGGGCGCTGGAATATCGCCGGAAAGTGCCGAGGCGTTACTGGCCAGCGAGGTCGATCTCCTGACCTCGGGGAATCACATCTGGACGAAGAGGCAGATCGTCCCCTGGATGGAGGCTCACCCAAACCTGCTCATTCGCCCGGCGAACTACCCGCGCGGCGCGCCCGGGAAAGGGCACGCGATTGCCCAAACTCCCGATGGCCGCCAGCTGGGGGTGATCAACGTCGAAGGTCGCGTCTTCATGCGAAATCTGGACGATCCGTTTCGCATCGCCCTGGAGCTGGCGACCGAACTTCTAAAGCAAACCCGCTGCATCCTGGTCGATATCCACTGCGAAGCCACCAGCGAAAAGAACGCCCTCGGCGCCTATCTAGACGGGAAGGTTTCGGCGGTTCTGGGTACGCACACCCATGTCCAGACAGCCGACGAAAGAATTCTTCCGGGCGGTACCGCTTTCATCACCGATGTGGGGATGGTGGGGCCGCTGGACTCGGTGATCGGCGTCAAAAAAGAGCTCTCGATCGAGCGCTTCCTCACCCAGCGCCACTCCGGCTACGAGGTCGCAAAGAATCTGGTCTATCTGCAAGGAGCGATCCTCGAGATCGACGAGCAGACGGGCCACGCCACCAAGATCGAGCGCGTTCGAGAGCACTTGCCGGGGACATAGGCCCCTTGGGCAAGTAGGATATGGCGCAAATGCCCGACTCAATCCTCGCCAGGGCCACGCCCGAAGAACAGTATGCCGAGCTGACACGCGGCGCGGTCGATCTGCACTCCGCCGACGACCTGAAAGCCAAGCTGCGGCGGTCCTATGAGAAGCGCGAGCCCCTGCGAATCAAGGCGGGGTTCGATCCCAATCGACCGGATATGCACTTGGGCCACACGCTCCTGCTCACCCGGATGCGGCGATTTCAGGAATTCGGACATGAAGTGACTTTCCTGATTGGCGATTTCACCGCACTGATCGGAGACCCCAGCGGCAAGAACGCCACCCGCCCGACGCTCACCCGCGAAGAGGTGCAGGCCAACGCCAAGACCTACCAGGCGCAAGTGTTCAAGATACTGGATCCCGAAGCGACCCGCGTACGTTTCAACTCCGAGTGGCTTGAACCGCTGGGGGCCGAGGGGCTGCTTCGATTGGCATCCCAGTACTCAGTGGCGAGGATGCTGGAGCGAGACGATTTCAAGAAGCGGTTTCGCGAAGGGCGAACGATCGCCATCCACGAGTTCATTTATCCTCTGTTGGTTGCCTACGACTCGGTCGTCCTTCGCACCGACGTCGAGCTGGGCGCGACGGATCAGCTCTTCAATTTGTTGATGGGCCGAACTCTGATGAAGGAATATGGGCTGGAGCCGCAGGTGATCATCACCGGTCCGATTCTCGAAGGGCTCGATGCCAAGCTCGTCGACGGAAAGATCGTCGGGAACAAGATGTCCAAGAGCTTGGATAATTACGTGGCAATCGATGAGCCAGCAGACCAGATCTACGGAAAGCTGATGTCGATCAGCGACGATCTGATGTGGCGATATTACGAGCTTCTGTCCGGAAAGAAGATCGCCGAGATTCAGAGGCTGCGCGCGGCGGTGGAGCAGGGAATCGAGCATCCCAAGGATGTCAAAGCGGCGTTCGCTGAGGAGATCGCCGCCCGCTTTCACGGGGCAGCCCAGGCCGCGGCGGCGGCCGATGCCTTCGAGAAGCGCTTTACCAAGAAGGAAATTCCTATCGAGAATCTGCCGGTGCTGGAGCTATCGTTGGACGGAGCCCCGAAGGCCCATCTGACCTGGATTATTGCGGAGGCCAAGCTCACCCAGTCCGGAACCGAAGCGCGCAAACTGATCGTGCAAGGCGGAGTTCGGCTAGACCAACAGAAAATCCTCGATCCGCGGGCTGAAGTAGGGCCAGGTGAATACTTGATTCAAGTAGGTAAGCTCAGGGCCGCGCGCGTGCGCCTGAGCTGACTCGATCAGCGCTTTCCCAGCCCCACCAGGTATACTTCGGTGCTGCCGGCCCTCGTTGCTTCCGGTCGCACTACCTTGACTTCGCGGAAATGGCTCTGAACGCGATCGCGAAAGACTTCGAAATCAGCGCCCATGAACAGCTTGGCCACGAAGCAGGCGTCCTTTTTTCCACGCCTCACTGCAACCTGAAGTGCGCGGTCGGCGAGCTCCATGCTGCGAGCCTGATCAGTGGTACGAATCCCCGTCGTCTTGGGGGCCAGGTCGGAGATGATCGCGTCGAAATTTCCGGGGCACTGTTCCAGCAATCTCTCCTCAAAATCCTCTGCCAGGACATCGATAACCGCGGTCCGAACCTGTGGCTGAGGCATCGCCTGAATGGGGACGCGATCGATCCCCATCACTGTGCCGGTGGGGCCCACTGCGTTGGCGAGTACCTGAAGGAAGCCGCCGGGTGCCGCTCCCATGTCGAGCACCGATGCCCCGGGGTGGACCAAGGTGAACCGGTTCAAGATCTCCTCGATCTTGAATGCGGAGCGCGCTCGCAACCCTCGCTTGTGAGCCTGGTGAAAATAATGATCCTTCGGCCTGTAAGGCTTGCCCATGCCGGCAGCGCTCATTTAGCATTCGCCCGCTACTCAGGGTAGGGAAGTATTCCCACTTCATGCCCACCGGGAAATCATGGGCGCGCGCAGTGTGCTGGTTGCCGCTGGTTGTTCTCTGCTCAGCGCGGCAGGGGCGATAGCCTGTTTCGTCAAGACATCACAGCTGCGAACCGAAGCAGGCTGGCTGATGGCCCGTAGCGACGCACAAGCGGCTGAGTACTCCAGCACGCTCGACAGTGCCATCGCTGAAGCGCAACTGGCGACCTTGGAGTTGCATCGGGGACTGCTCCAGCGAGCGTATACCTGGCAACGCCTGGAGATGCTCCTGATCCTGGCGGCGGTGGTGAGCGCCTTCTGTGCCTATTTTCTTTATCTCTACCGCCGCCTCCGGCAGCAGCTTGATGAGGCCGAGGTGTCGAGCAATCCCTTTCAGAGATAGGTATTTCCGTATCCGTTGCTCAGCGTGTTGAAGGGGTAGGGGGAAATGGAGGCTCGGCTTCGGTCGCTTCTCGCAGCTTCATCAGGCCCCGCGTTTCGACCTGGCGGATTCGCTCTCGAGTGAGATTCATGATCTCCCCTACCTCTTCCAGCGTGATTCCGCCTTTCTCGGCGACATCCAAGGCACACGTATATTCGAGCTCCCAGATTTCCTTGTCTGGAAAATTCAGCTTGATCGAGCCCGTTTCTGGGTTCACGTCGAGGTAAAGATTGTGCTTGCAAGAAACAAAAAGACAGGGTCGAGGACCATTCATGCACTCAGCCCGTACCCGAGGGCGCTGCATATCCACCGTCTTGAGAAGTTCTTGCTCCTCAGGATCGACCTCGCCGGTGAGGCGGCGGCGGCGAAGGTCTCGCGCCATCTCTTTGCGGGACATCGTCTTCGAACGCTGCCGCCCTTGGGCTTCGGCCTGCTGTTCTCCAAGAGGCTGTGGAGCTTCCGGTTTCGCTTCGCTCATTTCCCCCTCCTTGCCACCGCGGGTTAGGCGCCGACAGAAAGCGTCGACGAGTGCACTTGTTGCGCTAATTGTGCAGTTACTGCACTGCCTATACGCGCTACGTCCTTGACCAGGTCCTGCGCCCGCATCTTCAGCGACTCCAATTCTCCTTCGAGTTGGCGTCGCCGATC
>WNEZ01012094.1_pt1 | contig 11126 bp, 10 predicted proteins | sample 5400521 | NCBI WGS metagenome assembly WNEZ01 (sample SAMN13153339, study PRJNA577476) | soil metagenome | isolation source: 120 cm saprolite under Douglas fir tree site 2 hole 1 replicate 1 | place: USA:California | collected 2015-04-18
CCCAACGCAAAACCTCGACAATCTGCTCGGGCAGGAAATTCAGGTTCGCATCACCAAGCTGAATCGCCGCCGCGGCAACGTAGTGGTCAGCCGGCGCGCGCTGCTCGAAGAAGAGCTGCATACCAAGCGCGCCGCGCTGATGGAAACGCTTACCGAAGGCCAGGTTGTGCACGGTCACGTCAAGAACGTGACCGAGTACGGCGCTTTCGTCGACCTCGGCGGAATTGACGGTTTGCTGCACCTGACAGACCTGAGCTGGGGCCGCGTCAAGCATCCCTCCGACGTGGTAAAGCCGGAGCAAGAGCTCGACGTCATCATCCTCAAGTTCGACAAGGAAAAGCAGCGCGTCTCGCTCGGACTAAAGCAACTGCAGCCGGATCCCTGGGTAAACGCCTCTGAAAAATATCCGGCGGGCGGCAAGGTCAGAGGCAAAATCGTTGGCGTCGTGGACTATGGCGTCTTCGTGGAGCTCGAGCAAGGCATCGAAGGCCTGGTGCACGTCTCGGAAATGAGCTGGAACAAGAAGGTCACGCACCCTTCCAAGCTGGCGAAGGTCGGCGAAGAAGTAGATGTCGTGGTCCTGGACATCAAGCCCAGCGACCGCCGCGTCTCGCTGGGCATGAAACAGGCGTTGCCTGATCCGTGGCTGCAGGTTGCTGAAAAATATCCGGTCGGCACAGTGGTGACCGGAAAGGTGCGCAATATCGCGGAGTTCGGCGCCTTCGTCGAAATCGAGGACGGGTTTGACGGCCTGGTTCACGTCGGCGACGTCAGTTGGACGGGACGGGTGAAGAATCCGCACGAAGTCTTCCGCAAGGGCGAGCCGGTCACCGCGAAGGTGCTCAAGATCGATCCGGAGAATCGCCGCGTCTCGCTGGGCATCAAGCAGGTCAACGATATCTGGGGGGACTGGTTCAAGACCCACAAGGTGGGACAACTTGTGAAGGGCAAAGTTTCGCGTATCGCCACCTTCGGCGCTTTCGTCGAGCTTGGTGAAAACATCGAAGCGCTTTGCCACAACACCGAAATCGAGGATAAACGCCGGCGCGACGAAGGTGCGTCCATGCATCGCACCTCCACCGGACCGTTGAAGAGCGCCGGCCCCCTCGAGCCTGGCAAGGAATATGACTTCAAAATCATCAAGATCAGCCCGGAAACGCGTCGCATCGGCTTGAGCTATCGCGCGGCTGTTAAACAGGTGGAGCGCCGCGAGATCGAACAGTACAAATCGACGACGAAATCCTCATCGACGGCGACCATCGGCGACGCCATCCAGTCCAAGCTTTCGGCACGCTAAGGGTTCCTGGGCACCAAGACCGCCCAGGGGCTGGCGGCATAATTTCGTTTACCTGCGGGTCGATTTAGTGATAGGAAGAGGGGCACATCAGGTGACGCTGCTGCTCTAAGCCGTTTGGTATCATGGGGCCAGGTGACCGCGAAACAGCAGCGCGGCGATCCATTCTCAGGCTAGGCGACGAGGCGACGGGACGATGACCAAGCAACCCACACTGACCAAGGCTGACCTCATCGAAGAGGTCCTGCGCGTAACCGAACTCGCGCGCAAGGAATCCGAGACGATTGTCGAAACGATTTTTGACAGCATCATCGGCGCGCTGCAAAAGGGAGAAAAAATCGAGATTCGCGGCTTTGGCAGCTTCCGCACTCGCGAGCGTCGTGGAAGGGTGGGGCGCAATCCCAAGACCGGGGAAAAAGTGGAAGTGCCGGCAAAAAAGATTCCATTCTTCAAGCCCAGCAAAGAGCTGAAAGACTTCGTAAACACTTCTGACGGCGAAGGCGCCTCCGTCTCCGCTCCCTCTTCCAGCTAAGCGCGGAGACAATCGCTTGGCGTGGCGCCGGCATCTAGCCGGCGTTTTTTTCTGTGCGCCGATGCTGCGGACGTTGCTGCAACAAAACTTGCGCTATATGCTGGAGTCGGAACCTGCGAGGGCAAGCGAGCTGATGGACTACCTGTGGACTCCTTGGCGCTACCAATACATGAAAGACGCAGCAAGCGGCGTCCAACCCGACTGCATTTTTTGCGACGCCGCCGCCCGTACAGACGATTCCGAAACACTAGTTGTCTACCGCGGCGCAAAAGCCTTCATCATCCTCAATCGATATCCGTACACCTCCGGCCACGTGATGATCGTGCCGTACGCTCACGTAGCAGACCTGAGCGCCGCCGATCCTGACGCTCTCAGCGAAATGATGCGCCTGGCCCAGCGCGTGGAAACCATTTACGGCAACACTTACAAACCCGACGGCATGAACCTGGGAATGAATCTGGGCCGCGCCGCAGGCGCCGGCGTTGCCGGCCACCTGCATTTACACGTTCTGCCCCGCTGGATTGGCGATTCCAATTTCATGACCGTTACCGGCGAAACCCGCGTGCACCCCGAAGATTTGAAGACGACCTACCAGCGTCTACGTGCCGCATTGTCCTCGTAGCGCGCAAGCGCAAAGGTCGTCCCTGAACCTATCTAACGAGGACTTAGGCGAAGGATCTCAGGGCAAACACCCCTGCAAGGCTAGAATGGGAGCCACCCACTAACGGTTATGAATCTCGAACTCACCGAAGAACAGAAGCTTCTCCAGAAGGCCGTCCGCGAATTCGCCGAACTCGAAGTGAAGCCACTCGCGAAAGAGCTCGATGAAACAGGCCGTTTTCCCTACGACACGTTCAAGAAAGCCGCTGAGCTTGGCCTCACCGGTGTTGCATTCCCAGAGGCCGAAGGTGGCGCCGGCTTCGACCACATCGCCTACAGCATCGTAATTGAAGAAATTTCCCGTTGCTGTGCCTCGACTGGCGTGATCCTCTCCGTGCAAAACTCGCTGTACTGCGATCCCATCCATCGCTTCGGCACCGAAGAGCAAAAGGAAAAATTCCTTCTTCCTTTCGTCCGCGGAGAAAAAATCGGCTGCTACGCGCTCACCGAACCGCAAGCCGGTTCCAACGCCGCCGCATTGCAAACCAAAGCCGTGAAAAAAGGCGACAAATACGTCATCAACGGCGCGAAGGCGTGGATCACCAATGGCGGCGCTGCCGATGCCGCTATTGTCTACGTGAACACCGATCCACCCAAGGGGGAAAAGGGCATTACCGCGCTCGTCGTGGAAAAAGGGATGCCAGGCTTCAAAGTCGGCAAGGAAGAAAAAAAACTCGGCATCAACGCCACGGCCTGCTGCGAACTGGTCTTCACCGATTGCGAAGTTCCCGCCGCCAATCGCATTGGCAATGAGGGTGAGGGTTACAAGGTTGCGCTCTCCACTCTCGATGGGGGCCGCATCGGCATCGCCGCGCAAGCGACGGGCATCGCCCAAGGCGCATTCGAAGCTGCGCTGGCTTGGTCACGGCAGCGCATGGCCTTCGGCCATCCGATTTCCCAGTTCCAAGCCATTCAGTTCATGCTCGCCGACATGTCCACCGAAATCGGCGCCGCCCGCCTGCTCGTTCACAAAGCCGCGTGGAAGCAAGACACTGGCGCGCGCTTCAGCATGGACGCCGCCATCGCCAAGCTCTTTGCACGTATCACCGAAATCTACGAAGGCACCAGCGAAATCCAGCGGTTAGTCATCTCCTCTTGGGTTCTGAAGTCCTGAGCCGCGTAGTATCCTGAAAGCGTGCTGGAACTGGATTGCGGTCTTTCCTTCGATCTCTCTCAATCCGACGGTTTCTTCTCCGCGCTTCCGCCGCGCCCCGCTGTTTGTTTGATCAAGCTGCGAGATGAGAGCGCCGAGCCGCTGCTCATCCGAACCCAGGATTTGCGCCGCCGCTTGCAGCGCCTGCTCGGCCCACCGGATCCAGCAAGCAAGCGCCTGAACCTCCGCAAGGTCGCGCGCGGCATTCGTTATCGCCTGGCCGGCTCACGTTTCGAACAAATCTTCACTTACTACCTCCACGCCAAGCAGCTGTTCCCCAAGCGCTACCAAACCATGCTGCGCCTTCGCCCTCCCGCGGTCTTGAAAGTGAGCCTGCGCAACGCGTATCCACGCTGCTACGTCACTCGCCGCATCGCGGTCGATGATTCCGGCGCACCCGCGGGCGGCGCCTATTATGGACCCTTCGCTTCGCGGCGCTCCGCCGAAGCGTTTGCCGGCAGCGCTCTGGATTTTTTCAAGGTCCGCCGGTGCCAGATCAAAATCCGCCGCGATCCTTCCTTCCCCGGCTGCATGTACTCTGAAATGAAAATGTGCCTGGCTCCATGTTTTGCAGGCTGTACAAAGGAAGACTACGACGTCGAGGTGCAAAAGCTAGTCCGGTTCCTGGACACCAGCGGCGGCTCGCTGCGCAATTCGTTCGAGCAGGAGCGCGAGAACGCCAGCGAACAGCTCGATTTCGAGCGCGCCGCCGCCCTGCATAAAAAAATCGAGAAGCTCGACGACGCCCTGCGTGGCTCCCCGGAACTACCGCGCCGCATCCAAGACTTGAACGCTGTCATTCTCCAGCGCTGCGCCGAAGAGCAAACCATCGGCGTCTACGCCGTCCACGGTGGCTGGCTCGCCGAGCCGACTCTGGTGCGCTTCGCGGAAATCGCCGGCCAGCCGCGTTCCGCCGAACACATTTTTCGCGAATACCTGGAAGGCCCCGCGGCTAAATCGCAAGAAAACTCGGCGTCGGTTGGCACACCAAGAAAAGATACGCTCAGCGAGCATTTATGGCTGGTGGCGCGCTGGTATTACAGTAGTCCGCGCGAGGGTGAAATCTTTTTTCGGGAAAAGGATTGGCCGTACCGCAGGATCATGCGCGGGTGTTCGCGCCTGCTTGCTCCGCCTGCGTCGGCTTCTGTGGAATAGAATTCGATGTGATTTGGCGGCTCTCGCCAGTCCTGCGCGCATCAGGTGTGTCCGAAATCAGTGCGCGGGTGCGGGAAACTCTTGCGGATGAAGTTGACGCATCGCGCGCAGGGCGTCCGCATCGTTGGGGTCAAGGAGTAATACCATTCGATATTCTTTTTCCGCCTCGGCTTGCCGGCCGCTGGCAAAGCACACGTTGCCCAGCGAGACATGCGCGTGAGTATCATAAGTGGATAGCCGTAATGACTCGCGCCATGCAGATTCGGCTTTCCCCGGGTCCCCTAAGCGCAAGTAAACGTCGCCCAATCCGTCCCAACCTTCCGGATTCGGCAGGTTCTCCACCGCCGCCCGGTATTGGATCTCCGCTTGGGCTAAATTGCCCGCATCGAAATAAAACTTCCCAAACGCGTTACGCGCTTGAATGCTCATCGGATAAATCTCAACCGCGCGGCGTAATTCCGCTTCGGCACGGCCGTTGTCGCCTTCGGCTGCATAGACTTTGCCCAGGTGTATGTGCGGCGCCGAGAAGCGCGGCCGCAAGGCAATGGCCTCCTGAAGGTAACCCTCCGCTTCCGCATAGCGCTTCTTTTCCAGCATCGCCATGCCAAGGTTGGATAGCGCGATAGGGTTATCAGGCATGTCGACAAGTGCCAGCCGCCACTGGAGCTCCGCTTCCGCCTCATGATGCGAACCCCATTCCTGGACGCCCAAATTCGACCTCATGTACGAGGCATGCGGCTCAATGGCCAGGGTGGTTGACACAAGCGTGGAATCGTCGCGCCAATCGCGATTGCGGGCCACGATCTCGCCCGCGGCAAGAACAAAGACAACTGCTGCCGCCGCAACCAACGCCCAACGCAAGACCGCAATAGTCCCAGCGAATCTACGAAATAGAAATACGAATCCTCCAGCCAACAACGCGCAGAAACCCACAGATGGCAAATAAAGATAGCGTTCTGCAAAAACATTCGTGGCCATCCAGCGGGCGTTCAAGACCGGCACGAGAGTAAGTGCGATCCAAATGACCGCAAACGAATAATTCCTGGCGCGTTTCCAAAGGTAGACGCAGAGCGTCGCCGCCACAACACCCACACCGATCCCCGCCAAAACTCGCGGATCGCTAAGCGCTGCGCTCTTGTGAAATACAAGGAAGGCCAGCAATGGACGTGGCCAAAAAAGCTTCGCGATATATTGCCCCACCAGCGCGAATGCGGACAGAAAGGCTTGCGGCCAGGTAACATCGGGATGTTGACGCACGGGGGCAAGCCCACCCAAGACGGTGACGCGGAACACCAGATACACAGCCGCAATGATCCAAAATCCGCCATAGCGATAGGCTTTGGTTTTCCAACTGGTTGTTTCACGGTCTAAACGATAGAAGTGTTCGTAGATTGTGGCGAGTACGGCGAGGGTCATGGCCTGCTCCTTTGAGAGTAAAGCCAGAGCAAAGCAGGCGTACATGAGAATTCCGGTCTTGGTCCTTTGCGCGGCGGACAATGAGCCCAGTCGAAGGAAAAAGATAAACGATGCGAGATAAAAGATGGCCATTTCAAGCTCGGTCACCGAAGCAACCCAAGCGACAACTTCCGTGTGAATCGGATGCAGCGCGAAAATCGCGGCCGCAGCGAGCGCGGCGATATCGTCCAGGAACAGCATCGAGCAGGTCACAAATACAAGCCACACCACCACGCAGTTCAGTAGCACGTTGATCAGATGAAACCCGAAGGGATACGATTGAAAAATCTTGTTACAGATTAGAAACCCTAGGGTCATGAGCGGCCGGTAGTAATTCGTCTTCCCTTCCAATCCTTGAAAGGACCAGACCGTCGTGGTGAAAATTTTGCCCACATACTTGAGGCTTTGCACATAAGGGTTCTGTTCGACCTGAAAATGGTCGTCGTAGACGAAGCCATTCAAAAGTGTGTTGCAATAAACCAGCAAGGAGAGAAATAACAGCCCGCCGATTGCAGTCGAACGTCCCCTGCCGACCAACGATGGGTATGCGCCGCCAGTCTCCATCTGCAACTTCATCATACCGGGCGAAAGACCGCCGCCCCAGAAATACACGGTAGCCTTGTGCCCGGATGCAAAATGAGACGTCTGCACCGACAGCCGCCTGCGAACCTTCTGCTATACTCACCCTTCCGCAAGGAACTAACGGGTTTTACACAATGAATTCGCACGCCACCGCCGAAAGCACCAAACGATACGCCGATCGATTCCGGAGTCTTGCAGCCTCCGGACACTTTCGTGAAGCTCACGGGCTAACGCTTTCTTCCCTGGGCATCGGGACCTATCTCGGCCAGCCCGACGACAAAACCGACGGCAACTACGCAGCCTCTGTCACGGCCGCCGTCGAGAACGGCCTCAACGTCATCGACACCGCCATCAATTATCGTTTCCAACGCAGCGAACGAAGCATCGGCTCCGCCCTCAAGCAGCTGGCGCAAAAAGGTTTCTCACGCGACGAATTCATTCTGTGCACCAAAGGCGGCTATCTCACGCCCGATGACTCGATGCCCCCCGACCCCAACGAATATTTCTACCGCGAGTACATTCAACCCGGCATCTTCAAGCCCAATGACATCGTACAGGGCAGCCATTGCATGACGCCGCGCTTCCTGGAGAACCAGCTCGGGCGCAGTTTGCGAAATCTCGGGGTCGATTCCGTCGACGTCTACTACCTGCACAATCCTGAAACACAACTGAGCGAGGTGTTACGCCCGGATTTCCTGGAGCGCGTCCGCGACGCATTCATCTATCTTGAGTCAGCTGCGGCCGCCGGGAAAATTCAGTTCTACGGTATGGCTACCTGGAACGGCTTCCGCCAGGAAGCTACCGCTCGCGAATCCTTGCAGCTTGGCGAACTCGAGCAGCTCGCGCGCGACATTGCCGGTGAAACACACCGTTTCCGTTTCGTGCAGCTCCCGTTCAATCTCGCAATGACCGAAGCACTGACGCTCGGCAACCAGGCAATTGCCGGCACGGCGAAAACCGTGATGGAAGCCGCCAGCGAGCTCGGAATCACACTAATCGCCAGTGCTTCGCTTTTCCAAGGCCAGGTCGCCCGCAACTTGCCCTCATTCGTGGCGCAAGCGCTGGGCTTGAAAAGCGATGCGGAACGCGCTTTACAGTTCGTGCGCTCCTCGCCCGGAATCACCGCCGCGCTGGTCGGGATGTCGCACACGGAGCACGTGCGAGCCAACGCACGTCTAGTCGGCGTTCCGCCGGCCACGGTGGAAGAATTCAGCAAGCTCTTCAGCCGCGGCGAAACTGCCTGATGCTCGTAGGGGCGCAGCATGGCTGCGCCCCAGCTTGGCGCCATCTCAACACCGCAACGCCGTCCAGATGTCACACCGTGAGTCATTCACAAAGCCGCCGCTGCAATCTCTGGATGCCGCTCCTTCAGCCAGCCGCGAATCGCCTCATCAACCTGGTCCAGCTTCCCTACGAAGAAATGGTCCGCGCCTGCAATCACGACCAACCGGTTCTCTCCCGGCAAGGATTTCACCAACGCCTGCACCTTCCCAACCTCTCCATGCTCGTCATGGGCCCCGTGTACGAATAACTTTGGCTTTTCGCAATTTCGCAAAAACGAGAAATCCGTGCTGTTCACCGGCGCGCCAAGCCCAATCAACTCTCGCACGCGCTCCTCCGCGCATCCCACCCGCAAGCCAACCCAGCAGCCAAAACTAAAACCGGCCACCAATAGCGGAACACCCGGAAATTCTTTGGCCAAAAAATCGAGAGCCGCACTCACGTCGCCCTGCTCGCCTCGTCCGCGGTCGTGCGTCCCGGCGCTCAGTCCCGCGCCACGAAAATTAAATCGCAGCACCGGCAAACCAAGCGCATCGAGCGATTTCGCCGCTTGGTACACGACCTTGTTGTGCATCGTTCCGCCAAACAACGGATGCGGATGGCAGACCAGCGCCGCTAGAAGCAGTGGAGTTTTCGCGGCTGGCTTCCACAGAATCGCTTCCAGCCGTCCCGCAGCCCCTTCCAGAAAAAAATTGCGAGACTCATGAGCCGTTTTGTTGTTTGTCATCGTTTTTTTTGCGGGACGAAAGCAATCGGCAAGTGTATCGCAAGAGAAATTACGCTTCGCGGACAATGGTGACTGCCAGCGCCGCGCTGTCCGGCACGGCCTGAATTCGAAGGACACGAGCAGCTGTTTCCGAAGCAGTTGGCCAGGGAGCCGAAGCCGTCAGTTCAAACGAGACCAGCAAACGATCCCCTTCTTGATATTCACGCGTGCTCAGAAAACGCAAGCTGTGCGCGCACACGTCAATGGTCATCGCTTCTTCAAACCACGGAATGTGCTCGGGGCGCACGCGAATCGGAAGCACCAGCGCACGCCGCGGACCGTCGCGCCGCTCACGTTCATTCCCGGGGCCATGCCCGTTGCCCTCCGCACGGGGCGGCAACGCCAAGCGCAAGGCCACCGCTTGCTCACTCGCGCCGTCGCGTGCCGCCTTGTTTCCATTGCCGTTGTGCGCCGGCCCAACTCTCACCACTTTCGCCAACATCTCCGGCTGGCCGTCGCCCAGCGAAGTATCGTAAGGAAACGTCACCCACAACGGCACGCCCGCCGCGTGCGTCTCTTGGCAAGGCACCAGCAACCCGCCGCGTGAAATATCCAGCGTCTTGCAAACCTCGGTTTTTAGTCCAAAAGGAGTGTTCCAGCGAATCCGTACCGGCAGGCGGAGTTGTGCGCGATGATGCTCGCGTCGGTCCATAAACCCAATACCAAGTCCAACTTAGGCGGGGCAAGGAAAGTATACGCCCAAAAGCCCTTACCCGGCGTACTAGGACATAATTGTTAATCTTTGCGATTGCAGTTTGCAAAAGCGAGTGTTAGCGTCGAATCGATTTCTACTCGCCCCTGAGGGTCTTGATGCCGGATGGAGCTGATCGCCGCGAAGCGCGGCGCTTCTCTATGAGCCTGCCCATGCGCGTACTTGCGCCTGAAGCGCAGCGTAAAGAACTGCGCGCCAGCACGCGCGACGTGAGCTATCGCGGCTTGTATTTTCTTTCCGAAACCAAGTTCGATGTGGGCAGCCAAATCGACTTCGTGCTCACCCTACCGCAAAAGGTTTCTTCTGCCGGAGAAGTGGATATCCGCTGCCGCGGCCAGGTTGTGCGCGTCGACGCCGGCGCCAACGGCCGCGTCGGCATAGCCGCCAAGATCGATCGCTACGAGTTTCTCCCCGCCAGCGCCACCGCCGCCTGATTGGGGTCGGATCTTTAGTTCCGACGTGAGCCGGTGCGGTCAGTCTGTTTTAGCCCTGAGGAAACGCCTTACAGCATTTTCTCCTCTTTCCACAGACTCGCGGCCAGCTCCGCTCGCGAGTACAATGATGCATTCGCGTGAGCGCCTCGCATGCCAGCGCTCCGTTCTGAGGAAACTATGTATCACTACGACGCCAAGACCGCTCTCGAAGAACTCCAGGAAGACGCGCTGCTTCCCCATCCTGTCAAGCTCCGCGACATGATTCTGCGTGTTCAACTCGGCCCCCAGGAGGCCCAGCTCATGAACTCCGATTTCCAAGACTATTTGACTCGCTTCGGTGATTTGCAGCGGGTCGCGCGCGGGATTCTCGAAAAACTCGCCACCGGGAAAGCTAAGCACTGATTCCGCATAATCGAGCCCTGCACATGAAGACCAAGCCTTGCGCCGCCACGGAAGGCATCGCCCAGGACGCGCTGGCGCTGGTAGACTGACCGATGCTCTTGCAAAAGGAAAAGGCTTAGCGAAAACATGCGCCGCAACACCCTGCTCATCGATGCCGACGACACCCTATGGGAGAATAATGTCTTCTTCGAAAACCTCATCGAAGACTTCATCACTCTGGTAGAGTCCTCCGGCTTCACGCGCGCCTACGTTCGCCACATCCTCAACGAAACCGAGCGCAAAAATATTCGCCAATACGGCTACGGCGTCCGCAGCTTCGGTCGCTCGCTCGAGGAAACCTACCTGAAGCTCGTGGAACACATGGCCAAGCGCGAAGTGCTCGCCCAGATTCACAGCCGCGTCGTGGATCTCGAACGTACGCCGCCGAAGATCCTTGATGGCGTCCCCGAGACTCTTGCCTATCTCACTGAGCGCCACCGCTTGATTCTCTTCACCAAGGGCGAACCCGCCGAGCAAGCCGCTAAAGTCGAGCGCTCCGGTCTGCAGGGCTTCTTCGAATTCATTGAAATCGTTTCCGAGAAAAGCCCCGAAACCTACGGCGAACTCGTGCGCAAACACAAAATAGTGAAAGCCCACGGCTGGATGATCGGCAACAGCCCACGCAGCGACATCAACCCCGCCATGCAGATCGGCTTGAACG
>WNEZ01005465.1_pt1 | contig 11125 bp, 9 predicted proteins | sample 5400521 | NCBI WGS metagenome assembly WNEZ01 (sample SAMN13153339, study PRJNA577476) | soil metagenome | isolation source: 120 cm saprolite under Douglas fir tree site 2 hole 1 replicate 1 | place: USA:California | collected 2015-04-18
TCGGAGGAGCGGGCCCCGCTGACCTTGACCGCTTTATAGGTCGTGACCCCAGCGCACGCCAGGGGAGCAGCCTCCAGGGAATTCACCTTTGCCGGTACTTTGGCGACATATCTGGCGAAGGCGGGAGCATATTCAGCGTAGGCTCCAGGGAGAAAATAACCGGTATAGCGTCCACTGAGACAGAGCGTCTCCCAGCCGGATACACAGTACTCGCAGGTGCCACAGGCATAGCCCAGCCAGGGGATGGCAACCCGGTCTCCCTCTTTGACCTCCGTGACCCCTGCTCCCACGCTCTCAACGATCCCCACGCCTTCGTGACCAGGAATGAGGGGAAGAGTGGGCTTGATCGGCCAATCTCCATGGGCGGCGTGAATATCCGTATGGCACAGTCCCGAGGCTTCAATTTTGACGACGATCTTCCCCGGTGCAGGTTCCGGCTTGGCGATTTCTTCCAAACTGAGCGGGGAAGTGAACTCATGTACGACGGCTGCTTTCATTGTCTGTTTCCTTCCTTGTTCTCTATGTCAAAAACACTAAATAGACGCGTGGCCTGTCAGTAGTTTTTTAGGGAACGCTTTACAATCTGATGCAGACAGCCTTGACCTCAGTATAGTTCTCAAGCACCTCGTGGCCCATCTCGCGGCCCCAGCCGGATTGCTTGTAGCCTCCAAACGGCAAAGCGGCATCAAAAACGTTGTAGCAGTTGATCCACACGGTTCCAGCGTGCAGTTCTGCCGCTAGCCTGTGCGCCTTACTGAGATCTTTCGTCCAGATGCCAGCGCCCAGACCATAAATGGTGTCGTTGGCAACGGTAAGCACTTCATCCAGATCCTTAAATGGTAGAGCCGTTACGACCGGGCCGAAGATCTCTTCCTGAACAACCTTCATGTCTTGCTTTACGTCCACAAAGACAGTCGGTTCGACGAAGTAGCCCGTGTCACCGTAGCGCTGTGCGCCACACAGCGGCCTGGCTCCCTCGCTCAAGCCAGACTGGAGATATCCGGTGACACGGGTGAGCTGTTCGTCGGACACAAGCGGCCCCATTTGCGTCTCTGGATTGAGGCCATGACCCAGCTTGATCTGTTTGGCCTGCTCCGCCACCCCATCAACGACCCTGTCAAATATGCCCCTCTCGATATAGAGACGCGACCCTGCACAACAGCACTGCCCGTGGTTGAAGAAGATCGCATTGGCAGCGCCAACGACAGCGGTATCCAGATCCGCGTCTTTGAGTACAATATTGGGAGACTTGCCACCCAGTTCGAGCGAGACCTTCTTAAGGTTGCCCCCAGCGGCCTGCACAATGAACTTACCGACCTCTGTGGACCCGGTGAAAGCCACTTTATCGACATCGGGATGAGCGGCCAGGGGTGCACCCGTCTCCTTACCGAAGCCTGTCACAATGTTGACCACCCCCGCGGGGATACCCGCCTCCTGAATGAGTTCGCCCAGTAGCAAGGCGGAAAGCGGCGTCTGTTCAGCAGGTTTGAGTACGATGGTACAACCTGTGGCAAGAGCAGGACCAAGCTTCCAGGCAGCCATCAGCAGCGGGAAGTTCCAGGGGATGATCTGCCCAACGACCCCCACAGGCTCGCGCAATATATAGGCAAAATAGGTGCCGGGCCAGGAAACAGGGATGGTGTTGCCTTCAATCTTGGTGGCCCAGCCTGCCATGTAGCGGAACATGTCGATGGCAAGAGGGACATCGGCCACACGGGCAATGCTCGCTGGCTTCCCATTGTCGAGGGATTCAAGCTGGGCAAACTCCTCGGCATGCTGTTCCATGAGGTCAGCCAGTTTGTTCATGAGGCGGCCACGCAGAGATGTGGTCATCTTGCGCCAGGGTCCACTGTCAAAAGCTGTGCGCGCAGCTCGTACGGCCCTGTCGATATCCTCTTTATCTCCTTCTGGAACGGAAGCAATCACCTCACCTGTGGCGGGATCGTAGACGGCGAAAGATCTGCCCGAAGCGGCCTCTACCCATTGACCGTCGATCAGCATTTTCCTGGGTGTAGCGAGAAACTTATTTACTTCTGGTGCAATCGTGATCGCTACATCTGCTCTAAGCACGTTCGTTCAACCTCCTTGCTATCTATCGGACAAGCAAAAAACGACATTTCATCTCTTCAAAGTGTAGCGCGAGGCGGGTAAAAGGAACGTAAAATAGCGATGATCGATGGTTAAACAATAGTTACAATATTTCATCGTCTGACCTATGCTACTCAGTCAACACAATGCATAGAAGGTTACTCCAGTTCCTGCGACGAGTCGAAGTGAAGCTGTGATCGTTTTGTGAGATGAAACGGTGTAACTATTCAGGTCTTCTCGCCGCCTGCGGCGGCTCACCCAGCTAGGGAGTGAGTGCGGGCTGTGCCGCCTGCGGCGGCACAGCCCGCACTCACTCCCTAGCCCTAGCGAACTGCCGTAGGCAGTGAGGAGTCAAGAAGAGAGAAGACCTGAATAGTTACGAAACGGTACGGTTGTGACCATTTTGTAAGATAAAACGGCACGGCTGTGATCGTTTTGTGAGGTCGGTATTATAGCATTGGTAACAGAGTATTGTGGTGGACAGCGACCATGAGTTATCTAAGGTCATCATTAAGGTCCCAAGAAATTGACTCGCTTCAGGCTGTTTGTAACCGTAGAAGTAATTAGGCGAGGACAAAATCGTCATTGCCGTACCGCACCCGCATCGAGGTGGAGCTATGACCAATCAACGACATCCTGTTCATCTATCTATCGCTTCATCATCGGAGATCGAGCATACTGCTCTACAATTGAAGGCGACTCGTGAGGAGTTTCTGACCACAGGAATCCTGCCTCAGCATCCCCCACGCCCGATGATCCTGGAGTCCTGGCGACGCTGCCATGCCATGCAGGTTAACCCCTCCCTGCGCTATGCGCCGCTCGCTGTCACTCATGAAGACCAGCTCTGCCACCTCCGTGAAGCCAGCCAGTTGGTCATGCGCGCAGCACGCCCTGTGATGAGTCAACTCTCCGACTTTCTGGCCGACTCAGGCTATGTGATCGTGTTGAGCGATGCTGACGGCTGCCTCCTGGAGGTCACCGGTGATGCAGGAGTGCGCCGTCGCCTTGCCAGCATCGACTTCGTCCCTGGAGGTGACTGGAGTGAAGCCGCGGCCGGCACGAATGCCCTTGGCACTGCTCTTGCCGATGGTCACGTCGTACAACTCTTAGGCGCAGAACACTATTGTAGTGGTTGGCAAGACCTCACCTGTACTGCGGCACCTATCCGCCATCCACTGTCGGGCGAGATCATGGGAACCTTGGATGTCACAGGCAACTACCGTCTTATCCGTCCATTTCTCTCTAGTTTCATTGCCGCTATGGCCCTACAAGTCCAACAGGAGATGCGAGAGCTGCTTACGCCTACACGCAAAGGAAATTTCCAGGCGAAATTCCAAACTGCCACTTTCAGTTCTTCTAGGGGAACCAGTTCCCGTGCATTCACTATGAACACTGATCGGAAACAACATCGAACCGGCAAGGATGTACCGGGAACTTCAACAGGAGACGACTTACGCTCGTTACTCCACGTGCAGAAAAAGAGAGTGCACAACGCGGAACTCCTGGCAGCTGCAGTGAGTGCTAGTAGTGCTAGCTTAGATATAGATGTTACCCTTGAAAAGGTAGCTCAGCAAACAGCTAACCTCCTACGACTCGAAAGTGCCTCTGTCTGTCTATTTGGTGAGAGCGACGAGATGGTGTCACTACACACCTGGTCTAAGCAGTCTGGATGGCGATCGGAGTTCCATCATGGCCCGGAAGCGTTGCTTGGGCAGTCCGAAGTGGTCTCACTCATCCTGGAACGCGGAGAGCCTGTGATTATAGATGATGTTCTCACCTCTGTCATCCTGCCTGCCTCGCTGCCGGAGCAGCGAGGTATTCGTTCACTGTTGTTGCTTCCTCTGATAGCGGCTCGTGGAGCGACCGGTTTCATCCTGGCCCCTAAACGCATCCACTACCATTGGACAGTCGATGACGTGCTGCTAGGTCTAACGCTTGCTGCTCACGCAGCGACGGCCATCGAGAATGCCAGGCTCTTCACTACCCTTCAGCAGCACACTCACCACGTTGAAGTGATCAATGACCTGGCACAGCTTCTGAGTACCTTGCCTGATCCCAGCCAGCAATTTGAGGTGGTTCTGAGGCATATTGTGGAGATAGTGGACATGGATGCAGGGATGATTCTGCTTCGCGATCAGCCTGAGGATGGCTTAACGCTTGCCGCTCATTGTGGACTGCCCGAAGCTGTGCCTCTCGACCTCTGCAAACCTCCCTTGCGATCCCTTCATGATGTTGCCCGCCTGGCCATGACGACAGGAAAATCCCTCAGGACCTGCAACAGAGAGATGCCTATCATGTACGAATCTCCTGATACTGTGAGCTTCTGTGATATGATGGCCGTCCTCCTGGCCAACGACAATACGACCCTTGGCGTTCTGCTCATCGGGAGTCTCTCGCATCGGAAACTGACGACAGAAGACCTTGTCTTGTTGATGAGCATAGGTCAACAGCTTGGCCTGACTTTGACGAACGCTCGGCTGCGGCGTACCGCCAGTGAAATGGAAGCCTTGCGTGAAGCTGATCGACTCAAAAGTAGATTTGTCGCTGCCGTTTCACACGACCTGCAATCGCCGCTGACCGCCATTCGCGCTTCCGTTGAGGGCCTGCTCGACCAGGGAGGGGTGCAATCCGCCCAGATGCACGAGCATTTGCTGCATAACATCGCGGGTCAAACAAGCAGGCTAGGTCGGCTAGTCGACGAACTGCTTGACCTCTCACGCATCGAAGCCGGTGTATTCGTATTCGACCGTGATTTGATCAAACTCCCCGTCCTGATTGCTGATACGGTAGCGAGGTTCGAAGAGCTGTATAGTGGATGCCGGGTGGAGCAGGACCTGGCAGCGGATTTGCCTTTGCAGTACGTCGATCCCATCCGCCTTGCACAGGTGTTGTGGAACCTTCTGGAAAATGCCTTGAAATATGCCTCATCGTGTACGTCGATCAAGGTGGAGGCCAGGTGGACAAGGAACGAGGTAATCATCGGGGTGGCGGATCATGGCCCAGGCATACCTGCAGACGAGCGCGAGAAGATTTTTCAGCACTTCTATCGCCTGGAGAGAGACCAGGGGACGCACACGCGGGGCAGTGGATTGGGTCTAGCGATCTGCCAGGGTATCGTGCAAGCTCATGGCGGACGGATTTGGGTTGAGGATCAACCAGAAGGCGGGAGCGTCTTTCGCTTCGCGCTGCCCTTGCCCACGGCAAGTCTCACCGGGCTTGAGCCGCTGGAGAAGACAGAACTATTTGGTGTGAGCATGGAGGAATGATAACGTTATGAGTTATGCCCAACAGCACATACTCCTGGTGGATGATGACCCTGGTATCCTGGTAGCGGTGAAACAGGCCCTGGCCGCCCACGGGTATGAGGTGACGACCGCCACCAATGGAATTGAAGCCCTGGCTGCATTCGAGCACAGGCCGCCTGAGCTAATCCTGCTGGACTTGATACTTCCCAGACGCAATGGGCTGGAAGTCTGCCAGTACATTCTTGAAGAGTCTACCACTCCGATCATCGTGATGAGCATCAAAGGTAGCGAGGCTGATATCGTGTCTGTACTCGATTTGGGCGCCGACGACTACCTGGTCAAGCCTTTCCGCCTGGCCGAACTGCTCGCACGCGTGCGGGCTGTGCTGCGGCGAGCGGGCAAGCTCCCAGCAGCCAGGGTTGTCTGCAGCGCGCTGGAGATCGATACAGAAAAGCACAGAGTCTCTGTAGCAGGCCGTACTGTCCACCTTACACCAACCGAGTACGCGTTGCTGGCCGAACTGGCGGGGAATGTTGGCAGAGTGTTGACCACCCGGTTACTCCTGCAGCGGGTATGGGGTCCTCAATATAGCGGTGCAACCGACTATGTGAAGGTTATCATACGTCGTCTGCGTGTCAAACTGGAGCCCGATCCTGATCATCCGCGGTACATCCTCACCGAACCATGTCTCGGGTATCGACTGAACGATTCTTCGTAATTCTCGAAGCCTTTGGACTTCATGTACGCGGTAATATTGGCATTGTTCAGTACGTCGCTGGACCTTAAAAATCTATTGACAAAGATAGACAGAAACAGTAAAATAGGAAAATGAAGAAGAAAGAGTTTCTGTCAGCAGGGGAAGCAGCCCATGCACTAGGTGTCTCGGTTAAAACCATCCAGCGCTGGGATAAGGCTGGTCTTCTGCCAGTCATCCGGACTGCAACCAATCAGCGTCGTATTCCCGCTGATGCTCTTCAGCACTTGCTCAAAGCGCAGGGAAGAGCGCTACGCTGCGCTATCTATGCGCGGGTGTCCAGTGCACAACAAGCACAAGAAGGCAACTTGACTCGTCAAGCCGAGCGCTTGCAGCAGGTGGCGACCGGGCGAGGCTATCAGGTGGTGGCACTCATCGCCGAGCAGGCATCCAGTCTCAATGAGAAGCGGCGCGGCTTGCAGAGACTCTTTCAGCTCATTGAGCAACAAGAGGTGGATGTCGTCCTGATCGAATATCCTGATCGTCTCGTGCGCTTTGGCTTCGCTTATCTGGAAGAAACCTTTCGCTGGAAACAGGTTCGCTTAGAGGTGGTAGAACCGCCAAAGGTCCAAACTCCCACTGAAGAGTGGGTGCAGGATTTGCTCACCATGGTGACCGTGTTTTCAGGAAGGGTAGACGGTAGCCGAGCGAAAAAAGTTCGACACTGTATCTCCCAGGCCCTCAAGGAGTGTTTGAAGGCGGAAGAAGCTGATGGGACAGACTGCGAGAACAACCAAACTCCTGCTGGATCTCTCTGAGCGAGATCAGGGAGGAGCCAATCGAGACAAACGCCAGTACCTCGAAGAGACCGTAACCATCCTGGATGCAGCGCGAGCGTTCTATCTGGATTGCTTTCTCGCCCATCCCGACAAGCTGATGGAGCGGGTCGAGGTGATTTCTAAGCAGACCGGGGAAGTGAGTGAACGGCTGATTTCTGCTGACAAGTTGCTGACCTGGGCCGAGTTTCACACGGTTGAAACGGCTGAGCATCCAGATCCTCTCCCGCAGTGGAACTTCAGCCAGGCATTTCCCGCTTTCCCGAATCGGTATCGACGCTCGGTCATCAAAGATGTGATCGGCAAAGCCCGCGGCTATCTCACGACGCTCCTGAAATGGCAGTGTTCCGGGAAGAAGAAAGGGAAGCCGGGCATCCCGACGGCTGCCAATCACCCCGTGCTGTACGCAGGGACCTTTACCCTGGAACTCGACGCGTTGGACGTAAGAAAGAGCTTTGTCCGACTCAAGGTTTACACTGGTGTGGAGTGGGTGTGGGCCCATTATCCCACGGTGTACAATCGCTATTTTGAACGCCGACGAGCCGCAGAAGGATGGGAAACGGAAAGCCCCAGACTGATCCTGGGGAAGCATGCTGCGGCCATTCATTTCGTGCAGAGCAAGACGATCAAAGCCCGAAAGATCGTTGAAAGGAAGCGTGATCCTGATCTGGTCACGGTAGCCGTCGATTTGAATGTCAAGCAGCTAGCAGTGATCACGGTGAGACAGCATGGAAAGATCATTGAGACACGCTTTGTCTCGGATCAGGGTCTCGATCAGCATCGGTATCGCCATCTGAGGCGCGTAGCCAAGAAGCAGTGGCAAGCCGGCAAGCCGGTCAAAGGAGAGCGGAGCAACCGGCAGTTGTGGGCACATATCCGACGACAAAACCTGGATACGGCTCACCAAACGGCACGAGCCATCGTCGAGGTCTGCGAGCAGTACGCTGGCTGTGTGCTGCTCTTTGAACGCTTACGCACGATCAAGCCAAAGGGGGGAAGCAAATCCAGGAGGCGCAATCGTAAACAAGCCAACCAACTGAAAGGTAAAATCAACCAATTGGCCAGAGAAAAAGCGTATACAAAAGGCGTGGTGAGCGTGGAAGTCAATCCCCATGGGACTTCGCAGTATTGTGCCCGCTGTGGCGGCAAAGGCGTGAGGTTCACGTACCAGGCAGGCCAACGGGTTCCCGGCAAAGGGGGCAAGTTCTTCTTCTGCTCCACGTGCCACTATGAGTGCCATGCCGACTTCAACGCCAGCGTGAATGTGCATCACAGCTTCTTCCGAGAATGGCATTGGCAGCCGCGAGTTCAACCAAGCGGCTGAACGCCTTATCCGGCTACAGGTCGGATGGGAGAATGGCTGGGGAGGGCAATCCCCGTGATCCAGCCCAGGCCCGTATGCAAGTGAGCATACACGTCAAAGTGGTGGGGCTACTGTTGGTCTCGCGGGGGCACGTTCCAACCCACATGCGCTCGCAGACAGCTCCTCAAGTCATAACACACCGGAATGTGGCGGGAACGCTCGTGTGCCGGACGACTTGAGGGCGGCGGAAACAGCTTTTGTCTACCTTTGTCTTTCAAAGATGGCAACTGTTGACACCACGATATCAGCTCGGCTGACAATGCCCACCAGTTTGCCATCATGCAAGACTGGGACGCGCTTGATTTTACGTTCGGCGAAGAGCATCGCAATCTCGGTCACCGTAGTCTCTTCACCTACGGCGATGACTTCGTGGCTCATAATATCGGCAACGCACAGCCCCTCTCGGTTGACCTTGCTGATAATATCGGCCTCTGTGACAATGCCGATGACCTTGCCATTCGCATCGACGACGGGCGCACCGCTAATGTGTTCTTGAGAAAGAAGATGGGCAGCTTCTTGCGCGCTGGCGCCTGGATGGATAGTATGGACATTGCGCGTCATAATGTCACGTGCGATCATCGGACACTCTCCTTGCAAATTTAATGATCCCTGCATAAGTCACAAACAGGACAACCTGCATGAGCGACTCACTGTCGCAGACGTTCTTTGGCTCGTCGAAGCTCATCGGCTACCTGGGGTACACCTTTGAGATGTATTGGAATGTGCTTGCCTGGCTCCGCGTTCACAGTGCTGATGTTTCTCTTCGTTGTCCTGATCGAGTAGAGCGCGCAACTTCATCAAGGCCTCTCCCTCGAGTTGACGGACGCGCTCACGGCTAACCTCCAACTTTTTGCCTATCTGGGAAAGCGTGTTGCTTTCACCATCGCCGATACCGAAGCGCAGCGCGATCACTGTTTGTTCCCGAGGAGTAAGCAGGAGAAATGCGCGTTCAAGCTCTCCATCAAGTAAGTGCCGAGAGATATTTTCGGCCGGGGGAGGCATGGTGCTATCTACTAAATTATGGCCGAGAGAATAAATAGCCTCGTCATTTACAAGGGCCTCGAGAGAAACCGGCTGCTCAACGATGCCAAGTAGATCTACGACCTCGTTCACTTTCATGCGACATGCCGCCGCAATCTCTTCTGGAGGAGGATCAATGCCACCCTCCAACGCTAGCTGCACCGAAATACGTCTTATTCTACGCAAACGCACAACGACATGTTCAGGTAGATGAATCGCGTGCACTTGTTCTCCCACAGCACGGCAGATAGCTTGCTGTATCCACCTCGTCGCATAGGTACTAAAGCGGTTGCCGCGCTCGTAGTCAAACTTCTCAACAGCATGCATCAATCCAAGATTGCCTTCTTGGATGAGATCGACCAGGAGAACTCCTGCCCTCGTGTAGCGACGTGCAAGCGCAATCACAAGACGCAGATTCGACTCGATCAGCTTACGTCGTGCTAACTCATCGCCAGCAGCTGCTCGTCGTGCGATATCGATTTCTTCCTCGTGGGTAAGCAAGTCCAGGCCGCGAATGTCTTGCAGGTAGCTTTCAAACGCATCTCTTGTGCCTGTTGCTGGTCGGAGGACAGGTGAACGAGAGCGGGCACGAGCGGGAAGCTCCTCTTGCGTATCGACCTCGCTCCTACCCTCCAGTTGGTCATGCAGGAACAAGTCAGACGCGTCGTCTCCGTCTAAGAAGAACTTCATTTCAAGCAATGGTGTCGTTCTCATCTTGTAGTGGATCCCGAAAGTGGTTTCAACCGAGAGTCCCTCCTGCGAAGCTACATTTCATCTCCTCATAGTGTAGCGCGAGGCAGGTAAAAGGAACGTAAAGATAGCGATGATCGATGGTTAAACAATGGTGAAAATATTTCATGACGATGCTCATGACGCTTTCATGACGCTTCCTCCTTACACTAGTAAATGAATGCTCTTGCCGTGTACGTTTGTCCATTTTAGCGTAGCCAAAACATCCGCTACGAGTAGCAACACAGGAGTACAATATGCAAACATTCCGTGAGATTACAGGAACAGCTTCACCGCGTAAACGCTATGAAGTGCAGATGCGCGGTCCCGATTTGTTACACGAGCCCTTTTTGAACAAAGGCGATGCCTTCACCACCCAGGAGCGAGAAACGTTTGGCCTGACCGGCCTGCTGCCGGAAGCCGTGACCACCCTCGACGAGCAGGTGAAACGCGCCTATATTCAGTACCAACAGCAACCGGACGATCCGAGGAAGAACATCTACCTCAATATATTGCAAGACAGTAACGAAGTCCTGTTTTACAAGCTGCTGTCCGAACACATGTACGAGATGTTGCCTGTCATTTATGATCCGACGGTGGCCGTGGCGATCGAGCAATACAGCCTGGAGTACCGCCGACCCCGTGGCGTCTACCTGTCCATTGACCACCCTGAACGGATCGAAGAGTCGTTGCGCAACTATGGCGCGGGAGCCGACGACATCGATCTGCTCGTGGCTACCGACGCCGAAGAAATCCTCGGCATCGGCGACTGGGGCGTCGGTGGCATCCAGATTTCCGTTGGCAAGCTTGCCGTCTACACCGCTGCTGCCGGGATCGATCCGGCGCGCGTGATTCCCGTCATGCTCGACGTCGGGACGAACCGTGAAAGCCTGCTCAACGACCCCCTCTACATCGGCAACCGGCATGCCCGCGTGCGTGGCGAACGCTACGATGCCTTCATCGATGCCTACATCAAAACAGCAACCAGACTCTTCCCCAAAGCGCTCTTGCACTGGGAAGACTTCGGACCCAGTAATGCCAGGCGCATCCTGGAGAAGTACCGCTATCAGATTTGCACCTTCAATGATGACGTGCAGGGGACTGGGGCCATTACGCTTGCCGCCATCTACACCGCATTACGCGTTGCAGG
>WNEZ01007675.1_pt1 | contig 11124 bp, 12 predicted proteins | sample 5400521 | NCBI WGS metagenome assembly WNEZ01 (sample SAMN13153339, study PRJNA577476) | soil metagenome | isolation source: 120 cm saprolite under Douglas fir tree site 2 hole 1 replicate 1 | place: USA:California | collected 2015-04-18
GGTGTCAGGGCCGACCGTGGTACATGGCATGAGACACATGAGCTCGCTTCGTTGTTTGGTCGCCCGCCCGAATGACCTTAACTGAGATGACGAACGATCGTCAAGCTCGAATCGGTGAGTGATCATCCACCAGCCCAAATGACGCGCCTCATCCACCCACAGTGTTGGTTCGGCCCTGCGCCGAAGTTCTGATCGGAGAAACGTATGTCAACAGCATCCTCTCCAGCGCGTTTTGTCGCCCTGGACATCCACCGCAAGTACCTGGTGGTAGGAGCAGTCGATGCGGGGCAACAAATCGTCTTGACCCCACGTCGTTTTGGGTTCGAAGCCTTCTCTGCCTGGGCACCAACCCATTTGGGACCCTCTGATGCAGTGGTCCTGGAAGCCACTTCCAATGCTTGGTTGCTCTACGATCAGCTGGAGCCACTGGTCGGCTCCGTCACGGTGGCTCATCCGCTGGCCGTGAAGCTGATTGCGGCTGCTCGCGTCAAAACCGACTCGCGTGACACCATCAAACTGGCTCACTTGCTCGCTGCCAATCTGGTGCCAGCCGTTTGGGTCCCGCCGGTGCATGTGCGCGAACTGCGAGCCTTGGTGAGTCATCGCAAGCGCCTCGTCAACCAGCGCACACAAGTCCGCAATCGCTTGCACGCGGTCTTGCACCGTCACAACCTCACCTTGCCCCCAGGCAAGCCGTTTGCCGCGCATCAGCAACAGTGGTGGCTCACGTTGGACCTCTCGTCCTCAGAGAAGCTGCGTGTGCAACAAGATCTCTCGCTCTTGCATTCCCTGGAGGAACTGGTAGCAGCTGTTGAGGCGGAGTTGGGACGACTCTCCACCTGCGAGCCTTGGGTCAAGCAGGTGCCCTTTCTGGTGCAGCTTCCTGGTCTGGGGGTGCTCTCCGTCATGAGCATCCTGGCCGCCATCGGCGATATCACGCGCTTTCCTTCTGCCAAGAAGCTGGTCGGCTATGCCGGGCTTGGAGCAAGCGTGCATGACTCTGGCGAAACCCATCAAGGCGGACATATTACCAAAGAGGGCCGACGCGATTTGCGGGGCGTGATGGTGGAAGCCGCCTGGGTGGCGGTGGAACATCATCCGCATTGGAAAGCTCAGTTTGAGCGCTTGAGCAAGCGAATCGGCAAACAGAAGGCGATTGTCGCCATCGCTCGCAAATTGCTGGTCGCAGTGTGGCATGTCCTCTCGGAGCAGCAAGCCGATACCAATGCCGAGGCACAAGCCGTTGCGCGCAAGCTGATGAACTGGATTAGCCATCATGGCGTGGTCCCTGGCCAGCATCGTGATCGCCTGTTGCTGTTGTATCAACATCTTGACGAGCTGGGCTTAAGCGAGGAACTGGAGGAGATTGACTACTACGGGACAACGTATCGCTTGTCGCTGAGGCAGCAGCTGCTTCGAGAAGCGCAGAAGAGGAAGAGCTCCTAAGACGCGCTCTCAGGCTGCCATGAGGGTATCATGTCGATTCCTTCATGTGACAGCTTGGCATGTGAGAAGCAAGCCAGCAAGAGCGTTACGTCCTGCTCTGCTCATCAAGGGGAATCGCGTGGCTCCAGCATCCGTGCAGAGGGCTACCTGTCACCCCCAGCATTCCGTCGAGCCAGGAGCGCGGGCGATGCCGCCCTTGACAGGGGTGGCTGAGCGCTGCGCGCCGAGAGCGACCTGGTTCTGCATTGATGAGCGCACCCGCAGGCAGGTCGCTCTCGCTCTGCGAGTCTACCCACCCCTGTCAAGGGTCGGGCCTGGCGGCATCGCTTGCTCCGCGCACCTGGCATGAGCGGGCATTTGAGTACCCCGACCGTGCCTCAAGCTCCCAGGGATGCTTGATGAGCCTACGGCTCTCAAGGTCAAGCCTGGCGGGTGCCCGCTTGGCTCCGCAGCCTTGACCCAGGTCAGCTTGCGCGGTTTTTGGTCTTCAAGCCTGATTGATAGTCAAAAAAAAGCAGGTTTTTACCCTCTTGACAAACTACACACATCGGTGTCATATCCCTATGTGCTTCTTGATGCCGACGAGCATGGCTACCGCATCCAGTTGCGGCGCGTGGATTACGACCGCGAGGCAGTTATCAAAGCCATCGAGCACTCACGTCATCCCAACCCCACCTTCCTGATGGGGTTCATGCGCGGGGAACGAGTTTCCTCATCCGATCCGGGTTTCTTCCAGGCTGGCAGACGTGCTAAGAACCAGAAGGAGCAATAAGCGAGAGCATACCAAATCAGAAGGAGATAAAGGCTGGGATACTCACCAACTGTGCCACTTTTCTGCTTGATGAGACCATCTTGTTGCGCATCGCATGGGTCCCGCATGCGAGGCAGTTCCCAGCCTATACTTGTACCTGCTCATCCTGCCACAGGGAAGGCGTGACGATTTGCCTTGCTCGCCTCATCTCGTTCGGGGAGACGAGACTGGAGACGGTGACCCCAAGCAGCCGCACGGCTCGTTTTCCATCAACCAGCCCGGAAAGCAGTGTGCGGAGAACGGGAAGCATCTGCTGCGCCGACTGGAAACCCTGTGGGCGGCTGGCGGCTCGTGTTACCAGCTCGAACGTGCTCCACCGCACCTTGAGCGTCAGCGTTCTTCCGACGATCCCCAGTTCGGCTAGACGGCGCTCCAGGTGGAGCGCAAGCGTCTCCAGGATGCGATCCATCTCACCACGGTCGCGGATATCGCGCTCAAGGGTCACTTCCTTTCCGACCGATTTGCGCTCGCGCACTGGTTCAACCGGTCGGTCGTCCACGCCGCAGGCATAGCGATAGAGCTGCACTCCGTGCTTGCCAAACAGGTCGCGCAAACGCTCTTCACCGTTGTGCTTCAGGTCAGCTCCGGTCTGGATGCCCAGCTCTCTGAGCTTTGCTGCGGTAACTTTGCCCACTCCGAAGAACTTCTCAATTGGCAACGCCTCGAGGAAAACCGGAGCCTCTTCAGGAGTGATGACGGTCAGTCCATCGGGCTTGTGTGCATCAGAGGCGATCTTGGCCAGGAACTTGCAATAGTTATGTGGACACTTGTACTGTCGGGGAACTTGTGTTACTCTTGATGAGAACGAATGTTCTTCTGTGAAAGGAGGGCTATCTGATGCGAGTCCAGCGTGTTCGTTACCGTCCTGATCATGATGGCACCTTTGAACTGCTTGATGACGCCGATCAACCCATTCTCGTCGTCTCTCGTTTCCTGCGTCATCTGCATGCTCGTGGCTCTTCTCCCAACACCCTGTCTGCCTACGCCTACGATTTGCTGCACTTCTTCTCGTTCCTCGCCCAGCAGCAGCTCACCTACCAGGAATTTACTCCGTCCCACGCCTGGCTGCTCCTGGAGTATCTCAGGACGCTCCCCAGCCGCAAGCCGGCACAACGCTTTGGTCTGGTCCTCTCGACCACGAATACGGACGGAACCTCCACCACCTCCCTCTCGTCGGCGACGATCAATCGGGCGTTCGCTGCCGTCTCCTCCTTCTACGACTACCTCATTCTCTCTGGAGAGTTCACACCGCGGGAGAATCCCGTCCAGCAGGTCGATGATCCCGCGCTGGCCCGTGTGCCTGAGCGCCATCGTCCTTTCATGGGCCGCGCCAGCCGGCAGCGACCCATTCGACGCGGGGTGAAAGTCAAGACCGTGCGACGTCTCCCTCGCCCAATGGACGACGAGCACCTCGACAAACTGCTGGCTTCGCTGCGGCTCAAACGGGACAAAGCCATGCTCTTGCTCATGCTCCATGGTGGTCTGCGACCGGGGGATTATATGGGATGATCTCCGCTACGCTCCGATACATCCACATATAATCAGCGTTAGCTCGGATGATCTGAGCGTAGGACCTTGTAGTTGATCATCCGAGCTAACTACAAAGTCCTCAATCTCCACCTGGAAGACATTCAGTATGGGCGAAAGCGAGTCGTGATCCGCTATCGCAGCGATCACCCCAAGGGAGTCCGCACCAAGTCCCGCACGGAACGGGTCGTCGATCTGCTGCTGCCAGAAACGCTGCAGGCCGTCAGTGACTACGTCATGCACGAGCGCCCAAGCGAGGCGGACTGCCCCCAGGTGTTTCTGGTCGGAGGCCAGGGGAAGAGGCGCACGGAACCGCTGGGCTATCATGCCCTGGTGAAACTGTTTGCACGGCACTGCGAGCGTCTCGGCATACGCAGCCCATGGGTGACCCCCCACGCGCTCAGACATACCCACGCGACCAGAATGTGGGAAGGAGGCATGCGCGAACTCGCGCTCCAGAAGCGCCTCGGTCATGCCTCCCCCGAATCAACCCGGCTCTACACGGCCGTCACGGATCCCATCGTGACCGCTGAATATCGCCGCGCACTGGGAGAAAGGGCCACCACATGAACCTCGCTCGCGTCGCGGCAGCGCCGGATGGCTCTCCCCAGCATGCCAGCGCGCAAGCCTGGGACACCTTCGTCCGCAGCTACACGCCCGACAAACAATATCGCTGGGAGTTGCTCCGCAGCCGCGCCCACCTGGTGGCAAGCTATCCTGACCTGGGCGCCTGGTTTGCGGCGCCGCTCATCGAGCGGGTCGGACGCCCCTGTGGAGCAAGTCCGCCATCATCCGTCCACGACGCTGCCTCCTACGCCTCCTACCGCGCGCGCTTGTATTTCGTGTTCCTCAATCTAGAAAGAGATGTGCGGTTCGACTGGGACTGGCTCATTGCCATTGCGCAGCTCCAGTTTCGCTCCCTCTTTACCTAGGCGATCGGGGAAGCGCAGCTCGATGCCCTGGTGGAGGATGCCGTCCGGCTGGGGTTTCACGAGGCAACGACGAGAAAGACGTTCGAGTGGATGATCCATCGCATCGTCATGCACACAGCGGATCCCCGCCTCGAGCACATCACCGAGAGGACGCTCCAGGACATGACGGAGGCGCTTGCCCGCTTCGCTGAACGGCCAGATGTCCCGCTGTTTTACGGCTCCGTCGAGCACTACCGGACTAAACTCAAGACGTATGTGTCGTATCTGCATCGCTTGCACGTGGTGTTGTACCATCGTGGGCAGGTGAAGACCGAGCCTCCGCGCAGGGAGGTGGACCGCGCCCACTTGCGGATCTTTACCATCCAGCACAAACCACTCATGAAACAGACCCTGGATCGCTATCTGGCAACTCGTCGCCTCACTGACCGGCTTGCGACCGTGCGTGGGATGGAGAACGCGGTGCGCCTGCTCGTTGTCTGGCTCGAGCAGACCTACCCAGCGGTTGACACCTTCACGCAGGTCACGCGGCCGATGATGCTGGAGTATCTTGAGACGCTCAACACACGGGTCGGGGCAGTGACGAAGCGGCCACTCACCATTGCCAGCAAGCGAGAGATCATCGGCAGGTTGGTGCAGTTTTTTCGCGAGCTAGCCCAGTGGAGGTGGGAGGATGCGCCAACGAGCGCACCGCTGCTGGAAGCTGATATCCCGAAACTGCCGCAACGCATCCCACGCTACATTCCTGAGGATCAACTGGAACGACTCATGGCCGCGCTTCCCACTCTGGACTGCCCGTATCAACAGGCCGCGTTACTCATTGCCCGTTGGAGTGGAGCCAGGCGAGGAGAAATTCGACGGCTGGAGGTCGATTGTTTAGATGCCTACCCCGATGGGACGCCTCGCCTACGCATTCCGGCGGGCAAAACCTACCAGGAACGCCTGGTCCCGATCACGGAGGAAGCGGCCGAAGTCATTCGTGGCCTGCAACGGTTGCGCCAGGGAGAGCGCGGGCTCCTTGATGCGCCAACGGGGGAGGTGACACGCTATCTGTTTGTGCGACGCGGGGCCCTACTCTCAGCCAGCTACTTGTTTTCGACCCCCTTGGAGAATCTGTGTCGTGTCGCTGGCTTGGTTACCGCTGACGGCAAGCCCACGATCTCCTCGCATCGCTTTCGACACACAGTAGGGACGCAGCTGGCGGAGCGAGGAGCGAAACTGCACACGGTGATGAAAATCCTGGGACACGAAAGCGCGGCGATGGCTCTGGTCTATGCCCAAATCAGCGACAAAGAAGTGCTCAAAGATTACCAGGCCGTGCTCGGCCCAGAAGCCATCCTTGCCGGGCCGAGCGCCCAGCAACTGCCCACGAGTTGCGCAACGAGGTTGTAGCAGATAGCAAACCAGCTTAAAAATATGTCTCCTTGATGAGGAAGTACAAACCCATTCTCATCAAGGAGATCTACATGAACAGTATCGCTGATGGATCGGTGATCATCCAGACCTTTTCCCCATCCGTGCCCTCGACGCCACCCTGGTTCGGCGAATCACACCCAACAAGAAACCCCACCGTTAGACAGAGTCTGTGGTAAGGTCACGGTCACCGACCCGGCCCATCCCCTCTATGGCCAAACGCTGCCGCTGCTTCCCATGGGGATCAATCGTACGCCGCTCCAGGTGATGGTGCTGTTGCCAAGCGGGCGGCGACACATGGTGCCACGAACTGCGACCAATCTCGAACGCCCAGAGGGGGCCGCCTTATCTGCTCCCTTGCCTGCTGTCTCAGTCCGGACTATCCTTCCTCTAGCACGCCTGGTGCAGCAACTCAAGCAGGCCAAGGAGGAGAGCCATGCCGAGCAGACAGCAGCAACTATCCATCCCACAGAACCCGGTGTCCCCCGTTCCCACGACGATCTTTTATCGGCTTCCCCAGAGCCACCAGCAGCAACTCGCCCACCTGATCGCCGACCTCATTCGGCGCGTGCGCGCAGCTACCCAAGACAAGGAGGAGGGCAACCATGAACGCTGAGTTTCAGTCGCTTTCGCCGACGACCGATCAGTTAGCCAAGATGGCCTACGTCTACATCCGTCAATCCTCCCTCATGCAAGTCACGCGGCATGCCGAGAGCACCGATTTGCAGTACTCGTTAGTCCAGCGAGCGGTCGTGTTGGGGTGGCCACGCGAACGGGTGGAACTCATTGATGAAGATCTGGGCAAATCAGGCGCACAAGCGGAGGCACGTGGTGGCTTTCAGCGGCTGCTGGCAGAGATTAGTTTAGCGCGGGTTGGCCTGGTGCTCAGCTTTGATGCCTCCCGCCTGGCGCGCAACAATCGCGATTGGTATCAACTGCTGGAGGTCTGCTCGATCTTCGGCACCCTGATCGCCGATGGCGAGCGGCTCTACGATCCACGGCTCTATCACGATCGTTTACTGTTGGGCTTGTCTGGCATAATGAGCGAGGCTGAGCTCCACCAACTCAAACAGCGCATGCAAGCGGGAGCACGACACAAAGCCGAACGGGGAGAACTGCGCCAGGGGTTGCCCGTGGGCCTGGCTCGTGGACCGGCTGGAGAAGTCATCTTGAATCCTGACGAGGAAGTGCAGGCACGCATCCGACTGGTCTTTGAGAAATTTCGGGAAATCCGCTCGGCTGGCGGCGTGATGCGGTATCTACGAGCAGCGCATTTGCCGCTGCCAGCCTGCCCAAGAGTCGGCCCGGCTCCCTACGAGATCGTTTGGCAACCAGCACGGACCTCGGCCATCCTCGATATGCTCCACAATCCCGCCTATGCGGGAGCCTACGTCTATGGGCGCAAGCAGCTTGATCCAGCGCGTCGCACCCCAACGCACCCAGCTGGCGGGCGGCTTCTCCAACCTCTTGACAAGTGGGAGATTTGTTTACACAATAGATATCCAGCATATATCACGTGGGAAGAATTTGTAGCCAATCAGGCGCAACTACGCACAAACAGCTTGCGCTATCGAGAGGAGCGGCCTGGCGTGGCACGCAAAGGGCAAGCATTATTGCAAGGGATCGTGCGCTGTGGGCGCTGTGGAGCTCTACTGCATTTGCACTACTCTGGCCCACAGGGCGAATTTCCTGAGTATCGCTGTAGCGCCGACCAGAGCCAGTTTGGCGGAACGGACTGTCAACGGGTGCGGGCGCTGGCCCTGGATACACAGGTCGAACGACGGTTCCTGGAGGCACTGCAACCTGATCAAGTAGCGCTTGCGTTCGCCGCCCTGGCGCAATTGGAACAGGAGGAGCAAGCCGAAAACAAACAGTGGGAGCTGCGCCTGGAGCGGGCGCGCTACCAGGCCAAGCGGGCCGAGCGGCAGTATCAGGCGGTCGAGCCAGAAAATCGCCTGGTGGCCCGCTCGCTGGAGAAGCAGTGGGAAGAGCAGCTTCGTGCAGTGGAAACCGCGGAGAAAGAGTACCATGCCTGGAAAGCCAGTCGCTTTGGCTCCCTCACGCAGGCGGACCGCGAGGTCATTGTGGCCCTGGGCAGCGATTTACCCGCACTCTGGCGAGCACCCACAACGGGCAATCCGGAGCGCAAGCAGATGCTGCGCCTGGTGATTCGCGAGGTCATTGTGGATAGCAAGCGAGCAGAAGGCCAGGTCTGGGTGCAAATCAATTGGCAAACCGGAGCCCAGGAGCAGTTCTGGTACCAACGCCGGGTGAGCAGCTACGCCGTGTTTGCTGGGACGCAGGCCCTCGAGCAACGCGTGCGCGAACTCAACGCAGCGGGGCTGATGGATGCCCAGATTGCAGCGACGCTAGAGCGCGAGGGATATCAAACACCTGGGCTTGTTCACCCGATTACGAGCAAGATCGTTTGTCACTTACGTGCCAGGTGGAAGATCCCGACAGTGAAGCTGAACAACAATCAACAGAACCCAGCTCAATGGGAAGACGGCACCTACTCCGTAGAAGGTGCTGCAGCAAAGCTGGGTGTGGGCCAGGACACGATTTTCAATTGGTTGAAAACGGGCAGACTCAAAGGCGAGCACCTGGCCAGAAGCATGCCCTGGAAAATTTATTTGACGGAAGAGGATGAAAGACGACTTCACGAATGGCTGCGATGTCAAGGCCGACGTACCAGACGATCAAAAAGGGAGGCAGTATGACGTATTCGAGGAAGTCGCTCTGCTTGCTCAGCACCTTCGCAAGCAGAATATCCTTTCCGCCATCGGTGAGCGCGTGTGCTTTGCCCGCCGCCGCTTCGGCCACTACGATGTGATTGACTTTGTGGCCGTGCTCTTCGGGTATGCCATCAGTGGCGAACGCACGCTGGAAGCCTTCTACAAGCGCCTGCATCCCTTTGCCCCTGCCTTCATGGCGCTCTTCGGACGGGAGCGCTTGCCCTCGCGCTCGACGCTCAGTCGCTTTCTTGCCAGTCTCACCCAGCCACCTGTCGAAGCCTTGCGCACGCTCTTTCTCGAAGATCTGCTCGCGCGTCCATTGAACAAAGACAGGCAGACAGGCGAGCTTGTTGATCGAGCAGGCAAGGACCGAGTGGTCTTCGACATTGATGGCACGCGCGAGGCGGCCCGCCAACGCGCCTTGCCAAAGACTCCGGACCTGCCTGCACCCCAGCGTCGGTTGGGTAAGCTGTGCGCGCCCGGCTACACCGGGCGCAAGCGTGGGGAGGTCGTCCGCACTCGCACGGTCATCTCGCAAGCGCATACCTCTCAGTGGCTCGGCTCGTTCGCCAATCCTGGCAACGGGCTCTACCGGGAAGAATTGCGCCGGGCGGTAGCTGCCATCCGCCTCTACAGCAAGGCTTATGACTTGCCAGAGGAGCGAGTCTTGCTGCGGCTGGATGGGCAATACGGCAGGCCCTGCCGAGTCAAGACCGCGCAGGAGGAAGGGTGAGGGGTGTGGGCGCGCTCGCCTTGGTCTTGACCGGCAGGGTACAATGGGCGTTCCTGCACGGGAGGCACAGCCTTGAGAGCACAGAGCCAACGTCGTTATGACCATGTGAGAATCTGCGTAGGTACACACGAAGGAGGCATGAAGATGCAGACGGTAAGATGGGAGTTCTACCCGCTTGTCGCGCACAATGCGGTTACCCGTGCCTTTATCGAGGAATTGGCTCAGGTGCGCAAGAGTCCCAGTACGCTCGACAATTACAGCCGCGATCTGGAAGATTTTCTCCAGGCCGTTTCCACGATCCCTTGGGCTTCCGTTCTTGAGGCCGATGAAACCTTGATTGCTCAGTATGTGGATGGGTTATGGAGCCGCCCAGCGCGCCGAGGATCGGGGCATCAGACGTCCAGAGACAAGATTACCTATGTCACCGGCTCCAAACTGTCCCTCAACACCATTCGCCGTCGTCTCAGCACGATCCGGGTCTTCTTCGATTGGTGTATTCGCGTCCACCGCCGTCAGAACCCACTTAACCCAGTCCCCAAGGGGGTACGTGGCAAAAAACGAGGGCTCATCAGGTATGCCCCTTCGGCGCCCTGGATTCCCAGCGAGAGCCAGTTTGCTGATCTCCTCGTGTACGTTTTTGCTCGCATGTCGCTGCGTAACCAGGCGCTGATCCTGGTGTTGTACGATGGAGCATTGCGCAGAGAGGAGGTCACCTTTCTCAGAAGGGACCACATCGATGAGCGAACCCACACCATCACTATCCCTCATGAACTGACGAAAAACAACATGCCGGGACGAATTGTGCTCTCAAACACGACCTGGAGAATCTTGCAAGATTACCTGAACCTCGATCGGGCTCGCTTGATCAAAGCATACGGAGCCGAGGATGCTGGCCCGCTTTTTCTTTCCGAATCCAACGTGAATGCCGGCCAGCCGATCAGCAAATGGGCCGTGACCAAAATCTTCGATGAGATCAGAGATGCGCTTGGCTTACCCCAGCTGACCCCACACAAGCTGCGGCATTTGATGCTGACCCATCTCATGGATTACGGCCTGGACTTGTACGAAGTCAGCCGCTATGCCAGACATCGCTCCACTGCCAGTACGGAAATCTATGTCCATGTGGCCGATGCCAAACTTGCTCGCCAGCTGAACCACATCCATGAGCAACAATGGAAACGTTTAGCGGCGCTTTTCAAAGAGCGAATGATGCAGGAGGAGCCAACCGATGCCAATCGCTGATCGACAGGTTTCCCCCGAGCCGAGCAAGCCTTTCAGCTTTCGCATGCCACTTGCGCCTGCTGATTATCTTGATCGCTCCCCCGTGCTCACTGACGAGGAACGCAGGGGCATAACTTCGTTGCTCCAGCTGACTCCCCCACACTATCTGGAGTTTGATCGTCTGGTCAGACAGTTGAGCCGGGTGACCCAACCGCTGCTCGATGTGCTGGCGCTGTTCCAGCAATGGCGTCCAAAGAGCCGAGCAGTTCGACAGGGCTTCCTGACCTATGTGTTGAATCAGGTGCTGCA
>WNEZ01008389.1_pt1 | contig 11124 bp, 13 predicted proteins | sample 5400521 | NCBI WGS metagenome assembly WNEZ01 (sample SAMN13153339, study PRJNA577476) | soil metagenome | isolation source: 120 cm saprolite under Douglas fir tree site 2 hole 1 replicate 1 | place: USA:California | collected 2015-04-18
TGTGAACGTCTTCATCCGGACCTTTCACCGTTGATTGGGTAAGTTCCCGCCATGCCTAGGGCCATCCTGCACATCGACCTGGATGCGTTTTACGCATCGGTGGAGCAGCGCGACAACCCCGAGCTTCGCGGATTGCCGCTAATCGTTGGCGGCCACCCCACCCGGGGGGTGGTGCTCGCCGCCTCGTACCAGGTTCGGCCCTTCGGCGTTCGCAGCGCGATGCCGATGTCAATGGCCCTTCGCCTGGCGCCGATGGCCAGAGTCGTTCCGCCGCGCTTCGCCGCCTACGTGGAAGCCAGCGAGGCGCTGCTGTCCATCTTCGAGACCTACACCCCCCTGGTGGAGCCCTTGTCGCTCGATGAGGCGTTCTTGGATGTCACCGCCTCGGTGCGATTGTTCGGCGCGCCGGACGAGATCGCTTCGAAAATCCGCCACCGCATCAAAGGCGAACTGTCCCTTCCCGCCTCTGCCGGTGTCGCCACCACGAAGTTCGTGGCGAAGATTGCGTCGGATTTGGCAAAGCCCGACGGGCAGCGCTCGGTACCGGTGGAGCAGACGGTTTCTTTCCTGGCCCAGCTGCCAATCGCCAGGCTATGGGGAGTGGGACGCAAGCTGGAACAACAGCTTCGCGGGTGGGGAATTGCCACCATCGGAGACCTGGCGGCTCGCCGACCCGAGTGGTTGGCGGAACGCCTCGGAATCATCGGTCCTCATCTTTGGCAGCTCAGCCAGGGTCTGGACGAGCGCGAGGTGATTCCCGACCGGAAAGCGAAGAGCATCGGTGCCGAGGACACTTTCGAGGAGGATCTGGAAGGGACGGAGGCGGTGCGGATGGCAATTCACGCCCAATCCCTGCGCGTCGCGCGACGCCTGCGTAGAGCCGGTCTGAAGGGCTCGGTGATTCAGCTCAAAGTCAAGCTCGCCGACTTCACTCTGGTGACTCGTCAGACGACGCTGGCTGCCCCGACCGATGACGGCCAGGAGATTTACAGAACGGCAATGGATCTGATGTCGCGCCTCAATCCACTGAAGAAGATGCGGCTCACCGGCGTCTCGGCACACGGATTCGACCGAGCGGACGACCAGCTGCAGTTGTTTCCGCAAGGCCCCAACCGCGCGCAGAAGCTCAACCAGGCGCTCGATCAGATTTCCAGGAAATTCGGCAGCGATGCGATTCAGCCAGCCGACCTGCTTCCGCCGAGCCCGGACGCCGCTCAGTGAGCGTCGAGGCTCACCGCTGGACTCGCGGCGGCAAGAATGTATTGAGGAAGCAGCTCCTGGGTGAACTTGGTCGATGTCCGACCGTCCCCGTAGTTGCCGGCGGTGAACATCACCACCAGATCCAACTCCGGAATGACGGTTACGGTCTGCCCACCGTTGCCCCCCGCGGCGTAAGTGCGGTAGGCGTCCTCGCCCACGTCCAATTCCCGAAGCCACCAGTTGTATCCGTCTGAATTGCCATTGTTCAGGCGGGTGTGATGGACGGTGGCCTGCTCCACCCAATCCTTGCTGATCACGCGGCGACCGCGCCAAACGCCGCCTTGCAAGAAAAGCTGGCCGAGCTTGATGAAATCCCGCGGCCGCAAATACAGCCCGCCGCCCATGTAACCCTCCCCGGTGGGCGTCAAGTTGATGTGATACCGGTGAAAGTCCAGCGGGCCGGTGAGGTATTGGCGGAGCAAATCCGGTAGCCCCGAGCCGGTCGCATTTCGACCCACGCCCCCGAGCAGGTTGATGGTGGCGGTGCAATAGGCGGCGAATTCACCCGGAGGATGCTGGAGCGGCAGGTCCAGAGCGTACTTGTACCAGTCCGGTTGGGCGTTCTGAGACTGCATCGTGTCTTCATTGCCCGGCGAGGACTCGTCGTCGTCGTCGCAAGCAAGTCCGGTGGACATCGTCAAAAGATGCTCGACGGTCATCTGCCGCTTTCGAGGATCGGGATTGGCGAAAGACGGGTACTCGGAAAACGCGGCGTACACCGGAGTCTTGACGCTCAACCTGGCGCCATGGCCGATCGCCGCGCCCACCAGGCTGGTGGCAAAAGTCTTGCCTGCCGATCGCAAGTCGTGGGGGCGTTCTCGCGAAAACCCATCGAAGTACTCCTCGAGAACCAACTTGCCGTGACGCGCGATCAGCAGCCCCTGAATGCGCGGACCCCCTGCCTTCCGCGACTCCCCATCCAGAATGTGCTGAACCAGCGCCGAGACGCGCGCCTCGTCGAGGCCCACCTCGCTCAGCGACGCGGTTGCCCAGCCATCATCGTCATCCTCCGGGCGGTGGTACTGGTAGCGCTCCATCGGAACCCGGATTGCGAATCCAAGCGCCTGCTCGGGATCTCTTCTGGTGAAATCAAAAATCGCGTCGTTCACCTGGTTCAACCGAAAGGACAGATGACCAGTTTTGGAGTCGTAAGTTCCATCGATTTTCTGGTCTGATTTCGGTCGCGCGAGTCGAACTGTCTCACCTTCGACGGATACCGCGAATGTCGCGCCCCGACCCAGATTTCGTTCGGGATTTCGAAAGAAAGCGCGCAGCACGCCGTCGGGATCGCGCTGGACGAAAAGATAAACGGTGAAGCGATCGTCGAGCGGCACCACTTCCCCTCGCCAGACGCGTCTGTCTTTCGAGCTCAGGTCCACCGGCGTCGCGTAGGCGGTGCCGCTCACCATCTGGACCGGCTGGATCCAATGGCCGCGCAGCTGGCTGGGCTTGCCCTCGAAACGTCCCCTGAAACCACCCTTCCCTCCCGGAAGCTGGAATGATGCGGCTCCCGCTTTGAGCTCCATCGGTACCGAGTAGCCGGCGATGCTTGCTCTCCAACCCGCGCCTCGCTTGACGACCGTCAGCACACCCCGCACTTCCGGCCCGAAGAATCGATCGCTTCCCCACAGGCCCACCAGGCGATCGGCGTCGATCGGGGCGGCGGGTTTTTGCGCCTGGACCCGCCAGGGCAGGCAAACGAAGAGAAGCAAGATGAGAAAAGCAACGCACAGGAGCTGTCCGATCCGACATCGCGCGGGCGCCAGACCTGTCCAAGACAGGAGGTGGTCATTGATGCGCATGAGATTCAGGATGCGCCGCCGCTCAAGAAGGTCGCAACTGGGCGATCAGTTTCCCGGCCCTGTGGCACCCTTCACGAGCTATGGGCCGGATATTTTCGGTTCGGCCGGTGCGTCGCCTTTGGCCGGGGGATGTCCTGGCTTTCTCGAGCGGCGCCTTCGCCGCCGCCGGGGTCTCGAGGTAGTCGGCGGCTCCGCAGGAACCACCGGGGTATTTCCCGCTTTCCAGGCCTCGAGCTTGTCTGCGTGCTGCCCGGTAGCCTCGACGGAGATCTCGAACACCACCAGCGCCTCCGCGTAGAGTGGAAAGCGCCGGAAGCTGGCCAGAGATCGCCGCCGGCGGCGCTCCCCCGAAAGGGTCGACTGGGCGAGCAAAATCATCCGGCACCGCTGGGCGATGCGCCGGGGCAACCTCGCACCCTGGGTCATTTGGCTGAGGAGATCCTCCACCGCTTGGGCAATTCGCGGTCGGACCTCACCGTCTCCTTGAGATTCGGGTGCCGACTTGCTGATCGGCAGCAACAGCGCGGCCAGCAGGATGGCATCCTCCAACGGGCCTTCTTGCTCCACCCGGCGATCGAGGGCGTGCGCAAAGGAAAGCAGGGTCTCTTCATTCTCGGGTCCCCGGGAGCGCATGTACTCGTAGATCGGCGGAAGCAGGAACTTCAGAGCATCCAGCGCGTTCAGCAACTTCAGGCTTGGCGCCGCGACTCCCGCCCGCAGGAGTCGAAAAGTCTCTTCCAACAGCCGCGGAGGCGCGCAACGCGGCAGGTCCTCCACTGCCCCTTCCATTGCCGCATAGGTGCGCGACTCGATATCCAGGTCGAGTTTGCAGGCAAAGCGGACTGCCCGGAGGATGCGAACCGGGTCCTCGCGCATCCGAATCTCGGGATCTCCAATGGTGCGGATTTGCCTGGCTTCCAGATCCTTGATCCCGTTGACGTAGTCGATCACCTTTCCGCCGGGCACGTCGTAGAAAAGCCCGTTGATCGTGAAGTCTCGCCGGCGCGCGTCCTGCTCGGCGGTGCCGAATACGTTGTCCTGCGTGATCAGCAGATCCTCCGGCTCGGAGGACTGGGCCTCGGCTGGCTCTTCGGGCGAGGGAAGCTCTTCCACTTCCGTGGGATTGGCCCGAAAAGTGGCCACCTCAAGCACTTTGCCGCCCTTGAAGTACACGTGCGCCAGGCGAAAGCGCCGCCCGATCAAGCGGCAATTGCTGAAGGTGGCCTTCACCTGAGCGGGATGCGCCGAAGTGGCCAGGTCGAAGTCCTTCGGCGTCCGTCCCAGCAGAAGGTCGCGAACACACCCTCCCACCAGGTAGGCCTGGTATCCGCGCTGGCGAAGTCTGGAAATCACCCTGACCGCTTCGGGGTCCAGCTTGGTGGGATCGATCTCCGGGCGGGCGACGACGGCTGGCGCGTCTTTGGCGAGCGGTTCGGTCAGTGCGAAGAGTTCAGCGGGAGGAGCGGAGAAAGGATTTAATGTCATTGCACGATTCGGTATCGCCTACGGCTGCTCGCCGGGTCCGTCCGATATCGCGGGGGGACAAGTCGACTTGACTTGCCCTCGCCAGAACCCATAGAAGGCGACGGCTCGTCCTTGGTTGTATCGTATTCCGGGCGAATCGGCATAATAAAGGTTCATTGAGAACAAGCGCGAAGGCGGCGGGCGCGCAGTTTCCCGCTCCCGGTAAGGGGACATCCTCTCCTTCCGTTTCCCCGCTCCTTGGATTTCCAGGGGGCATACCCGTGGGGAGAGAAATGGCAGAGAGCAAAGCAGAGAAGCGTCTTCGCGAGTACGAAACCATCTTCCTGGTCAAACCCGATCTCACCGACGAAAACGTCGATCGGGTGCGCGACCGTATCCGAGGGATCGTCGACAGAGAAGGTGGAAAAGTACTCCGGTTCACGGTGTGGGGCAAAAAGCGGACGATGTATCGGATCGCCAAGCAGCCCCGCGCCATCTATGTCCATGCCCATTACCTGGGCGCCCCGGGGCTGGTGGCGGAAGTCGAACGCAACCTGCGCAACCTCGACGAGGTCACGCGGTTTCTCTCGGTGAAAATTGCGGACGAGGTGGACCCGGAAACCCGACCTGTCCAGGAGGACGTCAAGCTGGCTGGAGACGTGGATGATAGCCGCCCCGCCGCCGCCGTCCCCGAGCGCGAGGAATTCCGCGCCCCGGGGATTGCAGACGAGCTGGGTGCAGAGCTGGATGAAGATTTAGCCGAGGAGGCATAGGCGATGAACGGGTCAGGCGAGAGGCACTCCGGCGGGCGAGGATCGCGCAGCAACGGCGGTAGCAACAGCATTGGCGAGAGAGACGACGATAAGCGAGGCGGACGCGGAGGCTTCGGGCGCAAGAGGGTCTGCCGGTTCTGCGCGGAGAAAAACAGCCGGGTGGACTTCAAGGACCAGGCCACGCTCAAGTACTTCGTGACCGAGCGGGGGAAGATCATCCCCCGGCGCATTTCCGGGAACTGTGCCAAGCACCAGCGGCAGATGGCGGTGGCGATCAAGCGCGCGCGCTCTCTGGCGCTCATCCCCTACACGGTCATAGCTGGATAATCCAGAAGCGGAGAACGCGATGAAGGTCATTCTGCGAGAAGACATTCACAGATTGGGAAAGTCCGGTGAAATCGTCACCGTGAAGGATGGGTTCGCCCGCAACTACTTGCTCCCGCGCAAGATGGCGATGCTCGCCAACGAGAAAAACGTGAAGCAAGTCGAGCACGACCGGAAGGTGATCTCCTCCCAGCAGTCCAAGCTCAGGGGATCCGCCCAGCAGGAAGCCGCCAAGCTGGAGACGCTCTCGGTGAAGATCGCCCGGAAGGTAGGTCAGCAGGACAAGCTTTACGGCTCGGTCACCTCCCTGGACATCGCCGAGGCGCTCGCGGTGCAGGGTCATCGGGTGGATCGCCGCCTCATCCATCTGCCCGAGCCGCTCAAGGCGATCGGCAGCCACCAGGTGGAGCTTCGATTGCATCGAGAGGTTTCGGCAAAAATCACCGTCGAGGTTGTTCCCGAGTAACCCGACCGGGCAATAACCGCTCAAAGAAGCTTCGCTATGGCGCTCAACGCGGGAGGGACGGGGGTCAGCCGGAATCACGAAGACCTCGCGGCCGAGCGCGCGGTCCTCGGCGCCGTCCTGGCGGATAATTCGGTGATTGCCGACGTGGTGGAGATCGTCCAGCCGGACGACTTCTCAAGCACTGCGCACACCCAGATCTTCTCCGCGATGATCGGCCTCGACGCCACCCAACGGACGGTTGATCACCTCACCTTGAGCGAGGAGCTGAAGATTCGCGGCCAGCTGGCTGCGGTCGGAGGTCCCCCTTACCTGATGGGGCTCGACCAGGTGGTGCCGATCGCCAGCAACGCCGCCCAATACGCCCGGATTGTCAAGGACCAGGCGATTCGAAGACGGCTGGCCGCGGTGGGTCGCGAAATTCAGGATCTGGCGAGCCAGGATGCCGGAAGCCTGGAGGCGCTCCTGGACGAAGCTGAGCGCAAGGTCTTCCTGCTCGCCGAGCGCAAGCGCGAAGGAGAGCTCAAGCCCGTTCGCGAGTTGATGGAGCACACGCTCGAGCTGCTGGACAATCTCACCCGTTCCTCCAGCGGCATCACCGGACTGCCCACAGGATACATCGACCTCGATCGACAGCTCACCGGATTTCACGCCGGAGAGCTGCTGGTGCTCGCCGCCCGGCCGGGAATTGGCAAGACTTCCCTGGCCTTGAATATCGCTACCCACGTAGCCCTCAAGGAACAGCGGGCGGTCGGCGTCTTCTCTCTGGAGATGCCGGCAGACCAGCTGCTGATGCGCCTGCTCGCTGCCACCGCCCGGGTGGACATGAAGCGGCTGCGGGGAGGACGACTGACCCCGCAAGACCAGGGGAAATTTCAGGAAGTCGCCGGCGCACTTTTCAATGCTCCCCTGTACATCGACGACAGCGGAACGCTATCGCCGTTCGACTTGCGCGCCAAGGCGCGTCGATTGAAGCAGAAGGATGCTCGGTTGGGGTTGCTGGTGGTTGATTATCTCCAGTTGATGCACCTCAAAGGCAGGGTGGAGAGCCGGCAACTGGAGGTCTCGGAGATCAGCCGGAGTCTCAAGGCGCTGGCGAAGGAGCTCGACGTCCCGATTCTCGCGCTCAGCCAGCTGAATCGAAAAATCGAAGAGCGGAAGGGGGGCAGACCTCTGCTGTCGGACCTGCGAGAATCGGGAGCAATCGAGCAGGATGCGGACGTGGTAATGTTCATCCACCGCGACGATGACGGCGAAGACGGCGAGAAATCGAATCGTGAAAGCGCGCCGGTGGAGCTGATCGTTGCCAAGCAACGGAACGGACCGATTGGCTCGATCGATCTCATATTCCTTTCCGAGTTCACGCGCTTCGAGAGCCGCGTGAAGGGAGACTGGCAGTGAAAAGCTCGGGTTCCTCGCAGGTGGAACGTCGGATCTTGATCATCGATGACGATGAGCACACCCGAACCCTCCTTCGCGATTTTTGTGAGCAGTCCAGCTTCAAGGTAAGCGCCTTGCCGAACGGAGATCAGATCATCTCCAGACTGGAAGGATTCAAGCCTCACCTGGTGCTGCTGGATCTGGTGATGCCAGAGAAGGATGGTTTCATGGTCCTCAAGGAAATCCGCGAGGAAGCCGCCTGGGCCCATCTTCCAGTGGTGATCCTGACCGCGGTGGGGGACATGGATGGAAAAATCCGGGGCATGGAGCTGGGTGCGGATGACTTCATCACCAAGCCGTTCAAGCTGGTGGATCTCCAAACTCGGGTCAACTCTGCGCTGACCATCCGGGAGTACCGCAACAAGCTCACCGCGGCGGAGGAAGCCTTGGCCCAACTTCGCGCCGTCGATCCGGTGACTGGCGCCGGGACGTACGCGCAGCTCAAAGCGAGCGTGGACAGCGAGATCATCCGCTCGCGCCGCTACGGTAGGCCGGCGGCGGCGCTGATGATTGGGCTCGATGACTATCAGGGCCTGCGCTACCAGCTGGGGCGGGAGAAGTGCGATGCCTTCATCGCTAGCACGGCGGACAAGATTCGCAGCCGGATGCGCGGCGCCGATCAGCTCTTTCGGATGGACCTGGGTGAGTTCGTCGTTCTATTGCCGGAAACCGACCTGACAGGAGCGAGAATCGCCGCCGGTCGACTGGGCCAACTGACCCAGACCCTGACCGCCGACGGCCGCGACGGAACCTTCCCGGTCAACGTGAGGATCGGGGGATCGTCTTTCCCATCCGAGGGAGTGAACAGCACCGAGGAGCTGTTGCGAGAGGCCAATCGGGTCTATCGGGCGATGCGAAAATCGGAACCGCCCAGTTTCATCTTCGAGGCTTGACCCTCCGTCGTTTCTAGAGCGGCGTTCGCAAGAAGCGCTCCACCAGTGCCTTGGCGACCGCCGCGGCCTGGGGAACGGTTGATCCCCGCGCCAGCTCAGTGGCCAGAGCCGACGCGAAACGGCAGCCCGTTCCTCGATGGGCCGGAGTGCGGGCCAGTTTGCTCGCGCGGAGAAACACCAGCCCTCCGCTCCAGCACAGAACGTCGGTAGGGCCCTCCAACAGATGTCCCCCTTTCACAATCACCGCGCCAAAGCCCTCCGCGTAGAGATGCTGAGCGGCGGCCGCGGCTTGTTCGCGAGTGCCGATCGGCTTGCGGCTGCCGACCAGCCACCGCGCCTCGAGGGCGTTGGGCGTGAGGATCCGGGATGGACCTGCGAGTCGCAGGTAATCGGCGGCCTTCAGCTGCGACAGCGGCTTGCCGGTGGAGGTCCGCACCACCGGGTCGATCACCCAGGGGATGCGAAGGAATCGGAGGACCTGGCCCAGGGCGCTCAGGCTTCTGCGATCCGGCACCATCCCCAGCTTCACTGCGTGGAACGGTCCCCGCTCGCGCAGCGATTGAACCTGTTGCTTCAAGAAAAGCGGACCGCAGGCTCGGACGTGGACCCGTTCAGCGCCCTGAGCCGTCAGAGCCGAGGCCACCGCCAAGGCTCGACCCCCCAGCGCCTCGACCGCCCAACAATCGGCCAGCAGTCCGGCTCCCCCTGAGGGGTCCAACCCCCCGACGATCAGAATTCGAGGCGCCACCCGCGAGCGATCACTCCATCCGGGGCGATGGCGCTGATCACCACCTTCTCCCCCACCGTTTTGGGTGCTTGATGGTGCGTAGAGTTCACCATCAGATTCCCCCTGCCGAACAGTTGAGACAAGAGCGTTCCCTGTCGAACTTCCACCGGGTGGTGGGGTTGGTGACGATCGTGTTTTTGCTCGTGTCCGTTGGCGTTCGGAAGCTCCAGGACAATGTCCTGAATCAAGGTCCCGCCGAGCAAAACGTTCAATAGCTGCATTCCCCCGCAGATGCCCAGCACGGGCATGTTTCGCTCCAAGGCGATTCGGGTCAGCATCGACTCGAAGGCGGTGCGGGACGGTTTGAGGGGGCCCATTCCTTCGCGCGGAGCGTCCCCGTAGGCGTCGGGAGGAACGTCGAACGCACCGCCGGTGACCAGGATGCCACCGACGCGGTCCAGATAGCCCTCGATGCAGGCGAGGTCGGTGGTATAGGGCAAAACGATCGGCAGGCCCCCGGCGCGAAAGACCGCTTGTGCATAGGCGACCTTGAGCTCGTAGCGTTCGGCTGAGCCCTCCTCCGGAGGCGAACAAATATCCGGCGTGATCCCGATCGTCGCGCGCCGAGGTGCCGCAGCATTCGGTTTGAGTCTCACTGCGAGCTGCCTCGTTGGAAAGCCATGCTCAACTCGCGAGCGGCGGAGCGGATGTCGGTTGCGTTGAGCAGCTCGGAGAGCACCGCCGCACCATGGACCCCAGTGGCGGCGACCTCCTGGATGTTTCCACGGTTGATGCCGGATATGGCAATCACCGGCAAAGGACTGTGCGCCACTATGTCCCGCAGGCGCGACAAGCCGAGCAGCGGGGCCTCGAGCTGTTTGGTACTGGTGTTGAAAATGGGCCCCAGTCCGACGTGATCCGCCCCCGCTGTCCGGGCTTCGCGAATCATTTCCAAGGAGCGCACCGTCGCGCCGACGAAGCGACCCGGGCCAAGTAGTTGGCGCGCCTGCGAAACGGGAAGATCGTCCGCGCCCAGATGCACCCCATCCGCTTGCGACATCAGGACCCAGTCGACCCGATCATTGACCAGACAGACGGCCTTTTGCTGGCGACAAAGCGCAACGACCCGGCGGGCCATCTGGAGAGCCTGGGCCGAGGCAGTTCTTTTCATTCGGAGCTGAATCACCCGGGCACCTCCCGCCAGCAGATCGGCAGCCTTTTGCTCCAAGGACAGCTCCGTCCGAACGGCGTCGTCGCAAATCGCGTATAACCCCGTGGGAAACATGCCGAAAGTGCAGCAGAACTCATATCGCGAACCAAGCGCCGTTGACAGGCGCTGTTGCTGTTATAAGGATGCGTAGTTACTCAGAAAATTTTGCGAGGTCGACCATGGCAGAGAAACAGAATCCCCCGAGCTTCGACAAGCGGACCGCTGAACGCTACATCCGCACGGGCCAGCTGGAAGAAAAGGACTACGAGCGACACCTGAAGAACCTGCCCGATGTTGCCGAAAAGGCGTCTTCGGTGCAGACGACAATGGCGGATGTCGACGACGAGTCGCCGGCTGGCGACCATCGTGCCCCTTAACGACGATGGCCGAGGAAACGCGGGGCTCCACCTTCGTGATGAAGGGAGGCGCTCAAAACATTGCGCCAAAAGAGGGCATCGAATTCGGCACCTTTCTGCTTGGCCTCGCCTCCACCGCGCTGATTCATATGGGGCAGTCGCCGCACCCCGAGGGAGGAGAGCCGGCCAAGAACATGGTGTTGGCCCGGCAGAGCCTGGATCTTCTTGCCATGCTTCGAGAGAAGACCAAGGGCAATCTTACCGCCGAGGAAGACAAACTCTTCCAGGAACTGCTCGCAGATCTGCGCTTTCGCTTCGTCGAGGCGTCCAAGCGGTGATCCAAGCCGGCCCGCCGAAGTTGCCTCGTTCGCTTCGGACCGCGACGCTGGTCTGCCTGATGCTCTCGGCGATG
>WNEZ01005467.1_pt1 | contig 11123 bp, 7 predicted proteins | sample 5400521 | NCBI WGS metagenome assembly WNEZ01 (sample SAMN13153339, study PRJNA577476) | soil metagenome | isolation source: 120 cm saprolite under Douglas fir tree site 2 hole 1 replicate 1 | place: USA:California | collected 2015-04-18
GCCTGGTATGACAACGAGTGGGGCTATTCCTGCCGCATCGCCGATCTCGTCCAGTTCCTCGCGCAAAAAGGCCTGTAGGGACACCTCTTGCAGTACCTGGATGTACTCCTTTCGTCCTGCCTGAGTGCGAAGCACTAGCACTACTGATCGAGCCTGCTGACCGCGAAGCGGTAGCACGCAGTGCGTTGCAGGCTCGCATTTCAAGCTAGCGCCAGCAGCGTTGGCAGGACGGATAGATGCCGAGCAGGTAGTCAGGAAAATTGAGTATGAATAAGCAAACAGTACGCGATATCGATGTCGCCGGAAAGCGTGTGCTCATGCGCGTTGATTTCAACGTGCCAGTAGATGCAGAACGACATATTACGGACGATACACGCATCCGCGCATCGCTTCCCACCATACAGTACTTACTGGATAACGGAGCGGCTGTCATCCTCATGTCACACCTTGGGCGACCAAAGGGGGAGGTGAATGAGAAATATAGCCTGGTCCCGGCAGCACAACGCCTGAGCGAACTCCTGGCCAGACCCGTACAGCTCGCACCGGATTGTATTGGTCCTCAAGTCAAGGCTCAAGCAGAAGCGCTACAGCCGGGACAGGTACTCCTGCTAGAGAACCTGCGCTTCCATAAGGAAGAGGAGAAGAACGATTCTGAGTTCGCTAAACAGCTTGCTTCTCTCGGTGAAGTCTATGTCAACGATGCCTTTGGCACTGCACATCGCGCCCATGCCTCGACGGAAGGGGTCACCCACTATCTCCCAGGCGTTTCAGGCTTCTTAATGGAGAAAGAGCTCAACTACCTGGGATCTGCCCTGGAACATCCTGAGCGGCCATTTGTATCCATTGTCGGTGGCGCGAAAGTCTCCGACAAGATAATGGTGTTAGAGCGACTGATCGGCATGGTTGATAAGCTACTGATTGGTGGAGGCATGGCTAATACTTTCCTCAAGGCGGAAGGCTACGAAATTGGCGATTCGCTCTTCGAGGAGGGCAAGGTTGATACTGCCCGCGATCTCATTACGAAAGCGCGTCAACGTCAATTGGAATTGCTACTACCCATTGATGTTGTAGTCGCTGATCGCTTTGAAGCCGGTGCGAACACAAGAGTCGTTGATAGCAATCAGGTTGAACCCGGTTGGCGTATTATGGACATAGGCCCTCAAACCATTGATGTTTTCCAGCGAGCCCTGGCAGACGCACAGACTATCGTCTTTAATGGCACGCTCGGAGTAGCAGAATGGCCCGCCTTTGCGAAGGGTACCGATGCGATTATCGGGGCACTGGCCGAGCGTACCAAAGCTGGCGCAACCACGATCATTGGCGGTGGTGATTCAGCGGCAGCAGTTGAGCAGGCAGGTGCTGCCGACAAGATGACCCACGTCTCAACGGGTGGTGGCGCTTCTCTTGAATTCCTGGAAGGGCGTGTCCTGCCAGGGGTGGCAGCTTTGCAGGAGAAGGGATAATGAAAACAACATCTCGCAATGCCGTCATAGCGGGCAACTGGAAGATGAACTATGGTCCCAGGCAGGCATCAGAGTTTGCAGGTGAGATCGTACCTGAGCTTGACCAGTTAGTGGAGCACTACCCTCAGATTGTACCTATCATGTGCCCACCATCAATTTCACTGCCTGCTGTACGCGAAGTGACGCAAGCGTTTCCACGCATTGAGCTGGGCGCACAGAACATGTACTTTGAGGAAAAAGGCGCTTTTACCGGCGAGATTTCACCGGCCATGGTACGAGAGTTGTGCCGTTATGTAATTCTTGGCCACTCTGAGCGCCGCACGTATTTCGGCGAAACCGATGACATCGTGAACAAAAAGGCACAGGCCGCACTTCGACATGGGTTGTGCCCGGTAGTATGCATAGGTGAGCGCCTTGAACAGTACGACGCTGGTCAGACTGAGGATGTCATTCGCTTCCAGGTTCAACACAGCCTCGCACACTTCCCAGCACACGCTGTGCGAGAAGTGGTTGTTGCTTACGAACCTGTCTGGGCTATTGGCACTGGCAAGGCTGCTACTGCTGATGGGGCAGGCAAGGTTATTGCTCTCATTCGCCGGCTCTTCGAGGATAGATACGGGAATGAGGCGGCAACAACGCTGCGTATTCTCTACGGTGGCAGTGTCACCTCAGCCAATATCAGCGAATTTATGACCCATCCCGATATAGATGGAGCACTTGTGGGGGGAGCCAGCATTACACATGACTTCGTGGAGATCGTGCAGAAGGTGATTGAGACATTGCAAGGGTGAAAATGGAACAGTACATTTGTATTAGACGCGGGCTATTCCATGTAGAGTGCGGATTTATCCAGCACGTGGTCACCGTATCATTCAGAACAACTGTTGTTGTTTCCACTGCTTGCAAATGCCTGGTGTCTGTTTCGTCCACATGATATGGTGACCCCTGAGAGGAGAACCGATGCGACGCACCAAAATTGTCTGTACGATCGGTCCAGCGACCAGCAGCGAAGAGCGACTCGAGCAACTCATACGCGCTGGCATGAATGTTGCTCGCGTAAACTTCTCGCACGGGACGCAGCCTGAGCATGCACTGGTCATCGAGCGCATACGCACGACTTCCGCCCGCTTAGGGCATGCCATTGCCATTCTGCAAGACCTGCAAGGACCCAAGATTCGGACTGGAACATTAGAAGGTGGGCAGCCTGTCCTCTTGGTAGATGGTGCCAGGGTGACGATTACCACCCGCGATGTGGAGGGAAATGCAGAGACAATCTCGACCACCTACAAGCAGTTGCCGCAGGATGTGAAGGAAGGTGACCGTATCCTGCTGGACGATGGCCTCCTGGAACTGCGTGTGCTTGGCTTTGATGCGACCGAGGTTGAGTGCCTGGTCGTGCATGGTGGGCCGCTCAAAGAGCACAAGGGCATCAATCTGCCGGGGGTCGCTGTAAGTGCGCCAGCACTGACTGAGAAAGATCGTGACGACTTGAAGTTCGGCGTGTCGCAGGGTGTTGATTATGTCGCGCTCAGTTTCGTCCGCCGGCCGGAGGATGTGCTAGAGGCCAGGGCTCTCATACGACAACTGCAAGTGGAGAAGGTGGGAGAAAGGGCGCAGGTGAGCATTCCCTTGATTGCCAAGCTCGAGAAACCGGAGGCGGTCGCCCGGCTCGCTGAAATTCTCGATGTAGTCGATGGGGTGATGGTCGCACGAGGCGACCTGGGAGTCGAGATGCCGCCGGAGAAAGTGCCGCTCATCCAGAAACGCATCATCGCTGCGTGCAATGATCGTGGGTTGCCTGTCATTACCGCAACGCAAATGCTCGAATCTATGATTACGCATCCCCGTCCAACGCGAGCGGAGGCCAGTGATGTCGCCAATGCCATTTTCGATGGGACCGATGCGCTCATGCTCAGCGCGGAAACGGCCACGGGTTCCTATCCTATAGAGGCGGTTCAGATGATGGTGCGTATTGCCCAGGAGACCGAGGCCGACCCTCGCAGCGCTCGTCAACCGCAGTGCCAGTACCTGACCCCGGCACATGCGGTCAGTCATGCCGCTCGCGCTCTGGCAGAGGAGGCCAGTGTCCAGGCCATCGTCGTCTTTACCCGCTCGGGGGCCTCCGCTCACCTGATCTCCACTGATCGACCGCGAACTCCGATCCTGGCCTATACCCCCTCGGAGTACGTCTATCGTCAGCTTGCACTCTGGTGGGGCGTGTGGCCGCATCGCATTGATTTGCAAGAGACAACGGAGGAACTGATTGCGCGTGTGGATCACAGGCTGCAGGAGGACAACCTCGTATCAAGAGGTGAGCATGTCGTGATCATGGGGGGTCTACCCGTCGCGAGCCAGGCGCGGACGAACTTTGTGAAATTGCAGCCAGTAGGCGTTGATACGTGATACAACGACAGAGAGGAGAAGGGTATGTCAAACAATAGCCTGAGACCGGCGATTATCGAAGATATGCGAGCGAGTGAAATCCTCGACTCCCGTGGCAATCCCACTGTTGAAGTGGACGTGCTATTGATGGGGGGAGCGCGTGGTGTGGCGGCCGTTCCCTCCGGGGCTTCAACCGGAGCGCATGAGGCTGTCGAACTGCGTGATGGGGACAAGAATCGCTATGGCGGCAAAGGTGTGCTGAACGCTGTTAGGCACGTCAATGACACCATTCGCGAGGCGCTGATTGGACGCGATGCCACCGAGCAGGAGCTGGTAGATAAGCTCATGATCGAACTGGATGGGACGGCCAACAAAGGCAAATTAGGAGCCAACGCTATCCTTGGCGTCTCGCTTGCCGTGGCAAAGGCGGCAGCCAATGCAGGCGAGCAACCCCTGTACCGCTATGTTGGTGGGGTCTCAGCCAGCACTTTGCCAGTGCCCATGATGAATATCTTGAACGGGGGCAGACATGCCGACAACTCCACGGATATGCAGGAATATATGATCTTGCCTGTCGGGGCTCCAACCTTTCGTGAGGCCTTGCGCATGGGCGCGGAGGTGTATCAAGGCCTGAAAAAGGTCCTGCATGACAAAAAGCTCAATACGAATGTGGGGGATGAAGGGGGCTTTGCTCCTTCGCTCCGTTCTAATCGCGAGGCGTTAGAGGTCATTGTTACAGCTATCGAGGCAGCGGGCTACAAACCGGGCGTGGATATATTCCTGGGGATGGATCCTGCCGCCAGCGAGTTCTATCAGGATGGCAAGTATGTGCTGGCACGGGAAGGCCGCACCCTCACCTCCAGCGAAATGGTTGACCTCTACGAGCAATGGCTGAATGAGTACCCGATCATCACCATCGAAGACGGTCTGGCCGAAGATGACTGGGATGGATGGGCTCAGTTGCGGCAGCGCCTGGGCGATCGGGTGCAACTGGTAGGAGATGACCTCTTTGTGACCAACACCGAGCGTCTCAAGCGAGGGATTGGGGAGCGTTCGGCCAACGCGATTCTCATCAAGCTCAATCAGATTGGGACACTCACGGAGACCCTGGCAGCCATTGAGATGGCCAAGCGTGCAGCATTTACCGCGGTGATTTCCCATCGCTCGGGCGAGACCGAGGACACGACGATTGCAGACCTGGTGGTTGCCACCAACGCCGGACAGATCAAAACAGGGGCACCCGCGCGGAGTGAACGCGTGTCTAAGTATAACCGCTTACTGGCAATCGAGGATGAGCTTGGGGCAGAAATAGCGCGCTACGCCGGGTTCAGCGCCTTCTATAATGTACCAGTCCTTTATTCGAGGGTATAATAGTATAGATTCTTTTACAAGACCGGCCCCGAGCAGAGCGTGTCCTGCACGGGGCTGTGGCTGAAGAGGTGATATGTTTGCTCAAGATAAGCTGAGCAGCAGCGTATAATTTTCGATCGTCGCGACCTACTCCTTTCGTCCTGCCTGAGCGCGAAGCGCTAGCCGCGACCGAGCGGCGTTGGCAGGACGGGTAGGTGCCGAAAAGGAGTTACATGGTAATGACCGCAAGACCTTCAGGACGACCACGCCCTTTTGTTTTAATTATTATGGACGGCTGGGGCATCAATCCTCGCAAGGAGGGTAATGCCATTGCTCTGGCACACACGCCCAATATTGACCGGCTAGCACGCGAGTGGCCTCATACCGCCGTCAAGACGTCAGGCGCAGCGGTGGGTCTACCAGAAGGCCAGATGGGGAACTCGGAAGTGGGCCATCAAAATATTGGTGCGGGGAAGCGCGTCTTGCAAGACTATACTCGTGTCAGCGAGTCGATTGCAGACGGCAGCTTCTTCCTGAACCCGGCGCTGCTGAAAGCTATCGAGCATGTCAAAAAGAACTCATCCCAATTACATATTTGTGGTCTCCTTGGCAATGGAGGAGTGCACGCGCACCAGACTCACCTGGAAGCACTGCTGCGGCTGGCACAGATGCATGATGTTGAGCGCGTCTACATCCATTCTTTTACAGATGGTCGAGATACCTCACCTACAGGCGGCGTCGAGTTCATGCAGCTTTTACAGGCTCGTGCGCGAGAGATTGGTGGCGAGCACGCGGCGAAGGTGGCCACAGTCAGCGGTCGCTATTATGCGATGGATCGTGACAATCGTTGGGACCGCACAGGTATGACTTATTTTGCCATGACGCGTGGAGAAGGACAGCGGGCCAGTTCAGCAGTAGCAGCGATTCAGCAGTCCTATGACCAGGGCGTGACTGACGAGTTTATTATTCCCACGGTCGTCATGGAGAATAACCATCCCGTTGCGCTGGTAAAGGCGGGTGATGCGCTGATTCATTACAATTTCCGTCCTGACCGGGCGCGTCAACTCACCAAGGCGTTTGTGCTGAAGGAATTGCCGCCCCAGGCTGAAGGCAAGTTTAAGAGAGGGCCACGGCTGGAAGACCTGGCGTTTGTAATGATGACGGCTTACGAGGAAGGACTGGATGCTGATGTTGCCTACCGTGCCGACGAGGTAGAGATGCCGCTTGCGCGAGTTATCTCCGATGCCGGTTTGCGCCAGTTCCACACTGCCGAGACGGAGAAATATGCGCATGTGACCTATTTTATCAACGGGCGGCGCGAGACACCTTATCCGGGTGAAGACCGTTTACTGGTGCCATCTCCGAAAGTGCCCACGTATGATCTGCAACCAGAGATGAGCGCAGCAGGCGTCACCGATACGGCGGTCGAGCATATTCGCACCGGCCAATACGACCTGGTGATCATGAACTATGCCAACGCCGATATGGTTGGTCATACCGGGGTGATCGAGGCTGTCATCAAAGCGGTCGAGACGGTTGATACAGGTATCGGCCGCGTTGTGGAAGCAACGTTGGCAGCAGGAGGGGGTTTGCTGATTACCGCCGATCATGGCAATGCCGAGCAGCTTATCGATTATAATACGGGTGGACCCTTCACAGCCCATACGACTTATCCAGTACCACTGTATCTGGTAGTGCCGCAACTCGCACGAGCAAAGTTGAGGACGGATGGGATTCTGGCCGATGTATCACCTACGATTTTGCAAATTATGGGTATTGCGCAACCGAGGGATATGACGGGAAGGTCGTTGATTTTGCCGTGATGTGTGCAGACCTTGAGGGCGTCTCTCATGATGGTGAACAGGGATGGCCTGTTCGCCATAAAACCGGAAGCAAAGGGAGGAGAAAGCCAGCATGCCGCGAGACTTGCCACTCGGGAATGGAAAACTACTGCTGAATTTTGACAGGTACTACAATCTCCGTGATATTTACTGGCCTCATGTCGGTCAGGAACTTCACACTGGAGTCGATATCGTCGATATCCAGGAAGAAGCTGTCCCCCCTATCTCCCGTACAGGGGTCTGGGTCGATGGGCAGTTTGCATGGCTCGATGCACCTGAGTGGGAGCTTGAGCTGCTCTATGAAGAGGAGACGCTTGTTACACACGTGACACTCATTCATCCCACGTTACAACTCCAACTTGTCTTCAGCGATGTCGTTGATTTCCATGACGACATCTTCCTGCGTCATGTTGTGGCGACGAATCAAGCCACTGATCCACGAGAGGTGCGTCTCTTTTTCCACTATCACTGGCATATCTCGGGTGATGCAGAAGGAAATACGGTCTTCTACTCTCCAAAGCAGCAAGCGCTGGTGGCTTACAAGCTGCAAGCCTACTTCCTTACGAGTGGCCAGGTCGGCAGCGGCGATCAGACGGCCATTGGTATAACCAGTTGGGCCACAGGAAAGAAAGAGTTCAAGGGAGCGGAGGGCACCTGGCGCGACGCCGAGGATGGCGAATTGGGCCGCAACCCGATTGCTCAAGGGCGGGTCGATGGAACACTTGCGCTGCATCTGCCAACCCTGGCTGCCGGGGCGAGTGAAGAAGCCTACCATTGGCTGACCGTGGGAGCCGACCTGCAAACGGTCGTGTCTTTAGACAACAAGGTTCGCGCTCGCGGTCCTCAATCGTTCCTCAAGCGTACACGCAATTACTGGCTGCGATGGGTCAATAAAGACGTGCAAGACTTCGGTGACCTCTCACCTGAACTGGTTGACCTGAACAAGAGCAGCCTGCTGGTCCTGTGCACCCAGATTGATGCCGGGGGCGCGATTATTGCCGCCAATGATGGGGATACCTACAATTATTCAGGTGATAGTTACTCCTACATGTGGCCCAGAGATGGGGCCCTGGTGGCAAACGCCCTGAACCATACAGGTTACGCGGCGATCGCGCGCCAGTTTTATGATTTTTGCCAGGCAGTGCTGACACCAGAGGGCTACCTCTTACACCGGTATAGCCCCGACCGCTTGTGGGGAAGTAGCTGGCATCCGTGGATCGATGAGGCGGGGAACTCACATTTGCCTATCCAGGAGGATGAAACGGCGCTTGTAGTGTATAGCCTCTGGCAACACTATGCCTGCTTCCACGACATCGATTTCGTCTCGTCCCATTATCACGATCTTGTTACTCCCGCTGCTAGTTTTCTTGTCAGCTACCGTGAGCCCCACACGCATTTGCCCGATGCCTCCTATGATCTGTGGGAAGAGCGACGCGGGATCTTCACGTACACGACAGCGACGGTCTATGCTGGACTGGATGCGGCTGCCAGGTTCGCCATGCTCTTTGGAGACGAGGAGTTAGCCAGCAGGTATCGGCAGGGCGCAGAAGAGATCAAGGAGGCAGCCCTTCAGTACTTGTGGGACCAGGAACGGGGGCATTTTCTGCGGATGATCACCGTGGACAAAAGCGGCACCATCCAGAAGGACCCGACGCTCGACAGCAGCCTGTGTGCGCTCTTCCAGTTCGGTATGTTGCCAGCGCGTGATCCACGCGTCGAGCAGACCATGCAAGCGCTTGAGCAGGCGCTCTGGGTGAAAACGCCAATAGGGGGCATGGCACGCTATGAAAATGACGACTACTACCGAGTCGCGTCTGACCTCTCACTAGCACAGGGCAACCCCTGGTTCATCTCGACTCTGTGGCTCGCACAATATCGCATTGCTCATGCGTCAACGTTCGATGAACTGCACCAGGCGATCCCGCTCTTAGAGTGGGCGCAGATCCATGCCTTGCCCAGTGGGGTCATGGCAGAACAGATCGATCCCCTCAGCGGTGAGCCACTGAGTGCTTCGCCGCTGACCTGGAGCCACGCCGAATACGTGATGACCGTTAACCGGTACCTGGGAAAGTACCGTGAGTTTCAGAAAGCATACGGGGCTTGATAAGGGTACGAGTAGCATTGGAAAAGCGTGCCCTCTTACGAGAGGAGGTGTAGCTCTTTTAAGGGTTATGTTATGTAAAGTTTCGCGGGAGAAGGAGTCTGCCCTCCTCTCGCTAAAGGAGGAATGGAACAGATGGAACCAACCGAAGTACAAGGCAAAGTGCGCATACCCCGCGGAAAGTTCAATGGAATCAATGCCGTTGCCGATGAAAGAGGGATTATAGCCGCCGCGGCGATGGATCAGCGTGGTTCTCTGCGCAAAGCTATTGCTAAGGGGAAGGGAAGTGATGCCTCTGAAGCCGAAGTGAGCGAGTTCAAGGTGCTGGTGACTGAGGTGCTCACGCCCTACGCCAGTGCGATTTTGTTAGACCCGGAGTACGGGCTCGAAGCGGTGAAGCACCGGGCCAAACAGGCTGGTGTGTTTCTGGCTTACGAAAAAACGGGTTACGATGCCACGGCCAAGGGGCGGCTGCCTGACCTGCTTCCGGAATGGTCGGTGCGGCGGCTCATCAACGCGGGCGCTGACGTGATCAAAGTCTTGCTTTACTATGATCCCGACGATACGGAGCAGATCAACACGATAAAACATGCCTTCATCGAGCGGGTGGGGGCCGAATGCGCTGCCTACGCCGTTCCCTTTTTCCTGGAGGTGCTTGCCTACAGCGACGAGATTGGCGATGAGAACAGCCTCGCGTTCGCGCGGGTCAAACCATCCAAGGTGAAGAAGTACATGCAGGAATACTCCCAGCCGCAGTACATGGTGGACGTGTTGAAAGTCGAAGTCCCGGTGAATATGCGTTACGTTGAGGGCTCGAGGGCCAACCCCGATGGGCAGATCGCCTATAGCCGGGAAGAGGCCAGGCAGTACTTCCGCGAAGCCGCGGCCGCGACGCGCGTACCATTCATCTACCTCAGCGCCGGTGTGAGCAACGAGGTCTTCCGCGAGACGCTCGAGCTTGCCGCCGAAGCCGATACGCCGTTCTCCGGGGTGTTGTGCGGGCGGGCGACGTGGCAGGACGGCATCCCCATATATGCCAGAGGCGGGGCCGCGGCATTACGGAAATGGCTGGAAGATCAGGGGGTGCGCAACATTCAGGTCGTGAATGAGGTGCTGAGCAAGGGAGCGAAGCCGTGGTGGGACTTCTATGGGGGCAAAGATAACATAGAGATTATAGATACACAGGTGTAACGCCCATTGCTGATGGGGGACACTTTTCTGGATCGGCTGTATTGTCTGTTTGCAGGGCCATGTTACCCAACAGGGAGAGAGGCGAGACCCACTACAGTAGGTAACACCCTGTTGGGTAACATGGCCCTGCAAAGGCGCACCAGGGAGATCCGATGCCGGAGTTCGCAGGCTACACCCTCCCCAGGTCGCCGTTGCATCAGCCATACGAACTGTTTGAGCGCCAGGGAAACGAAGTACCAGGCATGGCTAACCCACACCAACCAGGCCCTGGTTGGTGTGGGTTAGCCATGCCTGGTACTTCGCCTTTCATGGCCAGCATGGCTCCTACAGGGCACGCAAAGAACGCTGGTAGCGCGGCGAAGAGTTGCACTGGTTGCCTTATACCCACCTGGCGTGCAATCTAACAACACACGAACATTTGCTTCACTTGCTCGTGCCATTGCTTCCATAATTTGACGGGTGCATCGCCTACCTGCTGGCTGCTTTGCAGACCGCTGGCTCGCACCTGGCACCTTTGCACAGGTAGGTTTTTGGGAGGGGACGTTCTGACAGTGGTAGGGCGGGGGTGCTTGCACCGCGCTGGGGTGGCGTGGGGCATGCTCCCGTTATGGGGTACGAGCCCCATAGGCGTCAAGTCGGCCCACACCGCCACCGCAGGGCGACCGCAAGGGTTGCGCCCATAAGCGCGGACATAAGCCGTCTTTCCAGGGCGACCCCCGCACCAGGGCGACCGCAAGGGTCCTTAGACGGGTAGGTTTTTTGGAAAAGGAACCGCATGACCTGTAGTAGGGGGCC
>WNEZ01005469.1_pt1 | contig 11121 bp, 7 predicted proteins | sample 5400521 | NCBI WGS metagenome assembly WNEZ01 (sample SAMN13153339, study PRJNA577476) | soil metagenome | isolation source: 120 cm saprolite under Douglas fir tree site 2 hole 1 replicate 1 | place: USA:California | collected 2015-04-18
CGACACCGCCAGGGCGCGGCTCGGGTTCCCGAGCAGTGCCTACGTCCTGGCGCTGGCCGGCGGCACCGGGGTCGGGAAGTCAACGCTGCTGAACGCGATCGCCGGCGAGAACGTAAGCGCGGCGGGCGCGCGCCGGCCAACGACATCGGATGCGCTCGCGTGGGTGACTTCCAGTCGCCGAAGCGAGCTCGCGGGCCTGCTGCAGTGGCTCGGTGTCAGCCAGGTGCGCGAGCATGCCGGCGGAGCGTACCCCGACGTCGCCGTGATCGACCTTCCCGATTTTGACTCGATCGCCCCCGAGCATCGAGAGCGCGTCGATGCTCTGCTTCCCCGAGTCGACGCTGTCGCGTGGGTCGTGGATCCGGAGAAGTACATGGATGACGTCATGCACGGCGGCTACTTGAAGAAGTTCGCGCCAAGCATTCGACGACAGATCGTCGTCCTCAACCGCAGCGATCTACTGAGTGCCGCCGATGCAGCACGGGTCGCCGAGGACATGCGCGAGCAGCTACGTCGCGACGGCGCAGGCGACATCGACGTCGTCGTGACGCGCGCGCGAGAGGGCGCAGCAGGCATCAAGGACCTGCGCGAGTGGCTTGAGTCCGGAGTCGATGCGAAGCGCGTCCTGACGTCTCGCCTCGCCGCGGAGGCGCGCGTGGTCGTGCGCGATCTCGCCGCCGACGCCGGCGTGCTCGACGATGCCCACGTCCCGCTCATCGACCCGGGGCGTCGGGATCGGGTCATCTCCTCCGTCGCCCGCGCCGCGCTGGACCTCATCGACATCGCCGGCCTCGAACGGCAGGCCGTCGCCGCGACGCGGTTCGCAGCCAGGCGGCGCGGCGCAGGCCCGCTTGGGCGCCTCACAAGCGCGATCTACCGGCTCAGCGGCCGCGCCCGGACGTCGGCGGATCCGGTTGTCTTTCTGAGACGCTGGCAGCTGCGCGGCTCGCTCGCGCCGGCGGTCGAGCCGCTGCGTGAACTGGTGACGTCGACCCTGCCCTTAGTGCCCGCGCCGCTCCGCGGCGCGCTCGCCCGGCTGAGTGCACCCGCATCAGTAGAGACGCGACTCGCTCTGACGATCGATCATTCGCTCGCGGCTGAAACGGCCGGCTTCAAGGTGCCATCGAGCGGGCTGTGGTGGTTCGTGGGCGCTGCCCAATATGCAGTGACCGCACTCCTCATCTTCTCGGTGCTCTGGTTCGCTTCGCTTTTCGTCATCCACGACGTGCCGGTCGGCGCGATCTACGTGCCGTATCTCGGACCTGTGCCAACGCCCGTCGCGCTGCTCGCGGCCGCGCTGCTCGCCGGCTACCTCCTCGCGAAGCTGCTGCAGTTGCATGCCGGCTGGCTCGGACGGCGGTGGGCCAGGCGCGTCAGCGCGCTTATTACCCGCGAGGTCCGCAAGGCGATCACTGACGACCTCCTGGTTCCCCTGGACAAGTTCGATGCCTCGCGCGCGGCGCTGAGGAAGGCTGTCCTCGCGGCCGACGACTGCTCATAAGTGGTCCGATCCTTGTTAGCCGCACCAACTTTCTTTCAAGTTGGCCTATTGCGAACTGCCGCGTGATCTCCGCGAGGAGATTTCCAAGCACCGACTAGCTGTTCTCGTGCCGACGCTTCCGTACGCGCTGCAATTCGCATGCCCGGACAAAGGCGCGTCTGCAAGAAAGGACGAGAGCCGACGTTCCAACCCTTCACTCAGTTCTGACCAAGACCACGAGCCGTATCAACGCTGATTGCATCAGCGGTCGAGGGGGAAGATGAGATGAAGGGGTCTCATCGGCAGGGTCCGAGGCAATTTCGTTCGCCGAGCTTTGCCACACTGGTGGTGAGCCGTTTCGGCAGCGCCGGTATCGGTTTGATCCTCCTGGCAATGCTGGTGTCGGCACCAGGGCATCCCGCGAGGGCGGCGACCACAGCGCCGCACGTGATGATCGTCCTCATGGAGAACAACTCCTACGAGGCTATCGTGGGCAATCCTCAATTGACCTACATCAACTCACTGGTGAACCAGTACGGCTCGGTCTCCACGACTGACCTGAGCCACCCGTCTCTGCCTAACTATCTCGGTCTCACGTCGGGGTCGATCTGGAACGACCCGCCCGACACAACGCCGCTAGACCAGACCTACGCCGGCCAGCAGTTCACAGACGAGCTCGCCAGCGCCGGGATCTCATGGAAGGCCTACATGGAGGACATGCCGGTTCCCTGCGACCTGACCGACTCGTTCAGCCCCGGCAACTACGACGTCAACCACAACCCATTCATGTACTACGACTCGGTCCGCAGCAATTCTGCCCAATGCAATCGCGTTGTGCCTTTCCCGCAGCTTGCGAGTGATCTCGCCGGGGGCACTGCACCCAGCTTTGTCTGGGTGACGCCGAACCTGCTCAACGACATGCACGACGGGACCTACGCACAGGCCGACAGCTGGACCAAGAACCTCTTCGCTCAGGTTATGGGGTCGTCGTGGTGGACGCCCGGCGCACGCATCATCCTGACCTGGGACGAGGGCACGCAGTCCGAGCAGGTGCTCACGGTCGTCGTCGGCTCTGCACACGGCACGCAGGCCAACGGTGGCAACGAATACGGCACCCTGCGCGGGTTGGAAGAGGCATACGGCGTGGGTTTGCTGCAGCACTCCGGCGACTCGAATGTCGGAGACATCCTGCCGCTGCTGACCGGAGCCCCGGCACCGTCGCCAACACCATCGCCATCACCGTCACAATCACCATCACCGAGTCCATCACCGTCTCCGTCGCCCTCTCCATCACCGTCTCCATCGCCCTCGCCGTCGCCCGTGGCGAGCCCTTCACCTTCTCCGAGCCCCACACCGGCGCCGCCTGGAACCGCCACGCGTGGCATCTATCGATTCGACTCCACCGACTTCTCGGCCATGCGAGCCGCCGGTTTCAACGCAGCCACCGACGGGGGGGTGCAGTCGCACGGCGATGCGGAAGCCGCCGCCGGCATGACCGGCATGGTCTGGGTTCCGGCCTACGACAACTCGACGTGTGTGCAAACCATGAGCGACGCGGAAATTTTGCAGACGGTCACCGACAACGTCAGCGCCGGACATCTCGGTCTCCGCTATCAAATCGGTGACGAACCCACCGCCAACGGGTGCGCCGCGGCTCCTGTGTACACGCACATCACGCAGCTCGTGCACAGTGCGGACCCCACTGCAAAGACATGGGTCGCCGACGACCAATTCCAGGTTGGTGATCCTGTGCTTGCGGGAGTGCCAATGAAGGGTACGGTCGACATCCTGGCCTTCGACGTCTACCCGTGCCAGAGCGGTCCGTGCGACTACGCCGCAATCGACAGCGCTGTGCAGCAGATCCACGCTGCGAACGTCACGAACTGGGAGTTCATCATCCAGGACTTCAGCAGCGGTTCGTGGCGCTGGCCCACGCCGGCCGAGGTCCAGGCGCAGTTCAGCCACTGGCAGGGCGCCGGGGCCATCGGGTACTGGGTCTTCGCCTGGGATTACCAGGCCCAGCTCGTGACGGCGCAGTCAGGCAACGTGGCCGCGCTGCAGACGATCAACGGCCTGGCCGTTAACCCGACCTCGCTCCCACCGCCTCCATCCCCGACGCCATCACCGTCACCGTCGCCTTCACCTTCACCCACAACCCCGCCGCTGGTGGTCACCGACTCGGCGAGCGTCACCTCGGGTGCGTCGCCGCTCACGATCACCTTCGCCGCCAGCGCCAGCGGAGGCTCCGGACCCTACAGCTACCAGTGGGCTTTCGGCGACGGCCAGAGCTCGAGCAGCCAGAACCCGAGCCACACCTACACCATCAACGCCCACTACACCGTCAACCTCGTCGTGAAGGATGCCAATCAGGCATTGGGCGACGCGACGCCGATCGACATCACCGTCACTCCTGCTCTGAGCGTTTCGGCATCCGTGCTGAGTGCCGCAGGAGACGGCTCCTTGACCGCCGACTTCACCGGCAGTCCTGCAGGCGGCGCCGGACCGTACACCTTCGCGTGGTCGTTCGGCGACGGGCAGAGCTCGACCGCGCAGAACCCGAGCCACACATATGGCGCCGTCGGCGCTTACTCCGCCGACCTCACCGTGACTGACAGTCGAGGCGTCAGAGCAACCTCAAACGCGCTCGCAATTGCGGTCAGCGCGATGCCTGCGGCAACCGCTGCGGCCAACCTCACCGCGGTCGATGCCTCGGCAGCGGTCGGCTTCACGAGCGCCATCAGGGGCGGCACCGCGCCTTTCGGCTACCGGTGGATCTTTGGTGACGGAAGTGCATCGATCGCCCAGGACCCAAGCCACGCCTACGCGACTGCCGGCATTTACACCGCCGGCCTCATGGTCACCGACGCGGTGGGCACGAGCTTCTCGGCGAACTCGCTCGCCATCACCGTGTATCCATCGCTCGGCGTTGTGGCCTCCGCCACTCCGGTGTCCGGCCCTGCCAGGCTGAAGGTGACTTTCGTGGCCGCCGCAATAGGTGGCCTCGCGCCGTTCACCTACTCGTGGAGCTTCGGCGATGGTGCCACAGGCACCGGGCCGAACGTCACACACACCTACAAGGCGGGGACCTACCAGCCGACCTTGACCGTACACGACGCCGCCGGCGGTTCCTGGAAGGGAATCGTCGAGACCATCCTCGTGGTCAAGCATTCCCCCAAGGGGACCGCTACTACCGCGAGCCTGGCCAGCGGCGCGCCGTCGAGCACCCCGCCGGCTCAAACGACACAGCCAACCTCGGCTCCTCCGTCCGCGTCGCCCTCGCCGGTTGGATCATACGACGCCAATCCGCAGCGCAGCGGCGGCGCCGGCGATGACTGGCGATTCCTGGCGCTGGTCGGGTCGTTCCTTGTGGCTGTGGGCGGAGCGTTGTCATTTGCACGCTGGCTGATGATCCGGACGTAGCAGCAACGGTCAAGGCGCCCGCCGACTCGAGTACACGGCTGTCATGTGTCGAGTTGCGTGGGCGCGGGACCCTCGAGCAGCCATCGAAAAAGCTCGTCCCGGCGCGCTTGAAGTAGGTGGGCGGCCGCATCTGCATCGAATCCGCGAACGCCTCCAAGTCCTTTTTCAACGTGGCCCGACGCTAGCGCCGCAACGCGCTCGGGTGGCTGGTCAGACACATCGAGCGTTGGTTGAAGGAACCGAGCAAACAAAACCATCGTGTCGATCCCTCCGAGGTCGGCCGACTCGAGCGGTCCCGTGATACCGAGCCGCCTGCCGATGCTCTGCCGGACGACCGCGTCGATCGCGGACGCGGACGCGACCCCATCGGCCCATAGTGCCCAAGCTTCGCGCAGCAGCGCGAATTGGAGGCGGTTGCCAATGAAGCCGTCGATCTCTCGATCGATTACAACCGGGTCCTTGCCGACGCCTCGCAAGAGGCGGCACGTGCGTTCGACAACGTCTGGGCTCGTACCTGGCATCCCGCATACCTCGACGAGAGGAAGCAGCTGGGGCGGATACCAGAAGTGGGTGGCTATCAACCTGTCAACACCCGAGACCCGGCTCGACATCTCGCTGACAGGGTGTCCGCTGGCGGTGGCCAAGATTGCGGCCGCACCGCAAATCTCATCGAGCCGGCCGAACGTCTCGGTCTTTAGCTCGAGGTTCTCGGGTAGCGCCTCTATCACCAGGCCGGCATTCCCGGCGGACTCAAGGCTGGTCTCGATCGTGATGCGTGCGAGCGCCTCTTTGGTGCTGCCTTCGCGAAGCACCCCTCGCGCCACGAACTCGTCCACGCTGGCGGCAATCTTGGCGATTGCCACCTGAAGACTTTCGTGGTTGCGTCCGATCAGGACGACGTCATGACCGGCTGTGGCGAAGATCTCCGCGATTCCGTGACCCATGATGCCGTTGCCGATGACGGCGACGAGGGTCTTATCTTGTTTGTCGTCGTGAGGCATTGGCTACTCCTTTTCGACGTGGGCGAACATCAACGAAAACTTTGCGCGGTTCGGGCCGCGCGGCAAAGGACTGTGAGCTCGCCAAGCTGCTCGCGCGCTTCATCCGCATCGCGGTCGCGAATCGCCGCGTGCACGCTGTGGCCGGCGGTGTCGAGGTAGATCGTCGCGAGCCGCAGTCCGCGCTGCGCAGGCCCTTGCACGAGGCGCAGGCTCTGGACCTTGGTCAGCGGCACCCATGAGGTGATCCGGGCGAGACGTCCGGTCGTGGTGACGGCGCAGCGCTCGTTGTGACCCCAGGACAGATTGTGAAATCGCAGTGGCGCCTTCCAGCGCGCACGCGAAGGTGGCCGGGTTCGCTCGCGGGGTGCATCGGGCAAGATCCGCGCCAGCAGGCTTTCTGCCTCCTGGCGGGAGCCCACCGGCAGGACCGCCCGAAGCTGCCGCCTCTCCGGGTTGTTCTCGCCACCTCGATGCTGGCGCCCAGCGACATCGACCTCTAGGCGGCACCAGCCAAGCGGCCGCCACAGCAGCGGTTCGACCATGCGTACAGCCTGCACGCGACCCCTGGGGATGGTTTCGGCGGTGGTGTCGAGAAGGCCGGAGCGTACGCGAAGCCCGTCGTGCGCCTCGGCAACCGTCAAGTTGTAGGCGCCGTTGAGGCGCCGCCAGAGGACAGTGATCATGCCGATTGCGATGGCGCTGGTGGAGCTGAGTATCCCGACGGCGGCCCTGGGCGAGAGCGCCGCCGCGCTTGCGATCGCGCCCGCCATCAGGAGGACAGTGATCGTGGGCGATCCCAGGACGAGGGATCCGATCAAGCGCCCAGTCGGCAATCGCACGAGCACGCGCTCGGCCGGTTCCTCCGCCTCCGGTTGGATGCCGCGCGCGAGAGCCAGGAGCTGGGCCCTCACCGTGTCTGCGTGGCTTGCCGTGAGGTACGCGAGCCGGGCCGAGCCCGCCGTCGCGCCTCCCATCCTCAGGCGCAGCTCGGCCAGGCCGAAGATGCGCGCCAGGACGGGGCGCACCACGTCGATGGCCTGGATCTGCGGGAGGGGAAAGCGCAGCGAGCTTCGCCTGATCAGGCCAGTCTCGATGCGCAGGTCGTTGCCTTCGACCCGCCACCGGGTGACGAGCCACGAGACCACGCCGAAAGCGATCACAACGACGCCGATCACCGCCCGGGTGATCGCCCCGGATTCGGTGGTGTGGGAGCCTGGCAGCAGCGTGCCCGCAAAGACGATCACGGCGCCGACAAAGAGACGACCGGCGCGAATGACCGGCGAAAGAGGATGCAGCCGATGCCAGGTGGCGGACGGGTCCACCACTAAAGCCCTGCCGCCTTGGCCTCACCGAGTTGGGCCAGATGATCGCGGAGGCGGCCAGCCTCGATCTGAGTGAGGCCCGGGATGCGAGCGTCGCTGCTGGCAGCCGCTGTGTGCATTCGGACCGTGGCGAGGCCAAACGCCCGCTCGATTGGCCCGGCGACGACGTCGATGAACTGCATCCGTCCGTAAGGGATGACCGACAGGCGGGAGACCATGACGCCGCGCCGCACAAGCAGATCGTCGTCGCGCTCGCGGTAGGCCCAGGCCCGCACGCGCCGCTGGGCCCAGCGATCGCTGAGAAAGCCCGCGAGCGCGATCGCGACGATGAGCGTGACAGCCACGTCAAGGTTGACGGGCGCGCCCGCGACGAAGCGGATAGCGGTCATCACCACCACGATCGCGGCCGCCAAGCCAGTGACCCCAAAGACCTCGACGCGGCGCATGGTGCCAAGCCTCGGCGACGGGCGCAGCCACACTTCCTCTTGATCTGTGGAGGTGGTGCCGGCGTCACTCACCAGATCGAGTATGACTGCCGACTAAACTGCCTTTAAGCTTGCGGAGGTAATGGCAGCGAAGTGACAGCGGCCGTGCTCGCCAACAACCTCTGGGTTCTCGTCTGCGGTCTCTTCGTTTTCATGATGACGATAGCCGTCGGGCTGCTCGAGGTCGGCGAGCTCGGCGAGCGTGTCATTCAGAGCCTGGTCAAGACGATCCTGATCACGGGTCTGGCCGTGTTGGTCATGGCCGTCATTGGGTTCAACACCGCATTTGCGCCGACCCTCGGCGGCATTATCGGCAACCCCTTTTACGGGCCGGGACTCATCCTCGGCGCCTTCTCACCGGGTATCGCCGACCCCTGGTGGTCGGTGACGGGTGCCGGCCTTCGGACTGGCACTTACTTTCTATTCGAGACCGCGTTTGCCGCAGTCACGTTGGCGCTGGTGGGCGTGGTCGCGCTGCACAAGATGAAGCTGTCCGCCTTTGCCATCTATTCGGTCGTCTACTTCGTGGTCATCTGGGCGCTGCCGGCGGCGTGGATATGGAATCCGAGTGGATGGCTTGCCAAGCTCGGCATGGTCGACTTCGCCGGCGGGCTGGTGGTGCATGGGGCAGCCGGCGCGGCCGGTCTTGGGATCGTGTGGCAGATATGGCGGGAGGAGAAGGCCAGTGGCCACAAGACCAGCGAGGTCGTCCCCTACCGCGTCAATCCAGGCTGGTTAACGATCGCCATCCTCTTACTCTGGGTCGGTTGGTTCGGCTTCAACCCCGGCAGCGTGCTGGCGTTCAACGACGAGGCGATCGTCGTGGTGGAGACGACATTCATCGCGGCAGCGGTAGCGATGGTCTCGACGTCCATGACCGCATACATGCTGACGAAAGAGCTGTTCAACCCGCTCTTCGTCGTCAACGGCATCCTGATGGGATTGATCGTCATCACTCCATTGGCCGGTTTCGTCAGCCCTGGCAGCGCGCTGATCCTCGGCCTGCTGTGTGGACCAATTTTCTGCTATGCGGAGCGATTCGTCGGACGCGCGAAGTGGATGTCCGATCCGGTCGGCCTATTCCCCGGCCACCTCGCGGGCGGAGTCTTCGGCGTCCTCATGATCGCCTTCTTCGCTCAGAACCAGTTCGCGGCTGGTTCGGGATTCCCGACGCTTCCAAACGGAGTGCTCTTCGGCGGAGGCGGCGACGCCATCAAGCAGCTCGCGATCGAGGTCATGGGCATCGTCGTATCCGTCGTGACCGTGTTTCTAATCTCAAACTTAACGGTGCGGGTGCTGGCCGCTTTGATGAAGGGCATCACAACCGGCCATGTGTACGAAGGGGAGGCCGAGACTATGACGGGTGCTTCCGAGAAGCTCGGCTGAACGTCAGGTCCCCATTGTCGACTCAGGCGCGCGGGTTCCATAGGCGGTAGCCGCCGACAAAAGCATTCGCGTTGGAGCCGAGCCTGGCGCCCTTGGGCAACGTGTGCAGCAGTTTCGCGTTGCCACCGCCGATGACAACCTCTTCGGGTGCAAGAGCGGCCTGGAGTCGTGTCACGACCGCGGCGACGTGGCGACGCCACTTCTTCTTGCCGTATCGCTCCAGCGCCGCTTTTCCGACCCATTCTTCGTAGGTCTTTCCTGTCTTGTAAGGCAGGTGCGCGAGTTCCATCGGTTCGAGTGCGCCGTCCACGATGAGTGCGGAGCCAAGCCCTGTGCCGAGTCCGAGGAAGAGCATGCGGCCGCCTTTGTAACTGCCCAGTGCCTGCATCGCGGCGTCGTTGATCAGACGCACCGGGTGTCCAAATGCTTTCTTGAAGTCGAACCCGACCCATCCGCCTCCGAGGTTGGCCGGTTCGCTCATCGGCTTGCCGTGAATCACCGGCCCCGGATAGCCAATCGACACGGCGGTGTAACGCCACCCGGTCGTGCCATGTCGAACCTGTCGCACCATCTCGCGAGCAGTCATCTTCGGACCCGACGGAATCTCGAGGGCCTTCGTGCGGCCTGTGGCAAGCACCTTGATGTGGGTGCCGCCAACATCGATCGCGAGGATTCTTCTGTGGACCACGCTGCCTCTCGAAATCTTGTCGGAGTCCTCCACAGACATATGATCGTCCACGCGCTGTAAAAGATTCAGCAGCCTGAAATAGGCGGGTCGGTGACGGTTCCCCCTGGCACGTCGAGGTTTCTCACCGGCAACAACTGGCAGCTGGGATTCGCCGTCTCGTGCCCCGAAGATCTCAACATCGGATTCGGTAACAGCGTGACGTTCAACGAGGTCCTGATCGGCGGCGCCACGGGCCCTGACTCAGAGGCCGGCGCGGGATCGTGGACCGACAGCGGCGGCGGCATCATGGCTCACGGCGGCAACTATCAGATTCGCGTCACGTCCCCGGACCTTCGCTGCCGGTGGCACGTGGCCGTATACCCGAGCTGATCGGAGTAAACGCCGGCCGGGGCTGGTTTCCCCGGCGAGATAGAATCGCCTTCGCCATGGCCGGCACGCACCATCCCTCCAGCGATACCTCACGCCCTGCCGTCGAAACTCGACAGCTGACGCGCGTCTACAAGACGCGTCGCGACGTGACGACCGCGCTCGAAAACGTGGACCTTACGGTCGGTCAGGGCGAGCTCTTCGGAGTGCTGGGGCCGAACGGGGCCGGCAAGACGACGCTGATCAAGATCCTGGTCACGCTGCTGCTGCCGACATCGGGCCAGGCCCTGGTCGACGGCCTTGACGTGGTGCGCGACTACAAGCGCCTGCGCAGCCGCATCAGCATGGTCTCCGGCGGCGAGCAGGCCGGTTACGGAATCCTGAAGGTCCGCGAGCAGCTCTGGATGTTCAGCCAGTTCTACGGGATGGATTCGAAAGCTGCCCGCCGGCGCATCGACGAGCTGCTGGAGCGTCTCGGCCTGGCCGACGCCGCGAACAAGCAGATCACCGGTCTGTCGAGCGGAATGCGCCAGAAGATGAACCTGGTCCGCGGCCTGATGACCGATCCACGTGTGCTTTTCCTCGACGAGCCGACCGTCGCGCTCGACGTGGGCGCCGCCCGGGACGTGCGGACCGAGGTGCAGCGCTGGATGCGGGAAGACCCGACACGAACGGTGATCCTGACGACGCACTACATGCAGGAGGCGGACGAGCTGTGCGACCGGGTCGCCATCGTCAACCGAGGTCGGATCGTGGCCGAAGGCACGCCTCGAGCGCTGAAGGAATCGGTCGATGAGGACGTGATCGTCGACCTGCAGCTCGACCCCGGCACGCCGTTGCTCGACCTCCTGCGCGCCATCGAAGGTGTCGGCGCGGCCAGCGTTCGCGAGGAGGACGGCGTCGACCGCTTCAGCCTGCTGCTCGCCGACGACGCGATCCTGCCGCGCGTGATGACGACCGTGGAGAGCGCCGG
>WNEZ01021262.1_pt1 | contig 11121 bp, 9 predicted proteins | sample 5400521 | NCBI WGS metagenome assembly WNEZ01 (sample SAMN13153339, study PRJNA577476) | soil metagenome | isolation source: 120 cm saprolite under Douglas fir tree site 2 hole 1 replicate 1 | place: USA:California | collected 2015-04-18
CGCTGATAGTAGAGCGGGATCACTTCTTCCCGGAGAACCCGGTATAAATCTTCTCCGTCGCGCGTATCGTGGACATCCATGTTGGAGTGAGTTCTGCCGGTTCCGATGGCAAACCCATTTAGGCCGTCGTACGCCTCGGCCCACCAGCCGTCCAGTACGGAAAGATTGAGGCCGCCGTTCAAGACGACTTTCTGACCGCTCGTGCCAGACGCCTCAAGCGGCCGGCGGGGATTGTTCAGCCACACGTCGACACCCTGCACGAAATGACGTCCGACATTGATGTCGTAGTCTTCGATAAAGACGAATTTGTTGGCGAACTGCTTGTCGCGCATCAATTCCGCGATTTGCTGCAGCACTCGCTTGCCCGGATCGTCGCGCGGGTGCGCCTTCCCGGCGAAAACAAATTGCACGGGGCGTTTCGGGTCGTTCACCATCAACGCGATTTTTTCGATGTCGGCCAGGATCAAATTGGCTCGCTTGTAGGTGGCAAAGCGCCTCGCGAATCCGATAGTCAGCGCATCCGGGCTGAGCACCCGGCCGAGGCTTTGCAGGGTTTTCGAGGACTCACCCCGGCGCTCGGCCTGTTCCACGGCTCGGAGCCGTACAAATTCCAGAAGCCGCGACTTCAAGCTGAGATGCGTCTCCCAAAGTTCGCCATCGTCGACGTTTTCAATCCCTTCCCAGATCTGCGCTTCGCCGCTGTGCTCGTGCCACCCAGCTCCCAGGTGGCGGTCATACAGGCGAAACATTTGCGGCGCAAGCCACGTGGGGACATGCACGCCATTCGTGATGTGCCGGATGGGAATCGCCTCTTCCGACTTCCCCGGAAAAAGTCCTGTCCACATCGCGCGCGATACTTCGCCGTGAAGCGCCGAAACGGCGTTGGCGCGCCGCGAAAGTTTCAGGCCCAGAACGGTCATGCAGAATTCCTCATTCTGGTTATGCGGATTCTCGCGCCCGAGCGCCATCAGCCTTTCGTGGGAAAGGCCAAGCGAATCCCGGAGGGGTCCGAGATGCTCTTCCATGAGACTGGCATCGAAGCGGTCGTGGCCCGCGGGCACGGGAGTGTGCGTTGTAAAAGCCACCTCGCGCGAGACGCGCGGCACGGCCTGATCGAAATCCACGCCCTCTTCCTGCATGCGGCTGCGAATCGCTTCCAGCACCGCAAATCCGCTGTGCCCTTCGTTCAGGTGGAGAACGCCGGGCGTGATGCCCATGGCCCGCAGCGCGCGGAAGCCTCCGACGCCCAGCAGCAACTCCTGGCGAATTCGGACCCGCCCGTCTCCACCGTATAACCGCGAAGTGAGCTCCCTGTCCTCAGGCGCGTTCCCTTCGACGTTCGAGTCGAGCAGCAACAGGTCGCAGCGCCCCACTTTCATGCGCCAGACCTTGGCGCGAATGGCTCCGCTGCGCGTCTCGATCTGCACCGCAACCGGCTCGCCCCTGGTCCCAATTGCCGGTTCCATGGGCAACAGGTTGACGTCGGTCGGCAAATATTCTTCCTGCTGCCAGCCGTTGCGGTCCAGCCGCTGATTCGTGCAGACCGAATTCCGCGGAGAAATACGCGACGGGTCGAGGACGCAGCACACCCGCGTGCCTCGCTCCCCAGGTCCGATCCGCGTCCAGATACTCCCGCTGACGGCGGTATGTGTAATTAACCCGGCCGTGCAACACAAGTTCCCGGGCGCGCCGTTCGATCGTCGACAGCGGCATCTCCGCCAAGAGCGCGATGGGATTGTGATTGAGCTGCCTCCAGCGTACCGGATCGAGCTCGCGGAATAACCCGGTCGTATCGTTATCCCAGCTCCACCACAAGTTGCGCGCCAGGGACCACAGCCGCTCCTGAATGGGCGCGACGAAACGATCGAGAGTGCGGGCCTCGCTCACCACAGGCGCGAGCTGGGCCGCCGCTTCCGTCAGCATTCTGATTTCATTCTCTTGAAATATTCGAGCCACTATGGTTTGAACAACGAGAACACCTTGCAGAACGCCTCGATCGATGAGCGGAACTCCGAGGAATGATTGGTAGGCCTCTTCGCCGGCTTCGCTGAAATATTTGAAGCGAGGATGGTTCTTCACCTGTTCGACGGCCACCGGCTGCACCTGCTCGGCAACCAGGCCCGCCAGCCCCTCTTGGACGGCCATGCGAAGCGTGCCCACGCATTGAGGGCGCAGCCCGAGAGTCGCTGCTAGTATTAGATTGCTACGGTCAGGCTCCAGTAAATATGCCGAACAGACATCGGTTTTGAATCGCCTGGCGATCAACGCGACAACATTCGTGAGGGTTTCCGCCGGCTTGCCGCCCTCCGCGGCTAGGTTGCCGATCTCTTCCAGGGTCAATACGTAAGTAGCGTCCAGCGGCGGCGCGGTCTGCGTCGCAGCTGGAATTTCCTCTTCGCGCCGCTGTGATCCAGCGTTTGATGGCGCCATCCAGGTCCCCTCAGTTCGTACAATCCTTCAATTCACAAAGGCTAACGCTTGCCTCCGCCTGCGCCACGGCGAGCTTGGTCAGTCTCAGTCTATCCTCGGGAGAAATCATGTCGTGCAGCACAAGCTCCACAACGGCTTCGGCGAACCTATTCTTGTCCCACCTCGAGAGCCGCAGATCGCGATCGGGGTAATGCAAGTTGTTTTCGTTGGAGTGTAAGTGCACGGTCAATCGTGGCCTAATCGGAGTGGACCGGTTGAATTCCCGCTCGATTGCCTCGCATGCCGCCAGATAAACTTTTTCAGCCTCGCTATACGATATCTTTTCGCCGCCGGGATTGTAGATCGTAAAATACCCCAGGGCTGGGTCCCTGGAAATGGATATATACCGCGTCTGGGTTGCGTCTGGACGCGGGCCCTCCGTTTCCGCATTGGGCGGGGAAAAATTCAGCACGAGTCCGCGTCCCTCTGTGCGCAATGAGGTGACAACCATGTCCTCCCCAATCCGTTCAAGCACGATTCCCCTCGAGTTGGAATCGCTGCCTTCTGCTATTGTCTGTGGCAAAAACGAGCCTGTGAAACTACCCCCTATTTGGCGCACTCGAACGACAATGGGGCCGGCTCCCGATTCAACTGAATATATGAACTTGCCCGTTGGGAGAACCGCGTTTCCCCAACGCACGCTCTGAGATAACTGGAACACTCCCCCCGCGGGCGCCTGCGCGTGGACGGAACACGGCAACCAAGTAATTCCGGCCATCGCCAAAATTGCAAACACCATGCCTGAAATGCTGCGAATCGATTTCACGCCGAGCCTCCTTTAGTGGATCCTTGCTGGAGACGGCGGGGTCCGGAATCGCATGCACTCAATCGGTACAAACGGGGCCCTTGGATCGAACTTCGGAGTTCGGATCACCTGGCGCGATTCAATCAGCAAAAGAATCGACGCCTTCACTGTCGCAGGGGCTCACCGGAAAGTCCAATCCACAAAATCTATGCGCGTCATAGCAAACGTTTTGGAATTGGATCGCCGGACGGAGCACGCGAGGGAGCACTGGCTTGATTTGAAACGATGTGAGTCGGTGTCCTGAGTCGAAGGTTCGTTGACAAGGTCCGTTAACTAAGTCCGCTAACAAGGTCCGCCGCAAGGAAGGAGATTTGTGGGTCGGACCTTTTCACCCTGACAACGGAAGGGCAGGTCCGACAAACGAGCTGCCCCAGAGAAGGGCTTTTAAGCCCTGGCCCTTCAAGGGCCAAAGAGTCTGTGTGAGAACCTGGTTTTGGTCTCTGTAGCGCCCGCCTTCAGGCGGGCCTGTGCTTGAATCCACAGTGTCGGCCTGAAGGCCGACGCTACAAAAGCACTTCACGCATGAGTTGCCACACAGACTCTAAAGCCCATGGCATCTACGGTGATTGATGTCGGAGCTAAAGCTCCGACCCACAAACCGAAGGAGTCATTTGAAGAGAACTTCTGACTTGGGATACTAGCTTTGGGCGAGCAAGCGATGTGATGATCACTGGCGGTGCATTTGAAGCTTTGCCGCGCCCTACAATGGTCCACAAGTTCGATGCTGTAATTCTCGGCGCGGGCGCCGCAGGGCTCCTATGCGCGATTGAGGCCGGCAAACGGGGGCGCCGCGTGGCGGTTCTCGAGCGCGCCGAGCGCGCCGGCAAGAAAATTCTTATTTCCGGCGGCGGGCGCTGCAATTTCACCAATCTGAATTGCCAGCCGGAAAACTTTATCTCCGCGAATCCACACTTTGCCAAATCCGCGCTGGCCCGATACACGCCCGCGGACTTCATTGCTCTAGTCGAAAAGCATCGCATCCCCTACCACGAAAAAACACTCGGACAACTTTTCTGCGACCGCTCCGCTCACGATATTACGAACATGCTCGAAGACGAATGCCGGGCCGCAGGCGTGCAAGTATTTCTCAAGAGCATTGTCCGGGAGGTCGGTCGCACGACGGAGTTCGTCGTGCGGACCGATTCCTGCGAGTTCACCGCGCCGGCGCTCGTGGTTGCGACGGGCGGACTCTCCATCCCGAAAATGGGGGCTACCGCGTTTGGCTACGAACTGGCGCGTCAATTCGGGTTGAAGATTCGCGAACCGCGGCCGGCTCTTGTACCGCTCGTGCTTGGAGAAAAAGATCGCACTCAATATTGCGATTTGGCGGGCGTCTCAGCGGAAGTCATCGTTGCCACCGGCAGTTCATCCTCACAGGACTCTCCGGCCTCCCAAGCGTTTCGCGAAAAAATGCTGATCACGCATCGCGGTCTGAGCGGCCCGGCGATCCTGCAAATCTCCTCCTATTGGAGCGAGGGCGAATCGATCCGCATGGACCTGGCGCCCGGCCGCGATGCTACGGCCCGTATTCGCGAAGTTAAAGTCAGAAATATGGCCGCTGCCCGTTCAGCATTCCAGGCGATTTTGCCGAAGCGATTTGCTACGCGCTGGCTTGATTTGCACGCGCCGAGGATGTCACCGGCCATCTGGGCGGCTTCAACTTTCAGTGGGCCTGGGCTTCCGGCGCGGCGGCAGGAGGAGTTCTATAATATTTCAAGATGTTTGGGGAACGCGGCACTGGCGAACAACTTTGCGGAAAAATGCGGTTGGCGTTATGATGCGCCGCATGCGGGAACACTTGGGTGATCTGATTCGTTCGCGCGCGTCTTGAACGGCGCGTGAAGTGTCCTGCAAAAATATTAAAGGTATGAGGTGGCGCATGCGGAGAGTCCTCAAGGAGTCCGTCTCGTTCAAAAGCAACGCCGTGGAATCCTCGACAGAGAGTGAAGGTCTTACTCGGCGATCGCTTCTCAAGAACACGGCGGGCGCGATCGTTGGCGCGGCTGCCGCAGGCCTTACGGGCGCCCTCGGCGCACGGGCGCAAGTTCAGGGACTCTACACGTACAATGCGCCGCCTGAATTTCCCCTTCCGTTGGGTTCCCTGACGTATCTCGGCGCACTTGCCCGGCTCCTCCATCAGTGGCGGCGAACCATTGATGGCGATGTGGGCCAGGGGCAAGCAGCGATTGTTGCCGGCTGCCGGAGGTTTTGTCGACGTCAGTGACGCCAAGAATCCAGTCGTTATGAATAAGGGCGTGACTAGGGGCCCCGGAACGGTCACCTACAACACCAAGCTCAAGAAATGGATCATGATGTGTACAGCAGCGCAGCCGCTCACCGGAGCCGTTCCAGAGTTTCCGCACGGACAATACGACAAGGAATTGCGCGATCAGGTCCTCGCCTTCAAAGGCCTCCGGGGAATCCGCACCTACGACATCACCGACCCCACCAAACCCAATCTTCTGCAGGAATTCAATACTGGAGAGAAAGGCAACGGCACGCACCACAATTTCTACGACGGTGGACAATACGCCTACCTCGATTGCGGCTGGGACGATCAATTGCGCTTGGAAAATCACCAGCGCCCGTACAGCAATGCGCTCATGATCGTCGACATGTCGGATCCCGCCAACGTCAAGGAAGTCTCGCGGTGGTGGGTCCCCGGACAGAAATTGGGAGAGGAAGAAGAATACAAGAAGTATGTCTTCGCGGGAGATCATACGTCGTGGACCGGGAATCATGGCGCCATCACCGTCCCGAAGCGTGTGGAAGACGGCGGCACAGTCGGCTACGGCGGCTTTGGGGCCTTCGGGTTTTACGTCATGGACTTGTCCGACATCAAGCATCCGAAGCCCTACGGTCATACCCAATATGAATTCAACGCCTTCGGCACCATCCCGTTCCACACCTGTTATCCCCTAATCTCCGACGCGGCCCATCCGCGGCTTCAGAACATTGTCGTCGCGCTACATGAGGCGATAGAAGCGGATTGCCGGGAGGTTTACCATACCCCGTATGTTCTCGACGTGAAGGACCCGCGAAATCCGAAAATCATCGGGTTCTTCCCTCGCCCGGCGGCGCCTCCCGATGCGCCGTACACTGATTTTTGTTTCGCGCGCGGACGCTTCGGCTCGCACAACACGCAATGCTGGCTGGCGCCCGGCACTTCCAATCCCGCGATCATTGCGATTTCGTGGTTCAATGCCGGCCTGCGAGTTTTTGACCTCTCGAGCCCGGCCGCTCCTAAAGAAGTCGCGTGGTTCGTTCCGCCTCGCGACGGCGACATCAACAAGTACGAGACCTGGTGGCGCGGCACGACGGAAAATGTTTTCGTCGAATTTGACCGGAACTTGATTTGGATTGGGACTCACGAAGGTACATACTGCCTCTCATCTCCCGCGCTAGGCAAACCGGTGACAGAACCCACGAAGATTCAGAAGTGGTCGATCCCGCATTGCAATGTAGGATGGGATGACCAGACCGCGCGAAGTTTTTATTTCGGACGCTCGCTCAGTCAAATGGGCTAGTCCGTACGAATTGTAGGGGCACGGCATGCCGTGCCCCTACGAGCAAGGTTAAGCCGCCACACGTTTTCACCCAATGGCCAGGAGGCCTTCATGTCTCGTTTGATCTCTCGAAGGAATTTCACCATGGGCGCTGTGGCCACCGGCGGAATGATGCTGGCGACACGCCGCGCGCAGGCGGCGGGCGCCGAATTGCGCCAATTCCACAACCAGCCTGCCGACAGCCCGCTGCACAAACGCCTCGTCCAAATGTGGGACGCGGTAAAAATCCAATCGGGGGGCCGGATTCAAGTCCAAACCTTCTCCGACAATAATCAAATTGCCGGAGGAGATCCTGCCGCGCTCAAAATGGTTGTGAGCGGCGAGCTGGATTTTTTTACGTTGAATGGCGGCTCCATCGGAAATCTGGTTCCCGCCATGAACGTGCAAGGCGTACTTTTTGCATTCCGTAACCCGGCGCAGGTTTTCGGAGCTTTGGACGGCGATCTAGGCGATTATCTGCGCGAGGAAATGAAGACCCAGGGACTCTATGCCGTGCGGCGAGGATGCTTCGACAACGGATTCCACCAGATTACCTGCGCGACCAGGCCGATCCGTTCAGTGGATGATCTGCAGGGTCTCAAGATACGCACGCCGGATGCCCCGATCTACATAGAAGCCTGGAAAGCGTTGGGCGCCGCGCCCGTCGTTGCCAATCTGAACAAGCTTTACGAGACATTGAAGAATGGCACGGCCGAGGCCCAGACAAATCCGCTGGCTACCGCTGAATTCTTGAAACTCTACGAGGTGCAGAAGTACGTCAGCATGACCAATCACGGTTGGTCCGGCTTCAATCTGCTCGCTAACCTGAAACTTTGGCAATCGTTTCCCAAGGGTTTGCAGCAAGTGATCGAACGGAATGCGCTGAAGTTCGTTCAACTGCAACGTGAGGACCACAACGCTCTCAACGCCGAGTTCCGTACGAAGCTGGCCCAGCAGGGTATGACGTTCAACGAAGCGGACACCTCATCTTTCCGGCCCCGGCTCGCCTCCTATTATGCACACTGGAAGGAAACCATCGGATCGCGGGCGTGGAACCTGCTCGAAGCCGATGTCGGCAAGCTTGCGTGAACAGGCGCTGAATGGCTACTGGGCTGGAAATAATTCGAAACCCGTTGCGCTGCAAATACGTCTGTCCAGCGTATAGGACCTGTGGGGCAATCCGGTTTTGTCATTTGTAGCGCCCGCCTTCAGGCGGGCATGTGCTGGCACCCACAGTGTCGGCCTGAAGGCCGACGCTACAAGAGCTCTTCAACGCGCGACTTGCACACAGACTCTATAGTCCCGGCCTATCCGGGTTCACAAAGCCCCTAATGAAGAGCACATGTCTGCCTGTTGCTGAGAATCGGCGGCAACAAACACGCCGGCTAATCGGCGCTCGTATTGACAGGTCACAAATGAGGATGAGACATTCGCCCCCAATTGGGAAGGTGTCACCCATGAAAAATAGACTACTAACCTTTTTTTGCGTCCTTGCTCTTGGCATTTTCCTGGTTTCGGGCCCGGTGCTAGCGCACCACGGGTTTGCTGGGCGTTATGACGAAGAGCATCCGTTCACCGTACAAGGAACCGTCCTGGAATTCGAATTCATCAATCCTCATTCGGCGATTATTTTCGAGGCGAAGGATCAGGGTGGCGCCATGCAAAGGTGGCACGCGGAGCTCGGTGGCGCAAACGCGCTGCACAGGGCCGACGGCTGGACCAAAGACACGTTGAAGCCTGGGGACAAGATCACCATCGTCGGCCCGCGAAACAAGAACGGTTCGAATGACATGAATCTGTCCCATGAGAGCAAGATCTCTCTGACCGACACCGGCAAGGAAATCCATAACAGTTTCAGGGGCCAGCAGCAGGGCCAGTAAGCGTATTTAGAAGCCGGCTGGGTCCAGTCCGAGCGTCGCGGCGGTAGTGGCCTAGGTAGGCCTGGAATGGGGACTTCGGTAGCGCAGGCACTCTTGCCTGTGCAGTCCCTTTGTAGTGCAAGCGACGCAGCGCACTGCCAAGATTGGCTGCGCTACTGCAAGACTATCCCGCCACAGTCGCGGTTATAGCCCGTGCCGCCCGTCGGCGTGGATTCTCGTGATTGCCTGTGATTGTTCGAACGTACTTCACGAATCCGCGAAAGGGAGGACGGAATGAAAGTCAGCACGAAGACTCTAGGTGTTTTTCTACTGAGCTTGATGGTCACGAGTCTTGCTGGCTACAACACCGCAAGCTTCGGCCAGGCGCAGGCGCTTCCGCCCCAGCCGCTCCCTGGTCCCCGAGGGACTCCGATCCGTCCGGCACCCAACGCTTGGAATCCAAAATCAATTGCGTACATCAAGGCCTCCAATGCAAAGAAGGATGACCAGTTCGGATACACCGTGGCCCTCAGCGCGGACGGCAATACGATGGCGGTCGGCACCACCGCGGAAGACAGCGCCGCCAAGGGCATCAACGGCAACCAAGCCGATCATTTCGCCTTAAATGCTGGCGCAGTGTACGTCTTCAACCGGAGTGGCGGAAATTGGGTGCAGCAGGCCTACGTCAAGGCTTCGAACGCGAAGGCTAGCGACCAATTCGGGGCCTCTCTCGCCTTGAGCGGCGACGGCAACACTCTGGCAGTGGGCGCCACGGGGGAGAGCAGCTCGGCCACGGGCATTAACGGCAATCAGGCTGACACTTCGATGGCGGGCGCCGGCGCGGTTTATATTTTTACGCGCAGCGGCGCCACATGGTCTCAGCAGGCCTACGTAAAGGCTTCGAACGCGGGCGAAAAAGAAGATGGAGACCAATTCGGATACTCTATTGCTATTAGTTCAGACGGTAACACGCTGGCGACGGGCGCCATCGCCGAAAAAAGCGCGGCCACGGGCATCAACGGCGACCAGTCGAACAAAGCGGCCGACGGGGCTGGCGCCGTTTACGTCTTCACACGCAATGGCAGCACCTGGTCGCAACAGGCCTACGTGAAGCCGTGGAACACCACCGTCCGAGGTGCGCTTTTCGGCTATTCCATCGGATTGAGCGGCAACGGGGACACGCTGGCCGTCGGCACATACGACGAAGACAGAGGCAAGGGCGCTGTTTACATTTTCACGCGTAACGGCGGCAACTGGGCGCAACAGATTCGCCTCGGCGCTTCGAACGCGGAGCCCGGTGATTCGCTGGGATGTTCGATCGCCATCAGCGACGATGGCAACACGGTCGTGGCTGGCGCCTTCGACGAAGATAGCCTCCTGCGGGGCATCCAGCCGCCGAACGAAGGTTCCAACGATGCGGCGTCGGATGTTTCGACCGGCGCCGCTTACGTCTTCGTTCGAAATGGCACAGCCTGGACGCAACAGGCGTTCATCAAAGCCACGAATACGCGCCTGAATGACCAATTCGCGTGGGCGCTGGCCCTCAGCCGCGACGGCAACACGCTGGCGGTCGGCGCTCACCTGGAAGACAGTGGCGCAACCGGCCTGAACGGCGATCAAGAAGACGCGTCGGCCGAGGATTCCGGCGCCGTCTATGTTTACGCACGGAGCGATGCCAAATGGACGCCCGTAGCCTACGTCAAGGCTTCGAACACACGGGCATCTGCCGAGTTCGGCATCTCGGTCGCGCTGAACGGCGACGGCAAAGTTCTGGCCGTGGGCGCGTTCAAGGAAGGTGGAGGCGGCAGCGGCGTCAATCCTGCTCGATCCGCCAAGCCCGCCGCGGAGTCCGGCGCGGCATATGTGTATTACTGAAGCAGGAATGAGGCACGAAGAAAGGAGGCACGAGGAAAATGCGAATCAAAAAAATGTTGCTGGTTGCCCTGACGATTCTGGCGGTGCATATCACCGCGTCCAATTTGGCGAACGCGCAGGGCGGTCGTGGCGCGCCTGCCCAGGGCGGCCAAGGCGGCGGCCAGCGTGCTCCGGGGGGTTTCCCGCCGCCATTGCGGCTCGTAAGCACAGACATCGATGACGGCAAACCAATCGCGGGAAAGTTCACGTGCGCCGCAGGGCCAAATGCCGTCTCACCCGCGCTCCAGTGGATGCAGGCGCCCCGAGGCACGGAAAGCTTCGCCTTGATCGTGCACGACATGGAGCCGCGTCCACGAAAAGGCGTTGACGACATTTTGCACTGGATGGTCTGGAACATGCCCGCGAGCGCCAATCAGCTTCCCGAAGGCGTTTCCGCGGCGAGCACGGACTTGCCGGACGGCAGCCATCAAACCAACGGCTTCGCCGGGCAGGGAGGAAATTTCGGCTACAGGCCCCCATGTCCGCCGCAGGACGTCCCAGTCCCGCACCACTACGCGTTCGAACTCTT
>WNEZ01005471.1_pt1 | contig 11120 bp, 9 predicted proteins | sample 5400521 | NCBI WGS metagenome assembly WNEZ01 (sample SAMN13153339, study PRJNA577476) | soil metagenome | isolation source: 120 cm saprolite under Douglas fir tree site 2 hole 1 replicate 1 | place: USA:California | collected 2015-04-18
CGCCGGCTGATGCGCTGCAATTCCTCCTAAAGGGCGATCAGCTGCGCATCGAGCGCGCCAAGGCGATGAAGCTGATCGACGCCATCGCGCCACCGGCGGACCTCATCAAGAGCGCGAAAGAGTGGGTGAAGGCGAACCCGAAGGCGAAAGCGCCGTGGGACGTGGAAGGCTTCCGGCTTCCCGCCGGCCCGGTCTACTCGAAGGCCGGCATGATGACTTTCCCGGCCGCGAACGCGATCTACCGGCGCGAGACCTACGACAATTATCCGGCCGCGCGCGCGATTCTCCAGGTCGTGTACGAGGGGCTGCAATTGCCGATCGATCTCGCGTTGCGGGTCGAGTCGCGCTGGTTCGCAAAGATCCTGCGCTCACCCGAGGCGGCGAACATGATGCGCACGCTGTTCGTCTCGCTGCAGGAGATCAACAAGGGCGCCCGCCGGCCGGCCGCGGTGCCGGCGTCGAAGCTCAAGCGCGTCGGCATCATCGGCGCCGGCTTCATGGGCGCCAGCATCGGCTACGTCACGGCAAGCGCGGGGCTCGCAGTGGTCCTGATCGATCGCGACCAGGAGGCCGCCGACAAGGGCAAGGCGCTGTCGCACAAGCTGATCAGCGACCAGGTCGACAAGGGCCGCGCCGCGGCGGCCGATCGCGACGCGCTTCTCGGCCGCATCACCGCGACCGCCGACTACGGCGCGCTCAAGGACTGTGATCTCGTCATCGAGGCGGTGTTCGAGGATCGCAAGGTGAAGGCCGAGACCATCAAGAAGGCGCAAGCCGTGCTGGGCGACGGCGTGGTCTTCGGCTCCAACACCTCGACGCTGCCGATCACCTCGCTCGCCGCCGAATTCAAGGACCCGGCGCGCTTCATCGGCATCCATTTCTTCTCGCCGGTCGAGAAGATGATGCTGGTCGAGATCATTCTGGGCGAGAAGACCGGCGACGCGGCGCTCGCCGTGGCGCTCGACTATGTGCGCGCGATCCGCAGGACGCCGATCGTGGTCAACGACTCGCGTGGTTTCTATACATCGCGCGTCGTCGGCACCTATATCCGCGAAGGCCACCTGATGCTGACCGAAGGCGTGCCGCCGCCGATGATCGAGAACGTCGCGCGCATCGCCGGCATGCCGGTCGGGCCGCTCGCCCTCAATGACGAAGTCGCAGTCGACCTCGCGTGGAAGATCCTCAAGGCGACCGAAGCGGACCTCGGCGCCAGCGCGATCGATCCGCGCCAGAAAGTTCTGCTCGCCGAGATGGTGGAGAAGCGCGGGCGCTTCGGCCGCAAGAACGGCAAGGGCTTTTACGACTACCCCGAGAAGGGACCGAAGCGGCTGTGGCCCGGCCTCGCCGACCTGCAGATCAAGAAGCTCGATCCAGACAAGATCGACATCGAGGAGTTGAAGCAGCGCCTGCTCGCCATGCAGGCGCTGGAGACGGCGCGCTGCTTCGAGGAGAAGGTCTTGACCGACGTGCGCGAGGCCGACGTCGGCTCGATCTTCGGCTTCGGGTTCGCGCCGTTCTCGGGCGGCACGCTCTCCTATATCGACACCATGGGGACGAAGGCCTTCGTCGCGCTCTGCCAGCGGCTGGCGAAGAAATTCGGGCCGCGCTTCGCGCCCAACAAGCTGCTGCTCGACATGGCGTCAAAGGGCGAGACGTTCTACGGGCGCTTCGCGCCGACGCGGCGGGCCGCGGCATAAGCTGGTCGCGCCCGCAGGGGGCTCGCGTGTCGCGCTACGAGACCAGGATCACGGCGGCGATGACGGCGCTGAGCGTCGTCATCCTCATCGCGATCGGCCGCTTCTCGCCGCAGATCATGCCGGACACGCGCGGCTATCTGGAGATCGTCGGGTTCCCCGCGATGCTGGCGCAGCCGCGCACGCCGCTCTACGGCTGGCTCGTCGTCGTGCTCGACCTCGGCCGCGGCAGCTTCGTCCTGGTGCCGGCGTTCCACATCGTCACGTATCTCGCGGCGGTCTGGCTCCTGGTCGCGCAGTTGCGCCGCTACGGCCTCTCCGCCACGGCGGCGCTGAGCGTCGGCGCCGCACTCTTCATCGCGAACGCGCTGCTGATCGACGGCGGCTGGGTGCATCCCGAGCTGTTGTCGATCACCTGCGCGCTCGTCGCCTTCGCGGGGACGGTGCACCTAGCGACAGAAGAGCCGCGCTGGTGGGGATGGCTGCTCGTCGTCGGCGGCACCGCGTGCGCCTACGTTTTCCGCCCGAGCTTCCTGCCGCTCATCGTCGCGCTGCCGCTCCTCTATGCCTGCCTGCGCGTGCTGCGCGGCGGGCCGCTGCGGTTTCGGCACGCTGCCGTCATCCTGCTGGTCACGGCGGCGCCGTTCGCCGGCATCGCAAGCTTGCGCGCCGCGACGGTGGGCGACGCCAATATCGTGTCGTTCGGCGGCTTCGCGATGTCGGGCCTGGCGACGCTCATGCTGTCGGACGACGTGGTGGCGCGGCTGCCCGAGGACCTGCGGCCCTACGCGGCGCAAGTGCTGGCCGCGCGGCGCGCCGGCGAGGACAGCGGCCGCACGATCGGCATCCCGCTCAATTCGAGTAATGTGCGCTCGTTCCATTCGGCCGCGCTTGCCTATTTCGACGTGCTGGCGCGCACCTATGACGACATCCTCTACCTCGTCATCCAGCCGACGCAGCGGCCGAACGAGAGCTGGGTCGACTTCAACCGCCGCCTGACTCGCTTCTCGTTCGCGGTCGTGCGCGCGGCGCCCGACCGCTACGCGGCCTGGATCGTCGGCGCGATGACGCGGGTCGTGGGCCGGTCGATCGTGACCAATCTTCCGGCCATGCTGGCGCTCCTCGTGGTGGCGGTCGTGCTGCCATGGCGTCTCTTCACCCGGCGGCCGCTCGGCGTGAGCCCGGCCGCGCGCCTCGACGTCCCGGTCCTTGCCGTCCTCGCGATCCTGTGGTTCGTGGGCGGCGGCTTTCTCACCATGCTGACGATCGCGCCGAGCACGCGCTACATCGAGAGCGCGAGCGTGCTGGTGGCGCCGCTGTTCGTGTACTGGGCGGCGCTGCTGCTCACGCGGCAGACTAAGAGCGCGCTGCCCTGATCACATTGGCGCCGAGCGCCCCGAGACAGCCGAACAGGAGGACGCCGCCGGCCGCAAGCGATGCGCCCGGAACGAGCGAGACGATTCCGGCGAGCGCGACCACGGCCAGAATCGCGACGGCGAGCCAGCCGTCGTCGACGAACAGGCCGGCAAGCTCTCGCAGCAACCGCATCATCATGGCAGCGCCTCCACGGCCGGACGGCGTACGAGTCGGACGGCGGCGAGCGCGGTACCGAGGAACAGCGCAGCGATCACCAGGATCGCGGCATCCTCGCCCGGCCAGGGCACGCCGAACGCTTCGCCGAGCCAGAACACGCCGAAGGCGGACAGCATCACGCCGACCGCAAATTTGAGCGTGTTCTCCGGCACCCGCGCGAGTGGCCGGTGCACGAGCAGGCCGACCGCGAGGACGAGCACGCAGGCCGCGAGCGCGCCGATGCTCGCGGGCAGGACGAGCCCGCGGCCCGCGCCGACCGCGATGACGATGAACACGACTTCGAGGCCCTCGAGCACGACGGCCTTGAAGCTTGCGAGCCCCGCGAGCCAGTCGAGACGCGCGGCGTGCCGCCGCGCCTGGTCCTGCAACTCCGCGGTCTCGCTTGCGAAGGCGAGCGTCTCGTCGTGCAGCGGGATCACGCCCGCCGCCCGCAGGATCGCCTTGCGCAGCCAGCGCATGCCGAACAGCAGCAGCAGGATGCCGATGGTGAACTGCAGGAGCCGCAACGGCACGAGATCGAGCAGCGGGCCGAACGCGATGACGATGAGCGCGAGCAGCGCGAGGCCCGCGGCAGCGCCGAGCGACGCCGGCCGCCAGCCGCGCACCGTCGCGACCGCGAGCACGATCGTGAACGCTTCCACGACCTCGACAAGCGAGCTCAGGAAGGCGGCCGAAACGGCTGGCGCAGCGGTCGTCCAACTGATCGTCAACGGCAGCATGGCGCATCCTCGCGTGGCAAGCGCCACGAGCCCTTCAAATGGGGCCGCGGTCGGATGCGCGCAGCCCGGGGCGTATTAAATTTTGGTCATCGGTCGCAAATGAAACGGCGGCCGAGCGGCCGCCGTCTTGTTCTTTCGTCGAATGCGACGATGTCACTCCGCCGCGATGCGCACCTCGGGCGCCGCGGCGCGCACGTCGGCGTCGACGTGCTCCTCGAACTGCACGAAGTTCTTCTGGAACATGCCGACCAGCTTGCGCGCGGTCTGGTCGAACTCGAGCTTGTTCTGCCAGGTCTTCTGCGGATAGAGCAGATGCGGCTCGACGCCGGCGAGCTGGGTCGGGACCGAGAAGCCGAAATACGGATCGGTGCGGAATTTCGCGTTGCGCAACGAGCCGTCGAGCGCCGCGGTGAGCAGCGTGCGCGTCACCTTGATCGGCATGCGCCGGCCGACGCCGTAGATGCCGCCGGTCCAGCCAGTGTTGACCAGCCAGCAGTCGGTGCCGTGCGCGCCGGTCAATTCGCGCAGCAGGTTGCCGTAGACCGACGGATGGCGCGGCAGGAACGGCGCGCCGAAGCAGGTGGAGAACTCGGGCTCGACGCCGGTCAAACCCTTCTCGGTGCCTGCCACCTTGGCGGTGTAGCCCGAGAGGAAGTGATACATCGCCTGTGCGGGCGTGAGCTTCGCGATCGGCGGAATCACGCCGTACGCGTCCGCCGTGAGGAACACCACGTTCTTCGGCATGCCGGCGCGGCCGGTGCGCGACGCGTTCGGGATGTAGTCAAGCGGATAGGCCGAGCGGGTGTTCTCGGTCTTGGAGTCGTCGTCGAAGTCGCAGACGCGCGTCGCCGGATCGAACACCACGTTCTCGAGGATCGAGCCGAAGCGCAGCGTGGCGGCGTAGATCTCGGGCTCCGCCTCGGCCGAGAGCTTGATGCACTTGGCGTAGCAGCCACCCTCGAAGTTGAACACGCCCTGCGGGCCCCAGCCGTGCTCGTCGTCGCCGATCAGTACGCGGTTTGGATCGGCGGAGAGCGTGGTCTTGCCGGTGCCGGAGAGGCCGAAGAACAGCGCGACGTCGCCGTCCTTGCCGACGTTCGCCGAGCAGTGCATCGGCATCACGCTTTCGGCCGGCAGATAGTAGTTGAGCGTGGTGAAGACCGACTTCTTCATCTCGCCCGCGTAGTAGGTCCCGCCGATCAGGATGATGCGCTTGGTGAAATTGATCGCGATGATGGTCTCGCTGCGCACGCCGTGGCGCTTCGGATCGGCCTTGAAGGAGGGCAGCGACAGGATGGTGAAGTCGGGAACGTAGTGGGCGAGCTCGGAGCGATCCGGCCGCATCAGCAGCGTGCGGATGAAGAGCGAGTGCCACGCGAGCTCGGTATAGACCCGCGCCTTGATGCGGTATTTCGGATCGGCGCCGCCGTAGAGATCCTGGGCGTAGAGTTGTTTGCCGCGGGCGTGCTCGAGGAAATCGTTGAGGAGGAGATCGAACTGCGCGGGGGTGAGCTTGCCGTTCTTCGCCCACCAGATCGTCTTCTCGGTCGCGTCGTCGCAGACGACGAACTTGTCCTTGGGGCTGCGGCCGGTGTGGACGCCGGTCTCGGCGCAGATCGCGCCGCCTTCGACGATCGACGCCTCGCGGTTCGCGATGGCGTGCTCATAGAGCGGCGCCTCGAGCAAATTCCAATGCACCGCCGCCAAATCTTTGAAGCCGAATTTATCGGCGCCGTGAGCGCCGTTCCTCAAGCCAGTTTCCTGCACGGGTGACCTCCACGCTGTCCAGCGGCCGTTTTTCCTGCCGGACCCCTCCAGGCCGCCGGTGGCGGCCCGACGGTACTATAGCGCCCGCCGAGCGCCCGCGCGACCTATAGTCAGGAAGTTTCACCATGCCAAGGGCGGGACGCACAGATGCGCCCTGCCGCACTGCACACGCGGGCGGTAACCTTACTCGGAGCTCCGCGACTGGCGCGCTACCGCTCCACCAAGCCCCTTCCGGCGAGCCACTTGTGGATCAGGTCGGCGGTCACCGCGTTGTTCTTATCCATCATCAGCATGTGTGAATTGCCCTTGATGCCGACCTCGGGGAGGTTGACCACGTCGACGGTGCCGCCGGCGGCGCGCACGGCGTCGGCATAATCGAGATCCTGCTGGCGCATTTTTGGCCAGCGCGCATCCTGCGGGATGTAGTCGCCGAACATCATCAACATGGGGACGCTTTTCACGGCGGCCGCCTTGTCCTTGTCGCCGGGGATCGCGGGCTCGACCGCGACCAGCGCCTTGACCTTGTCGGGCCGTGCCTGCGCGACCTTGAAGCCGAAGAGTCCGCCCTGGCTGTGGACCAGCAGCACGCAGGGACAGACCTTGTCGACCAGCGCCGTGTAGGCCGCGATCACCGCCTCATCGGTGTCGAGCCAGCGCGGCACGATCTGCTTGACGAAATTGTCATAGGCCTCGAGCGGAAACTGCGTGTCTGGCGGCGCCCGACGCTTGTTCGGGTCGGCATTCCACGAGCCCGCGCCCAGGCCGATGCGGAAGCGCTCGAACGGATTGGCGGTGGTGAGGAAGTTCGGCTCGCTCGTCCATATGTCGCGGCTCGCGAAGCCGGAACGGCCGCGCTCGACCGCGTCCGAAACATAGACGTCCCATCCCTTGCGGATGAACAGGTTGAGCCAGCCTTCGCGGCCGTCCGGCGTGGTCTCGTAGGTCGCGCCGGTGAGGCCTCCGCCGTGCCACATCAGGAGCGGCAGCCGGCCTTTGCGGCTCTTGGGCAGGAAGTACTGCACGTACATCTGCTCGACTTGATAGAGCCCGTTCGGGTCCATGCGGGCCGGCACGCCGCCGGCGCCGAGCTGGATCTCGCGCACCGGCCTGCCGCTGATCTCGACGAGACGCCCGCCCACATGGAAGGAGCCCATGCCGCGCAGCACGATGTCGTCCGCCGCCGTGGCTGGCAGAGACGTGGCGGCAAAAATCAGCGCGAGCAAAAGACGGCGCATCGTTTCCTCCATTCGTTGGCATGGATTGTGGCTCAACCGACCGGCGCGCGCCATGGCGTTGCGGGCTACACGGGCTCCAGCCAGCCCCGGTAGCGCACGAGCAATCCGAGCCACGGATGCTTGAGCTCGACGTGGAAGCGAAAACGGCCGTCCGCGACACTTTCATACGCATTGCCGATCGGCGACCAGGCGAGCGGCAGCGGCACGCCGAGCAGGGTCCAGCGCCGCACCACCAGGCGCAGCCGTTCTTCCTCACACACGAGCGCGATGCCGAAAGCGAACGGCCCGAAGCGTTCGCACATGAGCCGGTCGAACCGCCCGCGCCCTTCTTCCTGCGTGCTCGCGAATGTCCGTCCGGCGAAATCGCGTCGCCAGACTTCGCGGCCGTCGCGCAGCCGAAATTCCACCGTGACCGGCACATCCCGCCCGGCCGGCGGAAAGCCGAACAAGGTCGCGACAAGTCGGGCAAAAAATCCTTCGCCGCGATCGATGTCGGCGCGGCCGCGCGCCGTGAGGCTTTGATCGAGGGCGTGCATCGCCTGGATCGGCGCGGGCAGCGTTGCATATGCGTCGCCGAGCAGGCGGCGATAGAGCGGCCCGCCATGCTCTTCGCGGATGCCGGAGAAAATATTCCGGCGCGCGAACAACGTCTCATAATCCGCAAGCGTGATGTCGTGGGCAGCGACGCGCGCGCCGGGGCTCGGCCCGCGTCCGTCCAGCCAATGACCGACGATCGCAGCAGCCGCCATCGATGGAATGAACGGGCCGTCGTCGCCTTCCGCGATCATGTGCCACGACCGTTCGACACGGCGTCCCTCCGCATCCGCGCCGTCGAGGGCCACGAACATGCCGCCGCGATGCTCGCCCCAGCGCAGGAGAATGGATGCGCGATACATCAACGTCGCAAACGGCGCGAGCGGCGGCAGGAGCCGGAGCCGCCTGCCCCAGGCCAGGACGTTGAGCACACGATGGACGAGGCCAGGGGTCGGACCGGCGCCCACCCACACCGAGCGCAGCTGCGGCCACAGCGCCGGCAGCACCTCGAGGTCGGGAACGTCGACCAGCGAGAAGCGCCCGGGATAAAGCGGCAGGCGCCCCGGCGGCGCGATGGTGTAATGCCGTGCGTCGATCAGCGCGTGACCCGTGATGGCGCGTCCGCCGCGCAGGAGCCGCACGGGTCGCCCCGCATAGCTCGCGATCGCGCGGATCACGCTCAGCCCGAGGCCTGCGTGCGGCGACGGCGCGATGCCGGTCGCGACCGCGTCGAGGCGCGTCATCCCTTGCGCGAGCCGCCGCACCGCCGCCGCCGTCAGGACCGGATAGGTGCTCGCACCCGTGAGCACGAAGATGCCGCGCGCCTTCGCGTCCGCATCGAACCGCGAAATGCCGCGCACGAATTCGGAGCTGTCGGCGATGTCGAGATAACCGATGCCGCGCGCGAGACAGGCGCGCACAACGCCATGGGCGTCGCCGCCATAAGCCTGGAAAGGGCCGGACGCGTCGACGACGAGATCCGGATGGGCGGCACGCAATTGCTGCTCGACGTCGCCATCGCGATCGAATGCGAGCGGCACGACAGTCGTACTCGCTGTCAGGCTGGCGCAGAACGCATCCGCCTTTTCGCGGGAGCGGCCGGCGACGATCAGCGTGAGCCGCGTCTCGTCGGCGAGCAGTTGCACGAGGCGTCCGCCGAACGTGCCGTAGCCGCCGATCACCAGAATGCGCGTCGCGTTCATGCGAGGAAGCGCTCCGCATCGTGCGGCGCCGGCGCGTAGCAGGTGTCGCGCCGCCCGAATACGCGCAGCCGGTTGCGCGCGAGCACGCCGTAGAGCCGGTCGCGCCACGGGCGGGGCAGGACGCGGAAGACCGCGGCGAGCGACCAGGGCAAGCCGAGCCCTTCCGCCATGCGGATGCACGCTTCCGATTTGAAGGTGGCGACGCCGTCCGCGATCAGGATGTTGGTCTCGTAATCCTCCGGATCGAGCCCATAATGGACGTAGAGCGCGCGGCCGAGCGGCGTCTGCGCAGGCAGCAGGCGGAAGACGCCGCGCGCGTCATGGCGCAGCACGAATTGCGCCCAGCCCGAGCACAAGGCGCAGTAACCGTCGAAGACGATGATGGGCTTGTCGTCGGGGAACGAAGGGACGGCCGGATCGCCACGATAGCTGTACGGCGCCCGCATGACGACGCTCAGGCCGCCCGCGCGCGGTCCGCCATCTGCTTGAGCACCTGCCGCAGCACGCCGGGCGAATTGATCCGCTGCGGAAACAGGAGGCGCAGCGCCGCGCGGCCGTTCTGCAGTTCGAGCCCGTCGGGATCGCAGCCGGCGCAGCGCCATTCGCCGTCGCGTGCGCCGAGCAGTTTCGTCGCGTAGAGCCGGCAGGTATCAGCGTGGTCGGCGTTCATGTGCGCGAGAATCTCGGGCTCGGCCTCGACGAGGCTCTCGGCGCCCGCAAGATCGAGCACGAGGTCCTCGCGCTTGAGATCGACGATGCGTCCGAAGCCGCCGACGAAATGCGCGCCCTTGAGTTCGATTCGATAGAACGCGAAATCGCCGAAGCCCGCGAACATCTCGGCCTCGGGCTGGCGCGCGAGATAGCGCTGGCGCGCCGCCGGATCGTCGGTGACCGCGGCGGTTCCCATCAGCATCACCCGGGCGCCTTCGAGCGGGTCGCCTTCCTTGCGCTCGTCGAGCATGAGGGAGAGGCGCGGGTCCGCGAGGATGTTCTTGGTGTGTACCGCGAGCCGCGAGATCAGCAGGAGCGGCGAGCCGTCGGCGGCGCTCGCGACGTTAACCAATGAGCAGTAGGGATCGCCCGAAGACGCCATCAGCGTCGCTAGCGCGCCGGAACGGGCCTCGCGCATGAGCTTCCGCGCCGCGGCGGCGGGATCGAGGTCTGGCACGGGCTTCATCGGGTCCCTCCTCGCGTCGAAAACCGAGTTTTTCCGCTTTCCAGGCTGGTTTCTATGGCGAAGCAGCGAAACAGGTACTAGATTTGGCCATAATTGGTGATTTGCGCACGTCACGTAAAGCGTTATGCCGTCACACTTCGGCCGCGCTTGAAGGGCTTCAAGGCCCCACTGGAACCGTCACGGAACAGGCCAATGCCAACAATCGCCCTGGTCGATGACGACCGCAATATCCTCACGTCGGTCTCGATCGCCCTCGAAGCCGAAGGCTACCGCATCATGACCTACACGGACGGTGCCTCCGCGCTCGACGGATTCAAGACGTCGCCGCCCGACCTCGCCATCCTCGATATCAAGATGCCGCGGATGGACGGCATGGAGACGTTGCGGCGGCTGCGCCAGAAGTCGGACATGCCGGTGATCTTCCTCACCTCGAAGGACGAGGAGATCGACGAGCTGTTCGGCCTCAAGATGGGCGCAGACGACTTCATCCGCAAACCGTTCTCGCAGCGGCTGCTGGTCGAGCGCGTCAAGGCGGTGCTGCGGCGCGCGTCGCCGAAGGACCCCGCGATCCCGAAGGAAGTCGACTCGGCAAAGGTGCTCGAGCGCGGACTGTTGCGCATGGACCCCGAGCGGCACACCTGCACCTGGAAGGGCGAGCCGGTGACCCTCACGGTCACCGAATTCCTCATCCTGCAGGCGCTCGCCACGCGTCCCGGCGTGGTAAAGAGCCGCAACGCGCTGATGGATGCGGCCTACGATGACCAGGTCTACGTCGATGACCGCACGATCGACAGCCACATCAAGCGCCTGCGCAAGAAGTTCAAGCAGAGCGACGACGACTTCGACATGATTGAAACGCTGTACGGCGTCGGCTATCGCTTCAAGGAGTAGCGTTGCCGACAGTGGGCAGCGCCGCGCATCCGCAGGCGCAGACGGCCGGGGCACACATAAGCTAGAATTGGCCCGACGGACCGGGCGGGGCGCAACCGACGAGAACCGGGAACACACGGGTGCTCGATCGACTCGCGCAGGAATCGCACAGCATCGCCGAGGCGGCCCCTCGCGGCGGAGCGCGCCGTCGTGCGCGCGTCTGGCGGCGCGCCTCCGCGCTTCTCGCGCTGTGGCGCGACCGCGCGTCGGCAGCGACGATGCGCGCCGGCAGGCAGACCTTCGAATTCTTCCGCGCGAGCTGGCACGTG
>WNEZ01005317.1_pt1 | contig 11118 bp, 10 predicted proteins | sample 5400521 | NCBI WGS metagenome assembly WNEZ01 (sample SAMN13153339, study PRJNA577476) | soil metagenome | isolation source: 120 cm saprolite under Douglas fir tree site 2 hole 1 replicate 1 | place: USA:California | collected 2015-04-18
TTGCACCAGTTGACGTTCGCGAAAAGTCAGCCGGGTGCGTTTTGATGCCAGTAAAGCCGGCTCAGTATTCCTCCTTAAATAGCCGTCGCGCACCATCTCCGCCACTTTGGATGCGAAGTAGGTGCCACTACGCCTCAGCGCTTCCACCGCAGCGACGAGGTTGCGCCCAGCATCAGACTTCAACAGAAACCCTCGGGCTCCGGCATTCAAGACCTGCTGGATCATGTCATCGGACTCGTACAACGTCAGAACGAGGACCTTGGTTTGTGGAAGTGCATCGACAATTTGGCGAGTCGCATCAAGACCGTTCAAATTCGGCATGCCAATATCGATGATTACGGCGTCGGGCTTGAGTCGTTTCGCTTTCTCTACGGCGTCTATTCCGTCTTTTGCCTCGCCACACACCTCCCATTCCGTTTTGTCTTGCAATATGGCGCAAAGGCCGCGCCGCACGACTTCATGGTCATCTGCCAACAAGATTCGAAACGCCATACGAGGTACCTCGCAGAAATCCCCAGCTCTTTGCGCCGAGCACTTCAACCGTCATTGGAACTCCGCTGAACCGCATTGATATAACACAAAATGATAGTCCGTGTCGGTCCGAATGGGGCTAAAGGGGATTTCGGATACCTGATTGCGCAGGCCTCGTCTTTGCGATTCCTGTATAGCGCTGATGCGGCAACCGGCATCGGCCCTCTTACATCACAAACAGGTGCGAGCCAAACCATCAATTTCCAAGCCGGCGGCCCGCGTTTCAGGAAAAGTAGTGTCCCTATCAACTGGTGAGAAAACGAGAAATGGCATGGTAGCCGAGTTACTTCGGCAAAACCCCACACTGGACGACCTGCGCCAAGTTGCTGCCCATTGCAAAGCCTGCGATCTGTGAAAGACGGGCACTCAGACCGTTTTCGGTAAGACCTGCTTAAGCGGAGAGCCAGAACGCAAGACGCCAGAACCAACACTCAAAGGCTTGAACCGTCGAGTTCCGTAGGGAGCACACTCAAGCCGGCAGACTTCGGCGAATTGCACCATTTCCCCCAACTTCATGGACAGGTTGGATGTCTTGAATTCGCGACGTGACGATGGGTGCCCCATACATTGGATGACGGAATTCCAGGCACATGCCTCGACCGATATACCGAGGCTTCAGCATGGAGCCGCCCCAAGTCGAACCCTCGAGCTGCACCAGAATGGGTCGAGGACAGTACTGCGGATGTCCGGAAATCAAGGCGCGACCATCTTCCAGGATCACTACCGTATAGCAAGTGTGCTGAGTGTGCACCAGTAGAGTAGTCTCTGGCGCAAGGTCCATGACAGAAACACCGCCCTCAATCTCCGACTGAATGATGTTGTGATTCACGACATCGCTCAGGTTGCGATGCGGCCTGAAAAAAAGTGGCAACTGGGCCAAGAAATTGGTTTCCGATGGGAACATCCCGGTTGAGTATAACCGTGATTTCCTCCTTTAGGGGCGCGTTCTACAGGGAGCTACTAACGGAAAATACAGAGTTTTCTGTATTTCATAGTTAAGCTGTTGATGTTACACGATTTAGAGGGTTGACAAGCGTGTTCCGGTTGAAAAGTCCGCCATTCCCCCAATCACGAACCTGCTCCACGGAGCAGCGTGCAACAACTCTAATCGCGGAAGAGAGCAAGAATCGCGAGTGAGAGGTCAGCTTTCCACCTGGAGCGCAAGAACCATATGGTGATACGCATTCTTCTTGTGGATGATCACCCCGTTTGTCAGACACGGGCTGCGGGCCTTGCTTGGCTTGCAGCCTGACTGGGAAGTGATCGATGAAGCAGAGGACGGATCGGAAGCTGTGGATAAAGTACAGCGCCTGAATCCGGATGTGGTGGTGCTCGACATCAGTATGCCAAAGATGGGTGGACTGGAAGCTTGTCGTCTGATCCGCGAAACGGCTCCACAATGCGAAATCCTGATTTTGACTCAGCATGATTCTCCGCAGATGCTGCGAGAGGCACTCGATGCGGGGGCAAGAGGCTATGTGATGAAATCACACGCTGCTCGCGATTTGCTCGATGCTGTGGAAGCAGTGAGTCAGCACAAATCTTTTACCGCACTGGGCAACGGGGACTAGCCGATTTTCCCCTGGGCAGGGTGCCCGGTCGGCCGAACGGGTTGCCGCAGACTGAAGCAGTTAGGTACAGTAGAACCATTGGGGGCAGTAATGGAAAAGCTTCGCATATTGATAGCTGATGATCACGAAGTGGTGCGTCAAGGTGTACGCAACCTTTTAGAGGGCCGTCCAGGCTGGGAAGTGTGCGCCGAGGCCGTAGACGGACGTGACGGCGTGGAGAAAGCGGTCGAGTTGAAGCCGGATATTGTGATTCTGGATATCGGTATGCCCAACCTGAACGGCTTGGAGGCCACTCGACAGATCCTGCACAATCGCCCGGAAGCCAAAGTGCTGATCCTGACTATCCACGAGTCAGAGCAAGTAGTTCGCGAGGTGCTGGAAGCAGGGGCAAGAGGGTACTTGCTGAAATCGGATACTGGGCGCGACCTGGTTTCAGCGATAGAAGCCCTGCACAAAAACCAGACCTTCTTTACTTCAAATGTTGCCGAGATGGTGCTGGAAAATTATTTGAGGAACAAACCAGAATCTTCACCGGGCACGAAAAACGAACTTACCCCTCGTGAACGCGAGATCGTACAGCTCCTGGCTGAAGGGAAAAGCACAAAGGAAGTTGCAGTAGCTTTGGGCCTGAGCGTCAAAACCGCGGAGACTCATCGTGCCAATATTATGCGCAAGCTGAACCTGCACTCCATCAGTGAGTTGGTGCTCTACGCGGTGCGCAACAACATTGTTAAGTCGTCCAGCCAGGCCTGGAGTCACAACGACAAAGTTGAAATCCCAATCCCGGCCTGGAGTCACAACGACAAAGTTGAAATCACAATCCCGGTGTCTGAGCTCTAGAGTTTCCGCTAGAGTTACAAAAGACGCTTCTGGCAATTATCCGGGGCCCGTAGCTCAGCGGTTAGAGCAGGGGACTCATAATCCCTTGGTCGGTGGTTCAAATCCATCCGGGCCCACCATCTTTGACCAGGATGGTCACAAGTTCGCTGATCGCTTGCATCAGCGTGTGGTTACGCGGTTCAAATTCAAAGAAGAGGAAATCAGGTTTTCATGGCGACGGCACGGCTTGCGTCCGCGTGGCGCCGGATTCTTGCAAGTCAGATTTGGCGAGACTCAGCCCGACCGCCCCCCGTATGCCGTCGTCGCCCGCCCCACGCCAGAACGTCGACTGCATTATCGCCACAGTGCCCCGTGGTGCAGCTTATGTAGTGGCAACCGCGCCGCCCATCAGCGGTGGGATTCATAAGGGCTGAAATCGGGGCTTTCTGGATAATGCAGGTGGCATATCCTGTATGCTTCCCGCGGCCTTGGTTTCCACGGTTTCTTCAGCTGCCGCGTCGTGACAAGGCTTACATAACTTATCGCCTTCCGTAGCTGGAGATGGACACGGCAAGGGATGTCCATGCTGCTTGCTGGTACATCGGCAATTCTCCATAGGTGCCACCCCGTCCGTGAAGATTCTTTTCGCCCAAGTATGATATCCCAACGAGGGGAATTCGGTTGTGAGTAGGGAGGTATTGCAGATCGGGCAACCCTTTTGCGCAACTTGCGCTCCGCTCTCAAGCCTGAAGCTGCCAAGATAGGAATCATCGACCGTAACGGCAACGGCGAAAATCATGGTGTAAATCGTGATGTGGTGATCAAAGAGGCAGCGGAAGCCGGCTATCGCTTGCTGGAACAGGACGATTTCGTCAAGGCCGACGGCATGGATTATTTTCTGGTCTTTGCTCCGAGATAGAAAACCCAGCTACTCGCTGATTTCAGCAATTTCAGCGTCCAGCGGACTGCCGTGCCGCGTCGGTCTGGGCTCGCACCCAGCGGCTTGCACCCAATTGTTCAATCGATGGGAAAGATGTAGGAACCGTCAACTTACATTCCGGCGGTTTGGTGTTGCCATGCATCGCCTGGACCAGCATTTCCAAGGCATGGCCGGCGTTCGGCGGTACAAAGATGGTTGCGGCCAGTAAGCCGCTCCGAACCCAGGCTTGTCCGGTCTTGGGAAGGCCGTCGCAACCGGTAAAGGGTAGGTGAAGCCATCGTTCCCGGTCCGCCTCCCGGGTGAGCTCCTGAAAGGCTTTTCTGGCACCCACAGCCATGGAGTCATCCTGAGCGGCGATGAGGTCAATGCGTGCCTCGCGAGAAGTGGACAAACGCAGCCATGAACTGACAACCTTGAATGCGCTGGCTTCGGTCCAGTTCCCGCGGAGGGTCTTTATTTGAATATCTACGCGCTTGGTCTCGTACATCCCGGCGGTGCGTTGCCGGGCCGCGGAGCTCTCGGCGGGTCCCTGAATATATAAGACACAACCACCTTTGGGGAGGAGTGCGCCAAGTTGCCGCCCTTGAATGCGGCCGATTTCCTCGTGATCCGAGCTGATCGCGAAAATCGGGACGGGGTAAGTGCGGCGAAGTTCAGTGAGGTAATCGACGTCGCGGTTCAGAACAACCCACGCGATGCCTGCGGTTGCCGCGGCACGTGCCACGTGCGGCAAGGCGGTTGCACCCACTGGCTCAAACACGATCGCGTCGGGATGAGAACTGGCAGCCGATTGAATGACCTTCAGCAATTGCTGGCTTTGACCTATGCCATCATTGTCAGCATCGATGACTTGTACTTCAATCCCAAGCCGGCGCGCTGCTTCTTCCGCGGCTGCCGCTTGCTCGAGCTGATAATCGTTATCGCTGTTGGTAAGCGCGACTAAGACTTTGAGCTTTTTCATGAAACTACCGCTGCCTGAATCATAGCGTGACTCTCGTGCGTCGCTTTATTACCGAGGTAACGGGCACAATCCCGTTCCAGGATCTGGTAGCGCCCTCAAATTCAAATTAGGACACTACGCAGGACATGGCGTTTGACACTAAAGTCCCGACAATGTTAGCGTTAGCGTTTAGAAGCCCTCTTACTGCTGGTTCTATCCGCACAAAATGGATGAGACGCTCAGACAACTAGGCGGATTACTGCTCGGATCCATACCGACGATTATTCTGCTCACTTTGCTGTATGTAATCTATAAGGCAGTCGTCTACCAGCCGCTGAGCAGGGTGCTGGCGGAGCGGCGTAGCAAGACTGAGGGCGCTATCGAGAGGGCGCGCGCTGATATTGCTGCAGCCGAGGCGCGCACCGCCGAGTACGAGCAGCGCTTGCGAGAAGCGCGTATGGCGCTGTTCAAGCGCCAGGAGGAGCGTCGCCAGATGGCATTGCAGGCACGCTCGGCGGCCGTGGCGGAGGCTAGGGCCAAGGCCCATGCACAAGTCAGCCAGGCGCGAGCCGCCATCGAGCAGGACAAAACAGCCGCCCAGACGGCTCTCCAGGCCGAGGCGGGAAGATTGGCTGCTGAGATCGTCCGCACTGTGCTGCAGCCGGTCAGTGCGGCGGCACAGACTCCAGTGGGTGGAGGTCTATGATTCCAGCTTTCAGCTTTCGCCGTTTCTGCATCTGCCCGCGCGGTGTTCTCTGCGTTTACTTTCCTCTCCTTATTCTTCTATTAGCGACCGCGGTCGCGCAGGAGCAGTCAACCGGTTCAAAGGCGGGCGATTCGTCATCCACACAGCAACAACAAAATCATAAAGCAAACGATTCGCGGAGTAACCGAAACGATCAGCCGAAATACCGAGCGCAGTTGGCGAAAGAGTCGCGCGAGGCCGCCGATGAGGACGAGACTACCGAGTTCAAGCAGTCTGCATCGGTGGCGTTCCTGGCTCGCATCACTGGAATGAGCCTCAAGCACGCCTACTGGCTCGCGGTGGTGCTGAACTTTGCAGCGGTTTCCATCGCAATCTTCTGGTTTGCGAAAAAATTTCTGCCGGGCATGTTCCGCGACCGTACGGCTGCGATCCAGAAAGCGATCGAGGAAGCGCGCAAAGCGAGCGCGGACGCCAATCGTCGGCTGTCCGAAATCGAGGCGCGGCTCTCAAAGCTCGACGTGGAAATCGGCAGCATGCGCGCAGCAGCCGAAAGAGAAGCCCTGGCGGAAGAGCAGCGCATCAAGGCCGCAGCCGAGGAAGATACGCGCAAGATCATTGAATCAGCCGAGCAGGAAATCGCTGCCGCCGCCAAACAGGCACGCCGGGAACTGACTGCATATGCCGCAGATTTGGCCGTCTCCCTCGCCCAGAGGCAGATACACGTGGATGCTGCGACTGATCAGGTTCTGGTGCGCAGCTTTGCGGACCAGCTTTCGGGGATGAATCCCAGCGACGCCAAGCTAAAGACTGGGACAAAGAGGGGTCAGTAAAAGATGGCCTCCGTGACCAGCACCTACGCGCGCGCCTTTGTGGATGTAGTCCTCGATAAAAGGCTCGACGCGACCAAAATTCTGCAGGAACTGCACGCATTAGACGCCTTGCTGGCCGAGCACAAGGATCTGCGCCGCATCTGGGAGAATCCGGCGATTCCCGCCCAGCAGAAGCGCAATCTGCTGGATGCGATTGTGGCGCACGAAGGGATTTCCTGGCCAGTGCGGAATTTCCTGGCGGTGCTGATGGATCACCGGCGCGTTCAGTTCTTCGAACGGATCATCGATGCTTTCGAACAGGAATTGAATCAGCGCCTGGGATTTGCCGAAGCGGAAGTCACCAGCGCTCGCGAGTTGAACGATGCGGAAAAACGTGCGCTGGAAACACAGGTGGAGAAGCTGACTGGCAAGAAGGTCAGGGCGCGCTACTCGCGCGACAGATCAATCCTGGGTGGAGCGATTATCAAGGTCGGCAGCACGATTTATGATGGCTCCGTGCTGGGCCAGCTACACAAGATACGGGAGCAGTTGGCGGGGAGTTAGCCGTTAGCTTTTCGCTTTTAGCGGTTAGCTTTGGGGTCACTTGCGGGCTAAAGTTACTGGAGCTAATAGCTAGTGGCTAACGTCCGCGAGCCGACTCGGAATCAAAAAACAAATTGCGACTGGCAAACTGAACTTATGGCGCAAATCAAAGCAGACGAAATCACCCAACTGATTCGTGAGCAGATCGAGAACTACGAATCCAAAATCGCCGTTGATGAAGTCGGTACCGTCATCACCCTCGGCGACGGCATTGCTCGCGTGTATGGCCTGGACAAGGTCATGGCCGGCGAACTGCTCTCCTTCCCGCACGGCGTCGCGGGCATCGCCATGAACCTGGAAGAAGATCAGGTCGGCGTTGTGTTGCTTGGTGAATACACCGAAATCAAGGAGGGCGACGAGGTCAAGCGCACTGGTCGCATCATGAGTGTGCCGGTAGGCGACGCCCTAATCGGTCGCGTGGTCAACTCGCTCGGCCAGCCGATTGACGATAAGGGTCCAATCGCCACCGATAAATTTATCCCGCTGGAGCGTCTGGCGCCGGGTGTCATCGCTCGCCAGCCGGTGCGCGAGCCCATGGCTACTGGACTCAAGGCCATCGACAGTATGATCCCGATCGGTCGCGGCCAGCGTGAGTTGATCATCGGCGATCGGCAGACCGGCAAGACCGCAGTCGTGCTCGACACCATCATCAATAACAAGGGCAACGACCTGATCTGTATCTACTGTGCCATTGGCCAAAAGCGGTCTTCAATTGCGCAAGTGGTAAAGATCCTCACCGACGCCGACGCCATGGATTACACCATTGTGGTCGCCGCATCGGCATCGGAGCCCGCGCCCATGCAGTACATTGCACCGTATGCGGCGTGCGCCATGGGCGAATACTTCCGTGACAGCAAGCGTCACGCGCTCTGTATTTATGATGACCTCTCGAAGCACGCGGCCTCCTATCGCGAGATTTCGCTGTTGTTGCGGCGTCCGCCGGGACGCGAAGCGTATCCTGGAGACGTTTTCTATCTCCACTCGCGTTTGCTGGAGCGCGCAGCCAAACTTAGCGACAAAAATGGCGGCGGTTCTCTAACCGCGCTGCCCATCATCGAAACCCAAGCAGGTGACGTTTCGGCTTATATTCCGACGAACGTAATCTCGATCACCGACGGCCAGATTTATCTCGAAACCGACCTGTTCAACTCGGGCGTGCGCCCGGCAGTGAATGTTGGTCTCTCGGTCAGCCGCGTAGGCGGCAACGCTCAGATTAAGGCCATGCGCCAGGTTGCCGGCACGTTGAAGTTGGAACTCGCGCAGTACCGCGAACTGGCTGCTTTCGCGCAATTCGGTAGCGACCTCGACAAAGCCACGCAGGCCCAGTTGAACCGTGGCCAGCGGCTGGTCGAAATCCTGAAGCAGGACCAGTTCTCACCTTTGCCGTTTTCCAAACAGATTCTCATTATCTTTGCTGGAACCGGTGGCTTCCTGGATGACTTGCCGGTGGAGCAAGTTCGAGCCTTTGAGATGGAGTTGTACAAGTTCGTCGATACCACAAATCCTGGACTGTTGCGCACGATCATGGAAAAGAAAGTCCTGGACGACAGCTTGAAGCAGGAGATGACGAACGTCATGCACGAATGCAAGCAGCAGTTTGTTGCCGCGCGCCAGGCGGCCGCGACAGCGAAGTAGCCAGCCGGCATTTAGCCCTTGGCACTTGCATTTAGCCATTACAGGTTATCCCGGAATCCTTTAGGCTGAATGCTAACGGCTAATTGCTAATTGCTTAGCAAGGAGCGCAGACGGCCAAACAATGGCAAATGTTCTCGATATCCGCCGCCGCATCCGCAGCGTAATCAACACACGGCAGATCACCAAGGCCATGAAGATGGTCTCTGCGGCCAAGTTGCGCCGTGCCCAGGAGCGTGCCCTGGCCGCACGTCCGTATGCGCAGATGCTCACCAGTGTGCTGAAGTCGCTAGTTTCGCGAGCGGAGATCTATGATCCGCAAACGGGCGAGCCGCGGCATCCTCTGCTGGCGCAGCGCCAAGAGAACAATATCCTGCTGATCGTCGTCACCGGCGACAAGGGTCTGGCTGGCGCCTTTAACACCAATATCCTGAAGGCCGGCACGCGCTTTCTAGACTCGAAAACTGAGAAGAACGTGGATATTGAAGCGATCGGCCGCAAAGGACGGGACTTTCTTCGCCGCCGCTTCCCGCTAGTTGCGAAGGACGTCGAGCGGGGAAGTGCTGAGGGTTTGCAGCATCCGGAAGCAGCGCAGCCTCACGAGCGACCTCATTCACGGGAGCGCGCCGGTGCAGTGCAGATCGTGGGGGAGCACGTCGGCGTTCTGAGCAAGCTGGAGTTCAGCCAGGCGAGCGACTTGGCCGAGAGCGTCATCAAACGCTATAGCGAAGGTGGCATCGATTCTGTGTATCTCGTACACAACGAGTTCAAATCCGTCATCGCACAGCGCTTGGTCGTGGAGCAGATCCTGCCCATCGAGCAGATCGGGGCGGCAGCGGTTCGCCAAGCCGAAGAACTGAGCCAGAAAGAACGAGAGCAGGCCATCAAGGCGGCGCAATCAGCAGGGGTGGGAATGCGGCGCACAGATCGCTCAGTCGACGTCGAGGCAGCCCGGTTTGGTTCCGCGCCGGTGGACTACATTTACGAGCAGCCCCCAGGTGAGCTGTTCAACGCGCTCCTGCCCAAGTATGTAGGTATTCAGATTTTTCATGCGCTGCTTGAGTCCGTAGCCGCCGAGCACGCGGCCCGCATGACTGCCATGGAAGCCGCTACGAACAATGCGACCGACATGATTGACTCGCTGACCCTCGCGATGAACCGCGTGCGCCAAGCAAAGATCACGAAAGAAATTATCGAAATCGTGAGTGGAGCGGCAACACAGTAGAAACAAGTCGTTAGTTGTTGCCATTAGCTTTTAGACGGTCCGGAGCTGAGCCGGAGACGTTAAGAGCTAAAACCCAAGAGCTAAAAGGCTACTGAGAACTGACAATCGAGAACCGAGGGCTGATTCTTATGCCAGAAAACATCGGACGTGTAATTCAAGTCGCCGGTCCCGCCGTGGACGTTCAGTTTCCCGAAGGTGGTTTGCCCCCGATTTACGAAGCCATTCGCGTCGTGAGCGACGGCTTCCAGGTGCCGACGCCCATCAACGTCATCCTGGAGGTGCAGCAGCACTTGGGCGAAGGCCGCGTACGCTGCATTGCGATGCAGCCCACCGACGGCATGGTGCGTGGTATGCAGGCGATTGATCAGGGCGGTCCGATTTCCGTACCCGTCGGACCGGGCACGCTAGGCCGCGTGATGAATGTGGTCGGCGAACCGGTGGACGAGCTCGGCCCCATCCAGTACAAGCAGAAAATGCCTATTCACCGCCTCGCTCCGTCATTTGAGGAACAGGCGACGTCTGCGGAAATGTTCGAGACCGGAGTCAAGGTCATTGACCTGATTCAGCCCTTCCTAAAGGGCGGCAAGATCGGCCTGTTCGGCGGCGCGGGCGTCGGCAAAACCGTAATCATCATGGAGCTTATCAATAATGTCGCCAAGCAGCATGGCGGCTTCTCCGTGTTTGCTGGTGTGGGCGAGCGTACCCGTGAAGGCAACGATCTGTGGCTGGAAATGTCCGAATCGGGCGTGATCAAGCCGGGCGATCCAGAGCACTCCAAGGCAGCCCTAATTTATGGCCAGATGACGGAGCCGCCCGGAGCGCGCCTCCGCGTCGCCCTCACTGGGTTGACCGTCGCCGAGTATTTCCGAGATGTCGAAGGCGCGGACACGCTGCTCTTCATCGACAACATATTCCGATTTACGCAGGCGGGCTCGGAAGTCTCCGCCCTGCTGGGTCGTATGCCAAGCGCGGTGGGTTATCAACCCAACCTGGCAACCGAAATGGGTGAATTGCAGGAGCGAATCACTTCGACCAAGAAAGGCTCAGTGACTTCGGTGCAGGCGATTTACGTGCCCGCCGACGACCTGACCGATCCTGCTCCGGCAACCACATTTGCCCATCTCGACGCAACTACGGTGCTCTCGCGCGCGTTAACAGAAATTGGAATTTATCCTGCGGTCGATCCCCTGGCTTCGACCTCGCGCATTCTCGACGCGCGCATTGTGGGCCAGGAGCACTATGACGTTGCTCAGTCCGTGAAGAAGGTTTTGCAGACCTACAAAGACCTGCAGGATATCATCGCAATTCTGGGCATCGACGAACTGAGTGAAGATCAAAAAGT
>WNEZ01005474.1_pt1 | contig 11115 bp, 8 predicted proteins | sample 5400521 | NCBI WGS metagenome assembly WNEZ01 (sample SAMN13153339, study PRJNA577476) | soil metagenome | isolation source: 120 cm saprolite under Douglas fir tree site 2 hole 1 replicate 1 | place: USA:California | collected 2015-04-18
GCTGTGCTGTTCGCGCCCCTCGCCTATTTGCCGTTCGCGCTCACCTTTCTGTGCTGGACTCTGCTCAACGGGCTGCTGCTGTGGTACGCGCTGGACCGGCTCCTCCCGGAGCGCGAGGCGACCGTCGCGCTCGCACTCCTGTACCTCGAGGTGCTCTTGGCATTGCAGTACGGCCAGAGCAACGCGCTCGTGGCGGCGCTGTTGATCCTCGCGTTCGTTGCGTTCGAGGCTCGCCGGCCCGTCGGCGCGGCCGTGAGCATCACCCTCGGCGCGGCCGTCAAGCTCTTCCCGCTCGCCGCCTTGTCGTTGGCCGTTTTCCATCCCCGTCGGCTCCGGTTCGCTGCCATCTTCATCGCGGTACTCGCCGCCGCCATCGCGCTGCCCCTCGTGGCCATCCCGCCCGGCGACCTGCTGACGCAGTACCGCTCGTGGCACGCCATCGAGGCGCAGGACGCACTGCGCCGCGGCTACTCGCTCATGCACTACGTGCATGCGTGGTTCGGAGTGGACTGGCCCAACTGGCCGCTGCAGGCCGCCGGCACTGCCCTGCTGTTGCTCCCGGTCGCGCTGCGCCAGGACCGCTGGGCAAGCCCCGAGTTCCGCCGCCTGTTCTTGTGCTCGCTGCTCATCTACTCGGTCCTGTTCAATCACGCCTCGGAGTCCCCGTCGTTCGTCGTCGCGTACGCGGGGATCGTGATCTGGTACGTGAGCTCGCCGCCGAGCCGTGTGCGGACGGCCGTGATGGCCCTGACGCTGCTCGTGATGGTGGTGCACGATGTGGACGTGGTGCCACGCTGGATGAAGTACGATCTCCTCGTCCCCTACCGGATCAAGGGGATTCCCTGCCTCGTCGCGTGGTTCGTGATGCAGTGGGAGCTGCTCTTCGGTACCTTTCCCGCGCCTCGATCCACGGCGGGAGCCTGAGCGACACATCCGGCCAGATTCAGCACGTCTCCGACACCGCCCGATGGGTGGCGCTGTACCGCGCGATGGAATCCGAGCGGCCGGACGCGCTGTTCCGCGATCCTTACGCCCGGAGGCTCGCGGGCGAGCGGGGGGAGCGGATCGTCGCGTCCATGCGACGGGGCCGGGCAATGGCCTGGCCGATGATCGTGCGCACCGCCGTGTTGGACGAGCTGATTCTGCGCGCCATCGAGCGGGACGGGGTCGACACCGTGCTCAACCTCGCCGCGGGGCTCGACACCCGACCATACCGACTGCCGCTGCCGTCCTCGCTCCGCTGGGTCGAAGCCGACTTCCCCGACGTCATCGCCTACAAGCAAGAGCAGCTCACGGGTGAACGACCGGTGTGCGCGGTCGAGTATGTGGGGATCGACCTCACCGATGTCGAGCGGCGGCGCGCGCTGTTCGGCCGGATCGGCGCCGCAGCGCGCCAGGTCCTGGTGGTGACCGAGGGATTGTTGATCTACCTGACGCCGCCGCAGGTGGCGACGCTTGCCGCGGACCTCGCCGCGCCGTCGTCGTTCCGCTGGTGGCTGATGGACCTCGCATCTCCCCGGCTGCTCAAGATGTTGGCAAAGACCTGGGGGCGCGCCGTGGCCGCCGGGAGCGCCCCGTTCCAGTTCGCACCCGCGGAAGGCACGCGATTCTTCCAGGCGCAGGGCTGGCAGGAAGCGGAATTCCGCTCGATGTGGGAGGAGTCGCTCCGTCTCAAACGGACGATGCGGCTCGCCTGGTTGTGGAACCTGGTCGGACGGCTGTATCCCAAAGCCAAGCGGGAGGAATTCCGGCGGATGTCCGGCATCGTCCTGCTCAGGCGAGCTTGACCGAAAGGACCATCAATGATCTTCCGTCGACTGGCGCTCGCCAGCGCGGCTTGCGCCGTGGCGTGTGGCAGGGCGGCGCCCCGAGCCGCCGGGCCGAGCCTCATCACCATCACGGCCACCGACTACGCGTTCGGAGTACCGGACACCATTCCCGCCGGGCTCACGACCTTCCGTCTCGTGAATCAGGGGAAGGAGTTGCATCACGCCAATCTGGTCCGACTGGGCGAGGGCAAGACCGTGGCGGACTTCGAGGCCGGGCTCGCGGCCGCGATGAAGAACCACACGCCGCCCCCGACCTGGATGGGGTTCGCGGGCGGACCCAATGCCGTGACCCTCGGCGACACCGGCGTGGCCACCCAGATGCTCGCGCCCGGGTCCTACGTATTCGTGTGCTGGATTCCGAGCCTCGATGGCGTTCCGCACGTGATGAAGGGCATGCTGCACCCGCTCCTGGTCACCCCTGGGGCGGCAGCACCTGCCGCGGCCGAGCCCGCGACCGACGTGACCATCAAGTTGACGGACTACGATTTCCAGCTGTCCCAGCCGCTGACCGCCGGCAAGCATGTCGTGCGCGTCGAAAACACCGGGGCGCAGGCGCACGAGATCGTGATCGCGGCCCTGTCGGCGGGCAAGACGCTGCAGGACTTCATTGCGTGGGAAGCAGGGGGTGAAAAGGGCCGGCTGCCGACCGGCGAGTGGTTGGGGGGCGTCACGACCCTCGATGTCGGCGGGCACGCCCAGTTCGCGGCGACCTTCGCTCCCGGGAGCTACCTCCTCCTGTGCTTCTGGCCCGATGCCAAGGACGGCAAGCCGCACATCATGCACGGGATGGCGAAGCAGATCACAATAAGCTAGGTCGGGGGAGGTTGGAGGAGGCTGGAGGAGGTTGGGGGAGGTCAGCTCCGCTCCGCAACAACCTCCCCCGTCCTCCCCTAACCTCCACTAACCTCTTTCGCTTAGAACACCCACCTCAGTCCCGCCTGCACTTGGCGCGGGTCGCCCAATCCCGAGCGGATGGTGCCGTCGAAGTTGAACAGCAGTCCGCCGTACGCGGGGTCCTTGAAGTTGTCGGTGTTCGTGACGTTGAAGACTTCGATGATCAACTCCGCCTGCCCTTGGCGCCCCGTGTTGATGGGTCGGGACAGCCGCACGTCCCAGGAGAAGTACGCGTTGTCCTTACGGAGGGTGTTGCGCGGGAGAACGCCGATAATGGCTCCGCCCGCATTTCGACAGATCCGATCCTGCGGACTCCCGGCACGCTGACCGCTTGCCTGTCCATTGATGCACTTCTCGGACACCGGCTGCGCCGAGTAATAGCTGACGCGGTTGTTCCAGTAGATGTCACCCGGAAGCCTCGCGAGCAACCAGCCGTTGAAACGATGCCGCTGGTCGCGGTCGCTCCAATTGTACTCGGGGCCCAAGTTGTTCGCGATGGCGTACCGGAAGGTGAACGGATCACGCTCGTTATCGTCGTCCGACTTGTCGAACGAGAGGGTGTAGTTGAGCTGGAACTGGAGCCGTGGGTCGTACACGTGCTTGAGTCCCACGGTGACGCCGTTGTAGCGGGACTTCGCGCTGGACTGCACGACAGTCAACGTGCCGAGCTGCCGGGGGCCGGTGCCCCAGGGCCCGATCGCATCGTTGTTGAACACGGGGTCGTTCGCGTTGAAGAAGCGCGTGAGGAAATCGGTGCGCGCGTGCGTGTAGCTCACCGACACACCCAGGTCCGTGCCGATTTGCCGCTCGTAGCCGACCGTTGCGCTGAACGTCCGTGGGTTACGGAAGTTCTTGTCGAACACGAATACCGACGGGAGGAAGACGGCGCTCGCCGCGATCGTGGACGGGAACTGGTTGGGGAACGAGGGCGGCGGCAGGAACCCGACCGTGGCGCTCGAGCCGAAGAGGGTCGCGCCGACGGAGCCGTTGGTGCTGCGGCTCGAGGCGAGATTGAGTCCCGGGATGCGCGCGTAGTAGAGCCCGGCGTTGGCCCGGAACACCTGCCGACCGTCCCCCTGCGGATCGTAGGCGATCCCGAAGCGCGGCTGGAACATCTTCCAGTCAGACGGGATTGTGCCGTCGGATGGGAACGTGAACCTGCCGCGCGGCGTGGTCGCTGTGGAGTCGAAGTACACACTGTAGAAGACCGACGCGGGCGGAGTGATCGGGTCCGGCTCGATCTGCGCTTCCCAGCGCAGGCCGTAGTTGATGGTCCAGGAGGGATTCGGCTTCCACGAGTCCTGGATGTAGAACGCGAGCTCGTTCTGGGGAATGCTCTGCGTCCCTGCGTCGCGCACCGAGCGATCGATGCCTGCCTGCTGCAGGTAAAGCAGCACCGGCCCGACGATGGTGTCCGCGGGCACGTCGCAGGCCCCAGTGAAGCGCGTATAAAACGTAGCGCCATTCCGGCACTCAACAGTAAGGGAGTCGTGGGCAACGTAGTTGAGGAACCCGGTAACGGAACTGAAGATGTAGCGACTGTTCGCGAACCCGATGAACGTTTGTACCGAATTCACGCGGTTCCACTCAGCTCCCACCTTGAAGAAATGGTTGCCGCGCGCGTACGAAACGTTGTCCAGGATCTGAATGCGGGTGTCGTAATAGTCGATGGGGAGGAAGAACGGCATGCCGAACCGGAAGCCGTTCGCGAAATCCATAGCCACGTCCGGGAACGGGCGGAGCCCAGTCTGGGTGGGGTCCGGGCCGAGCAGCGACGTACGCGGGCCCTCATAGGGCCGCGGCCGATCTTCCCGCGAGTACTGGAACCGGAGCTCGTTCGAGGTGCGCGACGACAGGTACGACACGAGGCTCCCGTTCACGGCGTTCGAATAATCCTTCTCGAGCCCGTTGGCGCTGCGCGCCCATGCGTCGACGTCGAACGTTCCATTCTCCTGCTGGGACCACGTGTGGTTGTACTTGAGCGACAGGTTATGCCGGTCGGAAAGCCGCCAGTCGATCTTCACGAGTCCCGCCCGGGCGTGGTTGGTCCGCGCGATCGGCCCGAAGTCCCCCCGCAGCGCGCCGGCGAACGCCGTGTCCATCCACCGCGTGAGGGAGTCGAGGGCGGGGCTCGACGGCCGCGCCTTCTGCTTGATCTCGTCGTACACCTGCTGATCGTAGGCGATGAAGAAGAATGCCTTGTCGCGCTTCAGGGGACCGCCGAGCGTGAAGCCGAATTGGTGCTGGCGGAAGTCCGGCGTGAGCGTCTGCGTGCCGTGCGCAAGATCGGCCGAGAGCCAGTCATACTTGCCGAAGTAGTGCAGGGAGCCCTTCACTTCATTTGTGCCGGATTTGGTGATCACGTTCACGAACCACGAGCCCGAGCGGCCGAACTCCGCCGGCGCCCCGCCCGCCGTGACGACCACTTCCTGAACGGCGTCGAGGTTGAAGGTGAAAGGCGGTCGCTGCCCACCCCGCTGCTCCCCGAAGAACGGGTTGTTGAAGTCCGCTCCATCCACCGACACGTTGTTGTGGATGCCGCGCTGCCCCGCCACGGTGAGCTCGTCGCCGTCCGGACCCTGCACGATCGCGACGTTGGGCGTGAGGAGCGTGAGGTTGAGGAAATTGCGCCCGTTGTTCGGCAGCCCCGCCACGACCTGGTTGGGCAGCCTGGTGGACGACTCGACCTTGCTCACGTCGACCACCGGCGTCGCCGTGACCGTGACCGCGGCGAGCTCCACCGGCGCGAGCTTCAGAGCCAGATCGACGGTCTCACCCACCCGCAACACGATCCCCGTCTGCCTCCGCTCGCCCAGGCCCACGGCCCGCGCCCTGACCTCGTAGGTGCCGAGCGGGAGCAGCGGCGCCACGAACACGCCCTTCTCATTGGTGGTCACCGTCCGCTGGAACCGCGTCTGCATGTCGGTCAGGGTGACCAGGGCCCCCACGACGACATTACCGGACGGATCCGAGACGGTGCCCCGGATCACGCCGGTCGTTGCTTGGGCCTGCGCCGCGAGGGAGGTGGGCCAGCACGCCAGCACGAGCGCCGCGCCGACCACGAGACTGGAGAGGCGCGCGAGGAAGCGGATTCCGCACGTCATGATCGAGAGCCTCCGGAGAGGTGATTCGAGCATAGGGCGGGGTTGAATTAGCACCGGATCGAAACGGGCGCAAGAAGGCCGCGGATCGCTCATCTTATACCCCATGCAAAATCCCGACATCGCCCGGCTGTTCGACGAAGTCGCCGACCTGCTCGAGATCCAGGACGCGAATCCGTTCCGGGTGCGCGCCTATCGCAACGCCGCCCGCACCATTCGCGATTTCCCCGAGCCGCTCACCGATCTAGTGCGCGCCGGGACCAAAGACCTGACCGATATCGCCGGCATCGGCGACGACCTGGCCGAGAAGATCACGGCCATCGTCACGACCGGTGAGCTGCCGCTCCAGAAGGAGCTCGCGCGCAAGCTGCCCGCGGGACTGCTGGACCTGTTGCGCATCCCCGGACTAGGCCCCAAGCGCGTGAAGCTGCTCTACAAGAAGCTCAAGGTGAAATCGGCGGCCGACCTCGCCACGGCGCTCGACAAGGGCCGGGTCCAGAAGCTCAAGGGGTTCGGGCCCAAGATGGAAGAAAAAATGCGCGCCGGGATCGGCCAGGCGCAGGTCGGGGAGCGGCGCATGCTCCTCAACGAAGCCGAAACCCAGGCGACCGCGGTGCTCGCATATCTCGAGGCCGGTGGAGGCATCCGCCAAATGGAAGTCGCCGGGAGCTACCGCCGGCGGCGCGAGACGATCGGGGACCTGGACATTGTCGTGACCTCGGAGGGGAAGAACAGCGCCCCGATCATGGACCGGTTCGTCGCGTACGGCGACGTGGCGGACGTCATCTCGAAGGGCGAGACCCGCGCCACCGTGAAGCTCCGGGGCGGCCTCCAGGTGGACTTGCGGGCGGTGGAGCCCGACGCCTACGGCGCGGCGCTCCTCTACTTCACCGGCTCCAAAGCGCACAACATCGACCTCCGCAAAATTGCCCAGGAGAAGAGCTACAAGCTGAACGAGTACGGCCTCTTCAAGGGCACGCGTCGGGCCGCCGGAAAAACCGAGGAGGAGGTCTACGCGAAGCTCGGCCTCGACTGGATTCCCCCCGAGCTACGTGAAGCCCGCGGCGAGATCGCGCTCGCCCGCGAGCACCGGCTTCCACGTCTCGTGGAAGTGAAAGACATCCGCGGTGACCTGCAGATGCACACCAGCGCCACCGACGGGAAGGGGACGATCGAGGACATGGCGCACGCGGCGCGCGCGTTGGCCTACGAATACATCGCTATCACCGACCATTCGAAGCGCGTGACGATGGCGCTCGGGCTCGACGCGAAGCGGTTGCGGGAACAGTGGAAGGCGATCGACGCCTGGAACGCCTCGAGCCGCGGCTTCACCATCCTCCGGAGCATCGAGCTCGACATCCTCGAGAACGGAAAGCTCGACCTGCCCGACGACGTGCTGGCGGACGCCGACTATGTCGTGGCCACCATCCACTACGGGCTCAATCAGGGCGCGAAGGAGCTCACTCGCCGCCTCGTGGGCGCCGCGGAACACCCGTGGGTTGACGCGATCGGACACCCGACCGGGCGCCTCGTGGGCAAGCGTGAGCCGTACGCCTTTGATTTCGACGCGCTGTGTCGTGCCTGCGCGGCGACGGGGTGCTTGCTCGAGCTGAACGGCCACCCCGAGCGCATGGACCTCCCGGACACGCTCGCGGCGGCCGGCAAACAGCACGGCGTCCTGTTCGTGCTGTCGACGGACAGCCACCAACCGGGGAACCTGCCGTTCATGAAGTATGCCGTCTATCTGGCGCGCCGGGCGGGGCTCGAGGCGGGAGACATCCTCAATACCCGACCGCTGGCCGAGTTCAGGAAGGGATTGAAGCGGGCGAAGCCATGAGCTCGAGCTGCACCACCGGGGCGAAGCTCTTGCGGTGATGGGACGTGAAGCCGAAGGCCGCGAGCGCGGCGAGGTGGTCCGGGGTGGCGTAGCCTTTGTTGCTCGCCCAGGCGTAGGTGGGATGGCGGGTGGCCAGCAGCTCCATCAGACGATCACGCACCGTTTTCGCGATCACCGACGCCGCGGCGATCGAGTGGCAGTGCGCGTCGCCGTCGACGATTGCTTCGTGGACGCGGCCGAGCTCGGGACAGGGCAGGCCGTCCACCAGCACGAGATCCGGGGTCACGCCGAGCCGCGCCAGCGCGCGTTCCATCGCCAGAATGCTCGCCCGGCGGATGTTCAGGCGGTCGATCTCCCGCACGCTCGCCGCGCCCACACCGATCGCCAGCGCGCGGGCCCGCACGACTATGGCGAGCCGGCTGCGCTTCGCAGGCGGCAGAAGCTTCGAGTCCCGCAGTCCGCGGATGAATTTGCAGTGGGGAGGAAACACGACGGCCGCGGCCACCACCGGACCAGCCAGGGGACCGCGGCCCGCTTCGTCCACACCGGCGACGACTCCGCCCCCCGCTCGCCAGAACGCGATCTCGCGCTCGAGCGTGGGGCGGGGACCTCTCACGCCTCTTGCTTCTCCGCCGTCTCGGGGACCGTGAGGCCCCGCTTCTCGCGGATCCGGGCGGCTTTGCCGGCCAGCCGACGCAGGAAGTAGAGCTTGGCGCGCCGCACGCGACCTTTGCGCACCAGCTCGATCTCCGCGATCGAGGGCGCGTGCAGCGGGAAGATGCGCTCGACGCCGACGCCCGCCGAGATCTTCCGGACGGTGAACGTCGCGTTGATCCCGGCACCGCGGCGGCCGATGCAGACGCCTTCGAACGCCTGCAGCCGCTCCTTGTCGCCCTCGCGTACCCGTACCATCACGCGGACGGTGTCGCCCGGATCGAACGCAGGGATGTTGGTCTTGAGCCCCTCGCGCTCGATCGCCCGTAGTCTGTTCATGACTGTATCCCTCTATGTCTTCCCTAATCGTCCCGTTTGGCCGACAGATCGGGCCGCCGCTCGCGCGTCAACCGCTCGGCTTCGGCCTGGCGCCACCGCGCGATTTGCTCGTGGTCGCCGCTCAACAATACCGCCGGTACATCCATTCCGCGATAGCTCGGCGGCCGCGTATAGCTCGGCGGCGACAGCAGGCCGTCGTAATGTGAGTCCGTGGCCGCAGACTCGTGATCCCCGAGCGCTCCCGGGAGCAGCCGCACCACCGCATCCAGGACGCACAGCGCCGCCGGCTCGCCCCCCGACAACACGAAGTCTCCGACCGACAGCTCCTCCGCCCCCAACCCGTCCGCCACCCGCTGGTCCACGTCCTTGTAATGCCCGCATAGCAGGGTCAGCTGCTCGCCCACGGCGAACCGCACGGCGTCGCGGTGGCCGAAAGGCCGGCCGCGTGCCGACAACAGCACGATGGGCGGCCCCGTTCGCAGATCTTCCACCGCCTCGAAGAACGGCTCCGGCTTGAGCACCATCCCCGCGCCGCCGCCGTAGGGGGAGTCGTCCACGGTCTTGTGCCGGTCGTGCGTGTAGTCGCGCAGCTGCACGACCCGATAGCGCACCAGCCCCCGCTCCGCGGCACGCCCCAGAATGCTGACCCGCAGCGGCCCCTCGAACACCTCCGGGAAGAGCGTCACGACGTTAATCGTCAGCATCGGCCTCTTCCACCGCCACGAAGTGGTCGCGCCACGGCTCCACCACCGCGCGCGAGTTCACCCCGACGAACGACAGCAACCACTCACGATGGTAAGCGCGCCGCCGCGCCACGACCAGCGGCCCCGCCACGACGTGACGCTCCTCGTTCATGACCAGCAGCCGCGCCTTGGGCGTGAACACCGCACCGGGGTTTTCCACGAGGGGGAACACCGCGACCTCCCCCTGCTGCCCGTGCGGCTTGCGTACGCGCCCGACTAGGCGGGCCGTTTGCCCAGCACTCCCGCCTTCTTCAGCAGCGACCGGACCGTGTCGGTCGGGAGCGCCCCCTTGTCGAGCCAGGCGCGCGCTTGCTCCGCATCGACCTGGATGTCGGCTGGATTGGTGCGAGGGTTGTAGTGGCCCAACGTCACGACGAACCGCCCGTCGCGGGGAGAGCGTGAATCCGCGACGATGATCCGGAAATAGCTCTGCCCCTTCCGCCCCACGCGCCGCAGCCGAATGCGAGTTGCCATAGCGTGCCTACGTCCTTTTCAAAAGCTTCCGCATCTGCTGGAACTGCTCCAGCAGCCGGTTGACTTCCTGTACGGTCCGCCCCGCGCCCTTCGCGATCCGCGACCGCCGCGATCCGGTGAGGATCGACGGATCGGCCCGCTCGTCGGGGGTCATGGACAACACGATTGCCTCGACGTGCTTGAGGCGCTTGTCGTCGGCCTTGACCGCCTTGAGCGCCTGTGCGTTCACGCCCGGCAAGAGGCCGAGCACCTGCTTGATCGGTCCCATCGCCTGCATCTGCTTCAGCGCGACGAGAAAGTCCGCGAGGTCCATCCCCCGCTTCGAGCGCGCCTTTCGCTCGAGATGCTGTGCGGCCTCCGCATCCATGGTGGCGGCCGCCTTCTCCACCAACGCGACCACGTCGCCCTGACCCAGGATCCGGCCGGCCATGCGCACCGGGTCGAAGGGCTCCAGTTGGGGCGCAGCATGCTGCGCTCCTACGTATTCCCCGACGCCGATGTATTTGATCGGCACCCCGGTCACACCATGAATCGAGAGCGCCGCCCCGCCCCGCGCGTCACCGTCGAGCTTGGTCAGGATCGCGCCAGTCAGCCCGACGCCCTCCTGAAAGCCGCGGGCGATCCGCACCGCGTCCTGCCCCGTCATCCCATCCACCACGAGCAGGACCTCGCGCGGATTCGTCGCCGCCCGCAGCGCCTTGAGCTCGTCCATCAGCTCCGCGTCGATCTGCAGCCGGCCGGCCGTGTCGACGATGACGGTGCGGCAGCGCGCCTTCTCCGCCTCGCGCACCGCCTGCTGGACCAAACCTACGACATCCGTCGGGGATCGTAGGGGCGCAGCATGCTGCGCCCCTACACCAACGGGTCCGTCCGACGCTAGCCCGAACACCGGAACGCCGACCTGCTCACCCAGGTGTCGCAGTTGTTCCCCAGCCGCCGGCCGATACGGATCGGCTGCGACGAGCCCCGGCGCCTTTTGCTCGAGCTTCAACCGCCGCGCGAGCTTCGCCGCGGTGGTGGTTTTCCCCGAGCCCTGCAGCCCAACCAGCAGGATCACGGTCGGCCCGACGGGTGCGAATTGTAGGGGCGCAGCATGCTGCGCCCCTACTTTGCGCGCCAGGTCCTCGTCCGACGCACCCAGCATCCGCGCCAGCTCGTCGTGCACCAGCTTCGCGACCTGCTGGCCGGGGCTCACCGATTTCACGGCGATCACCCCGACCGCGCGCTCGCGCACGCGCTCCACG
>WNEZ01006320.1_pt1 | contig 11115 bp, 10 predicted proteins | sample 5400521 | NCBI WGS metagenome assembly WNEZ01 (sample SAMN13153339, study PRJNA577476) | soil metagenome | isolation source: 120 cm saprolite under Douglas fir tree site 2 hole 1 replicate 1 | place: USA:California | collected 2015-04-18
GTCCGGCGAGAAATGCGGCTCTCTCATCGTCGCCCGCCCATTCGGTCAGGATCAGGTCGATGAACTCCGGTACTTTCACACTCGTCGCACCTGGGGTATCGGTCTCGGGGATGATCATCTCCGCGATGGTGGTCACGAGCGCCCGCTGTTCGCGATTGAGCGTTCTGAAGGGAACGTCGCCCAGGCGGAGGTGGAGCGACTCTCCGAACTTTATCGCGGCCTCGGTGCCGCGCGGGATGAACGGCAGCGCGAGAGCGGCGCCGAGGAACTGTACGACTTCGCGTCTTCGCATGTCAGGAGAACGGGAGGTGGATGGTCCTGTAGCCGAAGTGTGGCGAATCGAACGTAGGACGCGGACATTCAACCGTCAAGCGAGGCCGATGCCGCTCCTGGAGCGTCGATGCATCCCGTGACAGGAGGGCTGCAATGCGCGAACGCGACCCAATTCGTGGCCATCTGATTACGGATCAGAAGGTTGGGAGTTCGAGTCTCTCCGGGCGCGTGAGTCGAACATTAAGCGAGACAACCATCTAGGTCGCCTCGCTTTTTTTTCCGCTCTTACAATTTTCGCCGGATACCGACAACCAAGCCGCCGACGAATCCCGCGACCATCCCGAGCGGGCCGGTTATCAGGATTCCCAATAGCGGACCCTGGTTCGCCTCCGGTCGGAAGACGAGCGGGCCGATAAAGCCAAAAAGGAATCCGATCGAACCAACGATCAGACCGCCCACACAGCCTGAACGCATCGGTGAACCGATCTCACCCCGAAGGGCGTACCACCAGCAAACGAAGGCAAGTATTCCGAAGGGAAGCGCGATAAGGCCTAATAAGGTGTATTCACCGGTTCGAGGAAGAGACGCGACATTCCACAATACGAGGGCAGTAGACAGGAGTATCTCCCTGACATTTTTCTGTGTTTTGCTGTATTCCCAGCCATGATCCGCTGCATCTTGCAGCATATCTACGCTGTGATCGCAATATATTTGCACAAGTAGTGGCGGGACCTGGAAGGCCTACGGGTCAGATGGTTAATCGTCCATTTTCCCCAGACTGGTTCTAACGAACTTCCCGCGCTGGCCGATGAGAGTGATTCCGGCGGACATAGCGCCGAAAAATAGGAGAGCGGGGCTGAAGCGACCCGCGAACCTGTCGAGTACCAAGCCCCAACCCAACTGGTACCCGCCGCGTGTGCGTTGAGCCTGATCGCTCATCTTCTCCCAGCCTGTCGAGATCAGATCGACCCGGGTGCGGTCTCCATCGGGCGAGAAGGTGATTTCAACTTGCTGAGCGTCCGACTCGGCGCGGCTGGGATGGAATGTGAACACCACTCTGCTCGGCGGCTCGAGCGCGATGACCCTGCCCCACCGCATGCGCGTGCCGTCCTTGTGCTCCTCATAGATCCGCCCGCCTGTACGGCACTCCAACACCACGCGAGCGACCCTGCTTCCGCCGATGGAGTAGCTGTAGGAGGGCCACCATTTCGCGAAATCCTGGGTGAAACGGCGGTAAGCCTCCTCCTGCGGCCAGGACACGGTGACTGATCTCCGTATTGGCGCGACCGATGGCTCTTTCTTGGTGGACATCACCTGGCTCCTCGTTTTTTCGGGGGCGTTGCGGCCAACTTGGCTGGCGGATGTGGATCGCTGGCGGCGTAGGCAGCGAGCACATCGTCCCACATTCTCTCGATGTACCGTCGCAGCTCGGCGAGACCTTCCTGTGAGGCGCTATAGTAGCGACGGGTCCCTTCCCTGCGGTCGCGTACGAGGCGGGCTCCGCGAAGCACCCGAAGGTGCTGGGAGACGCTGGGCTGCCGGATCCTCGCGATCCGGGCGAGCTCACCGACCGTGTGCGGGCGGCTGCGCAGACGCTCGAACAGCGCGCGCCGGGTCGGATCGGCCAGAGCCACCATTACCGTTCCATAGGTCATGCCCTATATAGGCACCAGCGCATGGATAAGTCAACAACAATTTCCCTGCAGGGGTGTCATTTCGTTCTTACCGCTCTACGGAGCCGGACTGGTGCCGACGCTGAATGCTGGCTACGTCGACCTCAAACAAACGCGGCCAGAGCTTGCCTGTCAGGAACAGCCGATTCCTGATCGCATCGAACCCGATGCCGTTCGCGACGCCGCCGCGCTTGGCCACGTCCTGGCGTTGCGCAGCGGTCAGCAGATTTCCGACATTAATCCAACCGATAACATGCCCAGTTGTAGGCTCAATGCGAGCAATGAAATCTGTTTGATATACGTTCGCCCACAGCTCACCCCTCACCCACTCCAACTCATTGAGCATCCAGACAGTGCTATCTGCCTCGCGCACCTGGATCGTTCGCAGCTCGTGGAATCCTGTTGGATCCAGCACGCGGATTCGACTCGTGCCGTCGCTCATGTACAGCATGCGCCCGTCCGTCGCGAGTCCCCACCCCTCCCCGGCGTATGCGAAGCTGTCAATCGGGGTGAGCGTATTTGCGTCGTACACGTGCCCCCAACCCCCCCGCCATGTCAGTTGGTAAAGGCGGTTGCCCACCACGGTTATCCCTTCTCCGAATTCTGTCGCCGGCAGTGCCACTCTGCGACGAACGGCTCCCGTCTTTGCGTCCACCTCACGCACGTCTGATTGCGCGAGCCGTCCCGTGCTTTCGAGCAGACGCCCGAGATAGGTAGCCAGTCCTTGCGTGTACGCCGCGGTGTCGTGCGGCCAACTTCGGATCACGTGAGGAGAAACGCGAGGAGTGGTAGTGTCAAAGGGAACTGCCGGCGGCCGCGCATCGGCGTTGGTCTGCTGCGGCGGTTGCATTCCGGGCGGGAGCGCCGGCGGTCGGTTAGCGTCGCTGTCATCGGCGTCGCCGTTACATGCTGCGAGGCAGAGCGCCGCGGCCATGCCGAGCGTCCGCACGCGCAAACTGCGGCCGCGAATGAGGGTTCTCATGAGTGCCGCGCTCACGCGGGGACCGGACTCACATGGCCGTCCACAACACGACGATTACGTTGAGCGTCGAATGAGTCGAGCTGCCCGAGTGCGTGATCTGCGTAGTCGTTATCGACATCCGCGACTCCACACCAAGACAGGAATTACAAACGGAAGCGCCACGGAAAACCAAAGCCCGGCACGGAACGCACGTCGGCGATAGGTATCTCGGTCGCGGTCGCCGATTCGAGACTCGAGTACGGGACCGAGATTGTAAAGCAAATTCGCGATTCCAACCCCAATGAGGAATGCGAATCCCTGAACGAGAGCGGTGAAGATCGTGATTTCAGCGCCAGGGTCGTAGCGGCAGCGAAATTCAACCGCGGCCACGTAGAAAAGAAAGGCGATGACGCCAGCGGCTAGTAGAGAGATTGTGTATTGGCGCCGGCGCGCACTCCACCAGGTCCATGCCTCTCGGCGGATCTCCTCGTTCATCGCGTGATGTCTAGCTAACGGCTTAATTCAGTTCCGGCTTGGTTCAGCTGCAATCACGGTCACTACGGACGCACCTCCAGCAGCGCCACCATGCCAAGCGCTGTGTGCTTCGGCTTCGTGGGCGCGTCACGGAATTCGCACATCAGCGCATATCGCTCCCCGGCCACGAGTGATACAAGTACTTCTTCATGCGCGGTAACGCCGGGAAACGCTATCAGCACGCTTCCTGACGCGTCAGCCGCCGAATCCGGTACAGTGCCGGCGGCAAGGTAGGCACGCGCTCTCTGAGCAGTAACATCTGGTCGGAAGCGGAAGAGTTGTAACTCGTGCAGATGCGTGCCGCGATTCACAAATCGAAAAGCCGTCATCCCTGGCGGCACCGATGCTGGAACGCGGTAGGCATAGTCGGTCGCCACGATCGTAACGTGTCGCAACGGGGCCGTTTGCTTCAACAACGACGCGGGGCCCGAGAGCAACGCCGGCAGAAGCAAGACAATTCTGACTCGGTGGCCTACGACCATCGACCTCAGCGCCCCCGCTTCGTGCGTGGCGAACCTGCTCTCGCCCCGCCGCGCCCGGGCTTGAGCTTGCCCTGCGGGTGGACTAGCTCCGCCGGCGCCTGACACCGCCACGCCTCCGCGATGAGCACCTTGAGATCTTTGACCGTCACAGCATCCAGTCGCACAAGGACAGCTGGGAAGCCATCGTAATGCGGTTCGGTAAAAAACTTCTTTCCGTCGGCGGACAAAAGCGCGTTCTTCTGGCCATCATTGGCGACGCGCACCGCGATCACTCCGGGGTTGGGCACGCGAGGCTTTTTTGGCACGACCCGTTCCATCCACACCCAGGCGAATCCTTTGAGCTTTCCCTTATTTGGGACTGAAAAGGCGAACCGATCGCTCGCCTCCTCGGCCGCGGGCAACGACAAAGCAATGCGACGCACGTCAGCCTGAGTCGCCATTGGGGCTTCCTGCCTTAGATCTCCCAATTCGACAGGACGATCCCGCCGTCCGCCGGCCGCGACTCGGCGTATTCGTGTAGCGACATCCTCAGGTCGGTCCACCTGACTCTGGCGCCACGCACCACCAGTCGGCGATAGATATCACCGTATTGACCCTGGATCCTGATCGCGACCCGTCGCGCCGACTTCGTGCGAGCGTGCGCGCAGAGCTGCGTCACCAGCTGATCAAAATCGGTTTCTGTCTTCGCGACCATCTTGAGGACACGCATTTCCTCCGTCGCGCGTCCCTCTACCAGCGGCACCGAATGACACACGGCAAACGAGACGATGTCGTTCCCCTTCCGCACGAACAGCGTGTCGCCGAGCTGGTGCTGCGCGGTGAGAACGATCTCGCGCGTGTAGTCGTATCCGGGGGCGAGCTGCTCGAGCAGAGAGCGGCACTGCCTGAGCGCCAGCTCCCGCTCATGTGGATTCAGCGACGACATCGTCGTTGCCTGGATTCCGGCTCTCGCTGCCTCGAGCGTCACGGTGATGGTGAGATGCCCCGGTGTGAACCCGAGCGCGGAGTAGAAGCCGACATTGTCCATCGTGCGCGGCATCGTCTCTAGCCCGATCACTTTCGCGCCCTTCTTTTTCAGCCACTCCACCCCGGTCGTGACGATCATTTTGCCGATTCCCTGGCCCTGATAGTCCGGGTGGACGGCCAACGGCCCCATCCATCCCTCGACACCCGAGCGATGGATCATATTGAACGCCGCGATTCCGTCGCGCGCGTTGCGCCAGACCATCGCGCCATCTTCGGCATCCGTGATGGCGAACTTCCACACGGCAGGATTCAGGTGGGGCACGCGGACGCCAACCATCCCGTCCTTGCGATAACGCTCGGTGAAAGCCTCGCTGAACACCGCGTTGAGCGAGGGAATCTCGCGCACGCCGACGCGCTCGGGCGTCTCCGCGACCCAGGCGTGCCTCCAGTTGCGCGCGAACGCCATTATGCCCCCGCTCCAGCCGTGCTTTCGACCGTTTCTTCCGCAACGTCGGGACGCACTCTCGGAGGCCGCTCGTCCGCGATCGGCTCCAGGTCTTCGCTGATGCCTATTGCGTCCAATTCGCTCTCGGTCACGACCGAGCACCCGCGGTCCGGGTCATAGCCGACATTTATCACGCGGTCCAGTCCCTCGCGCACCGGCTCGATGTGCGTGATCAGGATCACCTGCTCGAAGCGGTCCTGGAGCCCGCGCAGCAGCTCGACGACGTTGAATCGCCTCGCCTCGTCCAGAGACCCGAAGACCTCGTCGAGGATGAGCAGCGAGAAGTTCTGCCCCGCGCGCTCCGCGATCATCTGGGAGATCGCCAGCCGCAGCACCAGGTTGGCGAGATCTTCTTCACCACCTGACAGAACAGGCTTCTGAATTCCATCCTCCAGAATAACGATGTTGTACTGATCGTCCAGCTCCATCTCGGTGTATCGCGCATCCGTGAGCTCGCTCAGGAACGCGCTCGCCAGCTCCGATAGCTCGGGACGGAGCTGGAAATTCAGATCGGTACGAAGGTCCGAGAAAGCCCGATCCAGCTCGTCGTGCATCCGGCGGTCGGTCTGGAGCACTTCGAGCTCGGCGACTTTTTTCTTCAGCTCCTCGGCCGCTTCCTGCGCCGCCGCCAGAGCGGCCGTCGCGCCCGACACCTGCTCCTGCGCGCGAGCGGCCGCCACCTTGGATTCCTGCAGCTCCAGCCGCACGCGGTCGTATTCCGCCTTCAGATCGTTGAAGTCCTTTTCCGTGAAAGAGATCTGAGTGCGTCGCGTGCGAAGGGTGCCGAGCGTCGACTGCACGCGCATCAGGTCCTGCGCGATGCGTGTTTGCTCGAGGTTGAGCTGCGGCTCGCGCTCCAGCATCGCCTGAAACCGCGCGGCCTCGGCCTCAATGGGAGTCAGCCGATCCACCTCCGCGACCACCTCCGCGTGCCGGGCGGGATCATATCCCGGTGGAATCCGCGAGATGTCGCGTTTCAATTGCACCTCGCGTTGCCGCTTCAGCGCGATGTCGCGCACGATCGTCCCCAGCTCCTGTACCGCGAGCTGCACCTTGGCCAGCCTGCGCTCGAGAGTGCCCACCTCCTGCATCAGCGCTCGCCGCTTCTCATCGAGCTGATGGACGTCCTCCGGCATTTGCTCCAGCTGCTCAACGCGCGCCTTGTAGTAGCTCCCGTCGACGTTCACGGTCTCGATCAGCTCGTCCAGGTGCTCTACCACCGTGTGGAGACTTCCACCCAGCGGGCGACTGCAGGTCGGGCACTCGCCATCTTCGCCGAGGGCGACGACCCGATCACGCTGGTGCTTGAGCTCCGAATATTGGTGCCTGAGCGCCTCGCGTTTGGTCTGCGCTTCCTGGCGGTCCCGCACCCATTCCGTTCGGCGCGCTTCAAGGAGGCCCTGGGTGTCCTCGAGCTCGGAACGTTTCTTCTCCAGCTCGAGCGTCGCCTCCTCCTCGAGCCCCGGTGCGCGTTCGATCCTGGCGTGACGCTCCTCCAGCCGCGCAATCTCCTCGCGTAGCGCGGCCTCGGCTTCGAGCAGCGTCTTCCGCCGTCCTTCCTCGCGGTAGAGAGTGTTGAGCGCCTGGAGCTCGACGTTGAGCGCGAAGAGCGGCTCGATGGCATCGCGCAGCGTGTCGAGTTGAGACCGCGCTGCCTTCACCCCATCGAGCTCCCTCGTAATGCGCTCGGCGTCGCGCTGGAGTGCGGCCTCCTTTTCCTCCAGGACCGTGATCTGCGTGAGCAGCTGCGCTGATTGCTCGCGCTGGCGCTGCACCATTTCCCAGCGCGGCTCGATCGACATCATCTCCCGCGCGCGAACCGCTCCCCGATGCGCCGCCTGTTGTGCGCGCGCTTCCGCTTCTTCTTTTCGGGACGCGGCTTCCGCGAGTGAGCGAAGAACCGCTTCGGGGTCACGCATGCCGCGCTGCATTCCATCGATGGCGGACCGGACGCGGTTGCGCCTGTCTCGCGTCAAGTCCTGCGCGATGCGGAGCTTTTCGTAGCCGAGCACGCGCGAAAGGAACTGTCCGCGCCTGCCGGGGCTCATCGCCGCCATCACGCTCAGTTCCTTCTGTCCCGTGAAATACGTATGGAAGAATTCCGACATCGACATGCCGAGCCGGCGCTGCATGAGCTCGGTGACCGCAGAGATCGTATTTGCAATAGGAGTATCGGCACCATCGAGGTAGACTTCCGCGCTCGTCAGCCCGCGGACGACGCGATAGCGATGGGAGCCAAGCTCGAAATCGAGCTCGACCTCGACCTGAGCGCGCGCTCCGGCCCCCATGAACCTGATGGAGTCGCGGTTGCCGCGAATCGCCGGATTCCCGTAGAGCGCCCAAGCGATCGCTTCGAGAATCGTGGTCTTGCCGGCGCCGTTCGGACCGATGATGCCGGTGAGTCCAGTCCCGAACTCGAGCTCCGTCCGTACGTGCTGGCGGAAGTTGGTGAGCTTGAGACTATTGAGTCTCACGCGATGGCTTCCTCTTCGGCCGGTCCAGCGACCAGATCCGCCTCGCGGAGGTAGTGGAGCCCGAGCTCGACCAGGGCTTCGCGGTCGATGTCCTCGGTGAGCACGCGCGAGCGGAGCTTGTCGCGCACGGTATCGGCCAGCGATGCGCGGCGGCCCGGCGCTGCCTGGCCCGTTTCTGGACGCACGATGTCGGGACGGCGCGTATCGAGGTGGAATTGCAGCGCCTTGCGCTTGTATTCGCGGAGCGCCTTGTGGTCCAGCTCGCGCAAAATGTGGCGCGGAACGTCACGGACGACGAGCCGCACGATCTTGTCGTCAATGCCGCCTTCAAAGTTGTCTACCGTCGCGCGAATCGCCTCGTCGAGCGAAGCAGGTGACAGGCCGGCGCCCGAGAGCGGTGGCAGATCGACCCACTGCCGCAGCGGTGGAATCGAATGAAACGTGTGAGCCCCTGTGGAGAGATCGTGCTCGATGATCCCCTTGCCGCCGATTCCGGTTTTGCGCTCGTCGGCCATTTCACTCCAGATTTCACGCTCCTCGGCGATTTCCCCCCAGGAGTTGGTACTCGTGTAGTCGAGTGATCCCGAATAGAACGCATTCGGTTCAACCTGCCGATACACATGGTAGTGCCCGAGCGCGACGTAGTCCCAGCGCTCGGCGCCGAGCTCCTGCTGCGTGATCCCCATGGGACGGCGATCGAGCTCGCGTCCACTCCTCGGAAGGACTCCTTCGATCTCCCCGTGGAGGAGGAGGATGTTGTATTTCGCGTTTGGATCGGGCTCGAAGGGTGGCGCTTTCCCCATGTCGGGCACGGCGAGAATCGAGAGATCGTGCTCGTGAAACGGTATCCGCTTCGCCTCGCCCTCCACCACGTTGATTCCGAGCGGGGCGAAGAGCGGCAGAATGCATCTGGTCTCCGCCATGCGAGGAGTGTCGTGATTGCCGGCGACCATCACTACTGTGGCATTGGGCAGCGCCTGCACCAGCCGCGAGAACTGGTGAAACGCGTGCAGAATGGCCGGATTGCTGGGGCGAACGGCGTGAAATACGTCTCCAGCGATGAGCACCAGGTCGGGCCTCAGCTCGATCACCTTGTCGATGACGCGGCGCAGCGAGATCGCGACATCCGCCTCGCGCTGGTTGATCCCCGCAGGCGTCTGGCGCTGATATTGTCTGAAGCCGAGGTGTATGTCCGAGAGGTGAACGAGTCTCATCGAGTGCGCATCGCCCGTATCCACTGCGTGATCTTCGTCCGCACCTGCATCGGCGCGCCCTGTGGCGCTCCCTTTCGGGCCGGGTTCGCGGCGATCGTGGACCGTACGATGATGCTGCTCTTCGAGTCAGTTATCCAGCCTAATCTGCGGTCGATCTGAATCGTGCCCGCGAGCGTGCCCGAGGTCGTGTAGCCGGCGTCCGGAGACGGTGCGCCGGGGGTGTTCATGCGGGACATCGTTCCGTGCATCGAGATGTATGCGATGTCGCCATTCCGGCCGAGGGAATCGAACCGGAATGTCGCTCGAACCGAACCCATCGCGCCCGGATCGCCGCTCAGCGGGATCTGCATTTCGCGCGTCCACTTTTCGCCCACGGCGACCGGCTCTCGCGCCAGCATCGCCGGCATTTCTCCGAAGATGTGCCGCAGCTCGCTGTTGGAATCGTCATCATCGACGATCTCCATCGCTCCATCGGGTGAGACACGGACCATCACACGTTTTGCCTGCATCGTCCGCCGCTTGAGATCGGCGAGGGAACCCGGAGAAGCGGGAGTCATCGCGACGGAATCGGTGATCGACTGCATGAGCGTGCCGCCGGATGTCCACTGCTGCGCGATGGTGTGGGTGAACACCTCTATGGACGTCGTCATCGAGCTGGGGGTGGACTCGCGTCCCCCGCGCTGAGTAGTGCCGGTCATCTCCACCGTCTGCGAGAGATGCATCCGGAGGGTGTCGCCGATGTGGGGGCGGATCTGGAGCAAGACTGGCTGAGAGGCCGCGGCTTGGGCGAGAAAGGCAATTGCGAGAAGAGTAAGGTAGGAGGTGCGAGGTGCTAGGCGCGTGGCATGAGGTAGAGGCGTGATCAGGCTCGGTTCTACCTCCGACCTCGCACCAAGTACCTCGAGCCTTCCGCCTCGCTCCCCTCGCAGTTCGGTTTCCCCGAGGCCCATGGAGACCTCACCAAAACCCCCACCTAGCTCTTCTCGCACTTCGGTTTGCCGTCCACCCATACGGATGCCTTTAAAACCCGTACGGATCATTTTCCGGCGCCGACTTGATGCTCCCGGCCATTGGGCGCGGCGCTGCCTGGGCCGGGATGATCTTCCGGAACTGCGCTGCAAAGTACGCCTTCACGTTGTCGGGTCGGGCGAGAAGCGTCGCGTTGCGCGCGCGGATCACCTCTTCCTGCGTATATAGCGCGGTTATGTCCTGAACCCACGGCAGCGTGATCGTCGGATCGAGTGGCCTGAGAGCGCGCAGAATCGCCGCGTCCAGCGAGACGTCGCTCGCCTGCGGGTAGCGCTCAGATCCCTCGCGTCCCTGCATCACCGCGGGGCGCGGGAACCGCACGAAGATCGGCTGCGTGAAATGTGGATGGCGAATCATCAACTGCCCTTTCTCCAGCGTTGCCAGCTTGGTTCTTGTCGCCGGGCTAAGCACGGCGTAGCCCGGGGTCGAGAGCTCGTCGGGGTCCATTCTTCCGAACAGCGATGTACCCGAATTTCCGACGACCCTGCGATGCACCTGCGAGCGGAATTGCTGCGCGCTGAACAGGACGAGGCCCAGGTAGCGGCCACGCTCCGCGATGTCGAGCAGCATCTTCCTGACATAAGTATCGGCACCATCCCCCGGCGCGTACTTGTTCAGCTCGTCGACGAATACGACGAGATGCTTGACGCCCAGGTCCCTCCGCTCCAGGTGCTCGCGGAGCGTCGAGACGATTCGAGCGAAGATGAGGTCCTGCGCATCTTCCTCAAGGCTGGCGACATCCACCACGTACACCGTGCGGTCCTCAAAGCTCCCGAACGGAAGGTCGCTGACAGTTCCCGCGTCGGTCACCAGGCCGGCACAGCGCGTCGAGATGTTGGATAGGCGGTTGCGTACCTTGCGGATTGTCGCCACGTGGTGCGTGCGCCAGCTCTCGCCGTCCTTCTTTTCCATCCCCTGGAGGACATCGCGGAACCATGCGTCGAGGTCGGCGAACGACTGAACTCTGTGCGTCTTGCTTAAAAGCGGATCGGTGAACTCCTTGT
>WNEZ01005475.1_pt1 | contig 11113 bp, 13 predicted proteins | sample 5400521 | NCBI WGS metagenome assembly WNEZ01 (sample SAMN13153339, study PRJNA577476) | soil metagenome | isolation source: 120 cm saprolite under Douglas fir tree site 2 hole 1 replicate 1 | place: USA:California | collected 2015-04-18
CGCGCGGTCGGGCTTGCCGGCAAGGTCGGCGCGCTCAAGCCCGGCATGGCGGCGGATTTTTCGATCCTCGATCTCGAGGAGTTGGCCTTCGTGCCGTTCAACAGCGCGGCGCGGCAGATCGTGTTCGCGGAATCGGGACGCGCGGTCGAGACCGTGTTCGTGGGCGGCCGTCCGGTGGTGCGCGGCCGAAAACTCCTTACCGTGGACGAGGCGAAGCTCGCCGCCGCGGCCGCGGAGCTCGCGCCGGCGTTCCGCCGCGACGCGGCCGCGCTCGCGGCCCGCAACGCGGAGCTTGCCGCGCCCCTGTTGGAGGCCAATCGCGCCGCCTGGAAGGTGCCGCTCGGGTTCGACCGCTATATCGGCCGCGCGAAGGATTAGCTGGCACCGTTTTTGCTACGTTTCCGTCGACGCAATTCACGGGGAGCGGACAATGCAGCGGCATCTCAAACACCAGCTGGCGACGGCGGCACTCGCCGCGGCACTCGCGGTTTCGCCGGTCGCGGCAGAGACTTGGCCGACCCGGCCGGTCACCATGGTGGTGCCGTTTGCGGCCGGCAGCGCCTCCGACACGGTCGGCCGCATTCTCGCGGCGCGCCTCTCGGAGGTGCTCGGCCAGCAGGTGGTGATCGAAAATATAGGCGGCGCGGGGGGCATGACCGGAACGGCGCGCGTCGCGAATGCGCTGCCCGACGGCTACCAGTTCGTCATCGGCAGCCTCGACACCATGGCGATGAACCAGGCGCTCTACCGGAAGATGCCGTACGACGCCGTCGCCGATTTCATTCCAGTCGGACTGGTGATCGAGCAGCCGATGGTGCTCGTCGCGCGCAACGACCTGCCGGGAAATACGCTCGCGGACTTCATCGGCTACGCCAAGGCCAACCAGGCCAAGATGCAATACGGATCGGCGGGCGTCGGGTCCGGCTCGCATCTTACCTGCGCGCGAATCAACGCCCGCATCGGCATCGAGACCACGCACGTGCCCTATCGCGGCTCGGCGCAGGCGATGCAGGACCTCATGGCCGGGCGCATCGACTATTTCTGCGCGCTCGGCGCCGCCGCGATGGCGCCGCTCGAAGGCAAGACCGCCAAGGGTATCGCTACGCTGACGCGCGAGCGCTCGCCGCTGTTCGCGAACCTCGCGACCGCGCACGAGCAGGGGCTCACCGATTTCGCCGTGAATTTCTGGAGCGGCTTCTTCCTGCCGAAGGGAACGCCGCCGGATATCAGGCAACGGCTGGTCGCCGCCACGGCCGAGACGCTGAACACGCCGTTGACGCAGGAGCGCCTGCGCAACGCCGGCGTGACGGTCGTCGCGGCCGACCGCCGCTCGTCGGATTATCTCAAGACGTTCCTGGCCGGCGAGATCGGGCTTTGGACCGGCATCATTCGGGCGAGCGGCGTCAGCCTCGATTGACGCGGGCGTTCACAGATCCTGCGTCCGCCGCGCCACCGCGGCGTCCCACAATTTCTCGCGGTCGTGGTCGAACACGAAGCCCGGGTCCTGCGGCGCGATGTACCAGGCATTGCGCGCGAGCTCGCCTTCGAGCTGGCCCGCAGCCCAGCCCGCATAGCCGAGCACGACCAGGCTCTTCTGCGGGCCGCGCTGGCTCGCGATGTCGCGCAGCACGTCGGGCGTCGTCGTCACCGCGATCCTGCCGTCGACGTCGATCGTGCCGGGCCGGCTGTAATCGGCGCTGTGGATGACGAAGCAGTGGTCGGGCTGCACCGGGCCGCCGGCGTAGATGCGGATGCGCCCGGTCGCGCTCGTGTCCGTGTCGCCGATCGCGCGCAGCAGGTTGGCGATCGGCCCTTCGCCGATCGGACGATTGATGACGAGGCCGAAGGCGCCGCTCGCGTCGTGGCGCACCAACAGGATCACGGTCTGCGCGAAGCGCGGATCGCCCATCTCGGGCGTCGCCACCAGAAGCTGGCCGGCGAGCGACGGCGCCTTCGGCGGCTCGTTGGGATTCGTCAGCGCCGCGTCGAGGAGCGTCGCCGACGCGACCATCGCCGCGGCGACGACCGCCGCAATGATCGACATTCGCCGTCCGAGACCGAGCCGCACGGAACGTCTCCTAATCGTTGGCGCACGTCCTTATCGGCGAACCGGCGGCCACTTCGCCGGGACGTGCGCTAATCGCAGATCACCGCGTCGCGCGAGTCCGAGGCGAACTGGCGCCGCCACAGCACGATGATCACCGCCGCGGTCGCGCCGATCAGCACATAAGGCCCGGCGTACCAGCCGAGATAGCCGAGCGCCAAGAAGAAGGCGCGCTGGCCGCGGTTGAAATGCATGCCGGCCGACTCGAAGAGCCGCGCGGTGCGGCGGACATGCATTTCCGCCTCGGGCGTCTCCTTGTCGGCGGAGAACGGCATCGCGCCGAGCATGATGGCGACGTAATTGTAGAGCCGGTACGACCAGGCGAACTTGAAGAACGCGTAGGCGAAGATGATCACGAGCCCGATCGTCTTCGCCTCCCATTGCACGCGGCTCGTCGGCAGGCTCAGCGGCAGCGCGCCCATCACCGACAGGATTTCATCGGTCGAGCGCAGCAGGCTGAGCGCGCCGCCGATCGCGATGAGCGAGGTCGAGGCGAAGAAGGCGGTGCCGCTCTGCAGCGACGCCATGATCTGCATGTCGACCATGCGCGTCTCGCGGTGCAGCATGCGGCGCATCCAGACCTCGCGGTAGCGGTTCATGTGCGCATTGAGCGTGCCGCGGCCGCGCTCGCTCCATTCCACCGCGATCGCATAGCCGATCCAGGCGCCGACGAAGCAGGCGAGGGCGATCAGGTCGATGGCCGGGAAGAGGCGCATTGAGGTGGCAGCCGGGTTGCCGAGGGGAACCTTGCCCTTCGGGCGACGTTGAATTGGTAACCAGGATTCCCGGATTTCTCAACGCCGGGGCTGGATGTAGTGATGTTGTCCAGTGGTCATGGAGGTGTAGCGATGACGATGCACAGCGATCATCATGCAGAGCACCATGAACCCGATGCGCTCTGGCCGATGATGTGGATCGGCGTGGCGTTGATCGTGATGGTGGCGTTCTCCTACTGGCTGGCCGCGGCTTAAGAGTTGGCGGTGGACGGAGTTGACGGCGGCGCGGTCCTCGGGATCGCGCCGCCGTCGTCATTTTGAGTGGGCGCATGTTCTTTATCGGCGAACCGGTGCCCACTTCGCCGGAACATGCGCCCTTGACCGCGGCCGCCGCCATGCAGCAGATCATGGCCCGAATTCGAGCCAGACCGACACATGAGCTACGCCGTCAAGGAAATCTTCCTCACGCTGCAGGGCGAAGGCGCCCAGGCCGGGCGTGTGTCGGTGTTTTGCCGCTTCGCCGGCTGCAATCTGTGGTCCGGCCGGGAGGCCGACCGCGCCGAGGCGGAGTGCCGATTCTGCGACACCGATTTCGTCGGCACCGACGGCACCGACGGCGGCCGCTACGAGACGGCGGACGCGCTCGCCGACGCGATCGCGCGCATCTGGGGCGCCGAGACCGGCGGCCGCTACGTCGTGCTCACCGGCGGCGAGCCGCTGCTGCAGGTCGACGAAGCCTTCATCGCGGCGCTGCATGCGCGCGGCTTCCAGATCGGGCTCGAGACCAACGGCACGCTCGAGCCGCCCGCCGGCATCGACTGGGTCTGCGTGAGCCCGAAGGCCGGCACCGAGCTCAAGGCGCGCACCGGCGACGAGCTCAAGCTGGTCTATCCGCAGCCGGACGCGCCGCCCGACGCGTTCGTGGGCCTCGCCTTCAAGCGCTTCTCGCTCCAGCCCATGGACGGGCCGGCGCTCGCCGACAACACCGAGAAGGCGGTGGCGTATTGCCTCGCCCATCCGCAATGGCGGCTGAGCGTGCAGACCCACAAGGTGCTCGGAATCCGCTGATGTGGGAGATCGTCAAATCGTTCCGCTTCGAAGCGGCGCATACCCTGTCGGGCACGACCCTCGGCGCCGACGCCGAGCAGGTGCACGGCCATTCGTTCCGCGCCGAGGTCGCGCTGCGCGGCACGCCCGATCCGAAGACCGGGATGGTCAAGGATTTCGGCGCGATCGACGCGGCGCTCGCCGACGTTCGCCGCACGCTCGACCACCGCATGCTCAATAAGATCGCCGGCCTGGAACAGCCGACCTTGGAGACGCTCGCGCGCTATATCTTCGAGCGCCTCCGGCCGCTCGGCCACGTCGCGCGCGTCACCGTGCATCGCGACAGCTGCGGGGAGTCTTGCAGCTATTTCGGCGAGGAGCGGCGCTGAGGAGGGCAGGGGATGGCACAGAACATCACGCTGCATGTGGATGAGCTGGTCGCCGCCGCCGAGCGCGAGATCGAGACGCTGAGCGTCACCGATGCCATCAATCTGCACGGCCGCGCCGACGTGACCTTCGTCGACATCCGCGACATCCGCGAGCTCAACCGCGAGGGCCGCGTGCCGGGCGCGTTCCATTGCCCGCGCGGCATGCTGGAATTCTGGCTCGATCCGCAGAGCCAGTATCACAAGCCGGCCTTCGCCGAGGACAAGCGCTTCGTCTTTTTCTGCGCCGGCGGCCTGCGCTCGGCGCTCGCGGCGCAGACCGCGCAGCGCATGGGGCTCAAGCCGGTCGCCCACATCGCGGGCGGCTTTGGCGCCTGGCGCGCGGCGGGCGGGCCGGTGCAGGCGCCGGAGAAGCCGGGCAAGTAGGGGCGGGATGGCGAGCGAACGTCCGATCCTGATCGCCGGCGGCGGCCTCGGCGGGCTCTCCGCGGCGCTCGCGCTCGGCCGCAAGGGCTTTTCCGTGCGCGTGCTCGAGCAGGCGGAGAAATTCGCGCCGATCGGCTACGGCATCCAGCTCGGCCCCAACGTGTTTCCGATGTTCGCGCGCCTCGGCGTCACCGAGGCCGTGATGCGCGAGGCCTCGATCCCGAAAAACATCCTGATGCTCGATGCGTTGAGCGGCGAGGAGGTCACGCACATCCCCACGGGCGACAATTTCCGCGCCCGCTTCACGCATCCCTACATCATCATCCACCGCGAGGACATTCACCAGGTTCTCATCGAGGCCTGCGCGGCGCTGCCCAACATCACCATGGAGGGCGGCGCCGACGTGACCGGCTTCGTGGAACGCGGCGAGGCGGTGGAGGCGAAGCTGCGGGACGGCCGCACCATCGAGGGCGCCGCGCTGATCGGCGCGGACGGGCTGCGCAGCGCGGTGCGCGCGGCGATCGTGAAGGAAGACGAGCCGCGGCCGATCGGCTACGTGGCGCATCGCACCATCGTGCCGATGGGCGAGCTTCCCTCCCACATTCCCTTCCGCGAAGAGGTCGTGCTGTGGGGCGGGCCCGGCTATCACATCGTGCATTATCCGCTGCGCCACGGCACGCTGTTCAACGTCGTCGCGGTGTTTCGCACCGCGACCTTCGCGGAGCGCCTCGACCCCGACGCCTATACGGCGGAGGTGCGCAAGACCTACGCGACGGCGCATCCGGTGATGAAGACGCTCATCGACATGATGGATCTCGGGCGCCGCTGGATCATCGCCGACCGCGATCCGGTCCGTCACTGGAGCAGGGGACGCGTGACGCTCCTGGGCGACGCCGCCCATCCGGTGCTGCAGTCGTTCGCGCAGGGCGCCTGCATGGCGATCGAGGACGGCGTCGTCATCGCGGAGATGATCGAGCAGGCCGAGGGCGACATGGCGCGCGCGTTCGAGCACTATCAGCGCGTGCGATTGTTGCGCACCGCGCGGCTCGCGCTCGAGTCGCGCGCGATATGGACGTTCTATCATGCCGAGGGAATTGCGCGCGACGTGCGCAACGACACTTGCGCGAAGTGGCGCGACGACGATCTGTTTCGGTGTCTCGCGTGGCTCTACGACGGGATCGAGCTGCCGGCGGTGAAATGACTCACCGCTGATGCGACGCGATCAACGCCTCGCTCATGCGCACGAGGCGCGCGCCGAGGCCGTCGCGGCCGACGCTCTGGGCGGTGACGCGCGCGCCCTCCAGCAGGAGCAGCAGCTCGTCCGCGAGCAGGTCGGGCTCCGACAGGCCGGCGCGCTCGCACAGCCCGACGAGCTTGCCGCGGTGGCGGATCTTGCACTCCTCGATCACGCAGCGCGCCGGGTGGGCCTTCTCCGGCAGCTCCACCGCCGCGTTGGCGAGCGCGCAGCCCCGCTCGCCGGTGTCGGCGACGTGGTCGGCCATGCAGCTGATCCAGGCGCGCAACTGCCCGAGCGGATCGCCCGGCAAAGCCTGGTCGAGCTTGTCCCACTCGGCCTCGGCCGCTTCGGCGGCCTGCCGAAGGTATTCGGCCACCAGTTCATCCTTGGAATCGAAGTGGCGGTAGAGCGTCATCTTGTTGGTGCCGGCCGCCTCGGCGATCGATTCCACCCCGACGGCGCGGATGCCATGGCGATAAAACAGGTCCGCCGCAGCCGCCAGAATGCGTGCGCGAGGCGGAATTTTATCGTCTTTTTCGATAGTTAGCGCTTCCTTGGACATGTGATCCACGTTTTTTGCTTGACACGGGTGTTACCGGTCAGTACCTACATGGTCGATGTTACCGATCGGTACCATAGTTACGAACTGAAGTCACGTACTTCAAGCGCAGCCCAGAGGGAGCATGCCATGTCGAAGTCCTTGTCCAACGCCGCAGTCCTCGAACGCGAGACCGACAAAGCCGGCGAGAACGTCTTTTCCCCCTATGCGCTCGGTGCTCTGACCCTGAAAAACCGCATGGTGATGGCGCCGATGACCCGCAGCCGCGCGCTCGACGGCAACGTGCCGAACCCGATTGCCGGGACCTACTACGCGCAGCGCGCGTCGGCCGGCCTGATCGTGAGCGAGGCCACCCAGGTGAGCCCGCAAGGTGTCGGCTATATCCGCACGCCGGGCATCCACTCGGCCGACCAAGTGGCCGGCTGGCGAAAGATCACCGACGCCGTGCATCGGGCGGGCGGAAAGATCTTCCTGCAGCTGTGGCACGTCGGGCGTATCTCGCATCCCGATTTCCACGGCGGCGCGCTGCCGGTTGCGCCGTCGGCGATCGCGGCCGACGGCCAGGTGTTCACCGCGCAAGGACCGAAGCAGATGGTCGCGCCGCGCGCGCTCGCGCTCGACGAGATCCCGGGCATCGTCGAGCAGTTCAGGCTCGGCGCGGAAAACGCCAAGAAGGCCGGGTTCGACGGTGTCGAACTCCATGGCGCCAACGGCTACCTGCTCGATCAATTCGCCCGCGACGGCACCAACAAGCGTACCGACGAATACGGCGGCAGCGTCGAGAACCGTGCGCGCCTTCCGCTCGAGGTCACCGACGCGGTGATCGGTGTCTGGGGCCCGGGACGCGTCGGGTACCGCATCTCGCCGAATGGAGCCTTCAACTCCATGTCGGATTCCGATCCGGCGCGGACCTTCTCGTACCTGACCGAGCAGTTGAACATGCGCGGGATTGCGTACCTGCACGTGGTCGATCCGGTCAGCGACGGCGCAAAGCGCACTTCGCCGGTGCTGCGGGAGAAATTCGACGGGACCTACATCGTCAACGGCGGCTTCGATCTTGCCGCGGCCGACGCCGCGATCGGGGGCGGGGAGACCGACCTCGTCGCCTTCGGCACGCCCTTCATTGCCAACCCGGATCTCCCGGAGCGGCTGCGGAGCGGCGCGCCGCTCAACCGGCCCGACCAGGCCACGTTCTATACCGGCGAGGAGCGGGGATACGTCGATTATCCCGCGCTCGCAGCCTGAGACCGAGATGAGGAGAGCACCATGAGCGGGGAATACCGCGACATGAACCTGCGCGAGGCCCTGGCCGATCCGCTCATCCGCGCGGTAATGGCCGCCGACGGCGTGAACCCCCAGCGGCTCGCCGCCGAGCTCGCCGAAACCGCAAAGCGTCTCGCACGTATCCGTAACGACGTGGCGTAGTCCCCCTTCCCCCGCGCGCCACGTTCGAGGCCGGGCGGCCCAGGTCCCCTTGCGGGGCCGCCCGGCGCTCCTTCAGCCGACAGCCGAGAGAGAGTGCCATGCTTACCTTTGCGATCGTCGGAGCGGCCGGTTTCGGACTGTTCTTCGCGGCGCTGGTGACGGCCGCGGCCGACGAACACTGACCCCATTCGGCTCCGCGATCAGTCCGATCAGCAGAATTCGCTTGCCCGCGCGCGTCCGGCCGCGCTTCTCTGTCGCTTCGCGACACTTTTTCGGAGCGGGCGATGGGGCTTCATCTCGTCATCGGCAACAAGAACTACTCGTCCTGGTCGATGCGGCCGTGGATCGCGCTGAAGGTGAAGAATATCCCGTTCGACGAGACGGTGATCTCGTTCGACGACCCCGATTTCAAGCCGCGGCTGGCCAAGATTTCCGGTACCGGCAAGGTGCCGGCGCTGGTCGACGGCGAGGTCAATGTCTGGGAGTCGCTCGCCATCCTGGAATATCTGGCGGAGAGATTTCCTCAAGTCGGCCTGTGGCCGCAGGCACCGGCGGCGCGCGCGCATGCACGTGCCATCGCGAACGAGATGCATGCCGGCTTCGTGCCGCTGCGCCGCGAGCTGCCGATGAACATGTGGCGCCCGGTGCAGAAACGCGATCTCAGCGCCGACGCGGCCGCCAACGTCAAGCGCATCGACGCCATGTGGAGCGATTGCCGCGCGCGCTTCGGCGCCGGCGGATCGTTCCTGTTCGGCGCGTTCACGGCGGCGGATGCGATGTACGCGCCGGTGGTGGCGCGGCTGCACACCTATGCGGTCGAGGTCGGCGCCCCGGCGCGTGCCTACATGGACGCCATGATGGCGCTGCCGGCGTGGAAGGAATGGACCGCGGCGGCGCTCAAGGAGGAATGGGTGGTGGCCGAGGACGAGATCGACTGGCCGACGGTGCTAAGAGTGTAAGATTCCGTCATGGCCGGGCTTGTCCCGGCCATCCACGCCTTTTTTTGCAGAGTCAGCAAAGACGTGGATGCCCGCGACAAGCGCGGGCATGACGACGGAGGCGCGAAACTCACGTCACCGCGGTCGGCGCCAGCGCCTCGATGTCCGTCACCACGTCGATCAGCGCCGGCCGGTTGGCGGCGACCGCCTGGGCGAGCGCGGCCGGGAATGCTTTTGCGTCCTCCACGCGGATGCCGAGCGCGCCCATGTCCTCGGCGATGCGCGCAAAGTTCATCTTATTGAAGGTCCACAATTCGCGCGCCTTCTCGGTCTGCTTGCCGCCATAGACGCGATCGAAGCCGCGCTTCGACTGATTGCCGCCGCCATTGTTGTTGACCACGGTGACCGCGTTGATCTTCCAGCGCACCGCTGTCTCGATCTCACCGATGTGATACCAGAGCCCGGCGTCGCCGGTGAACGTCACCACCGGACGATCCGGGCAGGCGCATTTCGCGCCGAGGCCGGCGGGAAACGCCCAGCCGAGATGGCCGGCGCTGCGCATGTAGCTCTGCTTCGGCGTGCGCAGGTCGTACATCCCGCCCATCCACATGCCGGCGTGCCCGGTGTCGACCACGACGATGGCGTCGTCGGGCACGTGCTGGCTGAGCTCGTGGCATAGCCGCTCGGGCCGGATCGGCACCGCGTCGGAGCCGAGCGCGGACTTGTATTTCTCACGCCAGTCGCCGCAGATCTTTTGCGCCTCCGCGACCCACGCCTTGCGCCTGGCGGCGGTGCCGCGATCGGCGGCGGCGACCATTTTCGTCAGCGTCACCTTGGCGTCGCCGTTGACCGCGGCGAGCAGGGGATAGTTGCGGCCGAGCGCCTCCGCGTCGATGTCGATCTGGATCGCGGGCGTGTCGATCGCGGGCACCGCCCAGAAATGCGTGGTCATGCCGCCGGTCTCGCTGCCGATGAAGCAGACGAGGTCGGCGCGGTTGACCACGCGGTTTGCGCTCTCGCGCGAATAGGTGCCGGCCACGCCGACCGAGAGCGGATGCGTGCCGGGGATCGAATCCTTGCCGTTGAGCGAGGTCGCGACCGGGATCTGCAGCGCCTCGGCGAGCGCGAGAAGCTCGGCCGCCGCGCCCGAGGCGCGCACGCCGCCGCCCGCGACGATCACCGGCCGCTCCGCGCCTTGCAGGTGCTTCAACGCGGCGAGCACGCTCGCGTCGTCGGGCTGCGGGCGGAACGGCGGCACGCGCGCGAACAGCGGCTCAACCAGCGGCTCCATTTCGGCCTCTTCGATATCGATCTGGCCTTCATTGCCGCGGAACTGGAGATGCACGGGACCCGGGGTGCCGGAGACCGCCGAGCGAAACGCCTGCCGCACCATGTCAGGAAAGCGGGACACGTCGTCGACCGTCGCGTTGAACTTGGTCACCGGTTCGAACCCCGGCACGTCGTCGACCTCCTGGTAGACCTTGCGGAATTTGGTGCGCGCCTCGCGCCCGCCCGTGAAGGCGATCACCGGCGAATGCGCGAGCCAGGCGTCGCGCAGCCCGGCCGCAAGATTGAGCGCGCCGATCACCTGCGCCATGCACACGCCCGGTTTGCCCGAGGCGCGCGCATAGCCGTCCGCCATGTAGGCGGCGGATTTCTCGCCGTGCACGTGCAGCCGCTTGATGTCGGTGCGCCGCTCCATCTCGGCGAAGGTCGTGCGCAGCACGGCGGGCACGTGAAACACGTGCGTGACGCCGTAGCCCTGCAGCATGTCGGCGAGGCACTGCGCGCCGGTCATTTTCTTGCGGTTGTGTCCGATCAGCATCGTAAGACCTGTGTGGTTGCGAGAGCGCTTCCTCAATGTCGGCGTCATCATCCGCGCAAGCGGATGATCCAGTAACCCCGGCGCCGACTGTGGCTACTGGATGCCCCGCTTGCGCGGGGCATGACGGCGGAAACTCCGTTATTTGATCGCCAGCGGATTGACCGGTGAGCCGACGGCGCCGGTGATCGGGATCGCGGGCGCCACGAACATGAATTCGTAGACCTTGTCGGCCGCGCAGTCGTCGGCGAGGTCTTTCAGGTTGAAGATCTCGCCCATGGTCATGCCCATGATCGGGATGGTGATCCAGTGCCAGGGCTGGTTGATGCCGGGCTCGGTCTCGTTCGGCCGCACCTCGCAGCCCCAGGTGTCGGAGGCGAGCGCGGCGAGCTCGACCCGTTTGATCCATTCCAGCGTCTCGAACGCGAAGCCGGGCGCGTCACCGCCCGGATA
>WNEZ01009510.1_pt1 | contig 11113 bp, 17 predicted proteins | sample 5400521 | NCBI WGS metagenome assembly WNEZ01 (sample SAMN13153339, study PRJNA577476) | soil metagenome | isolation source: 120 cm saprolite under Douglas fir tree site 2 hole 1 replicate 1 | place: USA:California | collected 2015-04-18
CAAAGGCGGCCAAGCCGGCCGCGCCTTCCTCGATGCGGGCAGCGAGTGATTCTGCGCGACGACCCATGGGAGGTCTCCTATTGTTCAATGACAGCGGTTGTGGCACGGCCAGCACGTAGAGCGGAGCGACTCGGCGCCGGCTAACGAATCGCGCTTAGTTGGGATGAAGCGGCTGGCCATCCCCGACACGTGGTGGCAACATCGCCCCACAACCTTGCACGCGGTCGTACAGCCGCAAAGGGACGGGAGGCCAGCCGCCATGGATACGATAGGGCTTGATCTGCACAAGCGCGAGAGTCAGCTCTGCGAGCTGACGGAAGCCGGGGAGATCGTGGAGCGCCGGCTCGTGACGAGCCGGGAGCGGTTTGCGGCCGTGCTCGGGGACCGGCCGCGGGCGCGCATTCTGCTGGAGGCGTCGACCGAGAGCGAGTGGGTGGCGCGGCACCTGGAGAGCCTGGGGCACGAGGTGGTCGTGGCGGATCCCAACTTTGCGCCGATGTACGCCACGCGGCGGCGCGGGGTGAAAACCGATCGGCGGGATGCGCGCACCTTGGCGGAGGCCTGCCGCCTCGGTGCCTACCGACCGGTGCACCGCGCGTCGGCTCCCCAGCGCCACGTGCGGGCGCAGCTGGCAGTGCGGGACGCGCTGATCCGCACGCGCACCCGCTACATCAGCGTGGTGAAGGCGCTGGCGCGCCGCGATGGGCTCCGGCTGCCGTCCGGCAAACCGGTGCACACCGAAGCGAAGCTGGCGGCCCTGGTGCTGCCGGCGCCGCTGGCCGAGGAAGTCGCGCCCCTGCGCACCATCCTCGAGCCCCTCAACCGGGAGATCACCGCGGCGGACGAGCGTCTGGCGGCGGTGGCCGCGGCCGATCCCGTGGTGGCGCGGCTGCGGACCGCGCCAGGGATCGGGCCGGTGACGGCCGTCGCGTTCGTCGCGACGCTCGATGCGGTCACGCGATTCGCGAGTGCCCACCACGTCGAGGCCTATCTCGGCCTCACGCCCCGGGAGTACAGCTCCGGCGAGCAGCAGCACCGCGGGCGCATCACCAAGACGGGCAGCCCCCGGATGCGGGCGCTCCTGGTCGAGGCGGCGTGGCGCGTGCTGCGCAGCCCGGACCCAGCCGCCGCGCCGCTGCGGGCGTGGGCCGAGCGGATTGCCCTCCGCCGCGGGCGCGGTGTGGCGGCCGTCGCGCTGGCGCGGCGCCTGGCGGGCATGCTGTACGCGCTGTGGCGCGACAACGCGGCCTACCGCCCGCCCACGCCGCGTCCCGGCGCGGAAGCGTAGACCGAGTTCGCTGAGCGTGACCGACATGAGCGGTAAGCGCGTCGCAGCTTATGGCCGCTGGTGAGGCCGTCGCTTAGTTAGCGCCACCGCTCTCGGATCCCCCATTGCGCCGACGAGGTGGTCCCTCGTCACCGACGAGCGCGTATAGAAGGCTGAGCGGCACCTCGAGCGAGCACGGGACGACGAAGGGCAAAACAAAGAACCCGGCTCCGTGCCGGGCTTGACGGGGTACGCCGCTTCATAGAAAGCTGCGGGCCAGCACGGGCAGGCGCAAGGAAAAGGCCCGGCTGAACCTGCGCCGGGACTCCCGCCGCCCGTCAGCGGCAAGCGCTTGTAGAAGGCGGCCCTAGGGCGCCTTGCCCTCGACGGAAGGCAGCGTAATGTGGGATCTACACCGAAGTGACGAAGCAGTAAGCTCGGCCCGTTATGGGGCGCGATCCGACGACCGCGCCCCATTCGACCTCCAGGCCGTTCGTTACGGCTGCTGCCCAGACGACGTATAGAGCTCGGAGCGAACTTCACGGCGCAGCTCGACGAACCCGGCCAAGGATTCGCCGAAGGACTTGTGCAGCACGGCTTGCGCGGCCTCGTTCGCCTTCGCGCCGAGCCCGTCGCGCGCGGCCCAATTCGCAAACTCCAGGACAAGGACATGCGTGTACTCACCGGTGCCGACGCTCTGGGCAAGGTTCAGATACGAGACGAGGATCTTGCGCTTCACCAGCTCGTCGAATAATGGCATCGTGGCGTCGGCGATCGCCTTGTTGTACGCCTGCTCCTTACCCGGCAGGGCCTGAAAGTATGTGATCTGATACACGTGGCCGGGTTTCGCCTGACCGGCGAGCGGGGCGGCGAGCGTGAGGAGGACCAGGATAGTGGGAGGCTGCGACGCATAGGGCGCCTCCTAAAGAGGGGGCGGCTAACGTAGCCGACGGTACGGGCGGGGACAATCATCTGACGATGCTGAATCGTACCTGTCGCATTCCCGCCCCTCGGTGCCGCAAAAACAACCTAACCGGCCCTCGCGCGCCACCGCATTCTGTAGATGCAGGGTCTCGTCAGGTCTACTCGGGAGGTCCGGTGCGACCGCTCATCTTGCTGGCACTCGTAGGTCCCGCAGTTGCTTCTGTTGCCGCGGGGCAAGGGAAGAATCCGAAATGCGGCGACGCTTATCACTATCGCTGGAAACAGAAAACCGATGCCAGCCTCGCCAACGACCCTGCAACGGCCGCGACACTCACGGACGTCGTGAACACCTGGGCGGCGGCGGCGCTGCCGGCGAAGGACTGGTGCGCTGACCGCGTGGGCAACGAACTGCACGTCTACTCCGTCGTGGGGTGGGTACGCGTCTTTCGCCACGAACCGGACACCGACTGGCACATCGAACTAACCACAACGGCCAACGGGTCGATAAAGCAGTGCATGATCGCGGAGATACCCCGCGCCACGTACAGCCCCTTGTTCAAGACCGCACGCCAGGACTTCTCGGCCTTCATCAAGAAGGCCACCGTGGACTCGTCAGGCCACGTCAAGGCCGCGCTGCAGCTCCGCTTCACAGGCGCGGCCTTCTTCGATGGCTGGCACCTCACCCACGGGAAGCATGGGGATTGCAACGTGCAGCCGGGCGGGCTGTGGGAGCTGCATCCGGTGTTCAGGGTGGAGAAGCCTTGATGTGCAAGAACAAGGAGCCGTGGGTGTTCACGCTGCAGCGCGAGTTCACGTGGGAATCGGGCTTTCGCGTGGCTGAGGCCACGTGCGCGAGTGACTAGGCGGCTCCCACAACTCCGACAAAGGGCCAGGAACCTCCTGCGCATCTTGCGCTCATGGCTGAGCCCGACGCCAGACGTGGAGATTCCGAGAACTCAGGGTGTCGGTACTTGGCGGTTCGCGGAAGCCTACCTGAACGCCGCCAAGATGCAGCCAGCAGCGCCGACCGCATCCTTTGTTAGCTACTTCCTGTACGGCCACGGGTTGGAACTTACGCTGAAGGCGTTCTTGGTCAGCCAGGGATCAACCAATACACGGTTGAAACGCATCGGCCACGACCTCACGCGCGCCCTCCGCGCTGCCGGTAAGCATCAGACCTTCGGGCGAGTACCGATCACCGATAGGGACCGCACCATCATCGCGTGGCTAAACAGCTATTATCGGGACAAGGAGTTTGAATACCTCGTCACCGGATTCAAGAGCTTTCCTGCCGTTGACGAGGTGCGCGACGTGTGCGAACGGATGCTCGGGAATGTGAAGCCTTTAATACGGGAAGCAGTCAACGCCCACCTCACACTAGGGGCCGCTAACCCGTGAGCACAGGGCTGGCGCTTTTTCTACTGGTCAGGATCGTGCAGACCGCGCTCCACGAGTGGCGTCGCTTCCAGCTCTCCCACCCAACGTCCTCCGAGCCCCCAAGAGCAAACTCCCCGCCGAGAGGCGGGGAGCGTCAACGGCAGGTCGCCACGGCGTTGTGGTGGTGGAAGGCGCCGAGCGTTAACTAAGGCTTCACAAAGAAAAAGTTCAGCTTCGCCACAGCGTCCTTTGCTCGCTGTAGTGAAGTGCTAGACGACTGCGCGAGCGGGATGATTGTATAAACGAAGTCCCGAAGCGCAGGGTCCGCCTCTACTAGTGCAAGGTCCGCTTCGGACAGCCCAAACCGCTTACGCGCCTGCGTCGAAATAGGCGGCGCGATTGTACTCAAGTTGCTATCTGTCATCCTGCTTCCTTTCCCTTCTTCTCAAGTTGAGCGAGTCGCAATCCTAATCTAGCCACTTCTGCCTCGGTTCGCTCAAGCTCGGCTTGTTGGCCCGCTACTGTCTCAACGAGTTCCTTTGATGCTTGCGCGGCAAACTCAACCTTCTGGCCTAACAGCGTAGCACTAGCTAAGGGCTGCGGCGGGGCCTTTCCCCAATCCCAATGTCGAGCGCGGCGCCAAAACTCCTGAATTGCGAACAGAGCGACGAGCGCGCACAACGGCGTGAGCGCAACGAGCGCCACACCCAAAGCGATGCCGAGCAACGTGTCGGTCGTGATGTTCACACGACCACAAATGTGCCACTAATCTACCGCCGCTTCAACAGCACCTCCCACATCACACCGCACGGTCACACACGCGCACGCCATGCAGCGTCGTGTCGCTGACCAAGAAGGCGTAGCCGCCCGCGTGGGGCAGGGCGGACCCGCAGAACAGTGGCTCGTGCTGAAGCGTCGCCAGCACCGGAGGGTCATAGACGACATAGAGCGTGTTGCCGCTCTGGCGGAGGTCGCCAAGATCAACGGGCGAGAACATCGTGATGTTGCTGGCGGCGAGGGTTTGCGTCAGCGGCAGCAGCGTGAAGCGCTCCTGCAACGTGAGGTAGTTACTCCAGTCGTCTACGCCGCTCGGCCACACGTTCCTGAGCAAGAGGTACTTGTACATGGTCGAGCGGAACACTTCCGCGGTTTTGTCGTCGAACGCACTTGCGCCGCGCGGTCTCGCACTTTCTCACGATGCAGCTCGGCGACGTGCATCACGCCTTCCGCCGCGCCGTCGTGAAGGCGATTCCCAAAGCCAAGGAAGTGGAGCGGGTGCCCGACCTGCCGCCGACGTTGTTCTGGAAGATCGTGAACGCGGCGCCGACGCACGCGCAAGCGTGCTTTGTGACGATTGCGGCGCTCGGCCTCCGCGTGGGCGAGTTTCTGCGGCTGACGCGCGACCACTTGCTCCCGCACAGCTTCGCCGTGCAGATTCCCGGCACCAAGACAGCGGGCTCAGCGGCGACGGCGCGGGTAGACGAGCGTTTGTGGCCGTGGGTGCTCCAGGGGGTGCCGAGCCCGCTCCACTACAAATGGCTGCGGCTCTACTGGAAGCGGGCGCTCAAGGCCGCGGGCGCCCCGAGCGACTTGCGCCTGCACGACCTACGGCATTGCTACGGCCAGTGGCTTGCCGACGCGGGCGCACCCGAGGCGCGGATTCAGACCGGCTTGCGCCACACGACGGCGGCGATGACCCGCCGCTACACATGCAAACGGACAAAGGCGAGTCGGCCCGGACGCTGGCCGACGTGATGCTCAAGACGGCGTGAAGTCCCATGATCTGTCACACGATGCACGCAAGCTAGATTGTAACCCATTGCGGGCCCTTAGCTCAGGTGGTTAGAGCAGCGGACTCATAATCCGTAGGTCCCAGGTTCAAGTCCTGGAGGGCCCATTGCACTTAGCTGACCCCTCCACGATGACAGTGGGACAAACAGTGGGACTCACTGGTCAGACGATCGAATTGCACAGACGTGCTCTGGGCCAAATCCCTCGATGATCTCACCACCGCGCCACTTCTTGAAAGGCTGCACCGCAACCTTGCCGTGATAGATGTTGCCCTCATGGCTCGCCGTGATTTCCACCCACACTTCTCGATCAGGCTCAGGCTCGTCCAGTCGGCGATGGACAAGCCTGACAACCGCGCCAGGAAACGCGCACCATGACCGAGCGGTCACACAGGCCGTTGGTCGGCGACCGTACCACGCCAGGCATGCTGACGAGTCAAGGCGCTCATCGCGCGGTGCGCATCGCCTTGGGCCGTTCAGTCGTCGCGCACACGATCGCTATCGTGACCTGCGTGGCCGTGCCCGCAGAGACCGTAAACGCGATGGGGCTCGGTCGGCTCGCCGCGCAGTGCGCCGCCACTCCGCTTATGCTCAGGCGGTGGACACCAGCGCTCAGCCCAGCAACCCGCGTCATCTGCTCGTAGCTCGGGAAGAGCGCGGGAACGAACTCTGGCGCGGCGCCGTCCAGGCTCAAGCGGTAGCCGTTGGGGTCGAACTCAACGTCCTTGACGACGCTGACAGCCAGCGTGCCCGCGGCAGCGCGTAACTCCACAGCGCTCGTTCTCGGTCCACTGGACTCGTCGCAGCCTGCGGCTACCACGGCCAACAACAGCCACGACGAGCGACGGACCAACTCCGCCAGCGTCTTCACGCGACTCCTGACAGGGCTCGTGTGAACGAGGCCCGGCGGCTCAGTCGTGTTCTGACAGTTTGCTGTGCGGCCGGGACTACGCTCGATTAGTTCAGAGAGAGCAATCATCGTGCGCTCCTTGATGGACCATGCACCAGGCGACTCGCTCGGCGCTGCGCGACGGACGCGTGGCGATCCAGACGCGATTCATACTATTGCAGCGTCACGAGGACCTGGATGACACCTGCGCCGTTGTTCAAAGGCTCTAGGGCCTTCCCCACCACCGCCCCGAGCATCCGCGCGTGGTCGGTTCCTCTCATCGCACGACCGGGTGTGGAAGAAGCGACCAGGAGATCGCCAACCGCGATGGGCCCGTTCTCCGCGGTGACCTTGCAGGGAACGATGCCCACGATGGCGAGCGGAACCTCGTTGCTCGACGAGGCGTCGCCGATGCGATGGTCGCTGCCCAACACGGCCGGGTTGGTCGAATAGACTCCCGCCACGAGGGTCGAATAGGGAGTCACCGAGAGCGCCAGCCGACGACGGCCGGAAGCATCGAGGGCGAGCAAATCGCCAGGCTCGTATCGGGAACGCTCCCCGCTCACCACCATCGCCTCAGCGAAGTCCGCCCCGAACGGTCGGAAGCCCCCGTTGGCGAAGACCCTACCAGTCCCATCGACCCGGAAGACCGTAGTGTCCGGGGAGCCCACGACACCGCGCAGCAGATCGGCGTGTGCGCGACTAATAAAGAGACCGACGGAACCTCCCGTCCCATGGGTTATGCCGAAAACAGCATAAGCGAACGGGTTTTCGCCGACCGTCTCGCCACGAACACCCCAGGTAAAGCCGGTGCCAGATGTTGCCCCGACTACCCCGCCGCCCCCTGGTCCGAAATTGCTGCCGTATACACCGAGGGCCCCCACAGTGTTGGCATTCGCATCGCCGCGCACGGCGGCGCAGCCATTGGGAAGCGTGCAGTTGACGGCTGCGCGTATTGCGTATGGCTCGCTACCGTTCGCATCCACATCCCGGTAATCCCGGACCTCAAGCCGGGCGCGTGGATTGCGCTCGCCAATGCCAATGTTTCCATTAAGCTCGAACATCGGTGAATCGCCGATGCTGCTCGTGCTTGTGAACTGAGGAATGGTGCTCGCAGTTCCGCTGCCAGTGACGACTTGTGCGCCTCCCACTGACACCAGGCATGAGCAGAGCACAAGCGTCCAACACATGCTGCGCTTCATGATGCGCCTCCGTTTCCATTCGAATTTCAGGAACAACAGTTCACGTGCTGTGGAACCAAACATCCGGTCCGGCCCCGGGGCTGCCCTTTCGGGTTGAAGGGATCACCCGGTGCCTGACTCGTAATCCTGCGCTCGACCAAGCTGCGTTCGATCCCTCAAGTAACGGTCAAGTCGAACGGAAGGCGACGAGCGGCGCGCTCCCTGCGAGTTCGGTGACGGCGTCTTCATAGCGCTTTGGCAGTCCGGGGTCAGGGGGAAGCAACCACTCTATCCAGTTCATTCCAGTGAGTAGATCGTTGGTCGAGACATCTAGCGCACGATGACCGAGCGGTCACCCAGGCCGTTGGTCGGCGACTGTACCATGCCGGGCATGCTGACGGGTCAAGGCGCTCATCGCGCGGTGGGCATCGCCTTGGGCCGTTCAGCCGTCGCGCACACGATCGCTATCTTGACCTGTGCAGCCCTGCCCGCGGACACCGTAAACGCGACCGGGCTCGGTGGGCTCGCCGCGCAGTGCGCTGCCACTCCGCTTACACTCAGGCGGTGGACACCAACGCTCAGCTCGGAGACTATCACCTCGCGCTCGTATCCGGGGAAGACCGCGGGGACGAACTTCGGCGCTGCACGGTCTACGCGCAAACTGTAACCGTTTGGGTCGAACTCAACGTTCGTAACGACCCTGAGAGCCAGAGTGCCCGTGGCAGGGACGCCGGTCCTCGGCGCACTGGGGTAACTGCATCCTGCGGCCAGCAGCAACAACAACACGGAGCACCAGTGGCGAGCCAGCTCCACCCGCGGTGGTCCGGCAAGGTCCTGGAGACTGGCGGCGCGATCAAGACCTTGTTGTACGACTTCGGGAACGTCGATCATAGGGCCTCTTTGGTTGCTCGACGCACCTTCTGCCACGGTGCGTCGAAACCCTCCTATTGCAGCGTCACGAGTATCTGGATTACACCGGCGCCTTTCCTCAGCGGCTCTAGCGCCTTACCCACAACGGCACCGAGCATCCGCGCGCGGTCGGTGCCCTTCATCGCGCGTCCAAGCGTGGAAGAGGTCACCAGCAGATCGCCTGCCGCGATAGGCCCGTTCTCCGCCGTTACCTTGCAAGGAACAATTCCCACGACTGCCAACGGAACCTCGTTGCGCAACGCTGGATCGTCCATGCGATGTTGGCTCGCCACGACGCCGGGCTTGGTGGAATAGACTCCCGCAGTCAATCACGAGCAAGTCGCCGGGTGCGTAACGGTCACGGTCGCCTTTGACAGGGACCGACTCAGCGAAGTCGGCCCCGAAGGGCCGGAAACCCCCATCGGCGAAAACTCTACCTGTGCCGTCAACGCGGAAGACGGTGGTATCTGGGAACTCGCCTACGCGTCCGGCAAGGATGTCTCCGCGACGACGATTGATAAACAGACCGGCGGTGCCTTCCGGACTGTAAGTCTGACCGTACACGCCGAGCCCTTGCCCGCTCGCACCAAAGGCATCCCCGCGCACGCCACTAGAAACGCCGCTCGTGGATTGGGTTTGGCCCCTAACGCCGCCACCTCCTCCGCCAGCTGCGGCGCCGTGTCCACCTGTAACTCCAAAGCCCCCTCCCGCCGGATCGACAACTATACCGAACACACCACTGCCCCTTGGCGCCCACGCAACTCCAATTACCCCCGAGGCGGACCCTGTAGTGGCAGATGCGTCGCCACGCACACCCGCGGCAAAGTTGATGTCGCTGCTGATGGTCCCAAACACGGCGTAAGGCTGGCCTCCGTTGGGGGCCGCGTTCCTCGATTCGACGACAAACAGCTTGGCTGGGAGTCGGGGGTAAAAGTTTGCCCCAATGCCGATGCTACCGCCCGATTGCATTATTGGTGAGTCGCCGATAGTGGTGGCGGTTGTGAACTGCGGGATGGTGTTGGGAGTCCCGCTGCCACCTACCTGCGCCCGTCCCGTTGAGACCAAGAACGAACTCAGTACCAGTGTCCCAAAGATGCTGCGCTTCATGACACACCTCCGTTTCCATCCGGATTTCAGGGACGACGGTTCGCGGGCCGTGCAACCAAACATTCGTTCGGACCCCGGGCTGCCCTTCCGGGTTGAAGGGATCACCCGGCGCCTGAGTCGTAATCCTGCGCTCGACCAAGCTGCGTTCGATCCCTCAAGTAACGGTCAAGTCGAACGGATTGGAGCTTCGTTCACCTGTTCCCGAGCTACCGCACGGGGCGCGAAGGTATGGTCACCGACTGGCGCAAGGCGCTCGACGCGGTCGTCGCTCGGGCAGGCGAGCTGCACGTCATCGTCGATGGGCACCGGCGCCGCGCCGAGCCCGGTGACGTCCGCTCGAAGTCTTTCCGGCACACCTACTGCGCCACCCGGTTGCAAACGCTCGACGGCGGGAAGCCGGTGGCGGTCTACACGGTCTCGCGCGAGTTGGGGCACTCCAGCACCGACATGGTCGAGGGCGCTTACAGCCACCTCGGTGACGTCCGCCACCGCGCCGACGTGGTGGAGTACCGGGTCGAGCGCTTCGCGGATATCTTGGGGGAGCGGCTGCGGGCGCTCCGGGTGGGAGGTAAGCATGAAACTGTCAAAGCTGAGAGCTAAGGCGCGGGCGGCCTTTCGTCGGGCAGCGCGGCGGGCCGTTTCAGGTGACGCGGTAACCGTTCGTGGTCGCACATTCAGCAAGGAGCAGTCTGCGCCGCGCGCTGCGGGCTCAGGCGGTCGCTCGTAGCACTGAGCCGAGCACTGTGGCGGGTGGCGCGCGGGCAGCCTGGTCGTAAGTCGTTGTCGCACACCATCGGGTGGTTAGCTCAGCTGGTTAGAGCGCCGGTCTCACATACCGGAGGTCACTGGTTCGAGTCCAGTACCGCCCATACGAGAGTTTCGATTCTTCCGTAATGATGTTGCTCGGCTCCTACCACTAACACTCATCAGCCCAGCGTCTCAAGTCGCTCGCCAGTCGCTCGGGCCTGTGCGTCGGCAGCTCGGCACCCGGCCGAGGGGGCACGCCAGTCGCGCCGCCGGACCACTCATGCGCCCTTCACATGTGCGAGACGAGATATTCTCCGTTCACCTTCAGCATCCAGTACGCATTGTCGCTCACGGGCTTCCCGGGCCCGTGCTGGTCCTCGAGCTCATCCATAAACGCCTTAAGCGCACTCTTCGCCAGTTCATGACCGCCGCGTTGCCGGGCTGGGGCCGCCTCGTTCAGCTTCGCGCGAAGGTCCTGACACACAGACGGGTCGCTGACCCAGCGGAGGTCCCCGCACACAAGGCCGAGCAGCTCCCGCACAACGCTGAGGGTCACATTGCGGGGCGGGTACATGGGCGCAACGGTCCACCCAAGAATCTTGAACTCGCTTGGGTTGGGGTTCTCGGGTTCGCTCGATTGGCCCCGTGGACGGAGCTCCGTACAGCATGACTTGAAGGTCGGTGCCGCCCAAGACTTTCGGACGCCAGGCAGGTAGGGGCTTCGTAAGGCAAAGCCACGCAGGCTGTCCCCGGGTGCAATGCTATCGATGTCCCCTTCGAACCCCCCGTGCGAACCGTACCATTGGAGTGTGGCATCTTTACGGAGAAACGCATCCCAGTTGGTCGGAGAGATGGGGCCTACGGGTACGTGGTCGCGGAACTCGGCTAGCACCACGCCGGGATAGCCTGCTCCGTGATCGAA